>Ga0335069_10015231_pt1 | contig 10749 bp, 7 predicted proteins | sample Lox_Sample_11_FD_206714 | JGI IMG/M metagenome (GOLD analysis project Ga0335069, IMG submission 206714) | Soil microbial communities from Loxahatchee National Wildlife Refuge, Florida, United States - Lox_Sample_1.1 | ecosystem: Environmental > Terrestrial > Soil > Wetlands | place: USA: Florida... | reverse complement strand
GCACCCGGCCAGCGGGTCATGCGGCACGCCCCCGGCGCCGGCACAGCTAGCGTAGCCCGCTCCGTGCCCCCGGTCGCGCCCGATGTGTCATTTCGCTGGGGCACAAAGCGCATGTCCGGTGCCGCCCAAAAGCAAAAAGCCCCCGAAGGAGCTTTCTGAGTGGATTTGGTGGGCCCCCCGGGAGTCGAACCCGGCACCAACGGATTATGCTTACCAGCTATGGCTTTCGCCACCCCTTTCGGGTTTGTGGTCTGGACTGTCTCTTGTCTTTACGACCTGCCCGTACAGTCTCTACACGTTCTCTCAAAGAGAGCTTCGCTCGGGATTGCCACGCTGCCACGGCAGCAGAGGTTTCCCCGAATTTGAGCAGTTCTACCGAGGAGCAGAGCGAACTTACCCCAAGGCAACCCATTCCGTGCAGTCCATACTCTTGCGAGCTCCAGGACGACACTTGCTAAGTCCGCTGCTCTAACCAAGCATGAGCTAGAGGCCCTGAAAACCGATCATTTTACTGCATTCGGCCCTATCCGATGTACGGATACATGACATGCCATCAGACATGACACGCCGGGCCGGCATTGTAACAACAAAGGGGAGAAACGCCACCGGCATCGTCACGATGCCGGTGGCGATCCGACAGAAATCGCCGGAAATCAGTTCCCTTCGAGGAACGACTTCAGCTTGTCGGAACGGCTCGGATGACGCAGCTTGCGCAGCGCCTTCGCTTCGATCTGGCGGATCCGCTCGCGCGTGACGTCGAACTGCTTGCCGACTTCCTCGAGCGTGTGATCGGTGCTCATCTCGATACCGAAACGCATCCGCAGCACCTTCGCCTCGCGCGGCGTCAGCGAATCGAGCACGTCCTTCACGACGTCGCGCATGCTCGCATGCAACGCGGCATCGGCCGGCGCGACCGTGTTGTTGTCCTCGATGAAATCGCCGAGATGGGAATCGTCGTCGTCACCGATCGGCGTTTCCATCGAGATCGGCTCCTTCGCGATCTTCATGATCTTGCGGATCTTGTCTTCCGGCATTTCCATCTTCTCGGCAAGCGTCGCCGGATCCGGCTCGAGACCGGTTTCCTGCAGGATCTGCCGCGAGATACGGTTCATCTTGTTGATCGTCTCGATCATGTGAACCGGAATCCGGATCGTACGCGCCTGGTCCGCGATCGAACGCGTGATGGCCTGACGAATCCACCACGTCGCGTACGTCGAAAACTTGTAGCCGCGACGGTATTCGAACTTGTCCACCGCCTTCATCAGGCCGATGTTGCCTTCCTGGATCAGATCCAGGAACTGCAGGCCGCGGTTCGTGTACTTCTTGGCGATCGAGATCACGAGACGCAGGTTCGCCTCCGTCATTTCACGCTTCGCCTGACGCGCCTTCAGTTCGCCCGCCGCCATCTGGCGGTTGGTTTCCTTCAGGTCCTTCAGCGGCAGCACGACGCGCGCCTGCAGATCCAGCAGACGCTGCTGCTGTTCGTGGATCGCCGGGATGTTGCGCGACAGGACCGCGCTGTACGAATGGCCTTCGGCCGCGATCTTCGCGGTCCATTCGAGATCCGTCTCGCTGCCCGGGAAGCGCGCGATGAATTCCGAGCGCGGCATGCCGCACTTGTCGACGACGATGTGCAGGATCTGACGCTCGACCTGACGCACTTCGTCCACCTGCGCGCGCAGCGTGTCGCACAGACGCTCGACGGTGCGGGCGGTGAAACGGATCGACATCAACTCGTTCTGGATCGTTTCCTGCGCCTTCAGGTAGGACTTCGACTTGTAACCCTCCTTCTCGAACGAGCGGCGCATCTTGTCGAACCACTCGCCGATGAGCGCGAACTTCTCGAGCGACGCACGCTTGAGCGCCTCGAGCTGCGCGGCGTTGGCCGTTGCCTGCGCCGCGCCGTCGTCTTCTTCCTCTTCCTCTTCGTCCTCTTCCTCGGCTTCTTCGTCCTCGTTCTCGATCGCTTCCGCTTCCTTCGCGGAGAAGCCGTCGGTGTCGGTATCCTGCGCGTTCGGATCGTTCAGGCCGTCGACGAGCTCGTCGACACGGATCTCCTCGTTCGCAACGCGCTCGGCCATCGCGAGGATGTCGGCGATCGTCGTCGGGCACGCGGAAATCGCCATCACCATGTGGCGCAGGCCGTCCTCGATCCGCTTCGCGATCTCGATTTCGCCTTCACGCGTGAGCAGCTCGACCGTGCCCATCTCGCGCATGTACATCCGCACCGGATCGGTCGTGCGGCCGAATTCCGAATCGACCGTCGACAGCGCGACTTCGGCCTCTTCCTCGACCTCGTCGTCCGACGAAGCCGCCGGCGCGTTGTCGTTCAGGAGCAGCGTTTCCGCGTCCGGCGCCTGCTCGTAAACCGCCACGCCCATGTCGTTGAACGTGCCGATGATCCCTTCGAGCGCCTCGGTTTCGGTGAAGTTGTCCGGCAGGTGGTCGTTGATTTCGGCGTACGTGAGGAAGCCGCGCTCCTTGCCGAGCTTGATCAGCGCACGCAGCTTCACGCGGCGCTCTTCGAGCTCCTCGGCCGTGCCGGGCGTGCTCGTCGCAAACGCTTCCTTCAGCAGCGCCTTTTCCTTGGCGCGGCGATCGCGCACCTTGGATTTGCCAGAGGCAGCAGCAGCGGCAGGCTGCTCGCCGCTCTGGTTTGCGTCGTCATCGACGGGTACTTCGTTCAGCTTTTTCGTCATGGAGTTCGCCGTACCGGCTATATCGACTCGCGGCTGCTGGACGACAGCCGGTTGAACCGTGGGTGCATGAGTTGTACGTACTGCCGTTTCGTCCGCCGCGGCAGCCGCGTCCCTTGCGCTTTTCGCACTCGCCCGCCTCGCCACCGGCTTCGCCGGCCCGGGTTCGGGCATGACGGCAGCCCTGGCTGCCGGCGCCGGCGCAGCCTGAGCAGTGCCGGCCGCGGTTTTTTTTCTTGCAGCAGCTGTTACGGCGGAAGACTCTGTCCTTGCGGAAGAAGCAGACTTGGCCGCTGTGACCTTGGTGGTCGGCTCCGTCGAGCCCTTGCCCGTTGCATTCTTTCCGCCTGTCGTCTTTGCCATTGCGATTCTCGCCTCTGCTTAGAAAACAAACCGCTGAAAATCTTATATTATAGCACGCTAGGATAGCCCTCTCCGGCCAGCCAGCCCGCTTGACGCCTACAGCCCGAGCCGCCGCTTCATCTCGGCCCGCTGCTGATTCAATTCCGTCAGTTCCGCCAACTCCTCCGGCGTGAAGGTCGATTGGCGCGACAGCCGGTCGAGCCGGTCGCAGCACGTGTCGTAGCGCATCTTCAGCACCGCCGCCTGAAGCTCCTCCCCCGCGATCCGTTCCTGTTCACGCTGCCGTTCGAGCATCGTCCCGTCCTCCGGATCCTGCAACAGCAGGTCTCGGACGTTTTCATCATAGACCAGAATTTCGCGGAAGATTTCCTCGTAAGTCGCCGCGTTCACGGACGTTCGCAGCACGTCGGACAGAAGCCGGAACTCCGCCCCATCGCCCAGCGCGCGCGCGTGATCGACGACTTCGGCAAACAGCTCCCCGTTGCGCGGCAGCGCCCGCAGCGTCGCCAGTTGCTCGTCGTCGAGTTGCGCGGCGAGCCGCGGATGCATCACCAGGTTGCGCAGCGCGCGCTTCTCGTTGTCGGTCACGCGCCGCCGCTCGGTACGCGCAGGCCCCTGGCGCGGCGGCGCGGCGAGCCGCGTGTCCACGTCGGTGAGCGCCGCGACTTCCTCGAACGGGATATCGAGCCGGTCCGCGAACATGTGCATGATCTGCGCGCGCAGCGCGTTCGCGGGCAGCGCCTGCAACAGCGGCTTCGCGTCGAACAGCGCCTTCGCCCGCCCCTCCGGCTGGTCGAGCGCCTTGCCCGCGACCGCCTCGTTCAACAGGAACTGCGACAGCGGCATCGCGCGCTGGACCTGCTCCGAAAACGCATCCGCCCCGAATTCGCGCACGAAGCTGTCCGGATCGTGCTCGGACGGCAGGAAAAGAAACCGGATCGTCCGGTTGTCCGCCGCATGCGGCAGGCACGCGTCGAGCGCGCGCCGCGCGGCACGACGGCCGGCCGAGTCGCCGTCGAAGCTGAAGATCACGGTGTCGGTCTGCCGCAGCAGCTTCTGGACGTGGATCGGCGTGCACGCGGTGCCGAGCGTCGCGACCGCGTTCGGGAAACCGAGCTGCGCGAGCGCGACGACGTCCATGTACCCTTCGACGACGAGCACGTACTTCTGCTCGCGGATCGCGAGCCGCGCCTCGAACAGGCCGTACAGTTCGCTGCCCTTGTTGAACAGCGGCGTTTCGGGGGAGTTCAGATACTTGGGCTCGCCGCTGCCGAGCACGCGGCCGCCGAAGCCGATCACCTGCCCCTTCACGTTGCGGATCGGGAACATGATCCGCTCACGGAACCGGTCGTAGCGCCGGGCGACGCCCTGCGCGTCGGTCTTCTCGCTGACGATCACGAGCCCGGCCTCGACCAGCGCGTCGTCGCGATAGTCCGCGAATGCCGATTCGAGATTCTGCCAGCCGTCCGGCGCATAGCCGAGCCCGAAGCGGGCGGCGATTTCGCCGGTGAGCCCGCGTTTTTTCAGATACTGGATCGCGGCCGGTGCGCTGCGCAGCTGCTTGCGGTAGTAGTCGCACGCAGTCTGCATCACGTCGGACAGCGCGGTGGCGACCGATTTCGAGACCGGGGACGGCGCATGGCCGTCGGCGCCGCCCGCGCCACCGCCACGCATCGGCGACGGCTCGTGCGGCACCGTCAGCCCGACCGACTGCGCGAGCTCCTGCACGGCCTCGGGAAAGCTCAGCCCGGCATGCTCCATCAGAAAGCCGATCGCGGTGCCGTGCGCGCCGCAACCGAAGCAGTGATAGAACTGCTTCGTCGGACTGACGGTAAACGATGGGCTTTTTTCGTTGTGGAACGGGCACAGGCCCATGAAGTTCGCGCCGCCCTTCTTGAGCTGCACGTACCGGCCCACCACGTCGACGATATCGACGCGGTTCAGCAAATCCTGCAGGAACGAATGCGGAATCACCGTGGGATCAACTTGAGAACGTTGCGGCAGCCCGGCGCGCCGCGCAGGCGCAGCCGGGCATTCGGGGTTACTTCGACAGCGCTGCCTTCACGAGCGCGGAAACGGCGGTCATGTCGGCGCGGCCAGCGAGCGCGCCCTTGAGCACGCCCATCACCTTGCCCATGTCCTGCGGGCCGGCCGCGCCCGTCTGCGCGACGGCGGCCTGCACTTCGGCGGCCACCTCGGCCTCCGACAGCTGCGCCGGCATGTACGCGCTCAGCACGTTCAGCTCGGCCTGCTCCTTCGCCACCAGATCGTCCCGGCCTGCAGCCTGGAACTGGCTGATCGAATCCTTGCGCTGCTTGATCATCTTGTCGATCACCGCCGTGATGCCGGCGTCGTCGAGCGTGATCCGCTCGTCGACTTCACGCTGCTTGATCGCGGCGAGCAGCAGGCGAACCGTTGCGAGACGCTCGGTTTCCTTCGCGCGCATCGCGGCTTTCATGTCTTCGCTGATCTGGTCTTTCAAACTCATCTTTCACCCGGGGATGGATACGTGAATGCGACGCCCGCCGGCGGACGTCAACACAAAAACCCGCTTGGGACAGTGTCTCAAACGGGTTGCTCGATTCCGGCATCGGCGATTCGCACGGAAACCGCCGGTGCGCCGCCCAGCGAACCGCGCGGCGCCCACATTGTTCAGTAAAGCTTTTTCGGCAGCATCTGGCCACGGATGCGCTTGTAGTGGCGCTTCACTGCAGCAGCCTTCTTGCGCTTGCGCTCGGCCGTCGGCTTCTCGTAAAACTCTCGCGCACGCAACTCGGTCAGCAGACCGTTCTTTTCGATCGTGCGCTTGAAGCGACGCATTGCAACTTCGAACGGCTCGTTTTCTTTAACGCGGATGATCGTCATGACCCGTCACGTAGAAAGTTTGCAGGGAAGGGTTTTGGAGTATAGCAGACCCTTTGCACAAACGCACCATCCCGTCAAGCACCACGCGCATGCTCGGCGGCGGCCCGCCCGGCCGCCACCGCCGACGCCCACGCCCACTGGAAATTGTAGCCGCCGAGCCAGCCGGTCACGTCCACCGCCTCGCCGACGAAGAACAGGCCCGGCACCCGCGCGCTCATCATCGACGACGACGACAGCTCGCGCGTATCCACGCCGCCCTTCGTCACCTCGGCCTTGCGATAGCCCTCGGTGCCGCTCGGCGTCAGCGTCCAGCCGCCGAGCGCGTCGCCGATCTGGCGCAGCGTCTTGTCCGGCAGGTCGGCCAGGCGCGCTTCCGCGGCGACCCGCTGCGCATCCAGCCACACATGCGCGAGACGGGACGGCACCCAGTCCGCGAGCAGCGAGCCGATCTGCCGCTTCGAGCTGTGCTTGGCCTCCAGCAGCTGGGCGACGACGTCGCGCTGCGGCAGCAGATCGATGCGAATCGGCTCGCCCGGCTGCCAGTAGCTGGAAATCTGCAGGATGCCCGGCCCGGACAGGCCGCGGTGCGTCAGCAGCAGATCCTCGACGAATTCGCCCCCGCGCTTCCTGTCGCCGGTCGACACGCGCACTTCGAGCGACACGCCCGACAATGCGGAAAAAGGCGCCCAGTCCTGCTCGGCGAACGTCAGCGGCACGAGCGCCGGCCGCGTGTCGACGAGCTTGTGGCCGAACTGCCTGGCGAGCCGGTAGCCGAAGTCGGTCGCGCCGATCTTCGGGATCGACAGGCCGCCCGTCGCGACGATCAGCGCGCGCGCGCCGATCGTGCCGGCCTGCGTGTCGAGCGTGAAGCCGGCCTCCGGCGCATGGCGCACCGCGTCGACCGCGACCGGCCGGCGCCACGCGATCCCGCCCGCGTCGCATTCGTGCTTCAGCACGTCGATGATCGCTTCGCTGCCGTGATCGCAGAACAACTGCCCCTTGTGCTTTTCGTGCCAGGTCACGCGATGGCGCTTGAGCAGCCCCATGAAGTCGCGCGGCGTGTAGCGGGCAAGCGCCGAGCGGCAGTAATGCGGATTCGCGGACAGGTAATTGTCCGGGCCGGCGTACAGGTTCGTGAAGTTGCACCGGCCGCCGCCGGAAATCCTGATCTTCTCGGCGAGACGCGGCGCATGGTCGATCAGCACCACGCGCCGGCCGAGTTGCCCGGCCACCGCGGCGCTCATCATGCCGGCTGCGCCCGCGCCGATGACGGCGATATCGAAAGTTTCCATGGCGCGGATTGTACCCCCCGCCCGGCGCGCCAGCAGCGCGCGGCCGCCGGCTGGTATACTTTTCCGTTACGTCGACATTTCCGCGCCGCGTCGTTGCGGCGCGCTCCGCCTCCTACCATGCTCGTTCTCGGCATCGAAAGCTCCTGTGACGAAACCGGCCTCGCGCTCTACGACACGCAACGCGGGCTGCTCGCGCACGCGCTGCACTCGCAGATCGCGATGCATCGCGAATACGGCGGCGTCGTGCCGGAACTGGCCTCGCGCGACCACATCCGCCGCGCGCTGCCGCTGCTCGAAGACGTGATGGCGCGCAGCGGCGCGACAGCCGCGGACATCGACGCGATCGCGTTCACGCAGGGCCCCGGCCTCGCCGGCGCGCTGCTGGTCGGCGCGAGCATCGCCAACGCGCTCGCGATGGCATGGGACAAGCCGACCGTCGGCATCCACCATCTCGAAGGGCACCTGCTGTCGCCGCTGCTCGTGGCCGAGCCGCCGCCGTTTCCGTTCGTCGCGCTGCTCGTGTCCGGCGGCCATACGCAGCTCATGCGCGTCACCGACGTCGGCGTATACGAGACGCTCGGCGAAACGCTCGACGACGCCGCCGGCGAGGCGTTCGACAAGACGGCGAAGCTGATCGGCCTCGGCTATCCGGGTGGCCCGGAAGTCTCGAAGCTCGCGGAAACCGGCACGCCGGGCACCGTCGTGCTGCCGCGCCCGATGCTGCACTCCGGCGACCTCGACTTCAGCTTCAGCGGCCTGAAAACCGCCGTGCTGACGCAAATGAAGAAATTCGAAGCGGCCGGGCTGTCCGGCGACGCGCTGGAGCGGGCCAGGGCGGATCTGGCGCGCGGCTTCGTCGACGCGGCAGTGGACGTGCTCGTCGCCAAGTCGCTGGCGGCGCTCAAGAAGACGAAGCTCAAGCGCCTCGTGGTGGCGGGCGGCGTCGGCGCGAACCGTCAGCTGCGCGCCGCGCTGTCGGCGGCGGCCGCGAAGCGCGGCTTCGCCGTGCACTACCCCGATCTCGCGCTGTGCACCGACAACGGCGCAATGATCGCGCTCGCAGGCGCGTTGCGCCTGGCGCGCTGGCCGGAACAGGCGAGCAGCGATTACGCGTTCACCGTGAAGCCGCGCTGGGATCTCGCGTCGCTCGCGCGCTGACCCGCCGCGCGACGCCCGACGCCGCGCGCGATCCCGGAAACGAAACGGCCGCTCGAATCGAGCGGCCGTTTTTTCGGGTGCCGGCGGCGATCGCGTTACGCGGCGTGCCGCTTGTCGCGCTCGATCAGCGCGTACGCGCTGTGATTGTGGATCGACTCGAAATTCTCGGCTTCGAGCACGTAGGCGACGATGCGCTCGTCCTGGTCGAGGCGCTGCGCGACGTCGCGCACCAGATCCTCGACGAATTTCGGGTTCTCGTACGCGCGCTCGGTGACGAACTTCTCGTCCGGGCGCTTCAACAGCCCCCACAGCTCGCACGACGCCTCTTCCTCGGCCATCCGGATCATTGCCTCGACCGGCAGGTCCGCGACCAGCTCCGCGTCGATCGTCACGTGCGAGCGCTGGTTGTGTGCGCCGTACTGCGAAATTTTCTTCGAGCACGGGCACAGGCTCGTCACCGGCACCAGCACCTTCATGAACAGGCGCGTCGCGCCGCCGCGGCTTTCGACCGCGAGCGTCACTTCGTAGTCCAGCAGACTCTGGACGCCCGACACCGGCGCGGTCTTGTTCACGAAATACGGGAACGTCACCTCGATGCGGCCGGCCTCGGCCTCGAGCTTCTCCAGCATCGACGCGAGCATCACTTGGAATCGCTCGGTCGTGAGCGGCGCGCGATGCTCTTCGAGCAACGCGACGAAGCGCGACATGTGCGTGCCCTTTTGCTCGGCCGGCAGGTGGACATCGAGGTTCCAGAGGCCGACGGTCGGCTGCACGTCTCCGCTTTCCGTGCGCACCGTCAACGGATGCCGCACCGCCTTCACGCCCACGCGCTGAATCGGGATCTGGCGAGTATCCACCGTGCTCTGCACGTCGGGCATCACGAAGGCGGGATTCATCTGGTTCATCTTGTTCAATCCTTGTAAGCCGCGCGTTCTTCTTCGCGCGCGCCGCCACAAAGCGGCATGCCGGAAAAACAACATGGGCCCGAAGGCCCATGTTTTCCGCAACAACAGAAAAACCGCGTCGCGCGGCGGCGCAGGTTACGCCACGCGCTTGGCCTGGCCGGCGACGTCGGCCGCCGGGCTCAGGAAGCGCTCGCGAATCGATTTCGCGATGCCCGCGGCGTCGAGGCCGCATTGCGACAGCAGCTTCGCGGGTTCGCCGTGATCGATGAAGCGGTCAGGGAGGCCCAATTGTAGTACGGGACGAATAACCCCACTCTCCATCAGGGCTTCCACGCATGCGGAACCTGCACCGCCCATCAGGCAGCCTTCCTCGACCGTGACGATCGCATCGTGCGCTTCCGCCAACTCGCGCACCAGATCCGCGTCGATCGGCTTCACGAAACGCATGTTCGCGACGGTCGCATCGAGTTCCTCGGCCGCGACCAGCGACGGCGCGACCATCGTGCCGAACGCGAGGATCGCGACGCGCTTGCCCTGCGGCTGCGACGAACGGCGGCGCACCTCGCCCTTGCCGATCGGGAGCTCGGTGAATTCCTTGATCGTCGGCGCACCGGTGCCCGCGCCGCGCGGATAGCGCACCGCGGTCGGGTTCGGCTGCTGCAGCGCGGTGTGCAGCATCTGGCGGCATTCGTTTTCGTCGGATGCGACCATGATCGTCATGTTCGGGATGCAGCGCATGAACGCGAGATCGTAGGCGCCCGCGTGCGTCGCGCCGTCCGCGCCGACGAGGCCCGCACGGTCGATCGCGAACACGACCGGCAGGTTCTGCAGCGCGACGTCGTGAATCAGCTGGTCGTACGCGCGTTGCAGGAACGTCGAGTAGATCGCGACGACCGGCTTCATCCCCTCGGCCGCAAGACCGCCCGCGAACGTCACCGCATGCTGCTCGGCGATGCCGACGTCGTAGTAGCGATCCGGGAAGCGCTTCTCGAACTCGACCATGCCGGAGCCTTCGCGCATCGCGGGCGTGATGCCGACGACGCGCGAATCGCTTTTCGCCGCGTCGCACAGCCATTCGCCGAACACTTGCGTGTAGGTCTTCTTGGTCGGCGTCGTCGACGGCTTGATGCCCTCGGCCGGGTTGAACTTGCCCGGACCGTGGTAGAGGACCGGATCGGCCTCGGCGAGCTTGTAGCCCTGCCCCTTCTTCGTGACGACGTGCAGGAACTGCGGGCCGCGCAGCTCCTTGATGTTCTGCAGCGTCGGGATCAGCGAATCGAGATCGTGACCGTCGATCGGACCGATGTAGTTGAAGCCGAATTCCTCGAACAGCGTCGCCGGCACGACCATGCCCTTCGCATGCTCTTCCAGCTTGCGCGCCAGCTCGAGCATCGGCGGCGCGACGCTCAGCACGCGCTCGACGCCCGCGCGCGCGGCCGCGTAGAAGCGGCCCGACATCAGGCGGGCGAG
>Ga0335069_10015230_pt1 | contig 10749 bp, 13 predicted proteins | sample Lox_Sample_11_FD_206714 | JGI IMG/M metagenome (GOLD analysis project Ga0335069, IMG submission 206714) | Soil microbial communities from Loxahatchee National Wildlife Refuge, Florida, United States - Lox_Sample_1.1 | ecosystem: Environmental > Terrestrial > Soil > Wetlands | place: USA... | reverse complement strand
TATTATCGTATTAACGGTATGCTTAACAACACACAATATAATCAAGATAATACGGTTAATATTCAATATAATGAGCTTAAAGTATTAGATACACAAACATTATTAGATAAGGTTAAACAACTTACAGAAGCTATACATAATAATACATAGTATTATATTACTTATATTAGTATATATAGTATTATTATACTTAATATATTCTTACAACAAGCTATTATAGGCTATTATTAGCTTACAATAGCATTATTTAGCTTCAAATACACATCGCACAATAAATAATGTACGATGTCTCTAGGCTACTACCACCCCCACCCCTATCAATCCAATAAGGATACCCCCCTACCCACACGAGCTAGGTATCATTAAATTAAATTGACATCAGACAAAACTACGCGTAGTAAAATTAGAAACTAATATACCCTATAATAATCATTCATATGTAGTTCATCTTTGTATGGTAATATCTCCTTCTTAAAAAGAACCAACTGGGTTTACCCGGTTTAATGGTTCTTTTTATTGTCCCCCCCGTGCGCTCATCGGAATGAGCGTCCCCCCCAAGGGGGACGGAGAGAAAACTCTATTCAAAGAAAGAAAAAAAGAAAGATAAGCCCCCCGCCGGATTTGTGCGTTTTAATCGCGGTTACCGGAATAACAACTCTCCGCACTATCATTCTGAGTCTGCATCCCAATTCCAATGGGCATCCACTCCACTTTTAAAAAACGGTGCGGTAAGTTAAGGAACTAGTTTGATTTGTCTTTCATAAAGTCGAATTTGTGTTGTTCGGGTTGGGAGAGTCTATATTTCTCGTAATCGTCTTCGCAGGTAAACAGGGGGTCACAGGGGCAGTGGCATTCACTACAGACATACCACCAGAGGTTATTGTTGTGTTTTAGTTCTGCCTTGGCACGGCAGCAGGCTGATAATACATCCATAAAAAAACCAGCTTATAAAGCTTTGGAAGCTGGAAGCCTCGTGTCAAGGCGGCTTCCGCAGCTATATAAACTGGTGACACGACATTTCCAACTATGTATTATAAACCTTCTTGTCAAATAATGCTACAATGTAATTATGAAACTCCCTAAACAGAAGATAAAACAGCTTCAGGAATTGGATAATCTGACCGGAGTTGATGATGAAAGTTTAGGAAAATCGGCGACCCAGGAGTTGATGAAAGAACAGGATGTTATCCAAAAACAGGAAGAATCCCAGGAACTCCAGTTGTTGACTGACGCCCGGAAAAGTAAACCCAACTATAACCGCCTGATTGCTTTTCTTCTTCTTAAAAGGTTAAAGTACGTGGAATGGCATAACTGGTCTTATCTGGTAGCCCCTACCGATAAGGGGGTGGTTCTGGAAATAGTCTCCCCCGCCAAAAGGTATTTCCGGTCTGCGTTTGAAACTACCGGTGAAGCCAAGTATGATTTGAATGCGGTTAATCTGTATGGGCAACGGGCTCAGGATACTATTGAACATTATGGACGACCCCAAAGTTAAAGAGGAGTTAATCAAGAAGATACTGGAACTGGAAGCCATCCAGAAGGAAATGCAGTCCCGCAAGTATTTAAGTAACCTGTTTGCCTTTAATCGGGACATTCTGCATGTCGAGGATGGTTTAAACATGGTGCATCTGGCTCCTTTCCATCAGGAGATGTGTGATTTCATCATGAAACCCACTAACAAGAAGCTGATGTTAATTCCCCGGGGACATCTTAAGAGTACGTTAATCACGGTTGGATATAGTTTGTTACGGATTGCCCAGAATCCTAACATCAGAATCCTCATCGCCAATGCCACTTATGATATGGCCTGTTCTTTTCTGTCCCAAATTAAAAAACATATCATGTACAACCCGACTTTCAGGGAATGGTATGGGGACTTATCCACTAATGCCCAGAAGTGGTCGGAGAACATGATAACCATTCCCAAGACCACCAACTTCTCCAAAAAGGAAGCCACTGTGACGACTTACGGTATGGGAGGTAACCTGGTCTCTCAGCACTATGATTTGATAATCGGCGATGACTTAATCAACCGGGATTTTATTAATACCCAGGAGCAGATAACCAAGACAATCCTTTTCTACAAGGACAGTTTGGATTTGCTTGAACCGACGGGCCAGTTCATTATCATCGGCACCCGCTGGGCAGACAGCGACCTTTACGGGTGGCTCATGGATAAGGGCAATCCCGAACAGACCTACAAGAGTTTTGACTTCATGGTGAAACAGGCTTATACGGGTAATTTGGAAACCGGGGAAAACCTGTCCATTTTATTTCCCGATAAGTTTACTCCTGATGTTTTAAAGACCCTCAAGATGGAAAAGGGACCGATAGAGTTTAGTGCCCAGTATATGAACGAACCTTTACCCCAGGAAAGTGCTAAGTTTAAGGTAGACTGGTTTAAACGGACGCTGGAGGATGAGCTTAGGGTTAGGGAAATAAATTACTTCACCATGGTTGACCCGGCCATCGGTCAGCGGAAAGAAAGCGATAAGACTGCCATAGTGACTATTGGGGTAGACCAGTATAACAACTGGTTTGTCAGGAATATCATCTGGGGACAATTCCTACCCAATGAAATTATTGACCGGATATTCTGGAACTTTGAGGCATTCCATCCCTTAAAGATTGGGGTGGAATTGACGGCGTATCAGAAGAGTCTTCAGTATGCCCTGATTGACGAAATGCGGCGTAGAAACATTTTCCTGCCTATAGTAGAATTAAAAGCAGAGAGAAGTAAAATGGAACGCATCGAGGGATTGGTTCCCCGTTATGCCAACGGGACCATCTTCCATCTGGAACAGTGTCCGTTTATCGAGCAGTTGGAGGAGGAACTGATGCGCTATCCGGTGGGGAAGCATGATGACATTATTGATGCCCTGGCGTATGGTTTGCAGATAGCCCATCAAGCCAGAAACCCGGAGACTGCCCAAAGGCATCAACACCATCATGGTAGCCGTTATTTATATTAACTAGGGAATGAAATGAACTAAGTCATCTTATGAATAAAGCATTATTAAAAGGTCAAAAGGATATTGGGGAGATTCGGAGTGTTTATAATCCCGAAGGTGACGAGCTGACAACCCTTAGATATGTCTATGACCGTTATTACAAGATGCAGGATAACCGGATGTCCGGTCCCATTAATTACGACAGTTTATGGGATAAGTGCGAGAAACAATGGGACGCCTGGCGTCCGCCCCGGGATGCCGATGACTGGCAATCCGATATCTATATTCCTATAACTACTTCGGTGATTGAAGCCCAGCTTTCGGAGATAATCGAACAGGAGTTGATGCCCTGGATAGTGGAGAAGGGGCCGAAGGACCAAGCTAAAGCCCGGGTAATGAATGCTATCATGGAGTATACCTGGGAAACTTCCAAGAGTAACGTGGCTCTGTTTGATATTTTAAAGGATGCCCTAATTTATGGCACCGGTATCGGTCAGGAGTATTATTGGAAACAACCTCGGACGATTAAGGATGAGAAGGGTAAGGAACAGACGACTCTGGAATATGACGACTGTTATCTGGAGCCGGTTCGGTTATATGATTTCTTTGTGGATGAACGGGCCAGGTCATTTACCGGTCCCTTCCAGGCCAATGACTGTATCCGCCGGTATATTATGGATATTGATGATTTTCTGACGTTCTTTTCCGGGAAAGTCTGGGACCCGTTGGGAAACGCTAAGTTAGTTAGGCCCGGAGGGGATACTAATTACTACGAGTTTTACCATCCCCCGGAAAGGTTGGAGAAGGATAGGGAAGTTGAAGTTCTCTGGTATTGGAATAAACCCCAGGATTTACTAGCGATTGTAGCTAACGACGTGATGGTGAAGATGGGACCTAACCCTTATAAGCACAAGCAGTTACCGTTTGTCCGGGTGGTTGACGTAAAACGGCCTTACCAGTTCTACGGTAAGGGTGAAGCGGAACTTTTAAGTAGTCTTCAGGAGGAAACCAATATCCTGCGGCGGATGGTAATAGACCGAAATCATCTGGATTTAGACAAACAGGTATTCGTTTCCGATACCCTAAACATTGAGGATGAGGATACGGTAGCCCGTCCGCATGGGGTAACGCCGGTGGGTGATGTTAACCAGATTAAATTTGCCGAATATGGGGATATTGCCCAGTCGGTTTTCAAGTCGATTGACTTAATTACTGACGATAAGGTGCGGGTAACGGGGATGGATGAGCGCCAACAGTCGGTTTCCACATCAGGAACGGCTACCGAAGCGGCAATTCTCAAGGAAGCGACCCTGAAACGCATCAATATGAAGATTTGGCAGATGAAATATGATACATTGGTTGATATTGGGAGATTGCGGGTCCAGAATATCGTTCAGTTTTACTCCACTCCGAAATTATTTGCCCTGACAAATAATAAGGATGTGGCGGAAGCCCAGGCAAACGGGTCATTGGTTAAAGTAAACGGGAAAAATTACAGTGCCCAGTACCGTTCCGTCAGGTTAAAGGACCAGGCATTCCAGGTAAACGGTCAGACCAAACAGCCGGAAATCATTCCGGCCAAGGGTTTTACTTTCTTTGATGCCAAACCGGAATGGTTTTTGCCCCAACACGGCGGTTATGACATCAGATTTAAGACGACTACCCCGGTGCCTTTATCAAAACCCTTGCAACAGCAGAAAGTGGATGAGATGTATGACCGTTTAATCAAAAATCCGACGGTTGACCCCTGGAAACTGGCGGATGCCGAGATAAGAAGCCGGGATATGGACCCGGACGACTTCAAGAAACAGGCAGCGGGTACACAACCGCAGGGACTTGACCTGCAAAAGGTAATTAATCTGGCCGGTATTGAGAATTCGCAGATGATGGACGGCAAGAATATTGGTCCTACTCCTTATGCACCTGTCGTTCATACCCAGCTCCATGTGGAATACATGAAATCGGATGATTTTAAGAAGTTAGCAAGTGACCAGGTCATGAAAATATTCGGGGTTCATGTCCAGGGAGAGTTAATGGCGCAAAAAGCTAGAGGTGGACAGGCTGGAGCCATGGGACAGCCCGGACAACCCCAACCGGGAATGCCGGGAGTGGGTGCCACCATGGGTTCAACGGATGGAGCAATAAATGCCAGCGAACAGGATGTCGTACCGGGCAGTATTTCAGGCGGTGACCAGGCCCCGGCAGCTGGAGCGATGGAACCACCCAGAGGTCAGGGACAATAATATGGAAAAAAAGAAACCGGAAAAGATTCCCAGTCTGAAAAGCGAACATCGGGAGATGTTAGCAAAGTTGGCATCCCGTCCCGAGTTTAAGGCGTTGGAACATCTTTGCCGGATAGAAGAACATAATATCGTTATCCAGGCATTTAAGATTAACTCTAGTGATATAGATTTATCCCGTAAGAAAGCCTGGATGGAAGGACGGTTATGGGAACTTCGCAAGATTCTTCGTACTTTTGATGAATCCAAAAAGGGGAAAGATGATGAGGAGTAACTATGGATTTGCAGAAACTTATCTTGCAATATCTTGCTAGTGTTGGGGGTAGGTTAAATAACCAGGTAGTAACTCCGGTAATGCGGGCATTGGTAAATAAGGATTATGCGATTGTTAGTCCTTCAGCAACTCCAACTGCAATGCCATCTTCGACCCCTACGATGACTCCCAGTCCCACTCCGACTCCATCAGTGAACATCGGTCAGGCATATCAGTCAGGGGGTATTGTCCCGTCAGTAAGTAATATTCCCTTACAGTCTCCCAGTGCGACTCCAACTCCGGCTCCATCTCCATTGGCTTCGATATTACAGAAAGGGTTTCAGCATTGGGGAAATCCTCCGGCGGCAACTTTATCGGGAGTAATGGCAGATGAAATTCAGAAGTACCCGGAGTTAAAAACGGTGGCCCAAAAACATCCTGAATTATTGGCGGTAATTTCGCTTTTGGAAACCGGTGGAGGTAGACATATGCCGCCGGAGTATAACCCGGAATTTCCCGGTGCGGTAACAAATGAAAATCGGCAATACAATATGTGGAATTGGGGGACTAATCCGGCTTATGGATTTAATCCGTCTTCGTTTCGGGATGTGATTTCCAAAGTAGCTCAGGGGATTGCTACAAAACCCCAGTTTGCGGATTTTAGAAAGTCAGGTGATATAGCGGATTTGGCAAAAGTCTATTCTCCGTCTTCAAAGACTAATCCGCAGGGTGGGGATACTTATGTGAATAATTATAATTCCATTGCCAGTTGGTTTAAGTAGGGGGTGATAGAATGAAAAGAATCAGGAAGCCCAAAATCAAAAAGATAAAAACGAAGGGTGTACGTAAAGTTACATTAGTAAAACGACCTACATTAAAATTTAAAAGGAGATAATATGCCACTCACAAAAAAAGGTAAAAAGATAGTGAAAAAAATGCAGAAGACTTATGGTAAGAAAAAAGGTAAGTCAGTTTTTTATGCTAGTATTAATAAAGGTAAAATAAAAGGTGCCCATAAGGGTAAGAAAGGAAAATAGTATGAGTATGCAAATTAAATTAGCCCGGTTAAAAGCCGGAACTAAAGGTCAAAACCAAAAAAGAGATGGTGGAAAACCACCCCATTTTAAAAATACGAAGAAATACCAGTCGGGTAGATAACTTGAAAGTTTAGAAATTAACCCGTACACTTAAGTTAACCATGTTGATGGAGAATTCACCAACGAGAGGAGGTGAACCCTATATGACAGATGATACAGGAATAAAAGAAATTGCCCCTTCCAACGGCTCAGAGAAGGACAAGCAGACTAAAGAGCATGAAAATCCAGACGAATGGAAGTCTGTAGTAGGAGATAAGTTTAAATCTCCGACGGATGTAGCTAAGGCTTATAAAGAATTGGAAAAGAAATTGGGAGAATCGAGCGAAGAAATTCGCAAGACCCGAGAATTTGCCGAGGTCATTAACCCTCTTTTGGAAGAGATAAGAAATGACCCAAAACTGTTTGCCGAACTTGACGAACGGTTACGCAAAAAAGCCAATCCAGATAAAGACAAAAAGCCTGATGCTGATAAGGATTCAAAGGCGACGGAAAAGGATGAAATCAGAATTGCGGCCTCAGACTTGATAATAGCTAAGTTTGAAAAAGACCACAGTATAGATACGTTGCCAGCCGATGAACGCAAAGATTTACGCCGAAGAATTGGCGATGAAATCTTTGAGCTTACGGGAAAGACTCTAGCTAACTTAGACTTAAGAAGGTTAGGGCCGACTTTGGAGAAAGTAATTGGCTATGTCCTAGCCAACAAAGACAATCCGATTAATAAGTCGACGCTGGAAGCTCTAACGTCAGCTCACGGAAACGATGAAGGCGCAATTTCGAGTATTCGTTCCTCAAAAGGCGAATCCGAAGAAAGCCTCACTCCTGAAGAAGCTAATGTCGCTGAAAAGTTAGGCCTTACCCGAAAACAATACTTGGAAGGCAAGAAATCTCCGGCAAAAAGATAAACAAGCTAAACTAAAGGAGTTTCTGTATGGCATATACGTCGAAATACGGCTTCATCTATAAACGTCATCTGACGCCAGGTAGAGAAGTGCCAGCAACTCTTGAGGTAATTCTTGACAACACGCAAACACTCGTTGTGGGTGATTTGGTACGTTGGACCGCAGGTTATCTTCGTCCGGTTATAACTGCTGCTGCTTCCACTGGAGCAATCCTGGGAGTTTTGCAGGGGTTTGTAACGAGTAAAGGAGAGAATATCTTTAAAACTAAAGATACTATTTCCGGTACTAAAACGGGTGATGATACTTACGTTTCAGCGAGTACCAATACTACGGTTGATAAAGTTCGAGGAGTGGTAATTGTTGACCCGATGGCACTGTTTCTGGCTTATTCAAGTACTGCATTGACACAAGCCTATATAGGTTTGTGGCAAGCGGCTACTAATGCTGATGGAACAGGCTTTGATAGTTTAACGGGGACACCCGCTGCATGGAGCACTGGTTCATACCAGATGCAACTTGTAGAATTGGTAACCACGTTAGAGGATGGTTCAGCAACGACATCCTATGGACTTTACCGTATCGGTAGGAGTCAACTCATCAACGATTATGCGCTTTAAGGAGTAAAATATGGCATTACGAGCATCTTTCGGCGACGTTCTTGAACCCGGTCTTCGGACAATTTTCGATGACAAGTTTAAGGAAATACCGGAAGTTTTTTCGTCTATTTTCCATGTTAATTCCTCGTCAACTGATACGGAACGGGATAGTGCCATGACCGGATTTGGTTTATTGAACCAAACTGGAGAGGGTGCCCCTATTACGTATGAGGACCCGGTTCAGATGTACGATACGATATATGTACATTTGAAGTACACTAAGGGTTTTAGAGTTTCCGAAGAGTTGGTGGAAGACGATAGATATAACGTCATCAAAAAGAAACCCGCAGCTTTAGCCAAATCCTGTCGGAGAACGGCTGAGTTTCTAGCAGCCCAAGTTTTAAATAACGCATTCTCTTCCGGTACTGGTGGGGACGCAAAATATTTGTGTTCAACCTTGCATCCGAGAGCAGATGGTGGAACAGCTCAATCTAATGCTAGTGCAACTGGTATTACCTTGACTGAAGCTAACCTGAATACGGCGTTACTAGCAATGAGGGCACAACTCGATGACAAAGGAATGAAAGTAGCGGTGAAAGCCGATACGATTATTGTTCCTCCAGCTCTCGAGAAGACGGCACAGATTCTCACTAATTCTAAATTCCGACCGGGCACTGCTGACAATGATTTTAACTACTACGAAGGGCTTTTGAAGGTCATCTCTTGGGATTGGCTGACAAGTTCGACGGCGTGGTTCTTAATCGACAGCTCTGAACATGAACTGAATTGGTTCTGGAGAATTTCTCCTGAATTCAAACAGGATAATTCTTTTGATACCGGAATGGCCCTTTATAAGGCACGTTTCCGTTCTTCAAGAGGATGGTCAGATTGGCGAGGCGTATGGGGTTCTGCTGGCGACGGTGCGGCTTACGCATCGTAAGTTATAGTCTGTTAAACGGGGCTATGGTGGCCACCTAGAAACAGAAGCAGTTTAAAGAAGTCCAAAATCGGTATTGCGGAGCAAACTTACTTGAACTACCCACCACTTGAAAGATTTTATATAGTAACGGATAATTAAATAAGTTATGTCAATATACGAAGTCGGCAAAGGAATCAGCTCTCATTATTCAGGTCATGTTAGTGGAATTACCCATAAGGTTAGAGTTTCCGGGTCTGTTCCAAGTGATTTTGACAATTCTGCCGGTTTTGCTTATTATGACACGACTAAAGATGCATTTTGTGTTTATAGTGGAACACAATGGTTTTGTTATCCAGCATCAGGAACTTCAACTTCAACTACAACAACTAGTTCTTCAACCAGTACTTCAACAACCAGTACGTCTTTAAGTACATCTACAACGTCATCCAGTACTACAAGCACGTCTACTACCAGTACAAGTAGTTCAAGTACATCTCATAGTACATCTTCAACTAGTAGCACAAGTTCGTCAACTTCAACTACCAGCACATCAACAACGAGTAGCTCAACTAGTACAACCAGTTCTTCAACCAGTACTACGTCTACTACCAGTAGTTCGACTAGTACGACTTGAGGAGTATAATAAAAATATATGGGTGTAACACATACAAATATTTATTACTTAATGGCCAATGGGTTTTTAGCCCAATCAGCTACTCCGACTGACAGGGAGAATCCTGAGTATGAAACGGGTTCTTATATTAATGGGACATCAGATACATTGGAAGACGGGGATTGTTATTATGATACTGATAATGATGTATTCAAAATTCATATTGGAGCTAAATGGATGATTATTGGTTTTAGTTATATATAAAGATATGTCAACACATTTTACTGAAATTAGGGCAGTAGCAATGGGAATAAACGTAGATACGGCAAATCCGGTTTTTCCGACTGCGGGTCAAACATATTTTGATACGGTAGTGAAGAAATGGTATATCTATAATGGTTCAAAATGGATGCATGCAGTTAATGGGACTTCAACATCCACATCAACCACTTCCAGTTCCAGTTCTTCTACCAGTAGTACGTCCAGTTCTACTACTTCTACTTCCAGTTCAACATCTACGACATCATCAAGTACGTCCAGTACATCAACATCAACTACGCTCTTATAACATGAAAACGATTAAGAATATGATGAAAGAGGATATGGATGTCCCGTTTGAGGGATTTACATATACCTTTCCGGCAGATGAAATAGTAACGGTTGATGATAAGGTATATGAGTATGTAGCAACTACCTGGCCGTTATCTTTTGCGATTGGACAGAAATTAGATAAGATGACACCAGTAAAGGAAGCTAAAAAGGTAAAAACCAAATCGTTCTTTGCAAAACGTAATGTAGAAGATTTAGGGACGGAGGATATGAATATCCAGAGTCCAATGGGAGAAACACCGACATTCGGAGGGGTAGACCAACTTCCGAAAAGCGGTACGACTGATGCAGATGGTGTATCATGGTATGGTGACGGGGTTCAGATAGAAAATCCTAAAGGAGAATAATATGACAGACAAATCAATAGACCAATGTTTAAATTTTTATAGTGAAGATATTCCGACTACAGCGGCAGGAGTATCTTTAATTGGCCGTCCGGGTACGGTTTGGACACTTGTGGTGGTAGCTGATACATCCGATACGACAGTCATTAATTTTTCGGATGACTCTACTACGTATAGTAATGCCCATAGGATAGGTAAATTAGTTATTGTCGGACAAGATACAAA
>Ga0335069_10015228_pt1 | contig 10750 bp, 10 predicted proteins | sample Lox_Sample_11_FD_206714 | JGI IMG/M metagenome (GOLD analysis project Ga0335069, IMG submission 206714) | Soil microbial communities from Loxahatchee National Wildlife Refuge, Florida, United States - Lox_Sample_1.1 | ecosystem: Environmental > Terrestrial > Soil > Wetlands | place: USA... | reverse complement strand
GCCGCGTTCAATGCGGCGACCTCCGCGTCGCCGCGGTACTCATGGTCGCGGTAACGCAGAACGAACCCGATCGGCCCAAGCCAATCCGGTTCGCGCCAGCTCAATCGCCACGTCGCGGCGTCGGTGAGCTCCAGCGAGAAATCATTCGCCGCGTGCAGCGCGATGCCCATACGGCGTCAGTTGCGAGTGGTGAGTGCCGTGATGCCGTCAATGATGCGCGGCCAAACGGGACGCGGCAGATCGTGTCCCATGCCGGCGATGATCATGATCTCGGCTCCGGCAACCGACTCGGCGGTGTCCTTCCCGCCGGCGAGGGGCACCAGCGGATCGTCGGCACCGTGGATCACCAGCGTCGGCGCCTTCACTGCACGTAGCTTCTCCCGGCGACTGCCCGAGGCGATGATGGCGACGATCTGCCGGGCGGCGCCTTCGGGATGGAAACACCGATCGTAGGCGAGTGCGGCGCGCTCGCGAAAGCGCTCCTCTTCGAACGGAAATCCGGGGCTGCCGATGGTGCGGAAGACGCTCACCGAGCGCTCAATTGCCTCGTCGCGACTCGTCGGCGGCGGACTGAGCAGCGCCGCCATCGCTTCCGGCTTGGCCGGCGGCAGATCGGGAGCGCCCGTGGTCGACATGATGGAAGTCAACGTGCGCGCGCGTTTCGGATGGTCGATCGCGACGGTTTGCGCGATCATCCCGCCCATCGATGCGCCGACGATGTGCGCATGATCGATGTGGAGCGCGTCGAGTAATCCGACGGCATCAGCCGCCATGTCCCTGAGCGTGTAGGGCGCCTTGACCGGTTGCCCACTCATCGAAGCCGTCAGCGCCGCCACGACGTCGGGGACCCCCGCGTCGGCGAACTTGGTCGACAGCCCGACATCGCGGTTGTCGAAGCGGACGACGTAGTGACCGCGGGCCGCCAGTTGCTCGCAGAACGCTTCGTCCCACAGAATCATCTGCGCGCCGAGCCCCATGATCAGCAGCATCGGCGGGTTGCTGGGCTTTCCAAACGTGTCGTATTCGATGGTGATCCCGTTCGCGCGTGCGTTAGCCATGAGGGAGGAATACGAAGGCCCTGCATCGGTTGCAAGAGGGGCGGGCACAACAACGATATGCATGCCTTTCATGCAGCGAAAGCGGGCCTCCAGTCGCGCGGGCTGTAGCCGCACCCCTTGGGGTGCGCCGTCCGGGTGTACTATCGGTCCAGCTTCGGCCGCACCGCACAGGCTGAAGCCTGCGGCTACAGACACTCCGCACGGGCTGTACTTGTCGACATGAACGTGCCGGTTGATTGCACCGGCTCCAGGGCTGAATTTCCGCTGGGCATCGGATTCAGATATGGTCGGCTGCGCTGTGAAACCGAGAAGCACGCCACACGCTCCGATTGAGGCCGCTCGCGCGCTGGCCGATGGCATTCGGGAACGCGCCGACGACATCGAGCGCGACCGTCGCCTGCCCGCCGAACTGGTCACGGCGATGGCTGAAGCTGGTCTGTTCCGACTGTGCGTGCCGCGCGAGTTGGGCGGTGGTGAAGTCGACGTGGCGACCCTTGTGCGAGCGATCGAGGAAGTCGCGTATGCCGACGGCTCGGCCGGCTGGTGCGTCATGATCGCGGCGACCAGCGGCTTGGTCAGCGGCTATCTCGCACCGAGCGTCGCCCGCGAGATCTATGGCAGCGTCCACTCGATCAGCGGCGGCGTGTTCGCTCCCCTCGGCAAGGCGACCGCGGTCGACGGCGGCTATCGGGTCAGCGGTCGTTGGGCGTTTGCCAGCGGTTGCGAGCACTGCACGTGGTTGATGGGCGGCTGCGTGGTCTACGACGACGACACGCCGCGACTGCTGCCCAACGGGATGCCCAACTCCCGCATGATGTTGTTTCCGGGGTCGGACGTGCAGATCATCGACACCTGGACGGTCGCCGGTCTACGCGGCACCGGTAGCCACGACATGGCCGTCGGCGAACTGTTCGTACCGGCGGACCGTTCCGTGGCGTTGATCACCGATCGGCCGCGCGAATCCGGGCCGCTGTACACCTTTCCCGTGTTCGGCCTGCTCGCGCTCGGGATTGCCGGCGTAGCCCTCGGCATCGCTCGCAGTGCGATCGACGAACTGGCGCGGCTCGCGATGGCGAAAACGCCGAGCGGCAGTCGGCGGAAGCTCGCCGATCGCGCGATCGTTCAAATGCGCGTCGCCGAAGCGGAGGCCCTGCTGCGCTCGGCGCGCGCGTTTCTGCTCGACACAATCGGCGAGACCTGGGACGCGGCACGCAGCGAAGGCGCAATCAGCGTGCACCAGCGCGCGCTGCTGCGGCTCGCCGCGACCAACGCGGCGGTCACCTGCGCCAAGGCTATCGACCTGATGTACGACGCCGGCGGCGGCAGCTCGATCTACGCGTCCAATCCGTTGCAACGCTGTTTCCGGGACATTCACGTCGTGACCCAGCACATGATGGTCGGACCCGCCACGTACGAACTCACCGGCCGTTTCTTCCTCGGGCTCGACGCCGACACGTCGATGCTGTGAATCTCGACGGCGGAGCTACCACTCACCAGTCACGGCTCACCACTGACCACATGACCGACGCCAAGCACGCCTTCGACGCCGACGCCGGGATCTACGATCGCTCGCGGCGCCAACTCGTGTGGTGCTTCGACGACTTCTATCGCACCGCGCTCGACGTGATTCCGTTCACGACGGACACGGCGATTCGAGTGCTCGATCTCGGTGCCGGGACCGGTCTGCTGTCGTGGTCAATCGCCGCAGCGTTTCCGCGGGCGGACATCACGATGGTGGACATCTCAGAGGAAATGCTCAGCCGCGCGCGCGAACGGTTTGCGGGGAAGTCCCACGCAGTGCGCTTCGCGGTCGCGGATCTTGCCCACGCGACGTTCGACAGTTCTTACGATCTGATCGTCTCGGCGCTGGCGATTCATCACCTGGCGCATGACGACAAGCAGCGCCTGTTTCGCAAGGTTTACGCCGCACTTCATCCCGGCGGAGCGTTCATCGATGCCGACCAGGCGCTCGGGCCGACCGCAGCCTCCGAGGCGCGTTATGAAGACATGTGGTTGCAGCGCGCGCGCGAGCAGGGTGCGAGCGACGGCGACATCGCCGCCGCCATCGAGCGGATGCGGGCCGATCGCAACGCGACGCTGGCGGAGCAACTGCGGTGGTTGGAAGAAGCTGGATTCCGTGATGTGGATTGCTGGTACAAGTTCTATCGCTTCGCCGTTTTCGGCGGTTTCAAGTAGCGAGGGCGAGCGCGTGACTTTCGAGTATGAAGAACCTATGAGACGGCCAGGAGGGCTCAGCGAATGACGGTGATTGCGACACTGAAGATCAAATCGGGCAACGAAGCGGCATTTCAGCAAGCCGCCGAGAAAATGATTACGCACGTCAAGGCGAACGAGCCTGGGACGTTGACCTACGTACTCAACCGATCGACCAGCGATCCCACCAAGTTCGTCTTTTACGAAGTGTACCAAGATCAGGCCGCGTTTGCGGCGCACGGTGGCAGCGCACCGATGCAGGAATTCTTCGGCGCCGTCGGCACCTTGCTCGACGGCCGACCGGAAATTCACATGTACGAAGAGCTCGGCGGCAAGAAGTAAGCAGGTTGTAACCTCAGTCATCGCGGACCTTCTGCAGTGTCCGCTCGCTTACAATCGGCAGAAGCCGGGAAGGCCGATTCCATCGGTGCGCACGGAGAGTATGAGCGACGCGTCGCCGCGCGGCAGAACCTCGTCGGTCAGCTTGCGCGACGTGAGCGCCGCCTTTCATACGCACGACTGATCGTTTTCGTCGCTGCCGCTGCGGTGGCGTGGTTGGCGGTCGACACGGCGGTGTGCTCGCCGTGGTGGGCGCTCCTGCTGTTGGGCCTCTTCCTGGTCTTCGTCGTTGCGCATCACCGCGTTCGCGGCAAGCGCGAACGCACCAGCCGTGCTGCCGAGTACTATGCGCGTGGCCTCTCCCGTCTGACTGGGCGATGGATCGGCAGCGGCACCGGTGGTGAGCGCTTTCAAGAGCCGACGCATCCTTACGCCGAAGACCTCGACCTGTTCGGGCGCGGCTCACTTTACGAGTTGCTGTGCACCGCGCGCACGCGGGCCGGTGAAGAGACGCTCGCGGCGTGGCTGAAGGCGCCCGCGGCGCCGGACGAGATCCGCGCGCGCCAGCAAGCCATCGACGAGTTGCGCCCGCGTGTCGATCTGCGCGAGGAACTGTCGTCCCTCGGCCTCGATGTCCGCGGAGGAATCGACCCCGACGCGCTAGAGGCGTGGGGTGCCCCGCCGCCGCCAGCCGACGTGCGGGGGCTGCGGGTAGCGGCGGCCGCGCTCGTGAGCGCTGCCGCGGCAGCGCTGGTGGGCTGGTTGACCATCGGGTTCACGTCGCGAGCGTTCATCACCACGCTCGCGTGCGAGGGCCTGATGGGGCTGGCGCTGCGAGCGCGTGTGCGGCGGACGATCCGCGCGGTCGAGCGGCCGGCGCGCGAGCTGGCCTTGCTCGCCCATTTGTTGGCACGCATCGAGGCTGAGCGCTTTCGCGCGCCAACGTTGGTCGCATTGCGTGCCGCGCTGGATGCCGATGGTGTGCCGCCGTCGCAGCGAGTTGCCCGCCTGGTCCGCTGGATCGAGTTGCTCGACGCGCGTCGCAATGAACTGTTCGCGCCATTCACGCCGCTGCTGTTGTGGACCACGCAGTGCGCGTTGGCGATCGAAGCCTGGCGCGTGCACAGCGGTGCGGCGATCGGGCGGTGGCTCTCAGCCGTCGGCGAATTCGAAGCGCTGTGCGCGCTTGCCGGCTACGCGTACGAACATTCCGAGGACGTGTTCCCGGATATTGTCGATGACGGGGCGCCGTGCTTCGACTCGTTGGCGCTCGGTCATCCGCTCATTCCGGCGGCGCGCTGCGTGCGGAACGATGTTCGGTTGGGAGCGGATGGCCGCGCCCTGATCGTGAGCGGCTCCAACATGTCGGGGAAGAGCACGCTGCTGCGCACCGTCGGCACGAACGCGGTGCTCGCACTCATGGGGGCGCCGGTCCGCGCGCAGCGTCTGCGACTGTCGCCGTTGGCGGTGGGCGCCTCGATCCGCAGCCATGACTCGCTGCAAGCCGGTACGTCGCGCTTCTATGAAGAGATCAGTCGGCTCCGCCAGCTCGTTGGGCTGGCTGACGCAGCCGTGCCTTTGCTGTTCCTCCTCGACGAAATTCTCCATGGGACCAATTCACACGACCGTCGTATCGGCGCGGAGTCGGTGCTGCGCGGGTTGCTCGCGCGCGGTGCGATTGGTCTGGTCACCACACACGACCTCGCATTGGCGCAGCTCGCCGACGGTGCGGAAGTGCACAACGTCCATTTCGAGGACCACATCGAAGACGGGCGGATGGCGTTCGACTATCGTATGCGGCCGGGCGTCGTGCAGAAGAGCAACGCGTTGGCGCTGATGCGCAGTATCGGCCTGGACGTGTGACTCACACCGAAGCGGCGCGGCGCAGGTGCCGCGCGAGTTCGGCGAGCGGGACCCGGGCATTCCGACCCGAAGTCGACGGCATCAGATACGCGGGGCAGCCGGCGAAGTCGCTGTCGATCCAGCCAGGCTGGGCGCGGCGATCGACCGCCGTTCGCCAGCCGTCGAGGCCGACGAAGCAAATTGCCTTCGGTTGATAGAGCCACGCGAGTTCCTCGATGCGCGCGACGCCCTCGCGGTACTCGCGTGGGCGCAACTCGGTAGCGCTTGCGGTCGCTCGCTTGACCAGATCGGTGAACCCTACACCGCAATAGAGCGCCGCGCGCGGGTCGCGTTCGCGTGTGATCAATCCGGCGCGACGAGCCGCGGGCCAGAAACGGTTGCCGGGCCGAGCGAAGGGAATCCCGCGGTCGGCGCTGTACGGGGACGGGTTCAATCCGCAAATCAACAGTCGCAAGTTCGGCCCGACCAGGTCGGGCAGGGTGTGCGCGCGACGTGCGCGGATGCGGAGCCAGAAGGGGTTGGCCAACGGCGCTACGCTGATGGCGGTGAATCCTGCGCCTTCGAACAGGCGGCGTGCGCGAGCGCTCGAGTGCAATGAGAACAGGCGGCCCCGGAGTGAGTCGTCCTCGAACCGGCGGTCGGTTTCGCCGTGCTCACTTTCGGCCGGCGTGCACACGTCGGCGTGCGCCAAGTTGCCGAGCGTGAGTTCAACGCTTGCGCCCAGCCGCAACGCCGCGTGCAGGTTCGCGAGCGCAAGCGGAAGCTCATGTCGCGGGAGATGCTGGTAACAGTTGGCAGCCCAGGCACCGTCGAGTGAGCAATCGGCGAACGGAAGTGTGGCGAGATCGGCGCGCACCCGGAGCAAGTGCGGGAAGCGCCGCCCGGCTTCGACGAGCATCGCGTGCGCGACGTCGAGGGCAACCACGCGGTAGCCGAGCGCACGCAAATGATCCGCGTACCATCCCGGGCCACATCCGAGATCTGCGATGCGTCCGCCGCGACGAACGCGGCGAGCAAAGGCGGTGAGCCGCCCGTCTTCGACCGCACGCGGGCGACGGGCGGCGACCCAAGCGTGAGCATGGGCCTCGTAGGCTGCGGTGGTGTCACGATCCATCGTCCCTCACCGTAGTTGGCGAGGGGATGGGCGGCAACCGGAGGCCTCAATGTTCGCGATCGAGGCCGGCGAGAAATCGTTCCAGCGACTGCGCGAACTCGTCCGGCGCTTCGAGAAACGCGGCATGACCACCGGAAAAGGCTTCGAGGCGCGCGTTCGGAAATTGCTTGATCGCGGCACGAGCGCGGCCAAGCTGGTTGATCCGGTCGCCCCTGGCCCACGCGAACAGCACGGGACAGGTGACACGCGCACCGAGTGCGCGAATGTCCGCGTCCGGCTGACCGAAGCTGCGCCAGGCTTGCGCCAGTATCGCCGCGCTTTCGACCCCGGCGGCACTGATGCGCTCGCGCTGATCGGCGGCCGCCGGCCCGCTCAGCACCATGCGGTAGTAGGCGGCGAAGGCGCGCGGATACCAGCGCGCGCCGCGCGTGCCGGCGGCGAAGAAGCGGGCCATCATGCCGGTGATCACGCGGGTTGTGAGGCCGGCTCCGCCGCGGTCGAGACCGCCGGGATTGGCGAGCACGAGCGCGCGCACGCGCGTTGGGTGCGCCGCCGCAAATCGAATCGTGGCGGCGCCGCCAATCGAGTTGCCGAGCAACACGCTTTGATCGATGCCGAGTGCATCGAGGAATCCAGTCAACAACTCAGCGTAGCGCCCCGCGCTGACGGCCATGCGGTCATCGCCGGATCGCCCGTGTCCCGGCCAATCCAGCGCGACGATGCGATAGCGCGAACCCAATCGCTGGTGCAGGCCGGCGAAGTCGCCCGCGCCGTGTCCGATGGCGTGTAAGCACACCAGTGCGGCTCCCTCACCGTCGTCGTTGTACGCCAGGCGGATGCCGTCGACGGTGACTTCGCGCCAGGGCGCGCCGGCGCCGACCGCCCAGCGGCGAAGCGGGTGCGCGGAGTTGGTGGCGGCAGCCAGAGCGGGGGTGTCAGCCGAAGAAATGCTGATCGACATGTGTACCCTCCTTGAGGTAGTGATATATCTATCATTAGTGGCAACGATCGGTCAACCATGATACGAGCCGGTGCATGCGAAGGCCGGTGCGGGTGAAGGGGGCGCGTCCAGCGCGTGGAACGCCTGCGGGCACACGCGCGCGTTTGGTTGCCGCTGCTGCGGACGTGCTCAATCGCCACGGCTATCATCGCACCGACTCCAACAAGATCGCGCGCGCGGCGGGATATGCTCCGGGGACCTTCTACAAACACTTCGCAGACAAGCGGGCGATTCTCCTGGCTGCGTACGAAGAGTGGGTGTCCGCCGAATGGCGCGCCGTCGAAGACGAGATCCAAGCGGGCGGCAGCGCGACAGCAGTGGCCGCGCGGATCGTCGACCTCGTACTCAGCTTGCATCGACGCTGGCGCGGGCTGCGCAGCAGTCTGCTCAGTCTGGTTGCCACCGACCCCGTGGTGCGGCGCTTCTACCGTGAACAACGGCGGCGGCAGCTTCGGATGTTGAGCCGGCGACGTGCCGTCACCCACGGCCCGCCGCGCTCGGCCGAAGAAGACGCGGTGTTGTTGTTCACCCTTGAGCGCACCTGCGACGCGATCGCCAACGGCGAAGCGCGCGATCTGGGACTGAATCCTGCGGCCACCGTGACGTTGCTTCACGACCTCGTGAGCAGTCACATCGCTCGCCGCTGACTTGGGCTCACATCGAGCCTGCTTTCCAGTGATGCGCCGGATGTTAGTGCGAAGTGACCCTCGCACCAGCTCGACAAAATGGGTCTTAGGATCTTGACGGAATGAACGGTCGCATGTGATGGCGTGTGGGCGATGGTATGAGTCTGCGTCCACAAATCAGGAGCGCTCCGCTTAATATGTCTAAGCTAGTGGACAGAATGCTCATAGGGCGTGGTTCTCATGTGGATAGCCTGCGATGCGAGCCCGTGGCATCGGTCATGCTCGAGACAATGTGGGCACAATTGAGTCGGAGGTTGCAATCGATGCGAAAGGAGGAAGCGAGGCATGTGTCTCTCAGCCGCGGTGGGGCCGCAATGCCCCAACAAGAAGGACGATGTCATCGTGGTTCAGGTCCTGCTGAACCTCCAGGGCGCTGGACAAGGCTTGCCGGTGGACGTGGATGGTGCCTTCGGCCAGCAGACCGGCGACGCAATCGAAGCGTTCCAGCGACAGGTTGTCGGGACGGCCTCCCCCGATCGACGAGTTGACCCCGGCGGCGCCACGTTGCAGGCGCTGCGTGCCGGCCTTCCGGCCGAGCTGTCGGAACTCAAACTGCGTGGGATCATGCCGGCGGCGCGCGCCGCGAGCGTCGGCCGCTATTTCCCGCCACTAAGCAGCGGCATGTCGGCGCGCGACATCAATACACCGTTGCGCCAAGCGCATTTCCTTTCGCAAATTGGACACGAGAGCGGGGCGCTCGTATTCACCGAAGAACTCGCGAGCGGCGACGCGTATGAAGGGCGAACCGACCTGGGCAATACCCAGCCCGGAGACGGGCCACGCTTCAAGGGGCGAGGGCTGATCCAGCTCACGGGTCGCGCCAACTACACGAGGTACGGCCAAGCCAAGGGCAGAAATTTCGTCGATGGCGACAATCCCAAGTTGCTCGCGACCGATGCGGAGCTCGCCGTCGATGTCGCGTGTTGGTTCTGGCAAATCCACGGGCTCAACGCCCTCGCCGACGGCGACGACATTGAGGCGGTGACCCGGCGCATTAATGGCGGGCTGAACGGCCTTGAGGATCGCCAGCGCTACCTCGACCGGGCGAAGTTTTTCATGTTGCCGGCGTGAGGGACTCGGTTGCGCAGCGACGCGGCGAGCGAAGCCCAGCAAGGAGGAAAACCATGGCGAAGTGGTCGAGCGAGAACAAAGCGCATCAGCAGATTTGGTTGACCTTGTTTCTCATGGAAGAGCTGCAAGTCAATTTTGATGACGCCGCCGCGCTCACGATGAAGCAACTCGCGTTTCACCGGGTTGCGGGCGACTCCGCCGACATGTTGCGGCTCAAGGCCGAAGCGCTCGCGGCGGAACTTGACAACCGCTTTCGCGGATTCGCCGGCGCCCAGTACGAGCCGACCTCGAACCAGCGAGTGGCTACCGATGCCATGGTCGCCACGCTCCTGGACGACACGAAGACCGTGGAAGATTTGGGCGAGGTGGTCGACGCGAACTACCATTTTCGCGGCGAGTAGGCTCGAAGGGTTCACCCATGAACCAGCGCACTTGTGCATATATCGCCGTGGCGTGTTGCGCTGCAGCACGAGTAGCCTCGGCGCAACTAAACGAGCGGGCGCTGCAACCGCTGGGCGCGAATGCTGGCGAGCTCATCGGTCTGTCAAAGCCCGCCAGCAAGGGGCTCACCGACTTCCTCTCCGCTGCCTTCAAAGATGAACTGACGGACACTGATCGGTTGAATCGGATCATCGGCTCGTACCTCGAACGCACGTCGGGATTGAACTTTCTTGGCGACATCAATTTCCGGCTGAAGACGTTTCATGAGGATGGCGGACCATCGAATCTGGGCTTCAGCTACGCGTTCTCTCGGGAGGTGACGAACTACACGTTCGGCACCACGGATCCTACGACTCATCGCGGCCTCGACTTGACCTTCCATGCCAACGGCAACGTGGCCTTCGATCGCTCCACGAACCCCGAGGATTTTCTCGACACCAAACTGAATGTCTCATTCTTTCAATCAACCGGCGGCGCATCGGCGCTCGATTCCGCTGGTGTGGAAAAGTACAACGAGCTGTCCACCGCGATCGTGACCAAGTACCACGGGGCGACGGTCGAGGTGATCAATGCCAGCAAGGAAATGGCCGAGCTACGGGCGCTGATCCAGGATCATCTCCGTAACCAGCTCGCCTTCGATCTCGCGGGAGAGGCTGGGCTGGAGAGCAATCAATCGTTCTCGGACAAGCAGTATGTGTACGGCGGCCGCGTGGGGATGGTGTTCAAGGCCTGGGATGATCGATCGGCATGGGCACGTTGGAATGTGTTCGACTTGCCGTTCGCAACGCTGCGCTACCTCATTGGGACCGACGACCATTTCTCCCCGAGCGGCAAGAGTTATCCGGCCGTGTTGGTTGGCGGCGCGCTGGTGGATCCCGATGGCGAGGATCCGCGTACCGCGGTTGCAGGGAAGTCGAGCTATCCGCGCGTCCGCGGTGAAGTGTCTTTCCGAACGCGCTTCATC
>Ga0335069_10015225_pt1 | contig 10750 bp, 11 predicted proteins | sample Lox_Sample_11_FD_206714 | JGI IMG/M metagenome (GOLD analysis project Ga0335069, IMG submission 206714) | Soil microbial communities from Loxahatchee National Wildlife Refuge, Florida, United States - Lox_Sample_1.1 | ecosystem: Environmental > Terrestrial > Soil > Wetlands | place: USA... | reverse complement strand
CCTCGCGCAGATAGATCGATTGATCGGACAGGCCGGCAAAGGTCGTGGCCCGATGCGGCCCCCAGCTGCGCTCGCCGGTCGGTGGGAACTTGGCTGCTGCGGCAAAAGCCCGCGCGTCGGCCGGCGTGTTGATCATCGGCGCGATGATGCCTTCGGCGCCAAAATCGAGGGCGCGGCTCACCAGCGCGAAATCATTGAGCGGCACGCGCACGAGCGGCGCAGCGCCGCCCTGGCGTACGGCGGCGACACCATTGAGGATGCTGCCGACGTCCCACAGCCCGTGTTGGCTCTCGATGGTGACGGCGACAAATCCGTCGCGGGCGAGCGTTTCGGCGACGATCGGATAGGGCAGGCCGCACCAGCCCGAATAGACCGTCTCGCCGGCGCGCAGGCGGTTGGCGAGCGTGAAATTGGCAAGTGCCATGAACATCTCCCTATCGCGGCAGTTTTTCTACAATTCTTTTGAAACGAAACGTCAGTGGCCGGCTTTGATGTCGGCGACCGCCTGCGCCATGAGATCGTTCATCGTGCGTGCGATCTGGTGGTCGGATTGCGCTACGCCCTTGGCGTCGAAATCCGTCTTGATCTTCTGCGCGACGTCCATCTTGTGTTCGAGATCGAGCATCACGATGGATAGCGCGTAACTGTCGGCTTCGGCGCCGGAGAGGCCGAGCTTTTCGGCCGCCCAGAGGCCCAGCATCTTGTTGCGCCGCGCGGTTGCCTTGAACTTGAGTTCCTCGTCGTGCGCGAATTGCTTTTCGAAGGCTTCTTCGCGCCTGTCGAATGTGGTCATGGCCCTGGCCTTTTTGCGTGAAAGCGGGTGGAAGGAGCAGTCTTGAACCGCATTGTAAACCAATTGCCGCCTTGCATAACGGGGCTGACCCGTCAAGGCAACCGTTCCGCGGCCCACAGATCGGCGTTGCGATTGTGCGCGCGCGGGTCTATGTCGATTGTACTCCGCACCGCCTTCGGCTAGCTTTTGCGTGCGGAGGGGCCGCTGCGTTGAGTCGCATCGAGTAGACAGCGTGCCTTTGCCGCCGCCGCGGACCTGACATCTGAAATGGAGCCACGGCATGGATTTCACCAAACCCCGGTACACTCCAATGAGCCGCCGTCGCCGAATCTATGAAGGCAAGGCGAAGGTCCTTTATGAGGGGCCCGAGCCCGGAACACTGATCCAGCACTTCAAGGATGATGCGACCGCCTTCAATGCCAAAAAGCACGAGGTGATCGAAGGCAAGGGAGTCCTCAACAACCGGATTTCCGAATACGTCTTCCAGCACCTCAACGATATCGGCGTGCCGACGCATTTCATCCGCCGGCTCAACATGCGCGAGCAGTTGATTCGCGAGGTCGAGATCATTCCGCTCGAAGTCGTGGTGCGCAACATCGCCGCCGGCTCGCTGTCGCAGCGGCTCGGCATCGAGGAAGGCACACAGCTGCCGCGCTCGATCATCGAATTCTATTACAAGAACGATCAGCTCAACGATCCGATGGTGTCGGAAGAGCACATCACCGCGTTCGGCTGGGCGACGCCGCAAGAGATCGACGACATCATGTCGCTTGCGATCCGCGTCAACGACTTCCTGTCGGGTCTGTTTCTCGGCGTCGGCATCCGTCTGGTCGACTTCAAGATGGAAACCGGCCGGCTGTGGGAGAACGACCTGATGCGGATCGTCGTCGCCGACGAGATCTCGCCGGACTCCTGCCGGCTGTGGGACATCAAGTCGAACGAGAAGCTCGACAAGGATCGTTTCCGCCGCGATCTCGGCGGGCTGCTCGAGGCCTATACCGAAGTGGCCAAGCGCCTCGGCATCATGAACGAAGGCGAACGGCCGCAAGGCTCCGGCCCGATCCTGGTGAAGGGCTGACCTTTCGTCCGGTGCCTGCATGCGGAGCGGCTTGACCATCGGCCTCGTCGTTCCAACCGCCACCGACGATGTTCCGCCGGAGGGCCCGGTCATGTATACGGGCGTGCGCTTCATCGCACGCTCAGCGCGGGTTCATGACCTGACACCCGGCGGGTACGATCCGGGTTGGGATGCGATCTTTCCGGCAGTGGATTATCTGGTCGCGCAGCGCGTTGACGCGGTCATGGTCGCGGGCACGTCGTTGACCTTTTATCGCGGGCCGCAGGCACATCAGGACTTGCTGGCGCAATTGCGCCGCCGCACCGGCTTGCCGGTCTCCACCATGAGCCAGTCCATCCTCGATGGGCTGGGCGCCGTCGGCGCCAAACGCATCGCGGTGGCCACCGCCTATACCGACGTGGTCAACCGCCGTTTGAAAGAGCTGCTGGCGGCGGCCGGCATCGACGTGCTGGCGCTTACTTCATTCAACATCGTCGAATTTGCCGGACCGCATAAGAAGACTCCTGGCGATATCATCGCGCTCGCCGAGAAGGCCGTCACGGCGGCGCCCGATGCCGAGGCGATTTTGATTTCCTGCGGCGGCCTGCGCACGCTCGACGTGACCCGGCCGCTCGAGGCGAAATTCGGCATTCCCGTCGTCTCGTCGGCGACCGCAGTTTTTTGGGCGGCCATGCGGCTGGTGGGCGACAGCGGTCATGTCGCCGGCTACGGCCGATTGTTCGAGCGCGCGCATTAGCGAAAAATTGCTGCCGGTCGTTCCGATTGACGTCTTGCCTATACCACAACCATAGATATATCTGTGTACGTATCATTTCTCAAAGGTAATCCCCACGCTGAAGTCTTCCGCGTGCGTCAAAAGCCTTGAGGCAGGAGATTGTTCTGGCGGTTGCGGAGGGGCCGATTCACCCATATGGAAGGGGTGAAACTGCCCTCGCGAAGAGAAATCTGCGATGAAAGCCCGTGTCACCGTCACGCTGAAATCGGGGATTTTGGACCCGCAGGGCAAGGCCATCGAGGGCGCCCTGAAGACGCTCGGCGTGAACGGGGTGGCGAGCGTCCGCCAGGGCAAGGTCTTTGACATCGAGATCGAAGGCAGCGACCGGGCAAAGGTGGAGGCCGCGCTGAAAAGCGCCGCCGAAAAGCTCCTCGCCAATACTGTGATCGAGAATTACCGCATCGACGTCAGCGGATGAATGGGGCCGGCCCCGCCGGTCTGGCGCAAAGATGAAAGCAGCGGTCGTCGTTTTCCCCGGCATCAATCGCGAGCGCGACATGGCGCGCGCATTGCGGCTTGTCTCTGGCAAAGAGCCGGCGATGGTCTGGCATGCCGACACCGCGCTGCCGGCCGGCACCGACCTTGTCGTCATACCGGGCGGCTTTTCCTACGGCGATTATCTGCGCTGCGGGGCGATCGCCGCCCGCGCACCGATCATGGATGCGGTGCGGGCTTTCGCACAAAAGGGCGGCCTCGTGCTCGCGGTCTGCAACGGCTTTCAGATCGCCTGCGAGTCGGGCCTGCTGCCCGGCGTGCTGATGCGCAATGCGCAGCTGCGCTTCATCTGCCGCGACGTCTATCTGCGTGTCGAGCGCTCCGATACGCCGTTCACCCGCGGCTACAATGGCGGTCAAGTGATCCGCGTGCCGGTTGCCCACGGCGAGGGCAATTATATCGCCGACGGCGAAACCATTGCACGGCTCGAAGGCGAGGGCAGGGTGCTGTTCCGCTATTCGTCGCCGGACGGCATCGTCGATCCGAACTGGAATCACAACGGTGCCATGAACGGCATTGCCGGCATCATCAACGACCGCGGCAACGTGCTCGGCATGATGCCGCATCCGGAAAATCATGTTGAGGCGGTGATGGGCCGCACCGACGGCCGCGGCCTGTTTGCCGGACTGGTCGATCATTTCAAGGCGGCGGCGTGATCTTGCCCGCTGTTCTGGGGCTTCTATGCCAATCGGAATTCTTCTCCTTCTGATCGACGTCGTCTGCATCGTGCATGCAGCAAAGACCGGACGATTCATGCCGTGGGGATGGGTGATCCTGTTCCTGCCAGGCTTCGGGGCCGCCGCCTATGTGCTGATCGAGCTGGCGCCGGCATGGTTCGGCAGCGTGCAGGGCCAGCAGGCACGGGCCCGCGTCGCCGCCACGCTCGATCCGGGCAAGCGCTACCGCCTGCTCACTGACGAGCTCGCCGTTCTCGACACCATCGCCAACCGTTCGGCGCTGGCCGAGGAATGCCTGGCGCTCGGCCGCTACGACGAGGCCTTGCAGCATTACCAGCACATCCTGTCGCTGCCGATGGGCGACGATCCGATCTACGTGCTGGGGCGCGCCCGCGCCCAATTCGGTCTCGGCCGCTTCGACGACGCGATCGTCTCGCTCGACAATCTGCGTGCGCGCTGGCCGGATTATCAGTCGGCCGACGGGCATCTGCTCTATGCCCGCGCGCTGGAGGAGAACGGCCGTACCGATGACGCGCTCGCCGAATATCAGGCGCTGGCGAATTACTATCCGGGCGCAGAGGCGCGCGTTCGCTACGGATTGTTGCTCGGCAAAGCCGGCCGGCAGGCCGAAGCGAAGGGCGTACTCACCGAAGCCCTGACTCAGCTCAAGCGCGCGCCGAAATATGTGCGCCGGGCGCAGGCGGAATGGATCGCGCTCGCGGAGAAAGCTGTGCGCAGCTAGCGTACGCTTGAAGCTTGCGGCGATGCGACTTCCGCGGTCTTGATCAGCGGCAGTTCTTCGACATGGATCGGCGCGCCGAGCTCAGGCTCGGCCGGCATATGAAAGTCCTGATCCCAGCTTGGATAGGTGTAGTACTTCGCGGTGATGCGCTCCGGCGTCACTTCCAGCAGCGCGAAGGCATGGTCGTAGAAGTTCTGCAGATGCGACCGATATTGCGAAACGCCGAGCTGCATCTTGGCGTCCCTGATGAAGGCCGCCGCTTCGCAGCCCTTGGTGACGCCGTAAGGGTTTTGCGCGACCGACTCTTCATAGGCGCTGCAGCCGACCAAGCGGCCTTTGCGCAGCGACGGCTTTCCTGTGATCGGCAAATTGTCCTGAAAGAAAATCAAGCAGTGTTCGTGGCCCCAGAACCACGCCGCGATCCGGTCGAAATAAGGCTGAAAGACATTTTGCAGCTTGTTGTTGAGACAAGGATGCCGGCCGCCTGGGTGCAGGACCTCCTTGGCTGAAACCAGCTGGTGATGCGACAACAGAACAGTGGTCCCAGGAAAGTGCTCGAGCTTGTCGCGATGCCAGGCGATCTCGCTGCGGACCAGGCCAGGCGCCGCCTGATTGATCGGATTGCGGTCGTTGTAACCTGTATCCATGCCCAGGAACTGCCAGTGATCGTCCGCGGTGCGCAGGCAGAAATAGCTCGCCTTCTGCTCGCAGCCGGGCAGCCCCGCATTGACCCGCGCGATCATGTCGTAGAAGCCGCGTCCGCCGGAATAATAATCGTGATTGCCAGGGAGTGAGAAAAACGGCGGCCGTGCGATCTTCAATTCGGCCACCAGCGCATCGAGCACTTTGAGGACATTCTCCTCGCACTCGAAGCGCGTTCCCGAATAGTAGACATCGCCGAGATGGATGATCGCGTCGGGCTGTAGTGTCTTCAGCGCCTGGCGCAACAGCGCGACATTGTCGGTCATGTGCGTGCCCCAGTCGCCGATCAGCAGCACTTTGCAGGTGTTCGGCAGCCGATAGTCGATGACGCCGTAGGACAGCGCGGCCGGTTTCTGTTTGGCCCAGTCGTTGTATTGTGGAAATTGCGCTTCGAATGAATAGCGGATGTATTGAATGAAGCAGTTGAGCCAGCCGCGCCAATCGAGGTTGCCGTATCTTGCGATCAAGCCGCGGATATATTGCTTTGCCTCGGCGACGCTTTCCTCCATTGCAGCCGCCGTCTCGCCGGGTCCCGGCGGCGCCTGATCCGGCGAGGGAGCGGCGGCGGGGCCATCCGGCGAACTCGGCCGCGAACCCCGATGGGAATCCCGCAGTCTTGGCCGGTTGCGCGCGGTGGTGCGGTCGTCCACGTTGTCGTACCGCGCCGACTGCCAGATCGACATGTTCCGGTCGCGAACCGGTGGTTCGTGGCGCATCGTTGTTCCCATTGCCTTTCGAAACGGCATATCCTGCAATCGCAGGTAGCATGCACCGCAGGTTTTCGATAATCCACCGGTACTGTATTTCAGCGCCGCCGGAATCCATCTATCTGACAAGCCAAGAAAGCCGCGTGACGACCATTGCCCCGGATTGAAGCCCTTTGATGATTTCCAACGAGCCCGCCATCACCCCCGAACTCGTCGCCCAGCACGGCCTCAAGCCGGACGAATATGAGCGCATCTTGAAGCTGATCGGCCGAGTGCCGAGCTTCACCGAGCTCGGTATTTTCTCGGCGATGTGGAACGAGCATTGCTCGTACAAGTCCTCGCGCATTCATCTGCGCACGCTGCCGACCAAGGCGCCCTGGGTGATCCAGGGCCCGGGAGAGAATGCCGGCGTCATCGATATCGGCGATGGGCTTGCCGTCGTATTCAAGATGGAGAGCCACAACCACCCGAGCTATATCGAGCCGTATCAGGGCGCCGCGACAGGGGTCGGCGGCATTTTGCGCGACGTCTTCACCATGGGCGCGCGGCCGATCGCCTGCCTGAACGCGCTGTCCTTCGGCGACCCGAAGAATCCGCGCACGCGCGCACTGGTCGGAGGTGTGGTCGCCGGCATCGGCGGCTACGGCAATTCCTTCGGCGTGCCGACCGTCGGCGGCGAAGTACGGTTTCATTCCCGCTATGACGGCAACATCCTGGTCAATGCCATGGCGGTCGGCCTCGCCGAGACCGACAAGATCTTCTATTCGGCGGCATCGGGCGTCGGCATGCCGATTGTCTATCTCGGCTCCAAGACCGGCCGTGACGGTATCCACGGCGCCACCATGGCGTCTGCCGAATTTGGCGCCGATGCCGAGGAGAAGCGGCCGACCGTGCAGGTGGGCGATCCGTTCTCGGAAAAGCTTCTGCTCGAAGCCTGTCTCGAAATCATGGCCAAGGGTTGCGTCATCGCCATCCAGGACATGGGCGCGGCGGGGCTGACATGCTCGGCCGTGGAAATGGGCGCCAAGGGCGATCTCGGCGTCACGCTCGATCTCGATGCGGTGCCGTGCCGTGAGACCGGCATGAGCGCCTACGAGATGATGCTGTCGGAGAGCCAGGAGCGCATGCTCATGGTGCTCAAGCCGGAGAAAGAGAAAGAGGCCGAGGCCATTTTTCGCAAATGGGGTCTGGATTTCGCTATCGTCGGTGAGACCACGCCGACCAAGCGCTTCCTGGTCCGCCACGGCGGTGCGGTGATGGCCGATCTGCCGATCAAGGAGCTCGGCGACGAAGCGCCGCTCTATGACCGCCCGCACCAGGCGGGGCCGAAGCCTGGGATGATCGATGCGGCATCAGTCAAGCCGCCGATGGGCATTGCCGACGCGCTGGAAAAGATGATCGGCTCGCCGGATCTGTGCTCCAAGCGCTGGGTTTGGGAGCAATACGACCACGTCATTCTGGGTAACACCGTGCAGCGGCCGGGCGGCGATGCCGCCGTGGTGCGCATCAACGAAGGTCCCAAGGCGCTGGCGCTCACATCCGACGTGACGCCGCGCTATTGCGAGGCCGATCCGTTCGAAGGCGGCAAGCAGGCGGTGGCCGAAGCCTATCGCAATATTTCCGCAGTCGGCGGCAAGCCGCTCGCCATCACCGACAATCTCAACTTCGGCAATCCGGAGCGGCCTGAGATCATGGCGCAATTCGTCGGCTGCGTGCGCGGCATCGGCGAGGCGTGCAAGGTGCTGTCGTTTCCGGTCGTGTCCGGCAATGTCTCGCTCTATAACGAGACCAACGGCCGCGCCATTCTGCCGACGCCGACGATCGGCGGCGTCGGCGTGCTCGATGAGTTCACCAAATCCATGACGCTTGCCTTCGCTTCCGAAGGCGAAGCGGTCATGCTGATCGGCGAGACACGCGGCTGGCTCGGCCAGTCGATCTATCTGCGCGATGTTTGCGGCCGTGAAGAGGGCGCGCCGCCGCCGGTCGATCTTGCAGCCGAGCTTCGCCACGCCGAATTCGTGCGCGGCCTGATCCGCGACGGCCTGGTCTCGGCGGTGCATGACGTTTCCGACGGCGGTTTGCTCGTGGCGCTCGCCGAAATGGCGATCGCTTCCGGGATCGGCGCTGTGCTGGAGGCACCCGGCGGATTGCCCGCGCATGGCTTCTGGTTCGGCGAAGATCAAGCGCGCTATGTCGTCACCGCGCGCAGCTCCGAACCGATTGCCGAGCGCGCCAAGGCCGCTGGCGTGCCGTTCGCACGACTCGGAGCCACCGGCGGCCGCGTTCTCGCCGTTGCCGGCGAGCGGCCGGTGCCGATCGACGAATTGAAAGCGCGCTTCGAGAACTGGCTGCCTACCTTTATGGCCGGGACGACTTAGTCCCAGCTTGGACTCAGCGCGCCGCGCGCGACAGCGCCTCGTAGCACTGCAGCGACAATTGCTGGGCATGGTCGGCGAGGCAGTTGAGAATGCGCCCGCCGCCAAGCGGAAGCCCGCTGCACAGTGTCTCCTGTTCGGGGCGGCACATCGCCAGGATGCGCAGTCCCTCGCGGGGCAGCATCGGCGGAATCGGGCCAAGCGGTGCGACCGCAGCCGTCGGCGCACTCGCGGGCGGCGCGCCGCCGCCGATCGCCGCGACCGCGCCTTGGCACGGCGACGAGAGGCTTGCCGCATGGCTCTTGAGGCATTGAAAGGCCTCGGCGCCGCCGGGCTGCACGCCCGCGCAATTGGCCATGAAGTCGGAGCGGCAGGCGGCGCGGATGGCCGATTTCTGTGCCTCGCTTGGTGCCGCCGCCGGTGCAGCCGATGCCGGGGCCGCGGCGGCGGGGGACGATGCGCCGCCGATCGCGGCGACAGCGCTCTGGCACGCGGATGAGAGGCTTGCCGCATGGCTCTTGAGGCATTGAAAGGCCTCGGCGCCGCCGGGCTGCACGCCCGCGCAATTGGCCATGAAGTCGGAGCGGCAGGCGGCGCGGATCGCCGATTTCTGAGCCTCGGTCGGCGCGGCGGATGCCGCGGGTGCTGCGGATGACGGCGCCGGCTCGTGTTCGGCCACAGGTTTCCTGCTCGGCGTTGCAGCAGCCGGCTTTTTCTCGGGTGCCGCAGCCGGCGCATGCGCCGCGGGCGGCGGGGCGCCTTGGACCGCAGCCTGGCACGGCGGCGACAGATCGCTCGCATTCGCCTGCAGGCAGAGCACAAGCTCGGGATTGTCCGGCTTGATCCATGAGCAATGCGCCATGAAATCGTTGAGCGTGCAGGCTTGGCGCACCGATTTGAGCTGCGCCTCCTGCGCCGCCGCCGATTTCGGCGCGGGCTCTGAAGCCGCGGCCGCCGGTGCAGCCGGCTCGCTCTTGGCTGCCGGCTCTGCCGGTGCGGGCACTTCCGCAGTCGATGCCGGTTTCGCCGGCACCACCGCGCTCACGGCGGCATTGCAGGCCGCCGACAGTTTCGCCTGATTGCGCAGCAAGCACTCCAAGGCCTCCTTGCCGCCGGGCATGACGCTCGCGCAATTGGCCATGAAGTCGGAACGGCACGATCCGCGGATGGCGTCGCGCTGCGCTTGCGTCGGCTGTTGCGCCATTACCAAGTAGCTGGCCGGCTGAAGGCTGAAGGCGGCAACGGCGCCCGCGAGCATGAACGGCCGAAACATGAATCCTCCTTGACCCAATCTCTCCTACTTGGGGGTCGGAACATGCATCGCGCCCGCGCCCGCGTCCAGCCGGACAGGGCAAGGCTCGTCTGCGCGATCCGTCGCAGTCTTTGCCACGTAGACCTATTCTGCTAAGCCAAGACGACGACAAAGACGACGACCAGAACGACCTTCGCCGGGAACGCAGGCCAGCAGGATATGCGCCAAGGAGACGCGTGATGCCCATGGCGGCAAATGACATCGAACGATTGATCCGCACGCGGATTCCGGATGCCGAGGTCACGATCCGCGATCTCGCCGGCGACGGCGATCACTATGCGGCGACCGTGATCGCAGAGTCCTTCCGCGGCAAATCGCGCGTCCAGCAGCACCAGATCGTCTACGAGGCGCTCAAGGCCGAGATGGGCGGTAAGCTCCACGCGCTGGCTTTGCAGACCGGTACGCCGGAGCGGTGAGGATGGCGGCGTTCTCCGCCAAAGCCTTGCCCTAGCATTCCCTTCTTCCAGCCGTAAGCCGGTCAGAATGCCTGTTTTGGCTCGATTTTGTGAACTTTGGCCTTGCCGCTTGGGTTTCCCGGGCCGTTTGCGGTACATATATTGCAAGGTCAGAGGCCGAGATTCGGCGCGGGGCTTCGGAGCGCCGGCGGATTAGAACGATAACTGTCAGGGATAACGGTAATGTCGATCGACCAATTCATCGATAACGAAGTCAAGGGCAACGACGTGGTGCTCTTCATGAAGGGCACGCCGCAATTTCCGATGTGCGGCTTTTCCGGCCAGGTGGTGCAGATTCTCGACTATCTCGGCGTGCCCTATAAGGGGCTCAACGTGCTCGAGAACGACGATCTGCGCGGCGGCATCAAGACCTATTCGAACTGGCCGACGATTCCGCAGCTTTACGTCAAGGGCGAGTTCGTCGGCGGCTGCGACATCATCCGCGAGATGTTCCAGGCCGGCGAGCTGCAGTCCCTGTTCAAGGACAAGGGCATTGCGGTGAAGGAATCGCAGACCGCGTAAGCCGGTCTCGACTTCACGAAACGGCAGAGCCCGGAATTCATAATCGCTTTCGGCGCGTGGCCGGCGGCGATGATGAATTCCGGGCTCGGTGTTTTTCGACTTGCGGTCTTTGCCGAC
>Ga0335069_10015222_pt1 | contig 10752 bp, 11 predicted proteins | sample Lox_Sample_11_FD_206714 | JGI IMG/M metagenome (GOLD analysis project Ga0335069, IMG submission 206714) | Soil microbial communities from Loxahatchee National Wildlife Refuge, Florida, United States - Lox_Sample_1.1 | ecosystem: Environmental > Terrestrial > Soil > Wetlands | place: USA... | reverse complement strand
CCACCCCGGGCGACACCACCATGGTCACGAAAGAAGAAGTGCTGAACGCGATGAAATCGAAAACCGCCCGCATCGAACGGTGATGCGTGCTGTATGAGGTTGCGTGTATAGAGATGTAGCTCGAAGCCAGAAGCTAGAAGCTAGAAGCCCTTAAATTACCAAATTACAATTTCACAAATTACAACTCACACCCATGCCCACAGACTCAGTCCTCTCCCGAATCTCCGAAGGCAAAATCATCCCCGTGGTGCGCGCTGCGAACTTCGACGAGGCTGCTCGCGCCGTCGATGCTATCTACGCCGGCGGCATCGCCATCATGGAAATCACCATGACCGTGCCCAACGCCGTCGCCGTGATCCGCCAGGTCGCGAAACAGTTCGGCGATACCATGCTCACCGGAGCAGGCACCGTCCTCACCGCGCAGCAAGCCGAAGAATGTCTCGACGCTGGCGCGCAGTTCCTGGTCAGCCCGGGCCTCTCGCTCGAAGCGCTGGCAGTCGCAAAAAAGCGCAACGTGCTCGCCATCCCTGGCGTATTGACTCCGTCCGAACTCATGCAAGCGCTCGCCGCGGGTTCGAACCTCGTCAAAGTCTTCCCCTGCGGCAACCTCGGCGGACCAAAATATTTGAAAGCTCTTAAAGCCCCCTTCCCGCATGTCGGCATGATCCCCACCGGCGGCGTGAACGCCTCCAACGCCGCCGAGTATCTCGCTGCCGGCGCCTTCGCGCTTGGCATCGGCGGAGACCTGGTCGACACCGCCGCCATCCGCGCCGGCAACACCGCCAAAGTCACCGCCGCCGCCCGCGAGCTGGTCGAAGCCGTGAAACGCGCCCACACCTAAACGCTAAATGGCTCTTGAGTAGTTCTTCAGCTCGCCGCCCTGGCTGCTACGATCGACCACCAAAGTGGGGTTGACACCTCCACTATTTCGGTTCATCCTCTCGCGCAGCGGTGGGGCTCGGCTTTTGTAGCCGGAGTTTGTTCGTCTTCCCTTCATTTCTCGTATCTGAAGACTATGTGCGTGGGCTCCGGCTTGTGGTAGTCGTGCGATTCATCTGCGCGAAGACGCGCAACGAAGGAGGCTATCGGTCATGGCTGGAGCCATTTCACATACAGTCCCTCGGTCCGAAGCGCAAAGCGCTGCCGTGCGCGCGCTGCAAGCTGAGCGGCTTTTCTATGTGATCGCCGGCATCGTGATGCTGGTCGCGACCCTCATCGGGTTCCGCTTCTTCCTGCTTCATGGTCAGGGAATTGGCGGAGGCCCAATCACTCAGCAGATCGTTCCTCTCGTCGTCATTCACGGTCTTGCCATGTTCAGCTGGATCATCCTGTTCCTGGTGCAGAGTCTTCTGATTCTGTACCGTAACCCGCGCCTCCACATGAGCCTCGGCGTTGGTGGGGCTGTGCTGGCCGGCATCATGGTTCCTCTCGGGTCGGTCGCCGCGACATTGTCCGTGCACAATAACCCGGACACTTACAAATATCTCGGAGGGCCTAAATTCTTCCTGGCCACGATGCTGGGGGAAATGCTGTCATTCGGATTTTTCGTGGCGATCGCGGTCTTCTATCGCCGCCGTCCCGAGATTCATCGCCCCATGATGCTGCTGGCCACGCTCATGATCATCTCGGGCTCGCTCGGCCGCTGCCCGTACATTGAAAATTCCATCCGACCGCCTTTGTACGTGCTGGGTTCGGCACTCGTACTGGGCGCTATCTTCGTAGTTCTTCACTGGGGAATGACTCGGAAGCTGAGCCGCTGGTTTGCGTACGGCTACGCCGCGATGGTCATCGCGTGCGTCGCTTTCGTCGTCGTCGGCAATAGCGCATGGTGGCAGCAGATGGTCAGCGCGATCGTGCCCTAGACATGAGGCGCAAGAGCGACGGCCTGGGCCCACACGCGCCGGTGATCAACTCTTACTCTGGGTTCCGCATCCACTGTTTTCATGCGGGCTCCGCGAACCCGATCCTTCGTTGACTTGCATTACTTCCCTCACTAGTATTGCTGCCCAATGATCGGACAGACCGTTTCGCACTACCGCATCCTGGAGAAGCTCGGCGGGGGCGGGATGGGTGTGGTCTACAAAGCCGAGGACCTCACGCTCGGCCGGTTCGTTGCTCTCAAATTTCTTCCTGACGATGTCGCCCAGGATTCCCAGGCTCTCAGCCGGTTTCAGCGCGAGGCCAAAGCGGCATCCGCCTTGAACCACCCCAACATCTGCACGATTCACGAGATCGGTGAGCAGGACGGCCGCCCCTTCATCGTGATGGAGATGCTCGAAGGCTCGACCCTGAAGCACCGCATCAACGGGCGTCCAATGGAAAACAGCTCGATCCTCTCGCTTGCCATCGAGATCGCCGACGCCCTCGATGCGGCACATGCCAAGGGGATCATCCACCGCGACATCAAGCCGGCGAATATTTTCGTAACCGAGCGCGAGCACGCCAAGATTCTCGATTTCGGTCTCGCCAAAGTTGCCAATGCCACCACATCAGGCAAAGCCGCGTCCGGCAACACCATGACCGGCATGATCGAAGAGCAGCAACTGACGAGCCCGGGCATGACCGTCGGCACCATCGCCTACATGTCTCCCGAACAGGCCAAGAATCGCGACCTCGATGCGCGCGCCGATTTGTTCTCGTTTGGCGCAGTTCTCTATGAGATGGCGACCGGAGTCATGCCGTTCCGCGGCGAAAGTTCGGCCATGATCTTCGAAGCAATTCTGAACCGGGCCCCAGCGCCGGCTTCGCGCCTGAATCCCGACCTGCCGCCGAAGCTCGAGGACATCATCAACAAGGCACTCGAGAAAGACCGCAATCTGCGCTACCAGGTCGCGGCCGAGATGCGCGCCGACCTGCAACGCCTGAAGCGCGATGTCGACTCGAGCCGCAGTGTGCAGGCACAGGCGCCGGCGGAGCAAAGTGCGCCCGCCGCCGCCCAAGCTTCGAGTCCAAGCGTTGCCGCCAGTGCCGTCAAGAGTGCGAGTGGAGAAGCCGTCCCTTCGTCCGGATCATCGGCCATCCCGGCTGCCGCATCGCGTCGTTGGGCGCTTCCCGTGGCGGCGTTTGTGCTTCTGGCGCTCGCGGCCGCAGGCGTGTTCTGGTATCGCGGCCACAGCGCCAGTCATGAGATTTCGTCCATTGCGGTGCTACCTTTTGTAAACGCCGGTAACGACGCCAACAGCGAGTATCTGAGCGACGGCCTCACCGAGGGCCTCATCAACAGCCTGTCGCAAGTTCCGAACCTGTCGGTGATGTCGCGGTCGTCGGTCTTCCACTACAAAGGAAAAGACGTCGACCCGCAAAAAGTCGCGCACGACCTGAACGTGGAAGGCGTCGTCACGGGACGCATCGAACCGCGCGGCGACCAGCTCATCATCAGCGCCGAGCTGATTGACGCGCGCAACAACCACAATCTCTGGGGTGAGCAGTACGACCGCAAGATGACCGACGTTCTCGCCGTACAAAGTGAGATCACACAGGCCATTTCATCGCGTCTGCGCGAGCGCTTGTCTGGCGATGCCTCGAAGCCGGCAACGGCTGGAGGCACAAAGGATCCCGAAGCCTACCAGCTTTATCTGAAAGGCCGTTTCTATCTCGAGAAACGCACACCGGAATCGCTCGAAAAGGCGCGGAATTATTTTCAGCAGGCGACCGAAAAAGATCCGACCTACGCGCAACCTTACCTCGGTCTGGCCCAATACTACGATCTCGCTCCCGACTATTCGCACGTGAACGCGCTTGATATGGTTCCGAAGGCGCGCGCGGCAGCCGAGAAGGCGCTCGAACTCGATCCGTCGCTCGCGGAAGCGCACGCGTTGCTTGCCGATCAGCACGTGAACTTGTGGGAGTGGGCCGACGCCGAGCGGGAGTTCAAGCGCGCGCTGGAGTTGGATCCAAACTCCGCGCCCACGCACCGGCTGTACTGGCTCTACTTGTCGAACCTTGGGCGACAAGACGAAGCACTCGCCGAGATCCAGACCGTGCTCCGGCTAGACCCGTTGAACCTGAAGGCCAACGACAATCTCGGCCAGCAATACGCCGCGATGGGGCGCTACGACCAGTCGATCGAGCAACTCAAAAAGACCATCGACATGGATCCGGGCTTCGCTCCCGTCCATGGCAGCCTGGGCACGACTTATTTGTATTCCGGCAAGTACGACTTGTGGATTCAGGAGAGCCGGCAGATGGCCGCGATGTCGAACCAGCCCGATTATGTAGCGATGTGGGATGCGGTCGGCAAGGTCTACGCGAAATCGGGCGCGCATGCGGCGGTTAAAGAATGGGCCGATCAGGAGAAAGCCTTGAGCCAGCGCCAATACGAAGACCCGGGATTCATCGGCTTCGCCTACGCCGCCGCTGGAGAGAAAGACGAAGCGTTCGCCTGGCTCGAAAAAGGCTTCAAAGAAAAATCAGAAGCCATGCAGTACATCAAGTCATTCCACTTTGCCGACAATTTGCGCTCCGACCCGCGCTACGCTGACCTGCTGAAGCGGATGGGGCTGGCCCAATAAAAAAACCTGGCTCCCCAGTTCGCGCCACGGTGCCCCAGGTTCGCGGCGTTCTGTGCCGCTAACCTGGGAACACGCTTTGTGCGCGATCGATTACTTGTTCGGCACGATTATTTGTTCTGCACCATGGGCATCGAATCCGCCAGCTGCAGGTTCGCCAGCAGGTTCAGGCGGTAATCCACTTGCATGAACCGCGCTGCCGTCTTTGGCGAAACCGCTTTTGAGATTTTCTTGAAATACTTCTGCCGCAGATCGTTCCGCTTCGCTTCCAGCTTGAAGTTGCGGTCGGCCAGGCTCTGCACCTGCGCATCGGTGATGGTGTCGTATTGCGCGGCATAATCTTTGATAATCGAGACTTTCTCGTCATTCAGCTTCGAAAGCTCGGTTTCGTACTCGCGATAGATCGGCCAGAAGGACTTGGACTCCGCATCCGACAACTTGAGCTGGTCGCTCACGATTTGCGTCTTCTGCGCGCGCAGGTCGGAACGCAGCACCTGAATATCGGAATCGAGCGTGCTGTTGTCTTGGGCAAGAGCGCGGCCGGTGGGTAACGCCAGCGCAAGCGCCAGCAGTGTGGACAGGCAGAACGTCTTCATATCTCTATATCTCTCCTCTTTCGATTGTGGGCTTTGTCCGCAAGCGGGCACGTGCGACTGCGCCCGCGGCGGCTTATGTTGTGCTGCTTCTCAAAAAATTCCTTGGGTTGCGGACCTGAAAGTTCGGCCCCGAGTCCAGCCAAGTCACAGCAGCAATTCAAAAATTGTCATGGATGGGCTCGGCTGGGGATTGTAGCAGCAGCGCTTAATTCAGGAAAATGGTTGTCGCGGCGCCTCTTGCCGACACGCTTACTCTCCGATCCGCTTCCCACACCTTCCCATCTCCCTCACGCTTGCTTCTCTCCCACAAAGAACCAGTGCACGCCATACTGATCGGCAAGATGTCCATAACTCCCAAACGGCATGTCGCGCAAATCATCGAGCAGGTCCTTGTCCGCTCCCGCCGCAAGCTTATCGAAGACTGCCCGCAACTCTGTAAATGTGCCTCCTGAAAGATACATGGCGACGGTATTTCCTACCTTCGGCTGGCGCACGGGATGCAGCCAGTCAGTCGCGGAAAACTCCATCCAGTTGCTCTTCAAGTGGGCGTGCGCAACCCTGGCGTGTTTCTCCGCCGGCATCTGGTGCTTCATGGGCGTGTCGCCCACTCGCGTGATGGTCAGTTCGCCGCCCAGGCAAGATTGATAAAAGGCCATGGCTTCGGCGCAGTTCCCGTCGAACAACAGAAATGAAGTCAGTCTCACAAGGCACGATCCTTACTCAATTTCGCAAGATGCACGTCTGTCGTGATCATATCGCACGCGCAAACGGCGAGCGCGGGCCCCCCGATCGCCGTCCGTAAATTTACAAGTGCGATCGGGAATCGTTCGCCCCAAGGCGGCTGCCCGGGAGTATTCAGAAGATCGCAGGGCAATGATCATAAACACCATCGAATCGCTGAATCCCGATCCCCTTCCATCGAATCCTAGATCCCTATGTCTAAGAACGATCATGCTCATCCAGTTCGCGTAGCGGTTGTCGGTGCCGGCAATGTAGGCGCGACGTACGCGTACGCACTTCTGCTCAGCGGGCTTTCTACCGAAATCGTACTGATCGACGCCAACCGGGCCCGCGCGGAAGGCGAGGCGATGGACTTGAACCACACCATTCCTTTCGCTCACGCAACCCGCGTCTGGGCAGGCGATTTCGCCGATTGCGCCGGCGCGGCTCTTACCGTGGTAGCCGCGGGCGTAGCCCAGAAGCCTGGCGAGACGCGCCTCGACATCATCAAGCGCAACGGCGAGATCTGGAAGCAGATCATTCCGCGCATCGTCGAGCACAATCCCGACGGCATCCTGCTCATCGCCACCAACCCGGTCGATGCGCTCACCTACGCCGCGCTCAAGATCTCCGGACTGCCGAGCGAGCGCGTCATTGGCTCGGGCACCATCCTCGACACGGCGCGGCTCCGCTACCTGCTCAGCCGCCATTTCAATGTGGACTCGCGCAGCGTGCACGCCTTTATCATCGGCGAGCATGGTGACAGTGAAGTGCCCGTGTGGTCGCTGGCTAATATCGCCGGCATGAAGCTCGATGATTTCTGCGCCGCGCAAGGCGCCAGCCTCACCGCAGCCGACCGGCAGCAGGTTTACGAGCAGACTCGCAATGCGGCCTATCAAATCATTGAACGCAAGGGCGCCACGTACTACGCGGTCGCCGCCGGATTGATTCGCATCACCGCGGCCGTGCTCCGCGATCAGAACACCGTGTATTCCGTCTCCACACTCATCCGGAATTACTACGGCATTGACGATGTTTGCCTGAGCTTGCCGGCTATTCTGAACTGCGAAGGCGTGCATAACGTGCTGCGCCTTCACTTAGACGCGGAGGAACAGCAGAAATTGCAGCGGTCGGCGGAGGTTCTGAAATCAGCCCTGCGGGGCCTAAATCTCTGATGACAACTCCAGGTAGTGCTGGCCCAAAAGTATTACTCCCCTGGCGCAGAAGTCATTCGCGTTTGGGTCAGGTCGGTTCTGCAAGCCGCAAGTTAGAGAAGTGCCGCAGAATCCTCACTCTGCTGCCGAATGCAGCGTTTTGCCGTTGGCTGCGCCGCGAACTTCTGGTCGCAAGTGCCGGAAGCGTCGGGCTCAGGGAGGCTTTATTCGCGAGCAAGGCTCTCTTTCAGGATCAAGCACGCGCTTCCACCGGCGTACACAGCCTTCCGTAACCTCACGCGATTACTGCCGGGCATGCGATAGTCTGCATGGCCCCAGGCCATACACACGCCGCTTCCAGGCACATTCTGTGCGAGCGCCGGCGGACAAGGAAGGTTGGATCCATGTTGCAATCACCAGACTCTCAGAAGAATTCGCAGTTCGCGCCCGCTCCGAACTACACCCCAGTCAAGACGGCCACCGCTCCGCTGGAGCAGGCCACGATCGGCCGCTCGCTGGTCATCAAGGGCGAAATCAGCGGCAACGAGGCGTTGTTCATCGATGGCCGTGTCGAGGGCACCATCAACATCCCGGAAAATCGCGTTACCATCGGCCGCAACGGCATCGTGGCCGCCGACGTGAATGCCAAAGAAGTCGTGATCATGGGCAAGGTGCAGGGCAACGTGATTTGCGGCGACCGGCTCGACATCCGCAGCGACGGCTCGGTCACCGGTGACGTCGTCGTGCAGCGCATCAGCGTCGAAGATGGCGCCATCCTCAAGGGCAGCGTGCAGGTGCAGGCCGCTCCCGAACAGCAGAAGAAGAACAACGAAAAGCATCAGCATCAGGAAGCGCAGAAGGCGGCCTCCGCTTCGGCCGGCGCCTAAGCTTCCCAGCAACTTCGCGAAAGAAAAGCCAGGAGACGCGAACCTGCGTTCCTGGCTTTTGTTTTTGGTCTTACGTCTTACCGCGGCTTGAGCAATCGCCTACCCGGCCTCAGGTCAAACGCGGCAGCTACTTCTTCTCGCTTTCCGGCTTCAGATCAAGCGCCGCCGAATTCATGCAGTAGCGCAAGCCGGTTGGATTCGGCCCATCTTCGAAGACGTGGCCCAGATGCGCGCCGCACTTGGCGCAACGCGCCTCGACCCGGGTCATGCCGTAGCTCTGGTCGGTGTGCTCTTCGACCCTCTCCGGATCGATGGGCGCGTAGAAGCTGGGCCAGCCCGTGCCCGAATCGAATTTCGTGGTGGAAGTAAACAGCGGTGATCCGCAACCCACGCAGTGGTAGGTCCCCGGCTCCTTGGTCTTCCAATACTTGCCCGTGAAGGCGCGCTCGGTTCCCGCTTCGCGCGTCACGTGATACTGCTCCGGGGTGAGCTGCGAGCGCCACTCGGCCTCGCTCTTTACGACTTTGTCCTTTACGTTCTCAGCCATAACCAGCCTTTCCATAACCTTATGTCGATGCTCTTTAGATGCCCGAGACGGAAGAAAGTTACGCCCGCAAACTCTTGACTGAGCGGGCGATCAGCGCCTTCGTGACCTGGCTCACGTTGATCGGTGATAACCAGGATTGACTGAGATTTTCAACTCCCGCATGCTGAAAATATAGTCTTCCCAGGGACTATCCAAACAAGGCAGTGGTTTGCCTTCGGAGGCGTCTCTGTGGGAGATCTGAGTGTCCACTTCTACCGGCACGAGTTCACGTGCCATTGCTGCGGTTCCTTTCAACAAGACCCAAAACTTCTTGCGGCCCTCGAAACGCTGCGCACGCTGGCGGATGCGCCCGTGGTGATTCTCTGCGGCTATCGTTGCCGGGAGCATAACCGCCGCGTTGGCGGAAAGCCCGACAGCCAGCACCTGCTCGGCAAAGCGGCCGACATTCGCATTCCGGGAATGGGTGTGCAGGAGATGTACGACTTGGCGCGCCGCGTTCCGCTCTTCGCCGAGGGCGGCATCGGGGTGTATGACCGCGGCTTCCTGCACCTGGATGTACGGGGCCATGTCGCGCGATGGGCGCAGGTGCAAGGCCATTACGTAGACGTGCACGCGCTCGTGCACGAAGGAAAAACCAGCGCGGCGGCGGGATCTGATGCGCTCTGAGCACTCGCGATGGGAAAACCTTCGAGCGCAACTGCAGGCCGGAAGAGAGTCCGCGGTTGTCGCGCAGCATGTGGCGAACTGGCTACGAAGAGGCTGGATTCTGCTGCAACGCGCGGCGCAGGCTGGCGTGCAGTTGGCTGGCGGCAAACGGCTTGCGCACCAGCAGCTTCGGATCGATCTCACCAGCCGGTACCCGATCGCTGGCGTAGCCGGTCATGTAAACGGTGCGAATCAGCGGGCGCACAGTTTCGATCTGGCGGCGCAATTCCGGTCCGGTCATTTCCGGCATGACGAGATCGGTCAGCAGCAGGTCGATGCGATTTTCCGACGACCGGCTGAGTTCAATCGCGGAGGCCGGACTGTGCGCGACCAGGGGGTTGTAGCCCAGTTCGCGCAATTGCGCGCTGACCGCGGCGAGCACCATCTCGTCGTCATCGACGACGAGAATGGTTCCACTGCCCTGGCCGTCGACCGGCACCGCCTCGAGCTTGGGTGCAGGCGCCACAACATCGGTTCGCGGAAGGTAGATGCGGAACGTGGTGCCGAGGCCGGGCGCGCTGCGGAAGTCGACGGCGCCGCCGCTCTGCTCCACGATGCCGTGCACGGTCGACAACCCGAGACCTGTGCCCTTGCCGGGCTGCTTGGTGGTAAAGAACGGATCGAAGATCTTGTCCTGAATTTCCTGTGGTATGCCCTCGCCGGTATCGCGGGCGCTCAGGATCACCTTCCGGCCCGGCTTAAGGTTCGGGACTTTTGTGGCCAGTTCGCCGTCGGCTTCCAGATTCTCGGTATGGATCTCAAGCGTGCCGCCTTTGGGCATCGCGTCACGCGCGTTGACCGCGAGGTTCATCAGAATCTGCGCAACCTGGCTCGGGTCGGCAAGCACATTGCCCAAAGCTGGCTCGAGCGTAAGCACGAGCTTGACGTCTTCGCCGAGAAGGCGCTCGAGCAACCGTGCGGTCTCGTGGATAACGTCGTTGATATTGAGGCTCCGCACTTCAAGCACCTGGTGCCGGCTGAAGGCAAGCAACTGGCGAGTCAGCGAGGCGGCGCGCTCGGCGGCCGACTCGATCATCTGCACCCGTGCCCGGCCAGGCTTCGATTCAAGATCGCTCTGCAGCAAATGGCAGGAGGAGAGAATCACGGTGAGGATGTTGTTGAAGTCGTGGGCAACGCCGCCGGCGAGGCGGCCGATCCCTTCGAGTTTCTGCGCCTGCAGCAGTTGCGCCTGCAGTGCGTGACGCTCGCTCTCGGACTCGCGCAGCAGCGCCTCTTCACGCAGAATGCGCTCGAGCGCGCGTTTGCAGATGACAAAAATCAATCCCCCTGTCGCCAGCACGAACGTGATGCCCTTCAGGATTTCGAGGGTCGTGATGGTGACCGGATGCTGGAACTCGTGCAGCAGCAGTTCGCTCGAGACCACAATCCAGATCAGGGAGATGAAGACGTACAGCAGGGCGATATGGGTTGGGGTGAGCGGAATCTTCGATCTGCGAACCTGATTGGCGGGCGCATGCTTCACAGAGACAGCCCCAAGTTTGGATGGCGGGATTATAGCCGCGGGACTGCGGCGAGAGAAGCTTCAGCGGCCGAATGCGGATTTCGTCGAGCGTACAGATTTTCGCGCAGATCCGGCCTGAGCGCGCTTTGCGCTGCGCGGCGCGAGGCGCGCCT
>Ga0335069_10015221_pt1 | contig 10752 bp, 9 predicted proteins | sample Lox_Sample_11_FD_206714 | JGI IMG/M metagenome (GOLD analysis project Ga0335069, IMG submission 206714) | Soil microbial communities from Loxahatchee National Wildlife Refuge, Florida, United States - Lox_Sample_1.1 | ecosystem: Environmental > Terrestrial > Soil > Wetlands | place: USA: Florida... | reverse complement strand
TCGAAGTGCGGGACGAGCCACTGCCGGTCGACGGAGTAGCGGTGGAAGCCGCCGCCGACGAGGTCGTGCATGCCGCCCGCCGCCATCCCGTCGAGCGTCCCGAGCGCGAGCTCGAGCTCGCCGCGGCGCAGGAGGAACTCGAGCACGGACGCCGGCGGGAACTTGGGCGCGTACCCGAAGCCGCCCCAGTCGGCATCGACCTGCGAGCGGAGCACGCCGACCGCGTCGTCGAGCAGCTCCGCCGCGAGCGGATCCCCCGACGGCTCGCGCGCGGCGCCCTGCCGCAGCGCGTCCACGAGAACCGCCGACTGACGGGCGACGTCGTCGCGCCGGTCCCGGTATGCCTCGGCGACCGCCTCGAGCACCTGCCGGAACGCCGGCAGCCCGTGCCGCGGCTCCGGCGGGAAGTACGTGCCGCCGAAGAACGGCCCGCCGTCCGGCGTGAGGAACACCGTCATCGGCCAGCCGCCCTGTCCCGTGAGCGCGACGACCGCGTCCATGTACACCGCGTCGACGTCGGGCCGCTCCTCGCGGTCGACCTTGACGCTGACGAAGCGCTCGTTCATCAGCCGCGCCGTCTCCTCGTCTTCGAACGACTCGCGCTCCATCACGTGGCACCAGTGGCACGCCGAGTAGCCGACCGAGAGGAGCACCGGCTTGTCCTCGGCGCGGGCGCGTGCGAACGCCTCGTCGCCCCACGGCAGCCAGTCGACCGGGTTGCCTGCGTGCTGGAGGAGGTACGGGCTCGTCTCGCCGGCGAGGCGGTTCGGCATCTCCCGACGTTACCGGCGATGCGATGATCGAGGCGGCCATGGGTCGGTCGTACGAGGAGCTTCGGGTCGGCGACGTCTACCGCAGCCGCTTCGGGCGCACGGTGCTCGAGGCAACACGAACCCGATCCACTTCGACGCGGAGTACGCGGCGACGACCGGGTGGAAGCGGCCGCTCGTCGACTCGACGTTCACGCTCGCGCTCGTCACCGGGCTCTCGGTCGCCGACGTCTCCGAGCGCGGCGTCAACCTCGGCTGGCGCGAGGTGCGGCTGCCGGCACCGGTGTTCGCCGGCGACACGATCCGCGCCGAGACCGAGGTGCTCGCGAAGCGCGAGTCGCAGTCGCGCCCGGGGCAGGGGATCGTCACGGTGCGCACGCGAGGGCTCAACCAGCGCGACGAGGTCGTGATCGACTTCGAGCGCACGATCATGCTCCCGGTCGGCGATGCGGCTGGAGACTGAGCGACTCGTGCTGCGGCTGCCCCGGCTGGAGGACGCGGATGCGGCGGCCGAGCACCTGACCGATCCCGAGGTGATGCGCTTCATCGGGCCGGACGGCGCGACGGTGCCGCGGGAGGCGTGCGTCGACGTCGTGCAGAGGTGGCTCGACCGCTGGGCGGCGAACGGCTTCGGGCAGTTCGCGGTCGAGCGCCGCGAGGACGGGCGCTTCCTCGGGCGCGCCGGGCTCCTCGTCTGGGATCGGGCCGACCCCGCGGGCTGGAGCCCGTCGGATCTCTCCGCGGCGGAGCGGCCGGAGGTCGAGCTGGGCTGGACGCTCGCGCGCGAGCACTGGGGGCACGGCTACGCGACCGAGGCGGCGACGGCGATCCGGGACTGGGCGTTCCGCACCCTGACGTTCGAGCGGCTGATCTCGATCATCCACCCCGACAACGCCGCATCGGAACGCGTGGCCCGGAGGCTCGGCGCGTACCGGGTCGAGTCGATCGAGACGACGCACGGTCCGGCACACGTGTGGGAGCATCCGCGATGAGCTTCGCGCCGCTCGCCGGGATCCGTGTCGTCGACGTGACGTCGTCGCTCGCCGGCCCGTCCTGCACGCAGCTGCTCGCGTCGCTCGGCGCCGACGTCGTCAAGGTCGAGCCGCTCGGCGGCGACCACGCACGCGACTGGGGACCGCCGTTCGTCGAGGGCGAGGGCGCGATGTTCCTTGCGTCGAACTCGGGCAAGCGCTCGCTCGCGCTCGACCTCTCCGACCCGCGCGGGCTCGAGGCGCTGCTGCGGCTCGCCGACCGCAGCGACGTGCTCGTCCAGAGCCTCCGGCCGGGCGCGGCCGACCAGCACGGCTTCGGCGTCGAGACGGTGCGCGCGCGGAATCCGCGACTCGTCTACTGCTCGATCGGCGCGTTCGGCTCGAAGGGGCCGCTGCGCAATCAGCCCGGCTACGACCCGCTGCTGCAGGCGGCGAGCGGGATCATGAGCGTCACCGGCGTGAACGAGATGCCGCCGGTGCGCGTCGGCGTCTCGCTCATCGACTTCGGCACCGGCGTCTGGGCCGCGCTCGGCGTCGTCGCGGCGCTGCACGAGCGCGATCAGACGGGCGAGGGTCGCTCGATCGAGGTCTCGCTCTTCGAGACGGCACTGTCGCTCCTCTCGTACCAGCTCGTCGGCTACGTCGGCACCGGCGCGATCCCCGGCCGCGAGGGCAGCGCGTTCGCGCAGATCGCGCCGTACCAGGTGTTCCCGACGCGCGACGGCGAGCTGATGATCGTCGCCGGGAACGACAAGCTGTTCCGCGCGCTCTGCCGCGTGCTCGGCGTCGACGAGCTCGCCGGGGACTCGCGGTTCCTCACGAACCCGGACCGGGTGCTCAACCGGGCGGAGCTGATCCCGCCCCTCGAAGCGGCGACGCGAACGCGTGGGACCGAGGAGCTGCTGGCCGCGTTGATCGCCGCCGGGATCCCCGCGTCGCCGGTCCGGAACGTCGGCGAGGCGGCGGAGCACGAGCAGACGCAGGCGCTCGGGATGCTCCAGGCGCTCGGCGGGCTGACGACGGTGGCACAGCCGCTCTCCGTGGACGGCGATCGGATCGTGCACCGCACCCGGCCGCCGGCGATCGGCGCGGACACGGCCGCGATCCTCGGCGAGCTCGGCTATGCAGAGGCGGAGGTGGCCGAGCTCGCGGCCGGCGGCGTCGTCCGGCTCGGCTGACGGAACCAGAGCGCGTACACCGCCGCACCGACGAGGAGCACGGCGAGCCACAGCCAGTTCGCGGCGAAGCCGAGCACGCTCGGGAGCGGATGCGAGCTCCAGCCGCGCTCGACGACCTGCTCGAGCCAATCGTCGTTCGCGATGTTCGCAACCCCGTACGCGAGCAGCATCGCGAGGAAGGCGCGCGCCGCCTGCGAGGACGGCAGCCGCGAGAGGAGCAGCGCCGTGACCACGAACAGCAGCCCCTGGAGCCCGTGGTGGACGCCGTGGTGCACGGCGTGATGCAGCGCGTCGTGGAAGGAGACGAGCTTCCCGGTCTGGAAGAGCCGGCCGAGCACCGGCACGCCGTCGAGGTAGAAGCCGAGCTCGGCCGCTATCCAGGGCGCTGCGAGCAGCATCAGCACCGCCGCGACGGCGATCCGGAGCCGATCGCCGCGAGCGTGTCCCGGCGACTCCGGCCCGTCCGCGATGAAGGACAGGGCGAGCACCGTCGCGACGCCGATCGCCGGCACGACGTTGATCCAGCGCGCGTCGAGATCCGACTGCTTCACGACGCCGGGCACCGCGAAGACGGCGCAGAGGACGGCTGCGACGATCGCAACCGGGCGCGTCCTCGGCGGGAGCAGCCCCGCGACGACCGCGAGCACCGCGAGCGCGACGAGCGCCCCCGGGAAGTTCCCGTCGACGAGTGCGCGTCCGAGCCCTGCGCGGAGGCCCGTGCCGCTGACGTCGTAGAGCTGGGGGGCGGGCAGCCGCGCGTACGTGACCGCGACCGCGACGAGCATCGCCGCCAACAGGACCCAGACCGCCGCGATCTCCCGCGCGAGCCGCATGCCTCAAGGATCCCACCGCGACGGGACCTGTCCAGGGGTCAGACCCCCGGAGCGGTCCGCGGCGGCCGGTGCCCCGGGGTCAGACCCCCGGAGCGGTCCGCGGCGGCCAGGGGCCGGCGCGGTAGAGGTAGCCCTCGAGGCGGCGGCCGAGCACGCCCTCGAGCCACTCCGAGACGCCGGCGAGGGCGTCGAGGTCGACGCCGGTCTCGATCCCCTCGCCCTCCAGCAGGTACGCGAGATCCTCCGTCGCGACGTTGCCGGTCGCCCGCGGCGCGTACGGGCAGCCGCCGAGCCCGCCGACGGACGCGTCGAGCACGGTCGCACCCGCCGCGACCGCGGCGAGCGCGTTCGCGTAGCCGGTGTTGCGCGTGTTGTGGCCGTGGAACCCGCTCGCGCCGGTGCGCTCGACGAGCGCGCGCACGCGCGACGGCGTCGCCACGCCGATCGTGTCGGCGAGCACGACCTCCGCCCGGCCCGCGAACCGTGCGGCGAGCTCGGCGACGACGCCGCCGTCCACCTGTCCTTCGAAGGGGCAGCCGAAGCACACGGAGATCGTCACCGTCGTGGGCACGTCCGCCGCGGCGACGATCGCCTCCGTGCCGGCGACCGCCTCCTCGAGCGAGGCGTTCGCGTTCGCCCGGTTGAAGCTCTCCGTCGCCGCGAAGCCGACGTTCAGCCGGTCGAGCCCGCAGGCGCGGAACCGCTCCCAGCCGCGCTCGTTGAGCACGAGCCCGGCCAGCTCGACGCCGTCGCGCCGCTCGATCGCCGCGACGACCTCCTCCGCGCCGGCCATCTGCGGCACGCGGTCGTCGCGGACGAAGCTCACCGCCTCGATCCGCGGCAGCCCGGCCGCGCCGAGCCTGCGGACGAGCTCCGCGCGCACCGCCGGCGCGAGCGTCTCCGGCTCGTTCTGGAGGCCGTCGCGCGGCCCGACGTCGCACAGGGTTATCCGCACGGGCAGAGCGTAGTTGCACCGGATGCGACGCGCCGCGCGCGACCCTACGGTGGATCCCGGTGCATCCGTCAGCGTCCTTCAGCGCCGCGATCCGCGTGCGCATCGACGACCGCCCCGGCTCGTTCGCGCGGCTCGCGGCCGCGATCGGCGAGGCCGGCGGCTCGCTCGGCGCGATCGACCTCGTCCGCGTCGAGAAGGCCACGAAGGTGCGTGACGTCACCGTCCTCGCCGACGACGAGCAGCACCTCCACCGGATCGTCGACGCGGTCCGCAGCGTCGAGGGCGTCGAGGTCGTCAACGTCTCCGACCGAACCTTCCTCCTCCACCTCGGCGGCAAGATCGAGACGCGGCCGCGGATCCCCGTGAAGACGCGCGAGGATCTCTCGATGGCGTACACGCCCGGCGTCGCCCGCGTCTCGCGCGCGATCGCCGACGACCCGGAGAAGATCTGGAACCTCACGATCAAGCGCAACACGGTCGCGGTCGTGAGCGACGGCACCGCCGTGCTCGGGCTCGGCGACATCGGCCCCGGCGGCGCGATGCCCGTGATGGAGGGTAAGGCCGTCCTCTTCAAGGAGTTCGGCGGCGTCGACGCGTTCCCGATCTGCCTCGACACGAAGGATCCCGACGAGATCGTCCGCACGGTGCAGGTGATCGCGCCGGCGTTCGGTGGGATCAACCTCGAGGACATCTCCGCGCCGCGCTGCTTCGAGATCGAGCGGCGGCTGCGCGAGAGCCTCGACATCCCCGTCTTCCACGACGACCAGCACGGCACCGCGATCGTCGTGCTCGCCTCGCTCCTGAACGCGCTCCGGATCGTCGGCAAGCGGATCGAGGACGTCCGCATCGTCACGACCGGCTGCGGCGCCGCCGGGATGGCGGTGACGCGCACGCTGCAGAGCGCCGGCGCGACCTGGATCGTCGGCTGCGACGAGGGCGGCGCGCTCTACCGCGGCCGGCCCGGGCTCGACGAGGCGAAGCGCGAGTACGCGGAGACGACGAATCCCGAGAACCTCCAGGGGGCCGCGGACGAGCTGCTCGCGGGCGCGGACGTCTTCATCGGGCTGTCCGTTCCGGGCGCCATCAGCGTCGAGGGCGTGCGGCGGATGGCCGACCGTGCGATCGTCTTCGCGATGGCGAACCCGAACCCCGAGGTCGACCCGGAGGCGATCGAGGGGCTCGCCGAGGTGATCGCCACCGGCCGCTCCGACTATCCGAACCAGATCAACAACGTCCTCGCCTTCCCGGGCGTGTTCCGCGGCGCGCTCGACGTGCGCGCGCGGACGATCGACGCCGAGATGGAGCTCGCGGCGGCGCGCGCGATCGCAGCGACGATCGCCGACGACGAGCTCGCCGCGGACTACGTCGTGCCGAGCGTCTTCAACCGCGCGGTCGCGCCGGCGGTCGCCGCCGCCGTCGCCGAGGCCGCGGAGCGCACCGGCGCCGCGAGGCGCTCGCGCTCGTCCGCGCCGGCGGCCGTCGCCGCGCTTCCGTAGTTGTCCGCAGGAGGGTTCAGCGGCTCGGCCGATGCTCCGGGCCCGGCGCGCGGCGACCATGCGCGCATGACAACGGTCCCCCATCACGAGCAATCCCTTCCGGTTCCGTTCGAGACCGCCACGGTGGCGGACGCGATGAGCCCCGGGGTGATCAGCTGCCCGCCCGAGACGCCGCTGCGGGTCGTCGCGCGGATGATGTCGACGTTCTCCGTGCACTCGGTGTTCGTCTTCGAGCACCAGGACGAGGACGACGAGGACATGCAGCTCTGGGGCGTCGTCTCGGATCTCGACCTCGTCGCGGCGGGACGGCTCGACGTGGACGCGCGGACCGCCGGCGGCAGCGCCGTGACGCCCCTCGTCACCGTCTGCTCGACCGAGCCGCTGTCGGTCGCGGCGCAGCTGATGGCGGAGAACGGGATCGCGCACCTCGCGGTCACCGATCCGACGTCGAAGCGTCCGGTCGGCGTCATCTCGACGCTCGACATCGCCCGCTCGATCGCCGCCGGCACCGGCCCGCGCGAGACGCAGGCCTCGGCCTAGCGCGTTCCGAGCTCCATGCCGAGCAGGCGCGGGAGCGCTGCGCCGGCGCGCGCGGCGAGCGGCGGACGCCGGTCCTGCTCCTCCGCCGCCTCGCACGCCATGATCGAGGTGCGGACGAGTCCGCCGCCGAGGCGGCGGAACGGCTCGGGCGGCAGCCGCGGCACGCGCCGCGTCGCGAGTGGCAGCCGCGTCCACTCGTCGTCGGCGCCGAGGGCGAGCGAGGCGAGGATCCGGCCGCCGAGCCAGCTCGGCCCGACGCCGTGCCCGGAGTAGCCGGCGCCGTAGTGGATGCGCGTGCCCGGCTTCGTCGCGAAGAACGGCAGGTGGTCGGCCGAGACGTCGATCGGCCCGCCCCAGGCGCGCTCGACCCGCGCGCCGGCGAGCCCGGGCAGCAGCCGGCGCAGCCCGGCCTCCGCGCGCGCCGCGGTCGGCCGGTCCCGGCTGAAGCGCCCGTCGACCCGCCCGCCGAAGCCGATCGGGCCGGAGCCGCTGCCCATGAGCACGCGCCCGTCGTCCGTCGTGCGGAAGTAGTGGAGGAACATCCGGCCGTCGACGATCGCCTCGCCCCCGGTCCAGCCGATCTCCTCGAGCAGCCCGGGCGCCGGCTCCGTCAGCACGACGTAGGAGCCGAAGTTCGTCAGGTTCCGCGACGCCGGCGACCACCCCGTGAGCGCCGCGTTCATCGCGAGCACGATCTCGCGCGCGCGCACCGTCGCCCCGCCCGCCGTCTCGACGGCGCCGTCGCGCACGCGCCGGACCGGTGTCCGCTCGTACAGCTCGACGCCCGCGTCGAGCGCCGCGCGGCGGAGCGCGCGTACGAGCAGTCCCGGATGGACGGTGGCCCCGTCCCGGAAGAAGACGCCGTCCCGGAACGCCGGCGACGAGACACGCCGCGCCAGCTCCTCGCGCGAGAGCGCGACCGCCTGCTCCGGGCGACCGACCGCGGCCGCCGCCTCGACCGCGCGTGCGACGGCGCCGTCCTGCGCGGGCGCCGCCGACACCATCAGCATCCCGCGCTCGCGCAGCCAGACGTCCTCGCCGCGCGACTCGGCGAACGCGCGGACGCCGGGGACGATCGCCTCCGCCGCCTCGCAGAGCCGCACGGTCTCCGCGTCGCCGAGCAGCGGGCGGAGCGACGCGAGCGACGCCCAGTACCCGTGGACGAACCCGCCGTTGCGCCCGCTCGGACCGGCGCCGCAGATCTCCGCCTCCAGCAGCGCGACGCGGCGCTCCGGGGCGCGCTCACGCAGCGCGAGCGCCGTCCAGAGGCCCGTGTAGCCGCCGCCGACGATCGCGAGGTCGACCTCGAGATCGTGCCCGAGCGGCGGCGCCTCGCGCGGCTCCTCGTCCGCAAGCGCGTCCTCCAGCCACCAGGCCGGCAGCCGCGGGTCGACCACGGCGCTCAGAAGTGCGACGTCGCGTGCTCGACCGGCTTGTCGAGCAGCCCCGGCGGCGCGACCTCCGTCTTCCGGCGGAAGAAGTCGCGGAACTTGACGGCGCAGAGCAGCATCAGCGGGATCCCGAGCAGCAGCGTGCCGATGCCGATCACGATCGGGATCTGGATCCCCCACAGCGGCTTCGAGTAGCCTGCTCCGGTCTGGCTGTAGTCGTGGAACGCCTTCGCGAACACGGCGAACATGAGCGCTGCCCCCACGAGCGGCAGCAGGCACACGAGGAAGAAGTGGCGCGCGCTCGTGAACAGGTCGCGCCGGTAGTACCAGACGCACGCGAGCCCGGTGAAGCCGTAGTAGAAGCAGACCGAGAACCCGAGCGCGGTGATCGAGTCGCCGAGCACGTCCTGCGCCGGGTTCAGCGTCACGAGCAGCACCGTCCACACGATCGAGAGCGCGCCCATCCCGATGGTCGACACCGTCGGCGTGAGATAGCGCGGGTGGATCTCGCCGAACACCTTCGGGATCGCACCCCACCGCGCCATCGAGAGCGTCGTCCGCGCCGTCGGCAGGATCGTCGTCTGCGTCGACGCCGCCGCCGACGTCAGCACGGCGATGATCAGCAGCTTGTCCCACGGTGAGCCGAACACGTGGTTCCCGAGCACGCTCAGCACGTCGTTCGAGTTGCTCTCGAGGAACTTCGTGCCGCCGAACGCCTGCGCGGCCGTCGAGACGACGACGTACGTGACGACGAGCAGCAGCGTCGAGACGACGGCGGCGCGTCCCGGGCCCTCGGCGGACGCCTCCGACTCCTCGTTGACAGAGACACCCGAGTCCCAGCCCCAGTAGATGAAGATCCCGAGCAGGACGCCGTCTGCGAGCGCGCTGAACGAGATCGCGAACGGGTTGAACCACGACGCGCTCACGTGCAGCGAGGACGCGAGCGCGTTGCCGTCGTACACCTTGACCAGCGCGACGATCGAGAACGCGACGAGGATGACGAGCTCGGCGCTGAGCAGGCCGAGCTGCGTCCGCGCGGACAGCTCGATCCCCCGGAAGCAGATCCACGTCATCAGCGCGATCCAGACGACCGCGCCGATGACGATTCCTGTGGTCGAGCTCGCCGCCGAGTTCCAGCCGAACAGCAGGTACGTGTACTGGGCCGCGATCACCGAGAGCGACGCCATCACGATCACGTCCGCGACGAAGATCGCCCAGCCGTTGATCCAGCCGGTGTACGGCCCGAATGCGCGCGTCGTCCACGCGAACGTCGTCCCGCAGTCCGGGTCCGCCTTGTTCAGGTAGCGGTAGCCGAGGGCGACGAACAGCATCGGCACGAACGAGGCGATGAGCACGCCGGGCGCGTGCACGCCGACGCCGCGGACGGCGACGATGAATCCGAGCGTCGCCGCGAGCGAGTACGCCGGCGCCGTCGACGCGACGCCGATGACGATGTTCGACAGGTAGCCGAGGGCCCCGGCCTTGAGCCCCTTGTCGCCGACCGGGATGTGACCCGCGACGAGCTCGGGCGTGGATGCGTCGCTCGCCATCGTCCGCCCCTCCTAGCCCGCAGGCTGGCTCGCGAGCGCCTCGCCGAGCTCGGCCGTGGCCACGTCGCGGCGCACGCCGGCGCCGAACCAGTAACCGATGATCCCGATCCCGACGATCACGAGCAGCGTCCCGAGCGTGAGGTACTCGAAGGTGAGGCGGTCGACTCCCCAGGTGCCCTTGAAGCCGTACCCGACGCCGAACAGCCGCTCGAGCGAGTCGGGGAACACGGCGACCCACGAGCCGAGCGCGATCCACCCGGTGACGAGGATCGTCGAGACCCAGATCCCGGTCATCCCGAACGGATGCACGTACGGCCGGTGGACGTGACCGTGCGAGTAGCGGAGCTTCAGCGCCGCGGGGAAGATCCAGAGGTACGACAGCAGCGTCGTCGAGATGGCGATGTCGAGCACGACGACGAATTTCGCGTTGTCGCCGCCGTTGAACGCGGCGAGTGCGGTGACCATGAACGCCGTTGCGACGATCCCGGAGAGGACGTTGACGCGGACCGGCGTCCCGAGCTTCCGGTTGAAGACGCCGAAGAACGGGATGAAGGCGCCGTCGTACGACGCCACGGCCTGAATCCGGTCCGATCCGATCATCCAGACCGAGCCCGAGGTGATCAGCGCGCCGACGAACGACAGCGTCATCAGGATCAGCAGCGGGTGCGCGGCGCCGCCGTAGACGCCGTGGAACACGAGCGTGACGGCGTCGATGAAGCCGCCGATCCCCGTGACCGCCTTGGACGGGAGCACGAGGATGATGCAGAGCACCGGGATCACGTACATGGCGACGCCTGCGATCCCGCTGCGCAAGACGGAGAGCGGCACGTCCTTCTGCGGGTTCTCCATCTCCTCCGCGGCGCCGTTCTGGAGCTCGAAGCCGACGTAGTTGAAGAGCAGGAGCGGCACGAGTCCGAAGAAGATGGCCCGCGTCGGGCTCAGGTCGGACGCCGCGAAGCCGGCGACGCCGTGCTTGATCCCGTAGATGATCACCGTCAGCGAGAAGAAGCCGAGCACGACCCCGCGCAGGATCGCGCCGGCGTTCGG
>Ga0335069_10015220_pt1 | contig 10752 bp, 8 predicted proteins | sample Lox_Sample_11_FD_206714 | JGI IMG/M metagenome (GOLD analysis project Ga0335069, IMG submission 206714) | Soil microbial communities from Loxahatchee National Wildlife Refuge, Florida, United States - Lox_Sample_1.1 | ecosystem: Environmental > Terrestrial > Soil > Wetlands | place: USA: Florida... | reverse complement strand
GGTGCCCTGCTACCCGGCGGCTCCGATCTCGGCATGAGCGGCGAGCTCGATACCGTCGCGGGGTTGCCGCGCTTCTCCGGAAGCCTCGATGCCAGCGCCGACAATCTCCGCGACCTGCTGCGCTGGGCGGGCATCGCGGTCGAGGGCGTGCCGCAGGACCGCTTGCGGCGCGCGACCCTGCAGAGCCGTCTCGAGCTCGAGGGCAGCGTCCTGGAAGTGCGCTCGATCGATCTCGGCGTCGATGCCGCGCGCGTCACCGGCGCCGCCACCGTCGCGCTTCGCGAAAGGCTCGCTTTCGGCGCTCGGCTCGCGATCGACCAGCTCAATCTCGATGCCTATCTCTCGGAGGAGCGTGCGCCGACGGCCGCTGGCGGCTCCGCCGGTCAGGCGGCCACGCCCGCACCCGTCCGCGTCACGGTTCCCGGCGCCGCCGCGAGTGCCTTTGCGGCGGTCGATGCGAACCTCGACATCGCGATTGCCTCGCTGATCTGGCGCGGCCAGCCCATCCGCGAGATTTACTTCACGGGCACGCTGCAGAACCGCGATCTCACGCTGCGGGAGCTCAGCGTCGGCGATCTCGGCGGCGCCCGCGGCAAGCTCAGCGGCTACGTCCAGGGCTTGGGCGGCGACGCGCCCAAGGCCCAAGCCGCATTCGACATGCGCGGTCCCGAGTTGAGCCGGGTGCTGCGGCTCCTCGCCCCCAGAATTGCCAGCGCCGAGGCCTTCGGCGAGTTCTCGCTGGGCGGCGAGGTCGTGCGCGAGGGCGGACGGCTCAGCCTCGATGCCGAGGTCGAGGCGCTCGGCGGCAAGCTGCACGTGACCGGCGACACGCCCTCGGCCGATACCTGGACGCTCGCGGTGAGTCTCGATCATCCGAGCTTCAATCGCCTCGCTCGGCTCGCGAGCCCGGGCTATCGCCCCGCCGGCGGCGAGCTCGGCGCGGTCAAAGTGCGGGGCGCGCTCGAGTGGTCGCCCGGGGCGGTTGCCGTGCGCAATCTCAAGCTCGCCGTCGACACGATGACGCTCGGCGGCGATTTCCGCCTCGCTTTCGGGGATCGCCCGACGCTGACGGCGAGCGTCGCTCTTGGGGATCTCGCCCTCGATCGCTTTCTTCCCACGCGGCAGACGGCTTTGCTCGAGCCGCAGCTCCGGTCGGGCGTGATGCTCGCGCAAGCGGGGGCGCCGCGCGCCGCTGGCAGCGCGCGCTGGTCGCGTACCCCGATCGACCTGGGCTTCCTGCGCCTTTTCGATGCGCAGGTGACCGCGGGCGGGAGCGGGCTTGCCTGGGCCAATTGGCGGATCGGCGAGCCCAAGGCGACGCTCGCGCTCGCAAACGGCATCCTCGAGGTGAAGTCGCTCTCCGGCCGGCTCTTCGGCGGCGCGCTCGCCGCGAGCGGGCGCGTCGACGCCGCGGCCGAGCCCAAGCTCGATTTCAAGGCAACGCTCTCGGGCGCCGATCTGCGCCAGGCGCTCGCGGCCGCGGGTACCGGCCGCATCGACGGCGCCTTCGACGTGGAGACCGCGCTCGCGACTTCCGGGACGAGCGCCTTCGACCTCATTTCCCGCCTCGGCGGCAAGGCCTCCCTACGCGGACACGACGGCACGATCAACGGCGTCAACCTGCCCGCGGTCGATCAGCAGATCGCGCAGTTAAAAGGCATCGGCGATCTCGCGGCGCTGCTGCGCGCGGCCACCAGCGGCTCGACGCCGTTCTCGCGCCTCGAGGGCAATTTCCTCGTGGCCGACGGCGTCGCCCGTAGCAGCGACTTGCGGCTCGTCGCGGAGGGCGGCGAGGGTACGGGCACGGCGGAGATCGATCTCGCGAACTGGACGCTACAGAGCCGGACCGAGATCCACCTCGCCGGCGTCGAGGGCGCGCCGCCGCTCGGCATCGTGCTGAGGGGCGCGCTCGATCAGCCCGATCTCTCGATCGACTTCGCCGCTCTCGCGAGGGCGCTTGCCGGTGGCGGCGGCGGGGAGGGCGGCGGCTTGGGGAAACCCAAGGACATCCTCAAGGACCTGCTCAAGCGCGTGAAGTGAGCTCGCCGCTGCGATAGGCCTCGAGCACGAAGACGCGGAGCGCGCTCGAGAGGTTGCCGCGCCGCTCGGCGTCGACCGAGGCAACGAGGCGATTGAGCGAAAGACCGCGCCGCCGCGCGATCTCCTGCAGGGCAGCCCAGAATTCCGCCTCGAGCGAGAGGCTGGTCGCGTGGCCCGCGACCAGCACCGAGCGTTTCTTGATCGTGCTGCCTCGCGCCATCACCGCGGCTCGAGCATGTCCCGCGGCTGCACCCAGAGATCGAACTGCTCCCCCGTCACGTAGCCGAGCGCGAGCGCCGCCTCCCTGAGGGTGAGGTCCTCGCGGTGCGCCTTCTTCGCGACCTCCGCCGCCTTGTCGTAGCCGATGTGCGGGCTCAGCGCCGTCACCAGCATGAGCGAGCGGTGCAGGAGCTCGTCGATCCTTCCGCGGTTCGCCTCGATCCCCGCGACGCAGCGGTCGGCGAAGCTCGCGCTGGCGTCGGCGAGGAGGCGGATCGATTGCAGGAGATCGTAGATGATCACGGGCTTGAAGACGTTGAGCTCGAGATGGCCTTGGCTTCCGGCGATGGAGATCGCGACGTGATTGCCCATAACCTGCGCGGCCACCATGGTGAGCGCCTCCGATTGGGTCGGGTTCACCTTTCCCGGCATGATCGAGGAGCCGGGCTCGTTCTCCGGCAGGTGCAGCTCGCCGAGGCCCGAGCGCGGGCCCGAGCCCATGAGGCGGATGTCGTTCGCGATCTTCATCGCGGAGACCGCTATCACGTTGAGAGCGCCTGAGACTTCGACGAGCGCATCGTGTGCCGCCAATGCCTCGAACTTGTTCTCGGCCGAGGTGAGGGGAAGGCCCGTAACCTCGGCGGCCTTCGCGGCGAAGCGCGCGGCGAATTCGGGCCTCGTATTGAGGCCCGTTCCGACGGCGGTGCCGCCTTGGGCGAGCGCATGGAGCCGCGGCAGGCAGGCTTCGACGCGGGCGATCCCGAGCTCGATCTGGCGCGCATAGGCGCCGAACTCCTGGCCGAGGGTGAGCGGCGTTGCGTCCTGAAGATGGGTGCGGCCGATCTTCACGATCTCCGCGAATTCCGCGGATTTGGCGGCGAGCGAGCGCCGCAGATGCCGAAGCGCCGGCAGCAAACGGCGGTCGATCTCGATCGCCGCTGCGATGTGCATCGCCGTGGGGAAGCTGTCGTTCGAGGACTGCCCCATGTTGACGTGATCGTTAGGATGGACCGGCGTCCTGGAGCCCAGCGTGCCGCCGAGCATCTCGATGGCGCGGTTGGCGATCACCTCGTTGACGTTCATGTTGGTCTGCGTGCCTGAGCCCGTCTGCCAGACCGCCAGCGGAAAATGCTCGTCGAGCTTGCCCGCGATCACCTCATCGGCCGCGGCGACGACGGCCTTGCCGATCTTCTCCGGGAGGTCGCCGAAGCTCATGTTGACGAGCGCTGCCGCCTTCTTCTGGATGCCGAAGGCGCGGATCAGCGGCACCGGCATGCGCTCGGTGCCGATCGGAAAATTCTCGAGCGAGCGTTCGGTCTGCGCGCCCCAATAGCGGTCCGCAGGCACCTCGATCGCGCCCATGGTGTCGCGCTCGATGCGCTTGGTCTCCTTCTTCGGCATGGCGTGCCTCCTCGGCGCGGCGCCGTTTCCGACGAGATCGGGACCTATTAATGGGCATCGCCCAAAGCGATGTCTACCCTGGGCCTGCCGGCGCGTCGCCTCGGGCGACGCCGCGGAGCGCGCCCTCGACGATTTGCCGCAGCCGATCGCGCCGGATCTTGCCGGCGTCGTTGCGGGGGATGACGTCGAGCTTGACGATAATGACACGGCCGAGCTGGATTTCGCGCAGCGCGTCGAGCACGCGTGCCTGCAGACCCTCGTCGTGGCGGCCGTCCGTGGTGACGCAAATGCAGACCTCCTCGAAGCCGTCGGCATTCACAATCGAGAGGGCGCCGGCATCGAGCACGCCCGCGCGGCGGAGGACGAGCTGCTCCAGCTCGACGGGCGCGCGCTTGCCGCCTCCGATGTTCAGGAGCTCGTCGGCGCGGCCCAGTACGCGCAGATGCCGGCGGCCCAGCAGAAGCCCGGAGTCTCCGGGATAGAACCAGCCTTCCCTGAACATCCGACGGGTCGCCTCGGGATCGTCGAGATATCCCTCGACCATGGCCTCGCTGCGCACGCGGATGCGGCCGGCTGTGCCCTTTGGTACCGGCCGGCCGGAGTCGTCGACGATCTCGACCGTGACACCCGGCCAGATCGGCCCTGAGCCGCTGTCGTCGCAGGAGCGGGTAAGGAAGATGAGGCCGGCCTCGTTGCAGCCATAGTCGTTGTAAACGTCGGTCGCGAGCCGCTCCAGCGCGCGCATCCTTAATCCGGCCGAGATCGGCGCGCCGAAGGAGCAGACCGTCAGCTGGCCGGGCTTCTGGAAATCGCCTGGAAGCGTGTCGAGCACCTGCTTGAGCTGCAGCGGCATCAGCGTCGCGTCGGTGACGCCGTGCGCCGCAATCGTCCGCGCGATCGGCATGCGTTCGGGCGACTCGAAGACGATCCTTCCGCCGCTGCGCAGGCACGCCATGACGGCACCGTAGATGTGACCCACGGTGAGCGGCATGCTCACGAGGTAGCGCGAGGCACGGGTGAACTGGTACTGCGCGGCGTAGCGCTGCAGGCGGCACTCCTGCTGGCGCCGCCGCAGCATGAGCATCTTCATGGCGCCCGTCGTGCCGGAGGTGCGCAGGATCCGGATGGGATCCTCGTCCGTCGCCGGCGGCGGCTCTGCGCGGTCGCTCTCCGAGAGCGTCCGGATCCGCTGCAGCCATTGATCGCCGATTACGAGATTGCGCCGCGCGGCCTCGACGGGAAAGTGCGGCTCCGCCATCACGAGATCGGCCCTCGCCCGGAGGGGATGCGGGGACTCGACTTCGTGCCGCAGGAACGAGGCGGAGGGGGCGCCCAGCTCTTCGAGCGCGATCAGCAGCAGGCAGTGCAGGTAGAGGTCGTCCGCGCCGACGGCGACGAGCTTCCCGCGCGAGACCCCTTCCGCCGCGAGCGCGCGGCCGCAGCGGCCGACGTCCCCGTCGAGCGTTGCGTAGGATGTCTCGCGGCCGTCGATCGCGAACGCGATCGAATCCGGCCGCTCCGCGGCGTGGTAGGCGATGACCTCTGCCGTCAGCAACCCGGGCGCCCGCTCATCGCGTCACGCGGCCTTCGCCTTCTCCACCCGCACGCCGCCGCCCTCCAACAGCATCACCTTGTTGAGGAGCTTGACGAGGGCGTAGACGGATTCGATCGCGGGCGCCGGCGTATCGGTGAGGCGCGCCATCTCCAGGATCGAGCCGATGAGCGCCTCGGTCTCGAGCGAGCGTCCCGCCTCCACGTCCTGCAGCATCGAGGTCTTGTGGGCGCCGACCGCCTCGGCGCCGGCAATGCGCTTCTCGATGCTGACGCGGAAGGTGACGCCGAGCTTCTTCGCGATGGCCTCGGCCTCCTCCATCATCCGCGCCGCGAGGTGGCGCGTCTCCGGGAACTGGCAGATGTCGACGAGCGTCGCGTGGGTCAAGGCGCTGATGGGATTGAAGGAAAGGTTGCCCCAGGCCTTGAGCCAGATCTCCGAGCGGATGTCCTTCAGGACGCGCGATTTGAGGCCGGCCCTCACGAGAACGTCGTGGAGGCGCTTCACGCGCTCGGTCTCCTTGCCGTCGAGCTCACCGATGGGGAAGCGGTCGCCCTCGACGTGGTGGATGACGCCCGGTGCCGTGACCGCGGCCGCTGGATAGACGACGCAGCCGACGATGCGGCCGGCGTCGATCTTCTGCGTGAGGATCCCCGTGGGATCGAGGCTCTCGAGCTTCTTGTTGTCGTATTTGCCCCCGAGGCGCTGGAAATACCACCAGGGGAGCCCGTTCTGCACGGTCATCACCATGGTCTCGGGGCCGAGCAGGTTGTCGATGTCCTTGACGACCTGATCGAGATAGTGGGCCTTGACCGCGAGCACCACGAGGTCCTGCTTTCCGGCATCCGCGGCCTTCTCGACCGCCTTCACCTTCGCCGTCTCGACCTTGCCGTCGTGCCATTCGAGGGTGAGGCCCTTCGCCTTGATCGCCGCGAGATGAGCGCCCATGTCGATCACGGTCACGTCGTTCCCCGCGAGCGCCAAACGCGCAGCGACCAAGCCGCCGATCGCGCCCGCGCCCACGACGCAGGCCTTGATCGGCGCCGGTTCCTTCTCCAGGAGATAGGGACTCGGCAGCACCTGGTCGAAGGGATTGCTTAGGCGGCCCACGCCGTCGATCACGATCTCGATGACATTCTCGGCGTCCCCCATCACGCCCGCGCCGAGCGAGGTGCCGCAGGCGATCACGTCGCCGGGCATCAAGGTCATGTCGCGGGAGATCATGCTCACGAGCTTCGCCGGCGGGAAGAACATGTCCGCGACCGGGTAGTTCTGCCGCTCCTTGCCGTTGAGGACAGTGCGAACGTTGAGCTGCATGGGGTCGACGCCCGTCGTGATGACGGGTCCCATGACGCCAAAGGTGTCGAAGCTTTTGGCGCGCACCCACTGATCGAAGGTCGGGTTCTTCTTCAGGAGGTCGATCGCGGTGACGTCGTTCACGCAGGTGTAGCCGAAGATGTAGTTGGACGCCTCGGCCTCGCTCACCATCGAGCATTTCTTGCCGATGACGACGCCGAGCTCGCCCTCGTAGATGATCCGTCCGCTATAGGATTTGGGGCGCAGGATCGGCAGGCCCGCGGGGTGGTAGGCGCTCGGCGCCTTGAGGAAGTAGAGCGGCTCCTCCGGCACCAGAAAGCCGTTCTTGGCGGCGAGCTGGTGGAAGTTGTTCCAGAGGCAGATCATCTTCGACGGCTCGGTCGGCGTGAGCACGCGGACCTCCGCGAGCTTCACGGTCTCGCCGGCGGGCTTGGCGCCCGCGAACATGTCGCCGGAATGGACCGCGATCTCGCCGCCCTCGAGCGTGCCGAACTCCACGCGACCGCTGCGCTCGTACCTGATCCACTGCGTCATGATGAGCCTCTCCTCCCTCGACGGCTTTATGTGGCGATGACTCCCTGCGGGAGACCCGCCCCGTTGGGGGGAAAGTGCCGGATGCCCGGCGGTTCGGCAAGGCCCAAGAGTGCCGCTATTTCCAGCACTCCATCCGCACCGTGAACTTGAGCGCGAGCTCCGCGATCTCCGCCGTCGGAAGCTCCCGGTTATTGGCTGCCGTGGCGGGGGTCACGCCGTGGGCGCGCAGGAAGGCCTTGGCCTCGTCGCCTTTGATCGCGAAATTGACGTTCTCGGGGATGGCTCCCGTCACCTCGGCGACGCTCACGGCGTTGAGGCTCGCGACCACGACCCCGACGATGTGGCCGTTGGAATCGAGAAGCGGCCCGCCGCTGTTGCCGGGCTGGACGGGCGCCGAGATCTGCAGCTCGCGCCGGTTGTCGTGCGTGCCCGCGAGGGCGCTGACGATCCCCGTGGTGACCACGGCGTCCGAGGTGAGCAGCCCCGAGAGCGGGAAACCCATCGCCACGACGCTCTCGCCGAGCCGCGGCGGGCTCTCGCGGAAAACCGCCGCGGCTGCGACGGAATGCGGGAGCTTCACGAGCGCGAGGTCGAGATCGGGGTCGGTCGCCACCACCGTCGCGGGGGTCGACTGGTCGCCCTCGGTGACGCGCACGGCGCCGCAGCGCGCGACGACGTGATTGTTGGTGACCGCGAGGCCCGAGGTCGTGACGTAGAACCCCGAGCCCGTGGCGTAGAGCCGCGGTCCGCCCGCGGAGCCGCCGCCCCGGGTCTTGCCTCCGGCGGCGCTGTGCGTCGTTTCCGCGGGCCGGAAATTTGCGGCCTCGTCCTCGACCGACGCGATCTGATCGCGGCTCAGCGCCGCCTTGAGGCGCGCCACTCCCGCGCGCGCCTCATTGCGCTCCTTCTGCGGAAGGGCGGTGCTCCTGCTGGCGAGGAGGTACCAGAAATAGGCCTCCGCAGGATCCTTCTCCATGCCGCTGCCGCGCTCGTAAAGCCGCGCGATTAGGAGCTGGCCGAAGCCGCTTCCGGCCTGCGCTCCCAGCAGGTACCACTTTGCCGCCTGCCTAGGGTTGCGTTTGACGCCGTTGCCGGTCTCGTAAGCCAAGCCCACCGCGACCTCGGCCGCCGGATAGCCCTGCCTCGCCGCTTGGCGGAACCATTTGAGCGCCTCCCGGGCATCGTTGGTCGTTCGCAGATAAAGGGCGCCGAGGGAGTATTCCGCCGCGGAGATACGCTGCTTCGCGGCGAGCAGATACCACCTCTCCGCTTCCTTATCGCTCTTGGGCACGCCGAGGCCGTGCTCGTAGTGATAGCCGAGATTGAGCGCGGCGTAGCCGTGCCCCTGCTCTGCCGCGCGGCGAAACCATTTCGCGGCCTCCGTGTCGCTTGCGCGCACGCCACGGCCGCTGCCGTAGAGAATTCCCAGAATGTTCTGGCAGCTGGCGTCACCCTGCTCGGCGGCCTCTTTGCAGGCGGCAAGCGCGCCCGCGTAGTTCCCGCGCTCGTAAGCCTCCATCGATTCCCGTACGCCCGCCCCAGCGGGCGCGGCGCCGGCCGTGAGCGCGAGCAGCATGGCGATGCCGCCGGCCGTGGCGCTCGCCCGCCGCAGCCGCCGCATCGGCCGCCACCACATCCACACCAGCGCAGCAAAGATGACGAGGGCGGCCGCAGCCAACCCCATCTCGAAGCAGCGGCTCTCCGGAGAAGGCGTAGCGGGCAGAGCCCGGTGGCGGATCAAGAGGGCGACGACGCAGACGTCGAGCGCGAACAGCGTGAAGAGCACGCGCATCGGGAAGGAAACACGTTCCTGTTGCGCGCTCATGGGGTTTCCGCCCCGGAAGTTGCTACTGAAGCCCAGACGCGTTGCGTCCGCACCCTTCTTAGGGAGGGTGTTTCCGCGAAAGACTATACCTAAAGGGAGTAGGCCGCCAGACCTTCGTTACGGCTGTATGCGTCCCATCATGCGATTGGCAATCATCTCTTGCCGGCGCCGCGCAAACTCGACGAAGCGCCTACGCTGCTCGGGGTTCAGCGTGGCGAGGAAGGGTAAAAGGGCGGTGTTGACGGCGATCATGAAGTCGCGGCGCTTATCCGAAATCTGCGCGATGAGGGTTGCCATCTTGGCGCGGTCGGGCTCCGGCTTCGCCATCTCGTCCGTGAGCTCGTTCTCCAATGGCGCGATTCCCTCGCGCATCTCCTGGGCCTTGGCCCGGAAGGTCTGAAGAAAGGTACGGAAGGCCGCGCGCTGGTCGTTGCCGAGGTTGAGCTCGCGTCCCACGACCTGCGCGGGCCCGCGCGGCACCATGTATTTGAAATAAACGAAGCCGCCGACGACGCAGAGATTGAGCGCGAGAGAGAGCGCCAGCACGGCTTTCCACACCCAGCCGAAGCGGCGCTTCGGCACCGGCGCGCCCTCCGGTGCGGCGGTCACGAGCTGATCTCCTCATCGAGATCGGTGAAAATAGGCGCGGGTCCGTCGAGCAGCGTCTGTTCGAACGCCGATTCGGCCTGGCCGCCCCCGAGAACGCCGGCGTAGAGACTGCCGCCGAGCTCGAAACCCACGAGGCTCACGGCGAGGATGCTCGCGGCCATGCTGCCCCAGGCGGCGGCGACCCGCCAGGCCGGTGCCTTGCGGCGAAGCGGCATGATCTTGGAATCGCGTTCCGCCACCAGCGCCGCGCCGCGGGCGAGCGCGGCCGCCGAGGGCTCGACCGAGGCGATGGCGCCACGCGCGGCAAGCACGTCCCCGAGGGCCTCGGGATGGAGAGCAAGCCAAGCCTCGACCCTCTCGGCCGCCGCCTCGTCCAGGCGGTGCTCCGTCCAGGCCGCGAGCAGCGTGGGATCGGGCGCCTCCGCAGTGCCCTCCGCCACTTGCCGCCAGCGCCGCCAAAGGGCTGCCTGCTCGGCCTGTTTGATGAATTCGCTCATGTTTCCGCGTCCCTTTCGATAGTTATCTAGGCACTGCGATCCCGCAACATCCCCGTGCGCCATGGCCTAGCGCCCCTCGGTGGCAAAATGACCGCGCAGCTTGAGCATCGCCTTGTGATGGGTGCTGCGCACGGTCTGGGGGTCGACGCCGAGGATCTTTGCGACCTCCGCAACATCGAGGTCGCGCTCATAAAGGAGGGTCAGCACGAGCTGCTGCCGGGGCGACAGCAAGTCCTTGGGAAGCTTGAGGGGTTCCTGGTGCACATCGGTGACCGCGAGGAGCGTCTCCGGCACGTCCTCGAGCGCCGATTGCGGGGGGCGATGGCGGCGCTGCACGTCCCGCGCGGTGCTGCGGGCGACGATGGTGAGCCAGGTGCTGAGACCGGCCCTGGCGGGGTCGTAGGTCTTGAGGAGGCGGAAGTCGTCCTTGCAGAGGCGGACCAGCACCTCCTGCAGCAGGTCCTCCGCCTCGGTTCCCTCGCGCACGAGGCTGCGCACGGCCGAGAGGATGAGCCCGGCGTAGCGCCGCACGAAGCGGTCCCAAGCGCCCTTGTCGCCGGCGATCAGCGCCGCGAGCTCGTTCGCCTCCGCCACGCGCGGGTACTCCTGATGGTTGCGCTCAGGCCAGCTTCGCGAAGAAGTCGTTGCCCTTGTCGTCGACAACGATGAAGGCGGGGAAATCCTCCACTTGGATGCGCCAGATCGCCTCCATGCCGAGTTCGGGATACTCGAGAAGCTCAACCTTCCTGATGCAGTCC
>Ga0335069_10015219_pt1 | contig 10753 bp, 10 predicted proteins | sample Lox_Sample_11_FD_206714 | JGI IMG/M metagenome (GOLD analysis project Ga0335069, IMG submission 206714) | Soil microbial communities from Loxahatchee National Wildlife Refuge, Florida, United States - Lox_Sample_1.1 | ecosystem: Environmental > Terrestrial > Soil > Wetlands | place: USA... | reverse complement strand
CGCTCCTGAGGGCTCCCGTCACTGGCTGAAGGTGGCGGCGGGGGTCCTTGTCGGGTTATTGGGCATCGTCGGCGTCTTCTTCGCCCTGATGCAGGTCCAGGGGTGGCAGTTCGGCTAGTCGAGTCACCCAGCGACACAGCTGTGACACAGAACAACGCGTGATGAGGCCCAGCAACGAACGACGACGAACCAGTGTTCTTGCAGCTCAGCGGGCGGATGCGCCCGTTGCAGCAGGTAGCTGCAAGGCCCTCTAGTAGTACCAGGGGTACGGCGACCAGTCCGGGGATCGCTTCTCCAGGAAGGCGTCGCGGCCCTCGGCCGCTTCGTCCGTCATGTACGCCAGCCGGGTCGCCTCGCCGGCGAACACCTGCTGGCCGACGAGCCCGTCGTCGACGAGGTTGAACGCGAACTTCAGCATGCGCTGAGCCGTCGGGCTCTTGCCGTTGATCTCGGCGGCCAGCTCGAGGGCCGCTCGTTCCAGTCCGCCGTGTTCGCTCACCAGGTTCACCGCGCCCATCCGGTGCATCGTCTCCGCGTCGTACGTCCGGCCCAGGAAGAAGATCTCGCGGGCGAACTTCTGGCCGACGATCCGGGCCAGGTAGGCCGACCCGAATCCGCCGTCGAACGAGGCGACATCGGCGTCCGTCTGCTTGAACCGCGCATGCTCCCGGGAGGCGATGGTCAGATCGCACACGACGTGCAGGGAGTGACCGCCACCCGCCGCCCAGCCCGGCACGACCGCCACGACCACCTTGGGCATCGTCCGGATCAACCGCTGCACCTCGAGGATGTGCAGGCGACCGCCGGCGGCCTTGACCCGCGCCTCGTCGACGGCGTCCGCCGTCTCAGCCGGCCGCCCGGTCGCCGGATCCACGACGGTGTACTGGTAGCCGGAGCTGCCACGGATGCGCTGGTCCCCGCCCGAGCAGAAGGCCCAACCGCCGTCCCGCGGGCTCGGACCGTTGCCGGTCAGCAGAACGCAGCCGACGTCCGGGGTCATCCGTGCGTGGTCGAGCGCGCGGTAGAGCTCGTCCACGGTGTGCGGCCGGAAGGCGTTGCGGACCTCGGGCCGGTCGAAGGCGATCCGCACCGTCCCGCGCTCCGGGCCGGGCCGCACGCAGCGGTGATAGGTGATGTCCGTGAAGGCGAAGCCGGGCACGGCCTGCCACGCCGATGCGTCGAAGAGCTCGCTGACCACGCGGCCACTGTAGGAGCCTGCTGCCCGGGTCCCGGGCCAGAGCCACCAGCCGGCAGCGTCGCCGACCGGAGCGCCGCCGGCCCGGAGCGCCGCCGGCCCGGAGCGCCACCGGGCCGCCGGTACGGGTGGTAGGCCTGCGAGCATGACGGCGTGAACTCCTCGACGCTGCTCGCCCGGCTCACGGTCGAGGCGCTGCGGCGCGCCGGGGTCCGGCACGTCGTCCTCAGCCCAGGTGCGCGCAGTGCTCCGCTCGCGTACGCGCTGCAGGCGGCCGGGGACGCTCTCGACCTCCGCGTCCGCCACGACGAGCGGGTCGCCGCGTTCACAGCGCTCGGCGCGGCCGGCGCCGTCGTGACGACGTCCGGAACCGCCGCCGCGAACCTGCACCCCGCGGTGCTCGAGGCCCACCACGGCCATCGCCCACTGGTCGTGATCACTGCCGACCGTCCGCGAGAGCTACGCGGAACCTGGGCGAACCAGACCAGCGACCTGCAGTCCGACCTCTTCGGCGCCGCGGTCGGCGCCCGGCTCGACCTCGCGGACGCCGACGCCGCCAAGGACCCCGAGGTCGCGATGCGCGCGCTCGCCGAAACTCTTGCGACCATCCGGTCCCGGCCGGGTCCCGTCCACCTCGACCTGGGGTTCAGCGAACCCCTGGTGCCGAACGACGACGACGCGGGCGAGCAGCTGCCGGTCACCCCGCCCCCGACGTGGGCGCCCCCCACGCACCCGGTCTCGTCTCCCGGGCGGCTGGAGCCCGGCCCGCGCACGATCGTCGTCGCCGGTGACGTCACCGACCGCGGCGCTCCCGGCCAGGCCCGCGAGGTGGCCCTCGCCGCCGGCTGGCCCCTGCTCGCCGAGCCCTCGTCCGGCGTCGCCGGCCAGGCCGCCGTCGCCGCCCACCGGCTGCTGCTGGAGCTGCCCGAACTCGGCGGCAGCGTCGAGCGCGTCGTCGCCTACGGCCGGCCGACCCTGTCCCGGCCGGTGACCCGGCTACTGTCCCGACCGGACGTCGACCTGGTGCTCGTCACTCCTGACGAGCACTGGCCCGAACCGGGCCGACCGGCCACCCGCGTCAGCCGACTCGATCCGGCGTCGCTGCCGCCCGCCAGCGGCGACCGCGAGTGGGCACGGCGCTGGGCGCTGGCCTCGTGGGCGGCCCGGGGGGCTCTGGACGCGGCGCTCGACGCCTGGGCCGCAGAGCATCCCGGCGAGCTCTGCGGTCTCCTCGTCGCCCGCGCCGCCGCCCTGGCCGCACGGCCCGGCGAGACGCTCGTCGCCGCCGCGAGCAATCCGATCAGGGACCTCGACCTCGTCGGGCACCGCATCCCCGCCGGCGTCCGGGTGCTGTCGAACCGCGGTCTCGCCGGCCTCGACGGCACCCTGGCGACGGCGTCCGGGGCCGCCTTCGGTGGGAGCTTCGTCCGTGCCCTCGTCGGTGACCTCGCGTTCCTCCACGACGCCGGCGCCCTGCTCGTGCCGCCCGGCGAGCGCCGCCCGGACCTCCAGGTCGTCGTGCTCAACGACGACGGCGGCGGCATCTTCAGCCTGCTCGAGCCGGGCGAGCTCGCCGCGCGGGGTCCGGCCGAGGCCGCCGTCTTCGAGCGGCTGTTCGGGACGCCGCACGGCACCGACCTCGCCGCGCTCTGCGCCGGCTACGGCGTGCAGCACCGGTCGGCGCACGGCCCCCAGGAGCTGGCCGCGGCGCTGAGCACGCCGGGGCCGGGCACCGGCGTGGTCGAGGTCAGGGCCGACCGGACCCACCTGCGAGCCCTCCACGCCCAGGTTCGGGCCCGGGTGCACGACGCGGTCCGCGCCACCCTTGCCTGACCCGGAGGCGAGCCGGCCGCTGCCGATCGGTAGACGCCGACGCTCGGCCTGACCTGGTCGCGCGCGGTGTGCACTAGACCTCGTCGCGCCAGGTGTGCAACGGTTCGAAGCCCAGCTCGGCGCGGGCCTTCTCGATCGAGAACAGCGAGACGTTCCCGCCGATCGGCCGCTTCCGCGGGACGCCGGGGAAGACGGCGTCCATGAGCTCCTCGCTCGGCGTCGTCATCACGGTGTCCGCGTTGGCGATGAGATAGCAGCGCGCGCCGCTGACGTCGGCCTCCAGCGCCAACAGGCAGGCGATCGCGGCGTCCCGCGCGTCGATGTAGCTCCACAGGTTCCACTTGCGGACCAGCGGGTCGCCCTGCCACGTCGGGAACGCCTCGTAGGCTTCCGGGAGGATGACGTTGGAGAAGCGCAGCGCCACGAACGGGATGCCGGACCACTGCGCCACGTGCTGCGCCGTCGTCTCGCCCACCACCTTCGAGAGCGCGTAGGTGCTGTTCGCGATCGGGTAGTGGTCCTCGTCCACCGGCACGTACCGGGGCGGCACGGTGAAGTCCAGCCCGAGCGTCGTCTCGCTGGAGGCCCAGACCACCCGGCTCAGCCCGAGCTGTGCCGCGGCCAGGAACACGTTGCCGTTCATCGTCGTGTTGCGGGCGAACGTGCGCGCCGGCGGGACGAGCCCCGGAGCGGGCACGTTGGCGAGGTGCACGACGGCCTCGCACCCGGCGAACACCTCGACGGTGTCGCCGTAGTCCTCCAGATCGGCCTGCAGGTACGCCAGCTTGCCCTCGCCGGGAAGGAAGGGCGGCCGCGGCGCCAGATCGGTCGCGACGACGTCGTACCCGTGGTGGAGCAGCTCGAGCACCGTGAAGCGGCCCAGCTTGCCCGCTGCCCCTGTCACACACACCGTCGCCATCGGAACTCCCTTCGGTTCGCTTCGCGCTGCGCGGTGATCCTGCCCGATCGGGGCCGCCCGTCGGCAGGAGGGTCCGCACACGCCAGGGTGACAGCACGAGCGAGACCGAGCACCACCGCGCCCTCCCCGCGAGCCGGGCCGTCGCGAGCCGCGTCGTAGGCCGCCTCGTGGGCCGCCTCGTGGGCCGCCTCGTGGGCCGCCTCGTGGTGGCGATCAAGGAATTCCTGGCCAATCCATTCCTTGATCACGGGGGAGCTGCGTCGGGGGTCAGTCGGAGGCGAGGGCGTCCCGCATCGGCACCAGCTTGGCGTCGGACTCGCTGAGCTCGGCCTCCGGGTCCGAGCCGGCGACGATTCCGCAGCCGGCGAACAGCCGGGCCCGTCGCCGGTCGGCCGGGTCGAGCCGGGCGCACCGCAGCGCGATGGCCCATTCGCCGTCCCCCTGCGCATCCATCCACCCGACCGGACCGGCGTAGCGGTCGCGGTCCATGCCCTCCAGCTCCTCGATCAGAGCGGCCGCGGACGTCGTCGGCGTTCCGCAGACGGCGGCGGACGGGTGGAGCGCGGCCGCGAGCGTCAGGCTGGTGCTGTCGTCGGTGAGCACACCGGTGACGTCGGTCGCGAGGTGCATGACGTTCGCCAGGTGCAGCACGAAGGGCGCGTCGGGCACGTTCGTCGACGTGCAGTGCGGCGCCAGCGCCTGTGCCACCGACCGCACGGCGTACTCGTGCTCCTCCAGGTCCTTGCTCGAGCGGGCCAGTCGCGCGGCGAGCGCGAGGTCGTGGGCGTCGTCCCCGGTACGGCGGATGGTGCCGGCGAGCACCCGGGACGTCACCAGCCCCTTCTCCCGGCGCACCAGCATCTCCGGGGTGGCGCCGACGAGGCCGTCGACGCTGAACGTCCAGCAGCCGGGGTAGCGCCCGGTGAGCCGCTCGAGGAGCCATCGCGGGTCGACCGGCCGTGCCGCCCTGGCCTCGAGGTCACGGGCGAGGACCACCTTCTCCACCTCGCCGAGACCGATCCTGGTGATCGCCGCGGCGACCACACCCTCCCAGTCGGGCGCGGAGCGGGCGCCGTCCGCGTACGCGACCTCGCCTGGCGGTCGCGGACGGCGCCGCGGCGTCGGCGTCCGGAGTCCGGGCACCAGGGCACCGGCACCCATCGTGGTCACCCACCACCTCCCGGCGCGGTGCCCCACGACCACCTCGGGAACGACCAGGACGCCGCCTGCCGCCGAGTGCGGCGAGAAGGCGAACGAGCCGAAGGCGACGGGCCCGGTCCCGGGCAGGCCCACCTCGTCGCGGACCACGGCGTGCCGGGTGAGCCGGGCCCAGGCGTCCTCCGCGGCGGTGAAGCGATCGGCGGCCGTCGTGTGCACCCGGAGCGCGCAGCCCCAGGCGACGAGCCCCTCGCCGCGCCGGATCCACGCCAGCGCGTCCTCGGCCGGCAGGAGTGCCAGCAGCGGCCCGGGGTCCGCCAGCGGAACGGTCCGGGCCACCAGAGGCGCGCCGGCCGGAGCGGTGGACATCGATCACAGCGTAGGTGGGAGCCGTCCCTGCGGCTCGCCGGGTCCCTGCGACGATGGACACATGCCCCGAGCGAGCCTGGAGAAGCGACCGCACGAGGTGGCCGCGATGTTCGACGAGGTGGCCCCCCGGTACGACCGCACGAACGACGTGCTGTCCCTCGGCCAGGACCGCCGATGGCGCCGGGCCGTGGTCCGGGCGGTCGACGCCCGGCCGGGCGAGCGTCTGCTCGATGTCGCCGCCGGGACGGGGACGTCGACCGAGCCGTTCGCCGACGCCGGTGTGCACGCCGTGGCGTGCGACTTCTCGCTCGGCATGCTGGGGGTGGGACAGGCCCGGAGCTCCCGGCTGGCCTTCGCCGCCGGGGATGCGACCCGGCTCCCGTTCGCGGACGCCGCCTTCGACGCCGTGACCATCTCGTTCGGGCTGCGCAACGTGGGGGACGTGGGGACGGCGCTCGCCGAGATGCGGCGGGTCACGCGGCACGGGGGCCGGCTCGTCGTGTGCGAGTTCTCGCATCCGACCTGGGCGCCCTGGCGGCGCGTGTACTCCGGGTACCTCATGCGCGCGCTCCCCGCGGTGGCGCGCCGGGTGTCGTCGTCGCCGGACTCGTACGTGTACCTCGCCGAGTCGATCCGGGCATGGCCGGACCAGCGGGCCCTGGGTGACCGGCTGGCCGACGCCGGCTGGTCGGACGTCGCCTACCGGAACCTCTCCGGTGGCATCGTCGCGTTGCACCGCGCCAGGCGTCCCTGACGCCGGTGCCGTGGACGGGGCCGGGTGGGGCCCGGTCGACGGCGCATCAGGCGTCCGAAAGGCTGGCGCCGGTCGCTCGCCGACCGCGGCGGCGCGTTACCGCACGGGAGGGATATCCTCTAGTCACGCGCTCGTGAATTTCTTCACAAGCGCACATGGATGTCCTGGCCGACCTGCGGAACCGTGGGCTGTCCGGGTCCGGTCGTGGCCCGGGCGCGCGCGCTCCGCACCTCGGCCGCAGGCCATCCGATCACACCCTAGGATGGGCGCGGTCGGAGGGGCCGCAGCAGGTCCGCAGTCGTCAGGGAATGCGGACCGGCTCCCGCCGGTCCTCGACGCTGAAGGGTGAGGGCGTGAACCCCTACGTACCGATCCTCGTCCTGGGAGCCATCGCGGCGGGGTTCGCGGTGTTCTCGATCGCCGCCGGTGCACTGGCCGGGCCGAGGCGGTACAACCGCGCGAAGCTCGACGCATACGAGTGCGGTATCGAGCCGACGCCGCACGCCGCCGGCGGTGGCCGCTTCCCCGTGAAGTACTACCTCGTGGCGATGCTGTTCATCGTCTTCGACATCGAGAGCGTCTTCCTCATCCCCTACGCCGTGGCGTTCGACCAGCTGAAGTTGTTCGGGCTGATCGAGATGGTGCTGTTCATCGTCACGGTGTTCGTCGCGTACGCCTACGTGTGGCGCCGCGGCGGCCTCGAGTGGGACTGAGCCGGGACCGACGCGCTGAGAGGGTTGGCACCGCTGCCATGGGTATCGAGGAGAAGCTGCCGAGCGGCTTCCTGCTGACCACGGTCGAGCAGATCGCCGGATACATGCGGAAGAGCTCGCTGTGGCCCGCCACGTTCGGGCTGGCCTGCTGTGCCATCGAGATGATGACGACCGGCGGGCCCAGGTACGACCTCGGCCGGTTCGGTATGGAGGTGTTCCGCGGATCGCCGCGCCAGGCGGATCTCATGATCGTCGCCGGCCGGGTGAGCCAGAAGATGGCGCCCGTCCTGCGCCAGATCTACGACCAGATGGTCGAGCCGAAGTGGGTGCTGTCGATGGGCGTGTGCGCCTCGTCCGGCGGCATGTTCAACAACTACGCCATCGTCCAGGGCGTCGACCACCTGGTGCCGGTGGACATCTACCTGCCCGGCTGCCCGCCCCGGCCGGAGATGCTCATCAACGCGATCCTCGAGCTGCACGACCAGATCCAGCACGCGCCGCTGGGCGTCCACCGCCGGCGGGTGGCCGAAGCCGCGGAGCGGGCCGCGCTCGAGGCCGTTCCGACGTCGCAGATGAAGGGCCTCCTGCGGTGACCGGCTCTCCGGGTGGTCCCCGCGACCGGGATGCCACCCGCCCCGACGGGACCCCCCCGAGCCCGGACACGGCCGGCCAGGTCCCGGCGACCACCGTCGCCGAGGCCGAGATCCTCGAGGTCCGCCGCGGCATGTTCGGGCAGCCCGACACCGGCGACACCTCCGGCTACGACGGCCTGGTCCGCACCGTGGCCATGCCGGCGCCGTCCGAGCGGCCCTTCGGGGGAGAGTTCGACACCGTCGCCGACGCCCTGACCGGCGCTCTCGCCCGGACCGGGACGACGTTCGGCGACTCCGTCGAGAAGACCGTCGTGGACCGGGGAGAGATCACGTTCTATGTCCGGCGGGGAGCGATCGTGCAGACCTGCCGTGCTCTTCGCGACGACCCGGACCTGCGCTTCGAGCTGCTGTCCGGGGTCAGCGGCGTGCACTTCCCGCACGACGCCGGCCGCGAGTTGCACGCCGTCTACCACCTGCTCTCGATCACCCACAACCGCCGGGTGCGCCTGGAGGTGACGGCTCCGGACGCCGACCCGCACATCCCCTCCGTGGTCGAGGTGTATCCCACGGCGGACTGGCACGAGCGCGAGACCTGGGACTTCTTCGGCATCGTCTTCGACGGCCACCCCGCGCTCACCCGGATCGAGATGCCGGACGACTGGCCCGGCCACCCGCAGCGCAAGGACTACCCGCTGGGCGGCATCGACGTCGAGTACAAGGGCGCGGTCATCCACCCGCCCGACACCCGGAGGTCGTACACCTGATGAGCGACCAGACCCTCGATCCGCGGGGGGTCGACGACCCCCACCGGCGGCCGGCGGCCGATCCGGCGATCGCCGCGGCCGATCCGGCGAGCCCCGGGGACGTCGGCGCCTCCCCGGCCACGGGCATCTCTGGCGGCACCGACGACGCCGACCCCTACGGGCTCTCGGACGGCGGCCCCGCCGAGGGGCGCGTCTTCACGGCCAGCGGCGGCGACTGGGACGAGATCGCCGAGGAGGCCTCCGAGCTCGGCGAGGAGCGCATCGTCGTCAACATGGGCCCGCAGCACCCGTCCACGCACGGGGTGCTCCGGCTGATCCTCGAACTTGACGGAGAGACGGTGACCGAGGCCCGGTGCGGCATCGGGTACCTGCACACCGGCATCGAAAAGACGATGGAGTTCCGGACCTGGACGCAGGGCGTCACGCTCTGCACGCGGATGGACTACCTCACCCCGCTGTTCCAGGAGGTCGCGTACTGCCGGGGCGTCGAGCGCCTGCTCGGCATCGAGGACCAGATCCCCGAGCGCGTCGACGTCATCCGGGTCCTGCTCATGGAGCTCAACCGGGTCTCCTCGCACATCGTCGCGCTCGCCACCGGGGGCATGGAGATCGGCGCCCTGACGGTCATGACCGTCGGCTTCCGGATGCGGGAGCGGATCCTGAAGATCCTCGAGCTCATCACCGGCCTGCGGATGAACCACGGCTTCATCCGTCCCGGCGGCCTGGCCCAGGATCTCCCGCCGGGTGCGCTCGACATGATCACCGACACCCTGCCGGACGTCTACCAGGACGTGTCGGACGTCGAGGGCCTGTCGAACGAGAACCCCGTCGTGCGTTCCCGCCTGGTCGACGTCGGCTACCTCGACCTCACCGGGTGCATGGCCCTGGGGATCACGGGGCCGGTCCTGCGAGCCACCGGCCTGCCGCACGACCTGCGGCGGTCGCAGCCCTACTGCGGGTACGAGCACTACGAGTTCGACGTCGTCACCTGGGACACCTGCGACGCGTACGGCCGGATGCGGATCCGGATCGAGGAGATGCGCCAGTCGTTGCGCATCGTCGAGCAGTGCGTCAAGCGGCTGCGGGACACCCCCCCGGGCCCGGTGATGGTGGCCGACCGCAAGATCGCCTGGCCTGCCCAGCTGGCCATCGCGAGCGACGGCATGGGCAACAGCCTCGAGCACATCCGCGAGATCATGGGGCAGTCCATGGAGGCTCTGATCCATCACTTCAAGCTCGTCACCGAGGGCTTCCGGGTGCCGCCCGGCCAGGTCTACTCGGCGGTCGAGTCCGCGCGCGGCGAGCTCGCCGCCCACCTGGTCTCGGACGGGGGCACCAAGCCGTACCGGGCCCACTTCCGCGACCCGTCCTTCGTCAACCTGCAGGCCGTGGCGGCGATGTGCGAGGGCGGCCAAGTGGCCGACGTGGTTGCCGCCGTCGCCTCGCTCGACCCCGTCATGGGTGGAGTCGACCGCTGATGCCTCTTCTCACCGACGAGACCAGGGCCAGGCTCGAAGCCGACGCCCGCGAGATCATCGCCCGCTACCCCGTCGCGCGGTCGGCACTGCTGCCGCTCCTCCACCTGGTCCAGAGCGAGGAGGGCTTCGTCAGCCCCGACGGCATCGCATTCTGCGCGCAGACGCTGGGCCTGACCACGGCCGAGGTGGCCGCGGTGGCGACCTTCTACACGATGTACAAGCGCCGCCCCAACGGCACGTACACCGTCGGCGTCTGCACCAACACCCTGTGCGCGGTGATGGGCGGCGACGAGATCTTCCGCGCCCTGTCCGAGCACCTCGGCGTGGGCCACGACGAGACGACGGCCGACGGCGCCGTCACTCTCGAGCACATCGAGTGCAACGCGGCGTGCGACTACGCGCCGGTCGTGATGGTCAACTGGGAGTTCTTCGACAATCAGACCCCGCAGACGGCGCGCGACCTGGTCGACGCGTTGCAGGCCGGCCGGAGCGTCACGCCCACCCGAGGCGCCGCGAGCGTGTGCACCTTCCAGCAGATGTCCCGGGTGCTGGCAGGCTTCCCGGACGGTCGCGCGGACGAGGGCGTGGGCGCCGGCCCCGCCACGCTGCGCGGCCTGGAGCTCGCGCACGAACGGGGCTGGACGGCACCGCCGGGCAGGGAGCACCGGTCGGTCACCGCCGACCGGTCGACCACGGAACGGTCGACCACGGACGGGTCGACCAGGGAACGGTCGACCACGGACGGCGACGGTGGCCGGGCCACGACGCCGCGGCCGAGGACGCCGCGGGGCGCGGCGCGCAAGAAGGACCCGACCGAGAACGGCCCCGGTTCCGGGGCGGAGGGCTGACGACGGTGCCTGATCGATCTCCCGTCACGCTCACCCCGGTGCTCAGCCGGAGCTGGGACGACGAACGGTCGTGGACGCTCGACGCTTACGAGCGCGACGGCGGATACCGGGCCCTGCGGGCCGCGCTCG
>Ga0335069_10015218_pt1 | contig 10753 bp, 8 predicted proteins | sample Lox_Sample_11_FD_206714 | JGI IMG/M metagenome (GOLD analysis project Ga0335069, IMG submission 206714) | Soil microbial communities from Loxahatchee National Wildlife Refuge, Florida, United States - Lox_Sample_1.1 | ecosystem: Environmental > Terrestrial > Soil > Wetlands | place: USA: Florida... | reverse complement strand
CGGCCGATACCCGACTCAAGCATCCCGCCGCACCAGACGGGAACGTTGTGGCTTAACGCCACGTCGTGGACTTTCTTGGCTTCACTAAAACCGCCTACGCGGCCGACCTTGACATTGATGATGCGACACGCGCCGGTTTCGAGCGCGAACTGGGCACTGCGGGCATGGTGGATGGCCTCGTCGAGGCAGATGGCTGTCTGCAGAGCTTTCTGCAATCTCGCGTGAAGGTAGATCTCATCGTCCCATAGAGGTTGCTCGATCATCAGCAACTTGAAGGCGTCGAACTTGCGGAGATGCTCGGTCTCGTCGAGCGTGTAGGCGGAGTTCGCATCCACGCTGAGTAGAATGTCAGCCCAGCGGGAACGAATTTTCTCGAGGACATTGATGTCCCAGCCCGGTTTAACCTTGATCTTGATGCGGCGATAGCCGGCGGCCAGTTCGGTCGAGATCTTGTCGAGAAGCTGCTCCGGAGAGTCCTGGATGCCGATGGACACGCCGCAGGCGATTTCGCGGCGCGTGCCGCCCAGCAATTTCCAGAGCGGTTGCTGTTTGAGCCGGGCTTCAGCATCCCAAATGGCGTTCTCGAGGGCGGCCTTGGCCATGCGATGCCCGCGAACGCGCGAAAACAATGCGGGACATTCGCGTCCGGAGCGCAGCTCTCCCTTAAGAAGCGCAGGGGCGAGATAGTGTTTGATCGTCGCCCAGGCGGTTTCGGTCCACTCTGGACTGTAGAAAGGATCCTCTCCAGCGACACATTCTCCCCAGCCTCGCACGCCATCGGCCTCAAGGCTGACGAGCAGGATACGGCGGTCGTAGACGCGGCCGAAACTCGTCTCAAAAAAGTGGACGAGAGGCATGCGGATTTCGCGGAGAGTGATGGAGGAAAGTTTCATGATCTCTTGTCGAGGAATGATGGATCGAGTCAGTCCCGCATTCGGTGCGGACTGGAAAGTATAGAGGGTCGGGTGCGGAGGGGCAATACGAAGAAGTCAGTACTTCCAGGACTCGTCCCAATGGCCTAGCAGGAAGCGGCCGTCGCCGTGCGACGTGCGTTCGTAGCCGAGCACGGAGATGCCGTTGGCAAAGGCCGTGGTCAAGGTCGCGCGGTTTCGCTCTTGCACGGCAAGGGCTTGGGGGCGCGTCTGGGCTGCCGCTTTCCATTCGTAAATTTCGGCAGGAACATCAGCCGTGCCTTGTGGGTCGAATGCTGGGCGTGGCCCGCCGGCAAGCACAGCTTCGACACGCTTGGACTTCATCCACCATTCGGCGACGAGCCGGTCGCTGGGCAGGCCGCCTTGCAGCGGCGACGAAGTTATGCCGTATTGATTTACGTTGTAGCGGCGGGCGATTGCACCCAGTCTTTCTATGTTCAGATAGGAATTCTTGATTTCGAGCGGGTCAAATGTCCACTCCATGAGTTCGAAGCCGCGGGCCAGAGCGTCGTCGCGCTGGAAGAGTTTCATGCGACGACCAAGACCGGCGTTGCGGTACTCCTGGCGAACCGCGAGCATGTGCGAGTGCAAGTACGAGTGACCGTTGCGGTTGGCGGGTAGCGCGAGCGCGAACGCGATCATTTCGTTGCCGTGGAAGGCGCCCATGACATGACCGCCAATCTTGGAGGCGAGCACGAACATGCGAACCGGCACGAGATCGGCGTCGGAGAAGTTCCAGACTTGCTTCTGAAGCGCGAAACAGGCCTGCATGTCTTCGAGACGGTCGCACTTCCGCAGAACCAGGTCTTCGGGCAACAAGGACGCGGTGGGTGAACTCGGGCTGGAAGGGCCTTCGCTCACACGCCTCTTTCCTGCTGTTTGGCTTGTTGCCAGAGTTGTTCGAGTTCGTCCATGGACGCCTGCTCGGCCTTCCGGCCATCGGCCTGGAGACGTTCTTCCATCCACTGGAAGCGGCGCTTGAATTTGCGGTTGGTCTTGCGGAGGGCGGATTCGGGATCGAGCGCAAGATAGCGTGCGATGTTGACCAGGACAAAGAAAAGATCGCCGACTTCGTCTTCCAGGCGCTCGCGCAGTTCGGGCGGAACCTGGGGCTTGCCTGAGCTGGCTATGCCTTCGCCTGAGCGTCTGACGGGGACAGACTTCAGCTCCTCGCGAAGTTCCGCAGTTTCTTCGGCAAGTTTGTCGAAAAGGCCTTCGATCTCGGGCCAGTCGAAACCAACGTGGGCGGCTCGGGAGCTGAGCTTGTGAGCTTCGAGGAGAGCGGGAATGCGGGAAGAGACACCAGCAAGGGCGGAGTCGGCTGGCTCGGAGAGTGACTGCTTCCCGGTCGTCGGCGAGGGCGCGCGCCGTTCCGCTGTTTTCTTCTTTTCTTCCGCTTTCAGGGCCTGCCAGTTGCGTAGAACTTCGGCTGGAGTATCGGCCTTTACTTCTCCAAAAACATGGGGATGGCGATCGATCAGTTTGTTCGCGAGGCGATCCAAGACATCATCGATGGCGAAGTAGCCTGCCTCGCGGCCCATCTCGGAGTAAAAAAGCACCTGGAGAAGGAGATCGCCGAGTTCGCCGGTCAGTTCGGGCCAATCGCGATCATCGATGGCTTCGAGGACTTCGTAGGTCTCCTCGAGGGTGTAGGGCTTGATGGAATCGAAGGTCTGTTCGCGATCCCACGGACATCCGCCGGGGGCGCGAAGGCGCGCCATGATTTCGACCGCACGCTCGAAGCGTTCGCCTGTTGTCGGCATGACTGATCAGGGTAAATGAGAGAGTTTGGACGGAGCAAACGGCGCAGTGCAGTAGGTCAGTACTCAGCACTCGGTACCGGGGATCGGTTTCGGGGTACTAGGTACCGGGTACGGAATTCAATCCAGTTCAAAGTCGCGGATGGGCTTGCCCGTGTCGGGAGTCTCTTTTGCTTTTTTCAACGCTTCCTGAAATTTCTTCTCCAGCAGCTCGGAAGCGTGCTTCTGGGCTTCAACGGATTGCCGGAAGATGGAGTCACGGCGGCCGTCCTGCTCTTTCATGGCGCGGGCGGCTTCTTCCATGTCCTGAAACATTTTGGGCTTGACCGGGGCCACGTGGGAGATGACGGCACGGGTAGAGTTATCAATCTTCAGCACTGCCCCGCAGCACGGGCAGGTGACTTCGAAGCTGGGCTCTTTTTTCGCCACAGGCGAATGATACCGCAGTCGGGGCTAGCGTGGCGTAATGCGAATCGGAAGGACGTGAAAGACGTAGAGCATCTCCCATCCGAGCAGCACGACGGAAACCACAACCACAAGAACCGCGAGCGTTTCGCCGAAGTTGAGGCCCGATTTCTGCGGCTCAAAACGTCGAGCGCCGAGGCTGAGGATATTGATCGTGGCAAAACCAAAAACAAGAGCCCACAGGATGTTGTAGATCTCTTCTCGCGTGGTGGTGGAGAGAAGAAAAAGCGCGGGGATGGCGCCGACGGCAAACTGATGCACCGATCGCGTACCCCCTGAAGCCCATTCGCAAAATTGCCCCGCCCCGAACAATAATGGGGGGAATCTTAGAGGAGTCCTAAGGAGTGGACGAACCAGGGGCATGCGCAAATTGATCTTACAGATTTTGCCGCGGCCCGTCAGCCGGATGTGCCTTTCTGATTATCGCCGCGGCATTACAATGACATCCTCATGAAAACGCTGCGTGTGCTGCTGGTGTTGATTCCGGTGAGCGTGTTCGCGCAAGGAAATGCGAGCCCCGATCTGCGCGCGGCCGCCCAGCGGGCTTTGGCAAGAGTTTCCGGCGAAATGCACCTTAAGGGATTGCATAGTCGCGTGGAAGTTTTGCGAGATCGCTGGGGAGTGCCGCATATCTACGCGCAGGACCCGCACGATTTGTTTTTTGCGCAGGGCATGGTGGCGGCGCAGGACCGTTTGTTTCAGATGGAGTTGTGGAAACGCGCGGGGCAGGGACGGTTGGCGGAGATTCTGGGCCCGTCTTCTCTGGCCCGCGATGTGAGTGCGCGAGCGCTGCGTTACCGCGGGGATATGCCGGCCGAATACGCGAGCTACGCGCCTGATACGCAGGAGATCCTGAGGGCGTTCACGGACGGCATCAATGCCTATATTGAGAGTCTTCGCGCACCAGAGGGGCCGGGCTTGCCTGTTGAGTTTGCGCTGGCGGGATTTGTGCCGGAGGCCTGGCATCCACAGGATTGCTTGAATCGGATGGCGGCCTACGCGATGACTGGGAATGCGGCGAGCGAACTGCAACATGCGCAGGCCGTGGCGGATTTTGGCGCCGAGCGGGCGGCGAAGCTTTTTGCGCTCGACCCGGCAGTGCCGTTGGATGTGACCGCGGGAATGGATCTCACCGGGTTGACGCCGGACCTGCTGCAGAGTCTGGTGGGCAGCGACCAGCGAATCGAGTTTCCTCCACGCGCGAAAGAAGGAAGCAACAACTGGACGATTTCTGGCGCGCTGACCGAAAGCGGAAAACCGCTGCTGGCGAACGATCCGCACCGCGTCATCGGGCTGCCGTCTCTGCGGTACATGGTTCATCTGGTGGCGCCGGGATGGAACGTGATTGGGGCGGGAGAGCCGGGATTGCCGGGCGTTGCGCTTGGACACAACGAGCAGGTTGCTTGGGGATTCACGATTTTTGGACTGGACCAGCAGGACCTCTATGTGGAGGAACTCGATCCCGCAAATCCGCTCCGCTACAAGACCGAGACCGGCTGGAGCGAGATGGAGACCCGGCGAGAGACCTTTCATGTCCGCGGGGCAAAGGACCTGGGAGTGGAGTTGAAGTTCACCCGGCATGGCCCAGTGCTTTGGGCGGATGGCAAACGCGCCCTCGCTTTGCGCTGGGTGGGAAACGAGGCGGGAACAGCGGGATATCTGGCATCGCTCGCAATCGACCGGGCGAAGAACTGGGATGAGTTTGAGGCGGCGGTGGGGCGGTGGAAGGTGCCCTCGGAAAATTTGGTCTACGCGGACGTGGCGGGGAATATCGGAGAGCATTCGGCGGGGTTGGCGCCGATCCGGAACTGGACCGGGCTCCTGCCGGTCCCGGGAAATAGCACGAAGGAGTGGACCGGGTTTGTGCCGGCCGAGAAACTCCCGCATAGCTTCAATCCAAAAGAGGGATTTGTCGCTACCGCAAATCACAAGATGATTCCGGAGAATTATCCCTATAACGTAGGGTTTGAATGGACGGCCGGATACCGCTTCCGGCGGATTCGCGCTGTGATTGAAGATGCGCAACGGAGCGGGCACAAACTGAGCCTTGCCGATATTGGGGCCTTGCAGAATGACGTCACTTCCCTTCCCGCGCAGGAATTTCAGAGCCTTGTGGCGAGGTCGGCGCTGAAGGAGGAGCCGTCACTGTCAGACTTCTTGAAGTGGGATGGGCTATTAACGCGGGGGTCGAAAGAAGCCGCGCTCTATGAGGTTTGGCTTCGTGGGGTCACGCGGAAACTCGGACAGTTGATCACGCAGCGCTGGGCAAGTGCGCGCGGTGTAAAGGGCAGCTACGGCAGCCTGGACACCGAAGTTGTTTTGCGATTGCTAGCCAATCCTGACAAGGACTTGTTTGGGACCGATCCGATTGCGGCGCGGGATCAATTGCTGGCTGAGACTCTGAAGGCGGCGCAGACAGAGTTGGCGGCGGAATATGGGGATGCAGCAACTTGGGGAATGTTCCATCAAGTAAAGTTGAGGCATCCACTCGACAGAATCGAGGGCGCGAAGGACTTGCTCGATCTCCCGCCGCGTTCGCGTCCGGGTGACGAGAACACGGTGAATGCGACCTGGACGCCCGAAGACTCGTGGGACGAGGTCGGCGGAGCAAGCTATCGTGAGATTCTGGATACGGCCGACTGGGATCGATCCGTCGCGGTGAATTCTCCGGGGCAGAGCGGTCAGCCGGGGAGCCTGCACTATTCGGATCTGCTGGGCTTGTGGGACACGGGGCAATATTTTCCTTTGGTGTACTCGCGAAAGGCGGTTGAGAAGGAGACGAGGGACCGGCTTCTTCTGAAACCGTGAGATGTGACAGTATGGCAACAAAAATCAAATTCATTTTTTTCGATGTGGGGAATACGCTGCTATTTCCGAACCGGGAGCGGATTCACGCGCCGCTGACGCAACGAGGCATTGTGCCCCGTCCGGATCTGCTGCGAGGGCTGGAGGCTCGAATCAAGAATGAATTCGACGCGCTCATGACGGCAGACGGCAATCATGACCATAGTTTTTGGTTGATGTTTTACTCGCAACTACTTGCAGAGCTTAATGTTGCTGATGACGCGGTGTGCCAGCTATTGGTCGGGAGTATCCGCGATTCGGCGAACTGGGACCAGATTCGGCCCGGTACGAAAGAGCGTCTCCAGCAGATTGCTTCTCGCTACAAGATCGGCGTCATCTCCAACGCGGATGGACGCATCGCCGATGTCCTGCGGCGCTGCGGCATCGAAGACTGCTTTCTGAGTATTACCGATTCCGGGTTGGTTGGACATGAGAAGCCGCACCCGGAGATTTTTCGGAAGGCGCTGGCAAGCCTGGGTGCAAAGCCCGAAGAGAGTATGTATGTCGGCGATGTGTACTCGGTGGACTACGTGGGAGCTACGGGCGCGGGAATGAATGCGGTGCTGATGGATATCCCGCGCGCATATGCGAGCAAAGGAGTGCCACGAGTGGAGTCGCTGGCGGAACTGGAAGAGTGGTTGCGGATATCGTGACGGAATTGAAGCTCTGATTCGGTACGTTCGAAAACCGTAAACCACAGGGGCGCACAGGGTAAGAAACCCTCTTCATTAAGCCTTACAAAGAAAGGATTCAGATACGATTCATTGCCATGATTGATTCTGCACACTTTCTCATTTTTCTGGGGGCGGCACTCCTGCTCGCCGTCGCGCCTGGACCGGGCATGCTCTACGTGCTCGCCCGTTCGCTGGCTGGAGGCCGACGCGAAGGTTTGCTTTCCTCGCTCGGCACATTTTTCGGCGGGATGGTTCACGTGATCGGTGCCGCCGCAGGGGTATCGATCATTCTTGCCAAATCAGCGATAGCCTTCGCCACGGTAAAGTACCTGGGAGCGGCGTATTTGTGCTTTCTCGGAATCCGGATGATCCGCGACGCGCGAACAGAGATGCCTGTTGACGTAACGGCGATCACTCGCGAGCGGAATCCTTTCTGGCAGGGTGTTTTGACCGAAGTGCTGAATCCGAAGACGGCTCTGTTCTTTCTCTCTTTCATTCCGCAGTTCGTCCATCGTGAAGGCGGACACGTGTTTGCGCAATTTGTTTTGCTCGGTACGCTTTCGGTGACACTGAATACGACTGCGGACATTGTGGTCACAATGCTTGCGGGGCCCTTTGGCGAACGGATTCGGCGGTCGGTACGGTTTCAGCGCCGTCAGAGAACGTTGACCGGGGCGATCATGATTGGGTTGGGAGCCTATCTGGCGCTCGGGGAATCGAAGTAGCTCACCTAGGCCAAAGAGATAATTCGGTGATCGTGGCAATCGGTGTGAATTGCCTCGTAAATTGTCGTCAGCAGTTCCCTTCCGTAGTGCGCCAGAAAACTGATCCCACCGATTTCCCTTTCCTGGAGCACTTTGTGCGGAACCAGCGATCCGCAGACAGTCTCTGCATGGCGAACGATGACCTCGTTGCGGAAGAGCTCGGCACGGGCTGCGCGCCTATGGAGACTATTGATCTGGTGCCACATGCGCATTCGCGCTCGATCGGACGAGCGGACGAGCGTCGGATCGAGTTTGTCAATCGCGTCGCGAAGGGTGGTCATCGATTTCTCCGCTCCGGCATAGGCATCGGAAAAGCGCTGTTGTAAATCTGCAGGCAGAGACAGGCGAGCCATCGCTTCGGTCACCGTTTCGATGCCGTGGAAAAGATCGGGCAGGCTCAATTTGTAGCGAGTCAGAATGCGCTCAGCCTTTGGCTCGAGCAAAGTTGCGGAGAATCGCGGAAGGACGGGCGTGACACGACCTAGTAATTTCTCGTAGACCACTCCAACCTGCGCGAAATAAGCGACTTCGGCGGCACCGCCCGTATAGGTGAGAGTTGGGAGCAGGTAGTCCTGCACAACTGGCCGCAGAAGAACGTTGGGATTGAAGTTCTCGGGATCCGATTCGAGACGATCCAGAAGTTGGCGCTGCGAGGCCTTCTCCTGGCCCACGCTAAACTCGGCTTCCGTCAAGCCATTTGCCCGGCGGCGCACAACCATTCGTGCGCCATTTCGCACTTCAAAAAGCAGTGTGCTTGCGGGCGTCACCTTCACCTGCTGGTGATAGCCGGCGGCCTCCAAGGCCTTGCCTCGAGACAAAAGTGCGTCATCGAGTTCGGGGGCCCGTTCCAAAGCAGCGCGGAGAATCGGTTTCACGACTTGGTGGATTTGCTTGTCGGACGGGTCGAGAAGGATGACGCCCCAGTCGGCAAAGATGCGAGCGAACAGACGAGCGAAGGCGCCGCCCAGAGTCTCGCCTGTGCGGTACGACTCGCGCAGCCATACGACGGGCTCCGACTCACCAAGCAGAGCTACAGCCCGTGCAACGACCGACTCAATCTCCCGACCGAACACGATGGAGCCGACCGGAGCGTCCGCCACGCCGTGGGATTCCGTCGCAAATCGCTCCGGGAGGCCTTGCGCGGAAAGCAAAGAGACGTGGTTGATCTCGGCGAGATCGTGATCTTCGGTGGCGAGCCAGAAAACGGGAACGCAATCGACTCCCGCGTTGGTGGCCTCTTCGGCCAGCTTCACAGATGTCAATGCTTTGAAGATCGAAAACAATGGCCCACCGAACAAACCAACCTGCTGCCCGGTGACAGCAGCGAGCGCGCCGTGCCTCAGGCGTTCAACGTTGGTGAGCGTCTTTCCGGACGAACCCCAGGCACGGTTTTGCCTTTCCAGAATCGCGCTAACCCGAGCTCGGCGCGCGTCATCGTAGCCGACGAGGCTGGATTCGTCCCTCATCCATTCGCGGAAAATTGGGGATCGCGGATAGAACTGGCGAAGGGTTGAGGAGTGAGAAAGAAAATCAAGAAAAAGGCGGGTCGTGTGGGGAATTTGATTGTGCGGCAGACACTGAAGGTTCACCGGACAGTCTCCCCGAATCGACATGGCCTCACGATGCGCATCTGTTTCGTTTTGCAGGCTCACGCCCATGGACGTGCCTTAAAGATGGACGTGCCTTAATGAAGGTACCACTTCGCTTGCCGAATTGACCGCGACCCACTTAGATGAGATGAGGGAGGCGACGCCAGGTTGCAGAGAGTTTGAACGGTCAACGGCGTTCTAACGCCGCTCAAAAATGACCGAAACCTTGTCGCGGTAGGTGATTTGCCACTCCTGGGGAAGCTCGCGCAGCAGCGAGGCTAAGGACGCGTCCGCAGGAAGCAAGGCAATGCGAATATCCCACCGATTCAAGATGTCATGCCAGCCCGGCTCGCCCTGCATGAGAATCAGGAGTTCGCGAATCCGGTCCGTGCCGAAGAGGTCATGCCGATCATCGACGACGACCTGACGGGAGGGGTACAAGCGATAGATGAGATAGCCTCCCCATGAATCCGTAGAGAAGACCGGAATGACGTCAGGCCTGGACTCCAGGAAATCGACGGCAGCAACCGGCACCAGTTTCGGATCGAAACCAGCTTGTAACAAATGGCGGGACCCCACCCATCCGCCCTGCATGCAAATGACGAGCGCACCGACCACGCAAACGGTCGGCCACAGGTGATGTCTGAATTGGAGTTCCTGAGGCGTCATTCTTCTGGAACTCCCGGCAATACGGCCCACAATGTTTCGTAGCCGGAGCGAAGCCGCCGGATTCTGAGCGAGCGCGTCGACTTCCGCGGAAAGATGCGGCCCGATCATCAGGACCAGAAGCATGGAAGAAATGGGAAGGTTGCGGGAGGAGAATAGGCCGACGTAAACAAGGAAGAGGATCGTAAGAAAATGGCTGATTGGGATTTTCCAGCGGCGGCGAGAGAGAGAAATGAGAGTCAAGAGCAAGAGTATGCCGAAGCAGCGTTGGGCCCAGCCGTGAAAATCGGGCGAATGAAACTCAGAGATGCGGTTGATCAGATAACGGTCGCTGAGGTAGCGGTACACGTGCAGATGAAGGTGCCACCCGAATGGGTTGGCGAGCGTCGCAACAGCCGAGCCGCACCAGGCCAACGCCTGAGCCCGGGCACGCTTCGCGGACAAAATTGCTTGGAGCGGGTCCGAGTCAATGAAGGCCCGCACGCCGGAAGCAATCGTGTAGATCGCCAGTAGCGCGAGCCCCAAAAGCCACGCCCCGTGAATGTTCACCCAGATCAGAATGGAGAGGGGGAAAAACCACGGTAGCCAGCGGGGCCGTGATCCGGCCTCCCAGCGCTCCAGTGCCAGAAACCAGAGCAGCAAAAACACCCAGCTGGCAATGTGCGGCCGGGCGAAGAGATGGATGGTCGATGCCCCTTCCGCAAGGAGCATGAGCACAACGGCGGTCAGCAGACCTGTTCCTCGCTTCATCAGTTGCGTCAGCAATAGCGTAAAGGTCGAAGCAACGAGCAAAGCGCAAAGCCAGACCACGCCGTTCAGTCCGGCGACGCGGTGAAGAATCCCGAGAAGAATATCGTAGAGCCACTCCCAGGCTACCCAGCGGTGTCCAAACATGGTGGAGGAGAACGGGTCGGTTTTCGTGATCTCGTGAGTTACGAGAATTCGTTCACCGTTGCGGATATGCCAGCCGATATCGGGGTCGGCGAGAGGGCGATTGGAAAGCGTGCCCGCCAGGATTGACCAAAAGAGGAATATGAAAATGACGTCTCGGGCGCTGGG
>Ga0335069_10015217_pt1 | contig 10753 bp, 11 predicted proteins | sample Lox_Sample_11_FD_206714 | JGI IMG/M metagenome (GOLD analysis project Ga0335069, IMG submission 206714) | Soil microbial communities from Loxahatchee National Wildlife Refuge, Florida, United States - Lox_Sample_1.1 | ecosystem: Environmental > Terrestrial > Soil > Wetlands | place: USA... | reverse complement strand
AGAAACGTTGCTTGAGGTACATTTATCGTGCGTGCTTCAGTGCTTGTGGCCATTAGCTTCATTATGGATGTCATTTTCCCTTCCGGCATTCCTGCGTTCCTCACGATGCTCCGCCACCAAACGACGCAGCGATTCTGTCTCAATCAAGACGCGTCTGCAGATGCGAATCGCTGGAATTCGCCCCTTCTTGATGTAGGCGCGAATGGTGTGTGGAGACAGCGAGGTCAACCGTGCCGCCTCACGAATGTCAATGGTTATTGGTTCCATTTGCCAGCCCTTCCTTCCTAGCTCTTGCCCGTTCTTCGACAGCCTGAACAGACACCGTCCATCGTCCGTTTGTCTTCCTTCCACTCAGCTTGCCAGTCCAAAGCAGGCTGTACAGGTAGTCGAGACCGACGTTTAATCGTCGAGCGGCCTCAACTGCGGTTATCTCCTCGTCATTTATCATGTGCCACCTTTTTTGCTTGCGCTTTCCTTATTCTAGTGCTTACACTATTGATGATGACACGTGATAAGTACAAAACTGTAACAGTTCCAATCTTGATTGATTGCCCTCGCAGCGAGAAGGCAGATGGCAACGCCAGCTTTCTATCCGGATTGAAAGGCTTGAGGCCCGTTCAGGTAATTCGAGACCGCGATCTCCGCTCGGGAAGCAAGTTCTGGGAGTCGCTAACGCAGTACGAGAAGGAGGAACTTGCGGCCACGCTACAGTTCATCGTCGCGACAGAGAAAAAAGACGATCTGGCGGTCAGGACTGCATTTGCGAGGCTTCTGAAGAGCGAAAGTGGGTTGTTGGAAGAATTCGCCTTGAAACATCCCGCGACATTTCAAACGTATTCAGAGGCGCGTCTAGACGAGAAGATTTCAGAGCGACTCGAACGAGCACAGCTTGTCGTGTGGAACTTCCAAGGGAAGCCGACCCTGGCTGTCTATTGCGCTGATGTAGTCACGGCGTATTTCGTGAAGCTCCTCTTGAGTCGGGTCTCCGGGAAGGGCCTCGCGGTGTGCCCGCATTGCGGGAATTGTTTTCTCCGGACGCGCTCGAACAACGAATACTGCTGTATGCAACATCGTGAGGCTCACCGCGTAGCGCGATGGCGCGAGAAAAACGCTTCTAAATTAAGCAGTAGCAAGAGAAGAAAAGGAGGCAAATAGAATGGCAATTCACAAACGCAAGAAGACGTACCACGCACATTTCTTTGTCGATGGCCAACGGTTTCGTAAGTCGCTTGACACCACCGACTGGCGCGAGGCGCAGGCAAAAGAGAAAGAGCTAATTGCGGATGCTAAGGCCGGCAAGCTAGCAGTCACCAAACAGGGGTTTACTCGCCTAACATTTCGAGAAGCGGCCGGGCGATTCCTACAAGACCGAAGTCCTGAACTAGCTCCGTTGAGCATTCGGACGGAGCGGGAACGAGCAAAGGTGGTCAATCGGACGTTTGGTGACGTGCCGGTATCTCGGATCACCCCGGACGACATCTTCGCCTACGTTCGGGAGCGCAAGGCCAACGAAATATCGAATGCCACGATCAATCGTGAACTGGACATTCTCCGTGGTGTCCTGAAAAAGGCAAAGCTCTGGCACCTGTTCGCCGACGAAATTCGCCCCTTGCCCGTTCGCCAGAACATCGGGCGAGCGCTCGGCTATGACGAGAAGCTGCGACTGTTGAAGGTCGCTTCTTCCCGCCCACAGTGGCAGAATGCGGCCTGGGCCGTGACTCTGGCCCTGAATACCACGATGCGCGGCTGCGAAATCAAGCAGTTGCGTTGGCAGGACATTGACATGATGGAAAGAACTCTGGCCATTCGCAAGAGCAAGACGGAGGCGGGCGAAAGGGTCATTCCGCTTAACGCCGACGCGTGGAATGTCGTTCTATCGCTATACAGACGCGCGCAAGCACTCGGCGATATTCGACCCGAGCATTACGTATTTCCCGCTTGTGAAGCCTCTCATTTCGACGCTACGCGCCCGCAAGGAAGCTGGCGCACAGCATGGCGCAATCTGCGGGCCGCTGCGGGCCTTCCCGCGCTCAGGTTCCACGATCTGAGGCACCACGCCATCACCGAGCTTGCTGAATCTCAGGCGAGTGATTCCACCGTCATGGCAATTGCGGGACACGTGTCTCCGAAGATGTTCGCCCACTATTCCCATGTGAGGCTACAGGCGAAGCGCAGCGCACTCGACGCGCTATCGACCAAGCGGGCGGACACGGACAATTCAGGGGGCAAACTGGAGGGTTACGACACACCGAACGACACAAAACAGGATGTGGGGAGGAACTACCCGCCACAAGTATCTGAAACAATGGTGGAGCTAGTCGGGATCGAACCGACGACCTCATCGTTGCGAACGATGCGCTCTCCCAGCTGAGCTATAGCCCCACGTAGAGTGGACTTTTCAATTTTATCAGCCCCGGTTGGCTTGGCCAACTCTACCTACTTCAACAGAAACCCCGTCTTATGGTTATCCCTTGCCTTTTTTTCTCCTACACGGTACAAACATGCAGTTTATGTCGAAGTCTTCGCGTTACTTCGCAATCCTCGCCGCCCTGTCATTTGCTTTTTCTTTCCAACTTGCCGCACAGGACGCGCCCAAACCCACACCTACGAAGCCAGACTATTCAAAAGAAGCGTTTGTCGACGAAGATGACACTTCGAAGTTGTCGTTTGAGAACGATGGCACCTGCATGCGCGAAACTAGCACACGCATCCGCATTCAGTCCGATGCCGGAGTGCAGCATTTCGGTGTGCTGACCTTTCCCTACCAAAGCGCAAACGAGACCATGGAAATCGAGTACGTGCGTGTGCGTAAACCTGACGGAACCGTGGTCACCACGCCGAACGATAGCGCCCAGGACATGCCATCGGAAGTAACGCGCCAGGCTCCTTTTTATAGTGATCTGCACGAGAAACATTTTGCCGTGAAGGGACTGGCGCCCGGGGACACGCTGGAGTACGCCGCCCGTTGGCATCTGACAAAGCCGTTAGCGCCGGGACAGTTCTGGTTTGCCCACAATTTTGCTCACGATTTCATTGTCTTGCATGAAGAGATTCAGGTCAGCATTCCAAAAGACCGCGCCGTGAAATGGAAAAGCCCTAACAACCAGCCAAAGATCGTGGAAGACGCTGGCCGCCGAATCTTCACCTGGAGCAGCAGTCAGCTGCAACAGAAATCAGACGACGAGCAGAAGAAGGAAGCTGAAGATAAGTTGTATTACACCGCGAGGGGCAGGCTTCCGCCGCCGGATGTCCAGATGTCTACGTTTCAAACCTGGGCTGAGGTTGGAGCGTGGTACAACTCGCTGCAGTCGGAACGAGTGAAACCCAGCCAGGAAATTCGCGTCAAGGCCGCTGTGCTGACCAAAGACGCCAAAGATGACGATGCCAAACTTCACGCGATTTACACCTACGTAAGCACGCAATTTCGCTATATCGGCGTTGCGTTTGGTATCGGGAGATATCAGCCCCACTCGGCCGATGAGGTGCTGGCAAATCAATATGGGGACTGCAAGGACAGGCACACACTGCTGGCTTCTCTGCTCGAAGCAGCCGGAATTAAGGCGTACCCGGCTCTTATAGGTGCAACTCACGAGTTGGATCCGGACGTACCGTCGCCGGCGCAGTTCGACCATGTGATCACTGCAGTGCCGAGAGGTGACGGGTTCGTGTGGTTGGACACTACAGCAGAGGTTGCGCCATATGGTTATTTGCTTAGCGTTCTAAATAGTAAGCACTCTCTATTGGTGTACCCGCAGAAGCCAGCAGAACTTATGACCACCCCGAGCCAATCCCTCACCGGAACAGACCAGTTCAGAATTGACGCATCGCTAAACGAGAGCGGAACGCTTGAGGGCAAGGTGAAACGAACATTTACGGGAGGAGACGCAGAGGTGTTGTTTCGCGCCGCGTTTCGTAAGCTGCCTATGACGCAGTGGAAAGACTTTGTCCAACAACTTTCATACGCTTCAGGCTTTGGAGGCGATGTGGGTTCGGTGACCGCAAGTTCTCCCGATAAAATAGACGAACCATTCGAAATCGAGTACAACTACACCCGCAAGGACTTCCCGGACTGGTCGGACCACAAAATCGCGTCTGGCCTTCCCCGCGTTCTGCTGCAAGTACCAGATTCCAAACCTGAGCATCCGGTCGCATGGGGTGCCATACATACTTTTCGCTATGAGGCGCACATCACGCTGCCAGCGGGGTATGGCGCTGAGCTCCCAGCCCAAATTGACCGCGATGTAGACTTCGCAAGTTACAACATTGGCTACTCCATTAAAGATGGGGTCCTCACCATCAATCAAACATTAATTGCCAAAGCGTTGGAAATACCAGTTGCACAATATGAGGCTTTCAAGACTTTCTCGAAATCGATCTCCGAGAATTATGACTTGCGTGTCCCGCTGATCTCCAAAAGCTCTCCGGCTACCCGCACCTATCAGGACGAAATCTGGGCGCTTCCTTATAGCGAGAATGCCGATGCATCGCAAGCATACGAGAGCGCCCGAGAGGCTTACCAGCGCAAGGATACTCAAGCAGAGATCGATGCACTGAAACGCGCTACCAACATTGATCCGAAGTTCCAGCGGGCCTGGCTGTGGCTGGGAGAAATCTATAAGTACTCGGGGCAACGAGACTTAGCTATCCAGTCATATCGAAAGGCAGTCGAAATTGACCCTAACCAATTGGTCAGCTATAAGGCACTCGGTTATGCGCTATCGGGGATGAAGAAATATGAAGAAGCCGCTTCCACGTGGCAAGAGTTGCTGAAACGCTCGCCACAAAACGCAGAAGGACTGACAAACTTGGGATTCGCGCTGTACAACCTGAAACGATATGGCGAAGCCGCTTCCGCGATCCAATCTGCAATCGACGTCCTACCAGGGAGTCCTAACCTTTGGGTCCTTCTTGGCACATACAAACTCCGCGCGGGTCAGGAAGAGGAGGCATTAGCCGCTTACCACAAAGCTGTGGGATTCGACGGTAAGCCACTTTGGTACAACAATATTGCCTATGCGCTCGCTGAAGCCGACAAACAGCTTCCCATGGCGTTGCAATATTCGCTTAAAGCGGTGCGCGACGAGGAAGAGGAGTCTGCGGCGATCACACTGTCAGACCTTCGCAAAGAGGATCTCCAGACTCCCGGTAGCATAGATGCTTATTGGGACACGCTTGGCTGGGTTTACTTTCGCGAAGGGAATTACGATATGGCGGAGAAGTATCTAAACGCGGCGTGGGAGCTTAGTCAGGGAGCAACGGAGGCCGATCACCTGGGTCAGGTATACGAAAAACAGGGAAAGACCAAAGCAGCCATCCATATGTATCAGCTCGCTCTGGCCGTGTCCGGAAAAGGTCTCGCAATTTCAACTACCATGCCCGAGACGAGGGGACGTCTGGAGCATCTGAGTCCTGGCGCGTCAGCGACGACTGCCGTATTTGCCGCAACGCCTGAATTAAGCACAGCGCGTACCTTTAAAATGCCGCGTCTTACGAAGGAAACGGCAAGTGCCGAATTCTTTGTCCTCCTGAGCGCCGGATCGACCGAAGTAAAATTTGTCAGTGGCTCAGAAGTGCTAAAGTCGGCCACTGACGCAGTGAAGAGTGTTAATTTCCGTGCACCTTTCCCCGACAAAGGGCCAACTTTAGTATTACGTCGCGGAATTCTTAGTTGCTACTCGGTCACAGGTTGTACCTTCGTTTTATACAATCTGTCCGATGTCCGTTCCGTCAACTAGATCGCTAGACCTAAAGCCCCCTTCTTCCCCTGTGCCCCCAGTTCGCGTTATATTCTGATGCGGTTCTTTGGAGACATTTATGGCCACTCAGCCTAAAAGTGAGAGCAAAATTCGCAATTTTGGCGAAAACATCGAAGGCGATCTCTCCTCTGGGACAAATCGCATGAACGGGTCCGGCTAAAAGTTCGTTATGGATATTGACTAGAAGTGGGGGTATGATCTCAAAACCCGCGTCGTTCCTGGTTTCCGGGCTGCGCGATATCTCTAACTGAGACTCGTTTCTCGCCATGACTAGCACAATCACCAGCCTGTCAGAAGGTTTTGAATACGGAATTACCCGCTTGATTTGGTTCGCCATGATTCTATGCCCCACTGCCGGGTTCGCAACCACCGCGTCCGCGCAAGCTCAAGAAACTGTTCTTTACAGTTTCCAGGGCGGCGGCGACGGCGCCGGGCCGGTGGGAAGCATTGTGATGGACAAGGCCGGAAACTTGTACGGGGCCACATACCATACCAATACCTGCGTTCCCACTACCCAGTGTGGATCGGTCTATGAAGTCTCCCCGCCCTCGCGGCCGGACGATTCCTGGACGGAAACTACTCTATATGTTTTTCAAGGCGTCGAAGCCGGCGACGGGGGTGAACCTGGCGGAGGCTTAATCCAGGATGCCTCCGGCAACCTATACGGCACCACTGCTTATGGCGGAGCGGGTCCATGCATTTTGCTAGGAACATTGGCGGGGTGCGGCACGGTGTACGAGTTGGTTCGCCTGACAGAGCCCGGTGGAACCTGGACTGAGAAGATTCTTTACAGCTTCCAGGGAAACCAAGACGGGCAGCTCCCTATCGGAGATTTGGTTTTTGACAAACGGGGAAACCTCTACGGGGCCACGGAATTCGGCGGCGGCAAGGGCGACACTTGCGACCCTGACTACCAATATTGCGGCACCGTATTCAAGTTGACACCTCCAAGGACGACGGGGAGTGGTTCCTGGACAGAGAGCGTTCTGCACAGCTTCGAAGGGGTTGAGGCAGGTGATGGAGCCAATCCAAACGGCGGCTTGGCGATCGATGCCAAGGGGGTACTTTACGGAACGACGGCGATTGGAGGCGGGCACTGCGTCAAGATCTCGGACGCTGGGTGCGGGACACTATACAGCTTGTCATCGCCTGCACCGAGCCGGCCATGGAGTGAAACGATCCTTTACAGGTTCGGCGCAAACCATCGCGACGGGTCCGGCCCAAACGGAGACTTGACCTTCGACAATAGTGGGAATCTTTATGGCACCAGTCAAACCGGAGGACGTTATTTTACGGACGGCACCGTTTTTCAATTTGCGCCTCAACCCGGAGGAGGCTTCGCAGAGACATTAATCTACAGCTTTCAGGGTGGAAATGACGGCTTTCTCCCAATGGATGGTGTCAAATTCGACAAGCAAGGCAATCTATACGGGACAGCTGCAGCGGGTGGCAGTTGGGGAGGTGGAACCGTATTCCGCATTCTTCGCAAGACAAGAGCGTTTCAGGTCGTCTACTCGTTTCAAGCGAATCCTGACGGGTTCTATCCCGATAGTCCACTTATTTTCGACGCTGTGGGGAGCATTTACGGCACGACCCTGTACGGGGGCACCGGCCCGGATTGCCGTAACTTCGGCGAGTGGTGCGGCATTGTTTTCAAGATTGGACGCTAGGTGAAGGTAACCATTCTAAGAACCTGAGGATCAGGGAAAAGAGGAACGAAAATGAAGAATACTACGCGGCCCTTATGTCACATGACAATAGCGGTAGTCGCTATCGCCTTGTCCCTTGCCTCGCCTGCGCCGGCTGGAGCTCAGCAAGGCGCTAATGCCGTATATCCTGCGGGAGGCGGCGCTTGTTGCACGCCCTCGCCATCCTTTCTCGACGCCAGCGCTTTCCTCGCTCAAAATAACAACACCGTATGTTCGGTTATATACAACGTTCTTAAGGACCCCAACTACTTGGCCGCAGTCATCGATGCTCGAAGCTTGAATACCAATCCCAACGTGAGTATGACTTGCGCGAATGGAACTACCCCTTGGAACAATGGTTCCGGATTAATTAATAAACCTTCAACCATTCTCCTTCCCAGCGGCGTCATTTCTACTTTTAGCTTTTTTACCACTAGCCCACACGCGCCCAGCTGGGCGACAGGTAAGACCTATCCCGGAAACAGCATTCCTTGTGCGCAAGGCAGCATCTATAGCTGTACGGGAACCTCGAGCAATTGCAACAACAAGGCGCTCTGGGGTTGCCCTAATCCCGGCGGCAACTGGCAGGGCATTTTGTAGAGTGACCTGGCTTCTGCCTCCTATTTGGTGACGTGTCACGGCTCTCAGGCTACGGGGGAGCCGTGTTCTATCCCGCAGAAGAACGCCGGTTCGCTTCAATCCCCCCTTCTTCCCCTCTGCCCCCAGTTCGCGTTATATTCTGATGCGGTTCTTTGGAGACATTTATGGCCACTCAGCCCAAACATGAGAGCAAGATCAGGAACTTTGGCGAAAACATCGAAGGCGATCTCGCCTCCCGTTTCTTAAAGGTCGTCGAAGTCGCCGCCATCGCCTCTGCTCGCACCATGGGCCAGGGCGAGCGCAAGCTCTCCGACCAGGTTGCCACCGAGGCGATGCGCCAGACGATGGATTCCATTCCCATGCGCGGCACCATCGTGATCGGCGAAGGCGAGCGCGATGAAGCTCCCATGCTCTACATTGGCGAGAAGGTCGGAGCCGAGTTCGCCGACGGCACCGACGTTCCTGACGTTGACATCGCCGTCGATCCCCTCGAAGGAACCAACCTCTGCGCGACCGGCGCCCCCGGTGCAATTACGGTGCTTGCAGCCTCCGAGCATGGCGGCCTGCTGAATGCTCCCGATTGCTACATGGAAAAGATTGTCGTCGGCCCGTCTTGCAAAGACGCGGTCGACCTCGACGCCCCGGTGGCCGACAACCTGAAGAATATTGCCAAGCGCCTGGATCGCGACGTCGAGGACCTGGTCGTCATTGTGCTCGATCGCCCACGGCACGAAAAATTGATTGCTGGAATTCGTGCTGCTGGGGCCCGCATTCGCCTGATCGGCGACGGCGACCTTTCCGCCGGAATCGCCGCCGCGGTCATTGGCACCGGCGTTCATGCTGTCATGGGTTCAGGCGGGGCGCCGGAGGGCGTCATTACTGCCGCGGCCATTCGCTGCCTAAACGGCTACATGCAAGGGCGTCTGCTCATTGACAAGCCAGAGCTCGAAGAACGAATTGCTCGCATGGGAATCAAGGACAAGAATCGCGTCTACGAAGCGGAGGATCTTGCCCCGGGTAAGCAACTGATCTTTGCAGCCACGGGCGTGACTGATGGCGCGCTACTGAAAGGTGTCCGATTCTTCGGAGAAGGTACTCGAACTTCATCGGCGATCATGACTCTGCGAACAGGTAAGGTTCGCTTCATTGACAGCATTCACCTCGAGAAGGGGCCGGATGTCAAGGTCAGGTTCTCCTAAGCCCGCGACAGGCGACAGGCAAACCAATCGATCAAGATATAAAAGTAAATAGTTGATAAATATAGATTTAACGACCAATAGCGAGGCTTCAATAAGCTTCGCTATTTTTTGTTAATGAATTTTTTATCGCGTGTCGAATCCCAGGCCTCTCGCCCGTCTCTTCCTCGAACAGGGAGAAAAACGAATCAACCGACTCCCTGCCGAGGAGGAAATATGAAACTGCGATTTCTGTCGCTAGTATTGGTTTTGCTGTCGACCTGTCCGTCCTGGGCCGGCTCTGCTAACCTAAACGACCTTGCCGCATTCGATCGGCTGAAGTCTCTGGCGGGAAACTGGGAAAACACAACTGCGAAAGGTGCGAAGAATCGCGTCACCTATGAAGTCGTCTCCGGAGGCTCACCCGTTGTCGAGCGTTTCGAGGGAGAGGAGCTTGGTCCTGGCAACGCGATGATCACCGTATATTATCTCGATGGCAACCGCCTGCAACTCACGCACTATTGCATGGCAAAAAACCAGCCGCACATGCGGGCCGAGGCCTTCAATCCCGCAACCGGCAATCTGCATTTTGCCTTCGTCAATGCGACCGGGCTTGCCAGCGCCGATGCCGGGCACATGCACAACGTCGACTTTCATTTCATCGACGCTGACCACTTCTCTGCCGATTGGCAGTTCTACGAAGCCGGCAAACCGAAATTCAACGAAGCCGTCCAATACACCCGAGTGAAATAGGAGATCTTATGCCAAGCTTCATGTTGCTGTTGTACAGCGATCCAGCCAACTGGGGAAACATCAGCCCGGAAGACATGCAAAAAGCCATCGAGAAGTACATGGCGTGGGAAGCGAAACTGCGCAAGTCCAATGTTCTTCTTGCCAGCCATAAGCTCGCGAACGATGCCGGCAAGGTTATGCGCGGCGAAAAGGCCCGGGTCACAGACGGTCCGTACAGCGAGACGAAAGAGGTTCTCGGCGGATATTTCCTGATCAAGGCGACCGACTACAAGGAGGCGGTCGAGCAAACGCGCGATTGTCCGCATCTTCAGTACGGAGGCACGATCGAAGTGCGCCAGGTTGATCCAATGGATGAGGCGGCTTGACGGTTTGACCTCCGAAACGACACAACCTGCCGAGGTGCTAGTCGACCATCTGTTTCGCAACCGCGCGGGACAGATGGTCGCTTACTTGACGCGAGTTCTCGGCCCCAAGAACATTGACCTCGCCGAGGAAGTCGTACAGGAATCGCTACTCAAAGCATTGCAGGTCTGGCCCTACTCCGGAATTCCCGACAATCCCGCAGGCTGGCTGTTTCGCGTGGCTCGAAACGCCGCCCTCGATGCGCTTCGCCACCGCACAATGGCGGACCAGAAGTCAGAAGAAATCGTCAGTGACATTTCTCGGCGACAGAGTGTCGCGACCCTAGTCGACGACGAGATTCTGGAGGATCAACTACGCGACGATGAATTGCGCATGGTACTGATGTGCTGTCATCCGTCGTTATCGCCCGACGCTCGCG
>Ga0335069_10015216_pt1 | contig 10753 bp, 9 predicted proteins | sample Lox_Sample_11_FD_206714 | JGI IMG/M metagenome (GOLD analysis project Ga0335069, IMG submission 206714) | Soil microbial communities from Loxahatchee National Wildlife Refuge, Florida, United States - Lox_Sample_1.1 | ecosystem: Environmental > Terrestrial > Soil > Wetlands | place: USA: Florida... | reverse complement strand
CGACGACGGCGGGCCAGCCGCGGTCGATGTCGGCGATGAGGTCCGGGGTGCGCCCGGCGATCCACGCCGCTTCGGCGCGGGCTGCGGCCACCGGCACCAGCCGCTGGGCCTCGCCGGTCCGGATGGCGATCGGCAGCGCGTCGTCAAGCGCGCCGGTGCCGTCGCGACCGCGCCTGGCGGCGAGCACGCCGGCCACCGGCAGGGCGCAGACCTGCGTGATCGGTGACACGTGCGGGTGCCGCATGACGTCAGCTAGGCAGCGTTCCGCCGCGGCGTACTGGCCCTGCTCCGCCAGTGAGCGGGCGTGCCAGGCGTTCATGTACAGGCGCCAGGTGTCCAGGTCGCGGTCGGTGCAGTACGCGATGCCGGCCTGCAGGTACCGGTCGGCCTCGCCGAACGACCGGTTCATGACGCCGGCGGCGCCGAGGTTCGTGTAGGCCCGTGCGGCGTGCTCGTGCGCGTCGTCGGCCAGGGCCAGGTCCAGGCTTCGTGTCAGCCGGGCCCGGCCCTCGGCCACGTCGCCAGCCGCGGACAGCATCGTGCCCACGTTGTTCAGCGCGTGCATCTCGGTCTCCCGGTCACCGAACTCGCGGGCCAGCTCGATCGCCCTGCCGCCCCAGCGCACCACCTCCGCGGCATCGTCTGCCAGCATGCGGAGCTGCGCCAGGTTGCTGTAGGCCATGGCGAGTTCCGGGCCGGCCTCCAGTGACTCCAGCGTGGCGACCGCGTCGGCAGCGTACCGCTCGCTGTCCGCGTTCTGCCCCAGGATCCATGACATCCGTGACAGCCACCGCTGGGACGTGCCGATGGAGAGCGTGTCCCGCTGCTGTTCATGGATGGCCAGTGCCTCGAGGCCGCTGTCCCGTGCCCGGGCCAGCTGGTCGGTCAGGTAGCACTCGTAGGACAGCCGCCCGAGCAGCGCGGCCCGCTCCCGGTCGGGCCGCTCGTGGTACCGCAGCGCCAGCTGAAGCTGCTCGGCGGCCTCGCGATGCGCGCCGAGGCGTGCCGCGCGGGCGGCGGCGAGCGGGGCGTGCCGTACCACGACGGCGCGGTCACCGCTGCCCGCGGCGTGGTGCGCCAGCCACCGGTGCTCCTGCGAGCCGCGCGCGATCAGCTGCGCCAGCGCCCTGGCGTGGAATCCGGCCCGCTGAGCCTGGGGGAGTGACCGCTCCACGGCCAGCCGCGCCAGGTCGTGCCGGAAGCCCACGGCGTCACCGTCCATGACCAGCACGCCGCGGTCCAGGCACTCATCGACGGCAGCCAGCGGCTGGCCGGAAACCGTGGCGAGCAGGTCCGCCCCGGCGCGTCGGCCGAGCACCGAGGCCGCGCCGGCCACCTCCTGCCCGGCCGGCGACAGCCGGGACACGCGGGCCAGCACGGCATCGCGCACTGTGGCCGGCACCTGCTCGGAACCGGCCGCGAGTACCTCGGTGACATAGAACGGGTTCCCGGCCGTGCGCTGGAATATCGTATCGGCGTCCAGAGCCGAGCCCTCCGCCGCCAGCAGCTGCCTCACGCCGGCCGCGGTCAGCGCGGGAAGCTGCATCCGGATGACGCCGGGCAAGGTGGCGAGGTCTCCCATCACCACGGTCAGCGGGTGATCACGGCCCACCTCCTCCGAACGGAACGTCGCCAGGATCATCAGCCGGGTTCCGGCCAGCCGCCGGCCCAGGAAGCGCAGGATGTCCAGGGTGGCCTCGTCGGCCCAGTGGACGTCCTCGAGCAGGAGCAACATCGGGGATCCGGAGAGCACGTCACGGACCTGCTGGAACAGGCGCAGCCTGGGCACGCCCGCCTCCTGGTCCACGGCCGCCGCGAGCTCCGGCAGGGCATCCAGGATCGGGCCGAGCGCTTCGGCCGTCGTGACGTTGTCGCAGGAACCGCGCCGGACCGCCGGCCCCTCGTCATCGCCGGGGGCGGCGCCATCGTCGGGGGCGGCGCCATCCGCCAGGGCGGTGGCGAGGGTCGTCTTGCCGACGCCAGCCTCCCCGCCCAGGAATACGAGCCGGCCGCGGCCGTCCATCGCCTCGCCGAGCAATCCCTCCAGCGAAGCCAGGAAACCCGCACGCTCGATCAGCACATCAGTCATTTAATCCCGGCCCGGGGCCACGGGAAAGCGCCCCGAGTCGACTGGGGCGACCCGATTCGCCCGGTTCGTCATCCCCGGCTGCGGGCGTCTCCATCTGGACTCCACACGGTCTGCAACTCCGCTCCACAACGTGAACCTTGGCTGGTGCCGCATTGGCCGTGGGCCGCGTCCATGCCTCCCGAGGAGCCCGCGTTGCCCGTTCTCCCTTTCCCCCCGGGGCACGTCCCCCCGGCCGGAGTGCCGGACGCTTGCGGGGGCACCGGGTGATCGTGAGCCGGGAGGCCGAGCTCCGCAGGCTCGATGATCTCCTCGCCGCGCTGCTTCGCGGGGAGGGCAGTGCCCTGGTGGTGCACGGGGAGGCCGGGATCGGCAAGACCACCCTGCTCGAGGCGCTCGTCGAGCGCTCAGCCGACGCGGTCACGGTGGTCCGGGTCGACGGTGCCGAGACCGAGGTGGAGCTCGCCTTCGCCGCGCTGGCCGACCTCCTGAGCCCGGTGCTCGGCCAGCTCGACGCGCTGCCGGTGCAGCAGGCGGCGGCGCTGACGGGCGCGCTGGCGCTCGGGCCGTCCGCTCCGGGTGACCGCCTGGCGGTATGCGTCGCCGCGCTCGGCGTGCTGCGGGCCGCGGCCAGGCACCGCCCGGTCCTCGCCGTCGTGGACGATGTCCAGTGGGTCGATGAGTCTTCCCGCGAGTGCATCGAGTACGTCGCCCGCCGGGCCGGCGGCCCGCTCGCGGTCGTGCTGGCCGCGCGGGACCCGTGGTACCCGCCGGAGCGTGTCCGCCTGCCGGGCCTGCCCGTCGGGCCGGTCGACGACGCCGCCGCGGCCGAACTCCTCCGGCATCGCGCCCCGGAGCTGGCGCCGCCGGTCGCGGCGGCGATCACGCAGGCCGCGGCGGGCAACCCGCTGGCCCTGGTCGAGCTGCCCGCCACGCTGACCGCGGGCCAGCGGGCCGGCGTCGCGGCGCTCGAGCTCCCGCTCGGGCCCGGGGGCCGGCTGCAGCGCGCGTTCGCGGGCCGGGTCGGGGCGCTGCCCGGGCCCGCCCGGCGGGCCATGCTGATCGCCGCGGCGCACTCCGGGACCGAGCTGCCGGTGATCGCGGCGGCCTGCCTGCACGCCGGGACCGATGCCGGGCACCTGGCCGACGCCGAGGCGTCCGGCCTGGTGCGGCTCGGCGCGGGCCGGGTGACCTTCACGCACCCGCTGGTCCGCGGCCAGGTGTACGCGGAGGCGCGGGCCGCCGCCCGTCGCGCCGCTCACGCCGCCCTCGCCGCGGCGCTGCGGGATGACGATGACCGCCGGGCGTGGCACCTGGCCGCGGCCACGATCGGGCCCGACGAGGAGGTGGCGGCCGCCCTGGAGCGGGCCGGCGGCCGCGCGGTGGCGCGCCGGGCCTACGCCGCGGGCGCAGGCGCGCTCGAGCGGGCGGCCCGCCTCACGCCTGACCCCGGGGCCGCCAGCCGTCGCCTGATCATGGCCGGCGAGGCCGCCGCGGGGGCCGGCCTGGCCGATCGCGCGCTCGCGTTGTTCGCGGAGGCGGCGGAGGTGACCGGCGACGAGGAGCAGCGAGCGTACGCGCAGCAGCTTCGCGGCCGGGCGCTCGTCTGGAGAGGCCGTGGCGCCGAGGCCACGCCGCTGCTGGTCGAGCAGGCCAGCCGCGTTGCGCCGAGGTCGCCGGTGCTCGCGGCGGTAATGCTCGCGGACGCCGCCAACGGCGCGACTGGGATCAACTCCTACTTCGAGGCCGAACGGCTGGGCCGGCGCGCCGCCGACCTGCTCGGCGATGCAGGTGATCCCGCCGTACGCGGGGTGGTGCTGGCGATGCGCGGCTGGACGCTGCTCCTGCGCGGCAAGGCGCCCGAGGCCCGTCCGGTGCTGGCCGAGGCGTTCCGTCTCGCCGAGGGCCTGGACGGGCTCGGCCCCGACTGGCCGTGGCTGCACATCCTGCTGCGGACGCGCATCCCGCTCGGCGAATTCGAGCGGGCGCGGGCCGACAACGCCGAACTGTGCCGCCGCGCGCAGGACGCGGGCGCCCTGGCCGCCTTGTGCTCCGCCCGGCTGGTCGTGGCCGATGCCGCGTTCCGTCTCGGCGACTGGGCGGCTGCCGACGCCGCGGCCCGGCAGACCCTCCAGCTCGCCGGTGACGTCGGCCAGCGCCACATGGCGGGCTGGGCGCTGACCATCCGGACGCGGATCATCGCCGCTCAGGGGCGGCCGGATGAGGCCCGCGCCGCGGCGGCCGAGGCGCTGGCGATCGCCGAGTCGGACCGGATCAGCACCGGCCTGCGGTTCGTGCGCGGCGCCCTCGGGTTCCTCGAGCTCGGCCTGGACCGGGTCGACGCGGCCATCGGCGAGCTGGAGACCGCCGAGCGGCTGACCGAAGGCTCCGGGCACGAGGAGCCGGTGATCGTCCCGTGGCTCCAGGATCTCGTCGAGGCCTACGCCCGCCGGGGCCGGGACGGCGACGCCCGCCGCGTGCTCGCCCGCCTCGAGCGGCAGGCCGCCTCGTCCGCCAGCCCAGTGGCAGGCGCGGCGGCGGCCCGCTGCCGCGGCATGCTCGATGACGACTTCGAGCCGGCCTTCGCCTGCGCGCTCGCGCTGGACGACCAGCGGCCGATGCCGTTCGAGCGGGCCCGCACCCTGCTCGCGTTCGGGCGCCGCCTGCATCGGTCGTGCAAGCGGTCGGCCGCCCGGGAGCGGCTCCGGGACGCCCTGGACGGCTTCGAGCGGCTGGGCGCGGACGCCTGGGCCCGCCAGGCCGAAGCCGAGCTGCGCGCCGCCGGAGCGCGTCGGCGGCGGGCGCTGGACGACCGCGCGCTCACCCCCCAGGAACTGCGGGTGGCCGCGGCGGTGCGGCGCGGCGCGTCCAACCGCGACATCGCGGCCGACTTGTTCCTGTCGCCGAAGACGGTCGAGTTCCACCTGCGCCAGATCTACCGCAAGCTCGGCGTCCGCTCCAGGACGCAGCTTGTCGCGGCGCTCGCCGACCAGGACCAGCCGGCCAAGGCCCGGTAATCCGCTAAAGCCCAGGGTTTCCCCTGGTGCGCCACGGCCGGGGCCACGGCAGGATCGAGATCCTGCGGGGCATGCCCATGCCGTGCGGAAAGGATCACGCCATGACAGCTGGCGACGGGGGACGCTGGCGCTGTCCCCACCCTGATCAGGTAGACGTCCGGGCCATCCGGAAGCACTTCGCGTTCCCGGCGCTCGGCCGGATCGTGACCAACAACGCGGCGAGCACCCAGCCGCCGCGCGAGCTGCTCGCGCTGTACACCTCGCTCGGGCCCCGCTATGAGAACGTCCACCGCGGGCAGTCCAGCGCCTCGCTGGCGACGACCGCGCTCTTCGAGGATTCGTTCGACAGCATCGCGCGATTCATCGGCGCGCCCAGCCGGGCCAGTATCGCGCTGTACCGGAACACCACCGAGGCCCTCAACGCGGTCATGTACGCGATGATCACCGAGTTCCGGGACGGCGACAACGTCGTGACGACGATGATGGAACATAACTCCAACTACGTCCCGTGGTATGCGCTGAGCCGGGAGATCCTGCCGCGGTTCGGGCGCCGGGTGGACTACCGCCTGGCGCGGTTCGATCCGCGCACCGGCGAGCTCGACCTGGATCACCTGGCCTCGCTGATCGACTCGCGCACCAAGCTGATCTGCTGCGCCGGCGCGTCGAACTTCCTCGGCACCCGGAACCCGCTCGGCGCCATCCGCCAGCTGGCCGGCGCGAGCGGCTACGTCCAGCCCGACGGCGAACAGCGCTCGTACCTGCTGGTTGACGGGGCCCAGCTGGTGCCGGGCTCGTTTGTCGACGTGCAGGCCCTCGGCGCCGACTACCTGGCGTTCTCCTTCCACAAGATGCTGGCGCCGTTCGGCGTGGGTGTGCTGTACGCCAGGGAGCACCTGCTCCAGGCCTCGCTGCCGTTCCTGTACGGCGGCGACATGATCGCGGAGGGACGGGTGTTCCCGGAGCGGGTCGAGTACAACGCGCTGCCCTGGAAGTACGCTGCGGGAACGCCGAACATCCTCGGCGCGATCGTCTCGGCGCAGGCCCTGCGCATCCTGCTGGACCTGGCGCTGACGCCGAAACACAAGGCGTACTTCGGGACGGGCCGGCCGGTCGAGAGGGCCGCCGTGCGCGCCGCCATGAACCGGGTATCCGCCTGGAATCAGCAGCTGACCAGCCGGGCGCTTGACGGGCTGGGCGCCATCCCCGGGATCACGATCTACGGCCCGCGTGACGCCGCCCGGCGCACCTCGCTGGTGGCCTTCAACCTCGCGGGCCTTGATCCGGTCACCGTGGCGGAGGCGCTGAACCGGGCCGGGGTGGAGTCGCGCGCGGGCTGTCACTGCGCGACGCTCGCGCACCACGCGCTCGAGCTGACGCCGCCGGCGAGCTGCCGCCTCAGCTTCTACCTCTACAACACCCTCGACGAGGTGGACCAGGCGGTGGCTGCGGTGGCCGATATCGCCGTCAGCCGCGGCAGGCCGCAAGGGCCCCGTCATCGGTTCCGCGCCCGCCGGACCGCCGCTCTTCCGGCCTGATCACCCCCGGTTCGGCTACGATACCGGAGATCATGACCACTCCTGCTGGCCGCGCGCCGGAGTCTGCTCTGCGGGTGCCGCATTTCGAGTACCAGCGCATGGACGTCGAGGGCACCACGGTCAACTGTGCCATCGGGGGGTCGGGCCCGCCCCTGCTGCTGCTCCACGGCTATCCCCAGAACCATCTCATGTGGCGCCTCGTCGCCCCCGAACTCGCCCGCGACCACACGGTCGTCCTCACCGACCTGCGCGGCTACGGCGACTCGGCCAAGCCGGCGCCCGACGCCGCCGGGGAGGTCTACTCCAAGCGGTCCATGGCCCGCGACCAGGCCGGGCTCATGCGCCAGCTCGGCTTCTGGCCGTTCCAGCTGGCCGGCCACGACCGCGGGGCCCGCGTCGCGCACCGGCTGGTCCTGGATCACCCCGGCGCCGTCACCGGGCTCGCCGTGCTGGACATCGTGCCGACCCGGCATGTCTTCCGCAACGTGACCCGGGCGATGGCCACCGCCTATTACCACTGGTTCTTCCTGCCCGTCGGGAACGGCATCCCCGAGCACCTGATCGGCGCGGACCCCGCGTTCTGGATCCGTTCCCTGATCGGCCCGCTGCTCGGCCAGGGCGCGAGCATCGAGCCCGCCGTGATGGACGACTACATCCGCTGCTTCAGCGATCCCCGGACGATCGCCGGCTCGTGCGCCGACTACCGCTCGGCGGCGAGCACCGACCTGGTGCACGACGACGAGACCTTTGCCGCCGGCCAGCAGGTGGGCTGCCCGGTCCTGGTGCTGTGGGGGGCGCAGTCCTTCGTCGGCCGCGGCTACGAGCCGCTCAGCGTCTGGCGGCAGTACGCCGCCGACGTCCGCGGCCAGGCCCTGCCCACCGGCCACTTCCTGCCGGAAGAGGCACCGGACCTGGTGATAGCCGCCCTGCGCGGCTTCCTCCGCTAGGGTGGCCCCGCTAACCTGGCAGGCATGTCGTCCACTTGGTCCGAACTGTTGCCCTACGAGCAGTGGCGCGCGACGTGCGACACGCTGCACGCCCACACCCAGGTCCTGGGCAAGCTGGCGGTGCGGCTGGCCCCTCCGGAGCCGCAGCTGCAGCACGCGGCGCTGCGCCTGACCGCGCGGGGCTGGGAGACGTTGCCGCTGCCCGCACCGGACCGTTCGGGATCATTGGTCGTGGTTCTTGACCTGCGGCGGCACGAAGCGGCGGTGGAGCACAGCGGCGGCCAGGCCACCCGCGTCCCGCTCACCCCGCACCGGCCGGTCGGCGCGGTCACCCGGGATCTGCTGGCCGCGGTGCGCGCCCTCGGCGGCCCGGTCGAGATCGACCCGACCCCGCAGGAGGTCCCGTGGCGGGTGCCGCTCGACGAGGACGACGAGCACGCCCGCTACGACCCCGGCCAGGTGGCCGGCTATTTCGCCGCGGCGACCCAGGCCGCGCTGGTGCTGGCCGCGTACCGGGCGCCCTACCGCGGCCGCGCCACGCCGGTCAACGCCTGGTGGGGCTCCTTCGACCTGGCGGTCAGCCTGTTCTCCGGGCTGCCCGCCGACCCGCCCTCGAACGACTTCATCATGCGCAACGCCATGGACGCCCAGGAGGTCGCCGTGGGCTGGTGGCCGGGCGACACAAGGTACGGCCGGGCGGCGTTCTACGCCTATGCGCACCCGGCCCCCGGGGGCTTCGCCCGCGCGACCCTGTCCCCGCCGGCCGCGCGCTGGGACACCGCGCTGGGCGAGTACATCCTGGACTGGGACGACGTCACGTCCGCCGCCGACCCGCACGCGACCGCGCTGGAGTTCACCCGTTCGGCCTTCCGGCACGCCTGCATCGTCTGCGGATGGGACACCGGGCTGGCGGCCAGCGCCGACGGCACCCCGCCCCCCGTCACCTAGCTGGACACGTCGGCGCCGTAGCGCGCCGCGAGGGCCTTCACGCCCAGCACCTGGCCGGTCAGGCTCATCACCTCCGGGTCGCCGGCCAGCGCGGCGATGGCCCGCCCGACCCCTTCCGGGGATTGCGACGCGGACAGGTCTATCCGGTCCTCGAACTGCAGGACGCCCTCGGTGCGCACGGCACTGCGACGCCCTGGCCGCCGGCCGTGGTCACCACCTCGGCGGTCTGTTCCACCGTGCCGGGCAGGTGCCCGGTCCGTCCGGTCCCGGAGGACCGGGCGGTCACGTACACCACCCAGCCGGCCTGCCCGAGGGCCACCGCCACCCCGCGGCCGATGCCGCGGCTGGCCCCGGTCACCCACGCCACCCGCGCCGGAAGACCGTCCGCATCCGCCATGGGCTCACCAAAGCGGTTTCGCCCTGGCGGTCACCGGGCACGGCACTAACCGGACTTTGCGTCAGCGACGCGGCTGCGCGTGTACGGCGATCCCCAGGAGCACGAGATGAACCATCCTGAAACGCCACGTCACGTCGAAGTCAGGGACGGCGACCGGATCGTCGCCGCGGCGGAGGTCACCATGCGCGCCGCGGGAACCGCCCGGACCTCGCTGCACGCGGCGGCCGGGCACATCGCCCCGGGCTGGCGGGCGAACCTGGTCGATGCGGTCATGGACCTGCCCGAGGTCCGGGCCAGCGCGCGGCTGGAGGCCACCGTCCCGCTCGGCGACGTCGAGTTCCTCCAGCGCCTGCGCGAGCGGACCATCGACGCCATCACCCGCCCGGTCGGCTCGACCCTGCTGGTCGACGCGACCATCCCGCCCGCGCCTCAGTTACCCTTGCCCCCGTCAGCCTGCTCGCACCGCGATGCCCGGATAGTCAGCCACCAGTCCGGAATCGTCATAACGAAGGCGGCTGGTGAAGCCGAAGGCGGGGGCGGTGTACTCGTACCGCTGCCGTGCGTCCTGGTCGGCGATTCGCGTGTAGACCTGTTCGAGCCGCTCAGCGGCGAGGCCGGGTGCGCGAACGTATGCGGCGGGCGCGTCCGCGGTCTCGCCGGCCCGCAGGTTCATGCGGTGGACCGGCAGTGCGTTGGTCATCGCCGAAGACTCCAGATCAACGTCCGAGCATCCATCCAGGTGAGGCGCGGCGCTGCCGTCGACGAGCCAGTGCCCCGCGCCGTCGGATTCGAGGAATGTCTCGCGCCACCCGGCGGCGGTCCTGGCCGTGATCCGCGCGCTGCGCGTGGCCCAGGCCGCGTCCAGCCGGATGAGGTAGGTCACGACCCAGGCCCCGGCGTCCTCGATGGCCGCCGTGGTCCCCTCGATACGCCAGCCGTCCGGTATCGCCTCGAAGTAGGCGACCTCGAATCCCGAACGGGCCGTACGGTGCTGCCAGCATGCCGACGCCGGCGGCAGGCGGAAGGACATACGGCCAGCATGGCAGACGCCCAGGTCAGGCTCGGCGCTGATTACCCCGCGATCTCGGCCGCGAGCAGGGCACCCAGCTCCCAGCAGGCCTCCAGGTCCTGCTTACCCGGAGGGCCGGTGACGGTGACCGGCGGGCGGATCGCCCGCCACTGCAGGCCGGTCGCGATCGACTCCACCGCGCGCACCGCGCCGCCGGTATCGCTGGCGCCGTGCACGTACAGGCCGTACGGGCGTCGCCGGGTCGCCTCCAGGCACGGGTAGTAGATGCCGTCGAAGAAGTGCTTGAGCGCGCCCGACATGTAGCCGATGTTGGCAGGCGTGCCGAGCAGGTAAGCGTCAGCCTCCAGCACGTCAGCTGCCGCCGCCGTCAGGGCCGGCCTGATCACTATTTCCACGCCCTCGATCTCATCGGTCCGCGCTCCGCTGACCGCCGCCTCGAACATCTCCTGCAGTGCGGGCGAGGGCGTGTGGTGGACGATCAGCAGCCGCGACATGTCCGCTGAGCTTAGACGACGGAGCTTAGACGACTGAGCTCAGACGGCAGGGACCGCGGCTCAGGGCTCGCCCATCGTCGCGGCGTGCGTGACCAGCAGCGAGTACGGCGGCACCAGGTCCACCCCGTCCGGGTCGTTCAGGTACCCCGGCCCCGACCCGGCCACCCCGATGTGCCCGTACTGCCACACGACGCGCTTGGTCGCCGGGTCCACCACGCATACCCGGTGGTGGAAGTCGTCGTTGAGCCGGATGTACCCGTCGGGCAGCGGCAGCGCCAGCGAGGGCTGGTGGAACCCGC
>Ga0335069_10015215_pt1 | contig 10754 bp, 5 predicted proteins | sample Lox_Sample_11_FD_206714 | JGI IMG/M metagenome (GOLD analysis project Ga0335069, IMG submission 206714) | Soil microbial communities from Loxahatchee National Wildlife Refuge, Florida, United States - Lox_Sample_1.1 | ecosystem: Environmental > Terrestrial > Soil > Wetlands | place: USA: Florida... | reverse complement strand
ATCCTGGCGCACATGAACAAGAGCGGGCTGACGTTCGTGCTGGATCGCGAAACCGGCGAATTCTTGGGCGATTTTTCAGTTCCCGAGGTGCGCAACTGGATCACCGGCGTAACAGAAGACGGCAAGCTGGTGGGCCGCAATGAGCCGAAACTCGGCAAGACTACGGAGATTTGTCCGAGTGCCGGGGGCGCGAAGAGTTGGAACTCCATGGCTTACTCGCCGCGGACGGGGATGCTGTATGTGCCTGTGATCGAGATGTGCGAAAACATCACGCCGCACAACGACAAGCCGGAGGAAGGTCACACGTTCATGAATGGCGATTTCCCGATGCATTTGCCGAGTGGGCGTACGACGTACAGTCATCTGGACGCGTGGGATCCGGTGACGGGCAAGCGAAGCTGGAGCATGCCCTACAAATACATGCTGCTGGCGTCGGTGTTGGCGACGTCGGGTGATCTGGTATTTACGGGAAATCCGGAAGGCGAGTTTTTCGCGTTGGATGCGCGCACGGGCAACAAGCTGTGGAGCTTCCAGACGGGAGCGGGGCATCGCGGGTCGTCTGTTTCGTACTCGGTGAACGGGCGGCAGTACATCGCCACGGGTACGGGATTTCAAGGCGCGTTGGTGGGCGGGGCCGCGGCGGCGATGTTTCCAGAGGCCTCGTTCCGTAACGGATCGACGCTGGTGGTGTTTGCGCTGCCCGAAGGACCGAAGTAAAGCGGCGCATCCTCCGACAGGATTGGCCGCATTTTGCGGGCGAATTCGGCTTCGGAGAATCGCGCCGCGTAGTGCCGTAGCGCCGGCGGATTGATCTCGCCTTCGCGCTGATCCCAGGCCTTGACCGCTTGCTCGAGCGCCTCGTCGGTCCCTTCGGCGTATAGCAAGCCGCCCAGCGGCTCGGATTGCGGCACGATTTCCGGCGCGCCGCCGCGCGCCCAAGCGATCACCGGTTTGCCGCTGGCCAGCGCTTCGACGACCGTCATGCCAAAGTCTTCCTCGCCGGGCATCAGGAAGGCGCGGCATCGCGCGTAACACTCGCGTAGATCGGTGTCATTGAGCCGTCCGCAGAACTCGATGTTCGGGGCCGCAGCGCGCTTCAGGGCCTTATATTCCGGACCTTCGCCCACAACGCGGAGCCTGCGGCCGTTGCGGCTAAAAACCCTGACGGCCGAGTCGACGCGCTTGTATGGCACCAGTTCGGACACAAGCAGGTAGTAATCCTCCGGCGGCTTCCAACAGAATGACTCCACGCTCACCGGCGGATGCGCCACCACGGCGTCGCGCCGATAGGTTCTCCAGATGCGCCGGCGAACGTTTTCGCTGTTGGCGACGAAGGTGTCGACGCGCGCAGCGGATGCGTAGTCCCACAGGCGCAGGTAATTGGCGAGCGGCGCCATGACCGCTCGTTTCCAGCGCGAGTGCGTCCACTCGTTGCGATAGGCCGGGTAGAGATCCCACAGATATCGCATCGGCGTGTGGCAATAGCAAACGTGACGCGCCGAAGACGGCACGATCACGCCTTTCGCCGGGCCCGACTCGCTGCTCACGACGAGATCATACGCGCGCAGATCGAAGCTTTCCAGCGCGAGTGGCATCAAGGGCAGCAATGAGCGATAGTGCTTGCGCCACGGTTGTAGAAAGGAAGTTTGCACGCGGTGCGAACGGATGGTTTCCGAGACACGCTCCGGATCGTAAAACAGCGTGAAGACGTCGGCATCCGGCAGCATGCGGCACAGCGCTTCGAGTACCTTTTCGCCGCCCCGCATATTCAGCAGCCAGTAGTGGACGATCGCAGTGCGCATTCGGAAAGCTCCCGGTCGTGGACTATGGTAGGAGTATGCCATGGCGGATTGACGCATGAGTGTTCCCATCGATCGCGCCCGTCCGGTAGAGGCTCGCCGGCTTTCGAGCTGGCGCATGCTGGCGGACACCGTGACGGTTGGAGGCTGGACCGCGGCGGTCAAAGTCGCTGGGGCAGTCAAGGTGATCCTGGCCGCGCGTCTCTTCGGTGCGGGCGACGCGATGGACGCCTATCTGATTGCGTTTCTTGCGCCGTCGTTCTTCATCGATATTTTGGGCGGGTCGTTGGACTCCGCGCTCATCCCGTCGTTGATCGAGGTGCGCCAGAAACAGGGCAGGCACGCGGCGGCAGCGCTGTATGAGTCGGTTCTGGCCTCTGCCGGCGCAATCCTGCTGGTGGCGGCACTTGCGACCGCGGTGTTCTCAGGCTGGCTGATTCCGGTGCTGGCATCGGGTTTCGAACCGGCCAAGCTCTCACTCACCCGGCATTTGTTGCTGATGATGGTAGCGATCGCGCCGCTCAACGCGCTCTCTTCCACCTGGCGCGCGGTGCTGAACTCCGAGCACCATTTCGCGTACGCCGCGGCTGTGCCGATCATCACACCGGCGGTGTCCATTGTGGCGCTTCTGATAGGCCGCGGTTACGGCATCGAAGTGCTGGCACTGGCGACCGTGACGGGGGGCGTACTGGAAGTCGTTCTCACTGGCGCGGGCGCTTGGCGGATGGGCTACGCGCTGCTTCCACGTTGGAGCGGTGTCAGCGCTGAATTGCGTCAAGCCGCCGAGCAGTATGTTCCGCTGGTAGCGATGACGCTGGTCATGACGGGTTCCGGTGTCATCGATCAAGCCATGGCGGGACACCTTGGTTCGGGGAGTGTCGCAGCATTGAGCTATGGCACACGGTTGTTAGGCGTGCTGATCGTGATCGGCCCGACGGCGGTGGGCACAGCGGTCTTGCCGCACATCTCCGCGGCAACGGTATCGCGTGAACGGATGGCCGTCCGGCGCAGGCTCGCTGCTTACAGCATCGCCGTGCTCGCGGTGATGCTTCCGGCCACAGCCGCGTTGATGTACTTTTCCGAGCCGATCATTCGCATTCTGTTCCAGCAGGGAGCGTTCAGCCAAGAGGCTACGCGCCTGGTGGCGTCGGTGCAGCGAGCCTCACTGTTACAACTTCCGCTTGCCGTTCTGCTGGCGCTCGAAATCCGATTGACCTCCGCGTGGAGAGCAAACCGCTCGCTGTACCATGTGGCGGCGCTCAGTTTGTTGCTCACGTGTGCGCTCGATGTCGCGTTCATGCGGTGGTTGGGGGTGGTTGGAATCGCTCTCGCCGGTGCAGTCACGCGGCTTGTTTCCAGTTTGTACCTTTCTTGTAAAATCTACTTGCGAGTCTAAGACACTTGGTTTTCGGCGGCTCGGTCGCGTAGCCTGAAAGCGAGAGAGCCATGCGAGAGAATCCCTCGACCGAACTAGAAACTGCCGATCCCGTTCTTGCAAACACCGGCTTGCATTCGCGGAGAACTTTTTATCCGTATGGCTTCCCTCTGGTCCTGGAGACCAACTCGGAGGATGTCCTTCAGGCCGCCGGGGAAGGTTGGGGCTCGTTCACACAGATCAACGACGACGCGCCTGTGCGCATCTGCCTGGGTGTGAGGGAAGGCGAGGGCGAAGCGCTTCTCGACCGGTCCGTGATCCGCTCGCGCGGGCATTTGATGTCCATCGTAGGAAACGCGGACAACTTCGCGGTGTGCGACTTCGACCGGGGGTTCGCATTCGGCTGGGTGACGCCCGAGGTGGCGGCCGATCACCCGCTGCTCAGATATCGCTTCCTCCTAGCCGCTGCGGCGACGCTGGTGGAGCAGCGCTGGCTGGCGGCGATGCACGGCGCGTTGATCGTTCGCAGTGGCGTTGGAGTGATGCTGTGCGGAGATTCCTTCACCGGCAAGAGCACTCTGGCGTATGCATGTGCGCGCGCCGGTTGGACGCTGGTAAGCGACGACGGAACGCATCTTGTGCGAAGCCGGACGGATCGCTATGCTGTCGGCGACCCTCATTCGATCCGCTTTCGCGACGACGCCCCCACGCTGTTTCCAGAGCTGGCCGAGCGCATGCCCGTGATCCGGCCAAACGGAAAGATCGCCATTGAGGTGCCGACCCGGGAATTGTCCATTGCGACGGCGCCCGCTGGCGTGATCGATCATGTGGTTTTTCTGAACCGGCATCATCCCGGTGCTGCACGCCTTCGCCGCGGAAGCCAGGACCGGCTACGGGAAACTTTGGAAGTCTACACTTCGTTCGGGACGGAGGAAACACGAGCAGCGCAAAGGCGATGCCACCAGCGCCTGTTCGACGCCGGCTTATGGGAAATGGACTATTCGGATCTGGACGGCGCGATCGCGCGTCTGGAGCGGCTGGTGGATTTCGGAGGCTGATGGCAATGCACCGCTCGAAAACGGCCTGCGCCGCCGTGTTTCTGGCGCTCTCGATCCCCTGCCTAGGTCAAGTTTCCTCGGGCAGCCTGCTGGGCGACGTACACGACGAGAAATCGGCCGGGATTGGCGGAGTGCTGATTGTGGCCCGCAACAACGACACAGGTTTTTCGCGATCGGCTTCCACGAACAGCTTCGGAGGCTATCGCATGGACGATCTTCTTCCCGGGGTGTACACGGTTTCCGCGCAACATGATGGCTTTCAGGCGGAGACCGTGTCCCCTATTTTTGTGGAGATCAACCAAAAGGCGCGCCTGGACTTCCAACTGCACGTGGGATCGGTTCACGAGACGGTGACCGTAACGTCACGCACAACTCCGATGCAGACGGAAGATGCCTCGGAAGGCTACACGCTGGGCTCGAACTTTGTCGAGGCGCTGCCGCTGCTGGGGCGCAACATCATCAGCCTGGTCACTCTGGGCCCTGGCGCGATTCCCCGTCAACTGGGCGGGTTCACGCATGACATTATCAACGACCTGCAGGGCAATCGTGGCGCGGTGGCCTTCAACGCGCCGGTGAATGGCGCGCGCTCAACGGAAAACAGTTACATTCTCGACGGCGCCTACAACACGGATCGCAACACGTTTTCCATCGCCGTTGTGCCGCTGATGGAATCAGTCTCCGAGTTTCGAATTCAAAGTTCGCTCGCTCCGGCGGAGTTCGCCGAATCGGGCGGGGCCGTGATCGATGTGGTGACGAAGCCCGGGACGCAGGCCTTCCACGGAAATGTATTTGAGTTCTTGCGGAACGAAGCTACCGACGCGCGCGGTTTCTTCGAAGTTCCGGGGCTGACGCGCGGCGTTTTCCGCCAGAACCAGTTCGGCGCCACCTTGAGCGGGCCGCTGGCGAAGTCCACGTTCTTCTTTCTCTCCTACGAAGGCCTGCGCTCACGTTCGGCCAGCCCGACGCAGCACCTGGTGCCGGACGCAACGGCGCGTGGGGGCGATTTTTCGGGCGGCTCCCCGATCTTCGACCCTCTGACACTCGACCCGTCGACCGGCCTGCGCCAGGAGTTCGCGAATAACATGATTCCCGCGAGCCGAATCGACCCGACCGTTGCGAAATACCTGTCGCTGTATGAGCCGCTGCCCAACTATCCGCTGGCGAACGGGTTTGATTATGTGGATTCCACGCCGAACCGCGATCACGGCGACAACGGAACGGCGCGGATTGACCACGCTTGGGGCGAGCGCAGCCATTTGTTCGGTCGTTATACCATCAACGACGACCGATCGCTGCTGGCCGGCTCGTTCCCGGCGCTTCCGACCGCCGAAACGCTGCGCGCGCAGCAGGCGGCCATCGGCTACACGCTGGCCGGGTCGTCATGGGTGAACGAAGCGCACTTCGCTTTTACGCGCCTGCGAGTCTTCGATCTTCCGACCAATGCCTTCGGCCCCAATGTTCTCGCGAACCTGGGCATCTCGGGATTTCCAAACGACCCGTTCACATTCGGCCTGCCGGCGCTCACGGTCACGGACTACGAGACCGTGCAGGATTCCGACAACCTTCCGCAAACGCAGCGCGACAACACCTGGTATTTCTCCGACGGCTTTTCGCGCACGATGGGCCGGCACACCTGGAAAGCAGGTGTTCAGTTTACGCACTTCACCATGGCCTACTTGCAGAGCTTGTTCGTGCGGGGCAATTTTATCTTCAACGGCCAGTACACTTCGGACCCAACCAATCCGAATGCGACCGGCGATGCGTTGGCGGATTTTCTGCTTGGATTCGCTTCGCAAACCCAGCGCGAGACGGGCTCCGCGCAGGCTTATTTGCGCCAGAATACGTATTCAGCGTACATACAGGACGACTGGCGGTTGACGCCGCGCATCACCATCAGCGCGGGACTGCGCTACGAATATGCCGCTCCGTTCAGCGAAGATCGCGGCCAACTTCTGAATTTGGATTATTCCAACTTGCCCAATGCGCCGACTCTGCAGCACGTCGGCACCGTTACCAATCCGCAGGCTCGGAACTTCGCGCCACGGATCGGCCTGGCCATCCGGCTTCCGCACATCTTCTCGAGTTCGCGCGAGACGGTGTTTCGCGCCGGTTACGGCATCTACTACAGCCCGGATCTTGCGATCGAAGCCTACGACCTGGTGCGCAACAACGTCGTCAACCAGGTGAACGAACCCGGTGGGCTGCTCCCCGTTCTGACCATCCAGAACGGTTTTTCGCAAACCAGTTCCACAGGCTTCCCCAGTTACTTCGGCATTGATAAGAGCGCGCCCACTCCGTATGCGCAGCAATGGACCGCGAGCATCCAGCGCGAACTACCCGGCAATACTCTGTTCGAGATCAGTTACGTCGGCACCAAGGGCACGGATTTGGCGTTGTTCCGCAGGTTTAACACCCCCGCGCATGTCGAGACGGGTGAGAACTTGCCGCCACGCCCGGGCGATCTGCAATCGCTACGCACGTTTCCCGATTTGGGCACGCTTTTCCAGATTCAGGACATCGCCAATTCGATCTATCACTCGCTGCAGATCAAGGCGGAGAAGCGATTCACCAAGCGGCTTTCGTTCTTGGCGAGCTTCGTGTGGGGCAAGTCGATCGACAACGCCGATTCGCAGATCCCCGGCTCGTTCGAGAGCTTCGGTGCGCAGGACGAGCGTAACCTGCGGCTCGAGCGCGGCTTGTCGTTTTTCGACGTCCGCCGCCGGATCAGCGGCGGGTACGTCTATTCCATTCCGTCCGCGCCCGTGTGGAGGCCGGTGCTCCGGAACTGGCAACTCAGCGGTAACCTCACTTTCCAGGACGGGACGCCGCTGAATCCGGTGTACTATGCCCTAGATTTCGCGAATTCCGGCACACCCAATCGCCCCAATGTCGTGCCCGGTGTGTCCGTGAATCTCCCGGCGAGCCAGCGCAACGCCGACCGGTTCTTCAACACCGCCGCGTTTTCCGATCCCGCACCGTTCACATTCGGAAACGCCGGCCGCGATGTTCTTCCAGGTCCGGGCAATGCCGTCGTGGATGCCGCTTTGCGCCGGCGCTTCGTTATTGTGGAGGGGAAGAGCATCGAACTCCGCTCGGAAGTCTTCAATCTGCTCAATCATCCGAACATTGGAATTCCCGGTCCTTATCCCGATTTCGGTCCGTTCTTTGGGAAGGCTTTCTCGGCCGGGGAACCCCGCCGCATGCAATTTGCTCTAAGATTCGATTTCTGACGCCCTTGAACTCACAGGTTCCGTCTTACGCCCGCTCAGTCATGGCGGCGATGCGGTTTTCGTCGCCAGACGTGGAGGGGCTGTCGGCGCTTTCAGAGACCGAATGGACGCGGGCCCTGAGGTTCGCGGACCGGGCGCAACTAAAGCTGGCACTCGGCCTGCGCCACCGCGACAGGTTGCCGGATTGGGTGGGCACCAGCGTGGACCGGGACTTGTCCAACAACGCCCAACGTTGGGAGCGCGTCCGGGCGGTCTATGATGAGATCGCTTGCGCCTTCGACGCCGCCGGCCTCGATTTTGCCGTGCTCAAGGGCTTCAGCCATTGCCCGCTGTTCGCGGCCAGTCCACGGCACCGCGCGCAGTTCGATATCGATCTCTTGCTGCCGCCGGCGCAGGTGGAGGAAGCTCGCGACGCTGCGTCGCGCCTCGGCTACGAGCCCATCGTGCCGTTTGACCAGCATCCAATCGATCACTTGCCGGCGATGGTGCGTAAGAACGGATGGGAGTGGCAGGGCGGCAGCTTCTACGACCCGGACATTCCGCTGTCGTTAGAGCTGCACTTCCGATTTTGGGATGAGCGCACCGAGCGGTTTACTCCGAAGGGTCTGGATTGCTTTTGGGAGCGCCGCCAGCGGCGGGAACTGGATGGCCTGAAATTCACCGGACTGCATCCGGCGGATACGGTCGGCTACGCTGTCTTACACCTGTTGCGCCACCTGTTGCGCGGAGATCTCCGGCCCTATCATCTCTACGAGCAGGCTTGGCTGCTGCATCGGACTGCGGCGGACGCGTCTCTCTGGAACGAGTGGCTTCCGTTGCATGATCCGTCCGTCCGGCGGTTGGAAGCCATCTGCTTTTCGCTCGCGCGGCGCTGGTTCGATTGCAGCCTCCCCGATGTAGTTGCCGAGGAGATCTCGCGTCTTCCCCCTGACATCGCTCGCTGGCTGGATTCCTACGCAGCCTCGCCGCTCACGGGCCTCTTTCGTCCCAACAAGGACGAACTGTGGCTGCATTGGAACCTGATTGATTCGCAGCGCGACCGCATGGCTGTCGTGCGCCGCCGCATCGTGCCCGAACAAATGCCGACGACGATAGGCGCCCATCTTGACTCGAAAAAGTTGTCCTGGCGAAAGCGGCTCGGCTTACGCTGGCGCTACTGGAACTACTGCGCTTCGCGCGCCGCGCATCATGCCCGGGCCTTACCGTCCGTCGGCTGGAGTGCGATTCGATGGTTTGGAGCTCCGCTCGAACTCGGCGCCGAGTACTGGCGCTTCCTGATTTCCGAAGGCTGCTTCGACTTCGGAATGTTCGTCTTCGTCTTCCTATACAACCTCTACCTGCTGCAGTTGGGCTTTCGCGAGGACTTCCTCGGGCTGGTGTCCGGGGCCAACACGGCGGGCAACCTGGCCGGTACCATCCTCTCGGTTTTCGCTATTCAGCGTTTTGGAATGCGGCGCACGCTGATGGCGTCGTTCACGCTGACCGCCGCGCTGTGTGCCCTGCGCGCCGTGATTACTCCAGCGCCGGCCTTGTTGTTTCTGGCAGCCGTAGCCGGTATCGCGTCGTCAGTGTGGCCGGTCGCACTGGCTCCGGTGATTGCCGCGGTGACTACCGCGATGAGCCGCCAGCGGGGATTCAGCTTCATCTGCGCCTCCGGTATTGCGATCGGCGTGTTGGGAGGGCTGGCCGCCGGCCGCCTACCGGGCTGGTTGCTGCGCGCCCACTGGGCTTCGTCGAGCATCACTTCGTACCGGGCATCCTTGCTGGTGGGATGCTCCATCGTACTGCTGGCTTTATGGCCGCTTTCGCGAGTGAAGATGACAGCGGCGGCCCCGCCCGAGGAGCGCAAGCTCAAACGTCCCAGCCCGGTCGTGCTGCGCTTTCTGGCGGCGATGCTGGTCTGGAACCTGGCTACGGGCATCTTCAATCCATTTCCCAACGTGTATCTGGCGCGACTACATCTGCCCCTGCGCGAAATCGGCTACGCATTTTCGGCCTCGCAGCTAGCGCAGGTTGCCGGCGTGCTGGCGGCGCCATACGTGTTCCGCAGACTTGGGCTGACGCGGGCCATTTCCGGAATGCAGTTGCTCACCGCTGTCGCGCTGGTCGCCTTAGCGTCCGCCGCTGGTCCGCTGTGGGGCGCGGCGGCGTTCGCCGGCTACATGACGTTCCAGTACATGAGCGAGCCCGGTATGTTCACTCTTCTTATGGAAGGTGCCTCTGAAGCCGAACGGAACAGCGCATCGGCTTTGAACTTCCTGGTGACCTTTGGAGGGCAAGCGACGGCCGCCACCATCTCCGGCGCGATGCTGGCCCGGTTCGGATATGCGCCGGTGTTGACGGCGGCTGCGGTTATCGCCGCTGCGGCAGCGCTTCTGTTTCTGGTTCTGATGTCCCCGCGGAAAGCAGAGTCTCCAGCAGCCGGGTGACGCGCTCCTTGTAAGTTGTTACCGTGTACGAGTGCCGCCATGCCTTCCGCGCATTCAGTGCGACCTGCTGCACGGTCCGCGCTTCCATTCGGGCGATCCGCCACAGGGCCTCGGCGAGAGCTTCGGGTGAAGCATCGCGCGTCAGGAATCCGGTCCTGCCATCGACGACAACCTCGGGGATTCCTCCCGTCGGAAACGCGATGACCGGCACACCGGCGGAAAACGCCTCCACTGCCACGCGCCCCATGCCCTCCTGCTTGGAGGGAACCACCAACACGTCCAGCATTCGCAGAACGTGGCTCACATCGTCCTGCCACGGAATCAGGCGCACTGACAGATCCTGGGCCATCGCGTGTACGGCTTCCGTATATCGATCCGGCGTACCGAACAGTGGCGCTCCACAAATGACAAACTCACCCTGAGGCAATTCGCCTCGCAGATGTTGGATCGCCTGCAGGAACTCCATCTGGCCTTTTTCCGGAGCAATCCGGCCGATCAAGCCGATCCGCCAGCGCCCGCCTCGGCCGAACTCGCGCCGGTGGAATCCCATGTCGCGGACACCGTTGGGAATGCTCTGCGACGACCCGGTGAATCGGCGGAGCGGCGCTAGAACGGACTCGCTGCAGCCCACAACACACGCGGATGCATGATGGAGCGCCCGCCCTGCCACCCATGCGGCGGATTTCTGGGGCACATGGCTGTGGGCATGAAACAAGATTCGCGCACGCCCCCGATCCGCCAACGCCACCGCGGGCAGCAGCCGTGGGCCGTTGACATAAATCAGATGGTAATCGTATCGACTGGTGCGATCGTTGATGGCCCGTACCTGGCGCCACAAGTCGGACGGAAATCGCAGGACGTCC
>Ga0335069_10015214_pt1 | contig 10754 bp, 8 predicted proteins | sample Lox_Sample_11_FD_206714 | JGI IMG/M metagenome (GOLD analysis project Ga0335069, IMG submission 206714) | Soil microbial communities from Loxahatchee National Wildlife Refuge, Florida, United States - Lox_Sample_1.1 | ecosystem: Environmental > Terrestrial > Soil > Wetlands | place: USA: Florida... | reverse complement strand
CGCGGTCGGCGCCGCTGCGGCCGAGATCCACGGTGATGTCATTGGTCAGAGCGGCGAAGTTGAGGAAAAATTCGCGGATGTAATCGCCCTTGCAGCCGAGCAGCAGGACAAATTCGCTGAAGCCGAAGGTGCTGTAAATTTTCATGATGTGCCAGAGAATGGGACGATTCCCGATCGGCGCCATGGGCTTGGGCAGGACATCGCTGACTTCGCGGAAACGCGTGCCCCGGCCACCACAAAAAATCGTCACTTTCATTTGCCGCAAGGATAACCGACAACGGACAGACGATTCAATAACGTAAAGGACTTCCCCGGCCGGTCCGGGGGCTTAACCGACCACCGACGGATTGAACTTGTTTTTCAACCGCCGCCAGAATTGTTCCCCTGGCGTCAACGGCCGCCCGTCCGCCGGCAGCGGCGGCAGAGCGGCGCGCGGTTGGAATGGAGGCAGTTTCTTCACCCCCGGAATGCAGGTGGCATTGTGGTAAATCATCACGCCGTCCAGGTGCTTCACGATCGGCCAGCCCGGCCGGTTTTTTGAATACGTGCCCTTCAAATAGGCGCGGTAATTATATTGGCCGGGCAGAATCCGCAGCCGGTCGAAGTATTTGGTTTGAATGACCTCGTTCAGACAGAACTGGTCATCCGCCACGGTGCGGAAATGGGTGCGGCCGCGGGCGACGATTTCCGCCCGGATGTCGCGGCTGCGCGGCACGTGCCAGAGAAAGACGCCGCCGTTGAGAAACGCCGGCGTGTAGCCCTGCCCCAGAATGTAGCGGCTGCCCTGGTGTTCCACACAGGCGGCGACATCGGCATTCCCGAGCAGTTGTTCAAACGGCGGCAGCGGCTGAAGACACAGCACGTCATAACTGTCCACGGTCATCGCATATTCCACTCCCAACGCATCGAGCACTTCCAACCGGCGGTAATAAACCTCGCGCAACGGATTCGAAAAATCCGGCAGCGGGGCGAGCAGATGGTATTGGATGCCGGCCACCTGGCGTTGTGGCAACTGCCCGCCCAGAATAAACGCGTGCAACTCCGCGTGCGGACAGCGGGCGAAACTGGAGAACGTATGGTCCAGGTTTTCGATGGCCTGACCCATGGCCAGGGTGACGATGGCAGAACGGGGGTTTGAACTCATATGCTGGTTCCGTCGAGCGAGGAAATCATACCGGCAACCGGACGATTATTCAATTCCCGTCGAGGTTTTTTACAGGGGTGCCTTGACACCCGCCTTGGCCCAATTGACAATCCGGGGCTGACGATCCATTGGCCGCCTAGCGCAGGAATATACAAAACCGGGCGGTGCCGGTGTCTGTAGGGTGATGTTTTACGCCTACTGAGTCGTTGCCGGTTCATTTATGAAAAGCACCAAATCAAACGGAATCACCGCCCGCCGCGGCAATTTTTTTGTCCTGGGACTGGCCGTCATCCTCGCCGTGCTGTTCTGGAGGAGCTTCCTGCCCGGGTACGTTCACTTCTCCAATGACGGCCCGTTGGGCCAACAGATGGTCAATTGGGCCCATTTACCGGAGGCGTTTGCCGGTGCCTGGGGTGATTTAAATGATCTCGGCGGCAACGCCGGGGCCTACCCGATGGGCGTGAATGCCCTGTTGCACCTGGTCCTGGGCCCGGTCGGCAGTGCGAAGTTCTTGCCGCCCATTGCCTTGTTCATTCTCGGCTTGGGAGCGTGGACGTTCTTCCGCCAGTTAGGACTCTCGCCGCTGGCAACGACACTGGGAGCGCTGGCGACCGCGTTGAATTCCACTTTTTTTGCCAACGCCTGCTGGGGGGTGAGCTCCCAGCAGATCGCGCTGGGCATGGATTTTTTTGCGCTGGCGCTGATGGTCGCCAATACTCGCGAAACGCCGGTGCTCGTTCGCTGGATCCGGTACGCTCTGGCAGGAATGGCCGTGGGCGTGAACGTGGTCGAGGCGGCGGACATCGGGGCCATTTTCAGCCTGTTCATCGCGGCCTTCGTCCTTTTCATGACGTTCACCAATGAAGCGGGTGCCGCGCTGCCCCGATTGGCGCGGGGCATCGGGCGGGTCGCGGTCATTGCCGGCTTCGCCGGTTTCATCGCCGCCCAAACCGTCGTGACGCTGATCGGCTCTCAAATTCAGGGTATGGCCGGCACGGCGCAGGACACCGAGACCAAATCCCAACACTGGGACTGGGCCACACAATGGAGCTACCCCAAACTGGAAACGATCGGATTATTTGTGCCGGGCGTGTTTGGGTACAAATATGACACCCCCAAAGACATGATGGAATTCCTGCAGGGCAGCTACCAGGGCGGTGTTTATTGGGGCGCGGTCGGGCGCGACCCGGCATGGGACCGCTATTTTGCCGGGGGGGAAAAGGGGCCACAGCCCCCGGGCATTCTGCGGTTTGCGGGCGGCCAGAACTACGGCGGGATCCTCGTGGTGTTGGTAGCCCTCTGGGCGGTCGCCCAGTCGCTGCGCCGTCACAATTCAGTCTTCGGCGAGACCCAGCGGCGATTCATCTGGTTTTGGGTGGCTTTGCTGCTTGGTTCGCTGCTGCTGGCCTACGGACGTTACGCGCCGTTTTACCAGTTCTTCTACATGCTGCCGTATTGTTCTACGATTCGGAACCCGGCCAAGTTCGTGCTGGTCTTTTCCTTTGCCATGGTAATTCTGTTTGCTTATGGCGTCCACGCTTTGAGCCGGCGCTATTTGGAGACGCCCGCCACCGGCCCGGCATCGCTGTCGGATAAACTCAAAGCGTGGTGGAACCAGGCGAGTCTTTTCGATCGGAATTGGACCTGGTTTTGCGGGCTCACCTTCGGCGTCAGCCTGCTGGCCTGGTTCAGCTATGGAGCGGAAAAAGCGGCGCTCGTTCGTTATTTGCAAAAGGTGGGCTTTCCCGATGAAGAGACGGCCCAACAGATGGCAGCCTTCAGCTTAGGGCAGGCGAGTTGGTTTATCGTGTTGTTCGCGATAGCCCTCGGGCTTTGCCTGCTCGTGCTCGCCGGGGTCTTTGCCGGCAAACGCGCCCGCCTGGGCGGATTTTTGCTGGGGGCGTTCCTGGCGCTGGACCTGGGACGGGCCGACTTGCCTTACATCACCCACTGGGACTACCAACAAAAGTATGCGACCAACCCCATCATCGACCTCCTGCGCGACAAGCCCTATGAGCATCGTGTCGCCGGCCTGCCGTTTCACGCGCCACCACAGCTGGCTTTGTTTGACGAGCTGTATCGCATCGAGTGGATGCAGCATCATTTCCCCTACTACAATGTCCAGTCGCTCGATGTGGTTCAGCGCCCCCGCCTCCCTGCGGACCTGGAAGCTTATGTCCGGGCGCTCGGTTTCGATGGCACGCCCGATTCGGTCTATCGGATCGCCCGTCACTGGCAACTGACCAACACCCGGTATCTGCTTGGCCCGGCAGGTTATCTCGAGGTGTTGAATGAGCAACTCGACCCGGCCCAACACCGCTTCCGTATCGTTCAACGATTTGATGTGCTGCCCAAACCGGGAGTGGAACGGGCGACCCGACTGGAGGAAATGACCGCGGTCCCTAACGATAACGGCAATTACGCGCTCTTTGAATTCGCTGGCGCCCTGCCCCGCGCGAAGCTGTACACCCGGTGGCAGATCAGCACGAACGACACCGCGATCCTCCAAACGCTCGCCAGCACGAATTTTGACGCCTGGCAAACGGTGCTGGTTTCCACGCCGGGGGCAATTGTCCCGGCCCAGAACGCGACGAAGGAGGCGCCTGCCACGGCCGAATTCAAACGCTACGCGCCAAAGGATATCGTGTTCGAAACCAAAGCCGACGCGCCAGCGGTCCTCCTGCTTAACGACAAGTACGATCCCAATTGGCAGGTGTTCGTGGATGGCAAGCCGGCGGAGTTGTTGCGCTGCGATTTCATCATGCGGGGCGTGTTAGTGCCCAGCGGGCCCCACACGGTGGAATTCAAATTCAACCTGCCGCACCGGCCGCTTTACGTGACCTTGACCGCCATCGGGATGGGGATTTGTTTGTGCGGTTTGCTCTTTTTGTCCACCCGCCGCGCGCCGGGCGCGGCGACCTAACCGTAAATGTTTTTCGAATGCCGGGTCCGGCGGAGCATCGTGAACAGGTAAAAATCGCGCAGCTCGACCAGAACCCGCCCGGCCAGCCAGAGCGGCCAGCCCGTGATGCCGCGCGCGGTCCGGACAATTTCGCGCGAATAAACGGGGTCGCCATTCTGCCGCACCCGCTTGGCCTTGATTCCGGAACGCACGGCGAACAGTCCCTTGAGTTTTGTTTTTCGATAGAGGGTCCAGCCCCTGCCCCGCAAGGCTTCGTTGGTTTCCATCGTCCGCCATTCATCCAGAATGAGCGGTTGGAGAGCCGGAGCGAGAACCATGGTCTGATTGCCGCCATGCCAGCGATATTGGGCGAGCGGCCGGCGAACATGAACGAGTTTCCGGCAGTGCGCCCCGTAAGCCGCCCAGAAGATCGTGTCGCCGAGAATCGGGAAATCCAGCGGGAACCGGCACGGGGCGGGCTGGCCAGCGGTCTTGAGCAGCGTCGCACAGAAAGCCTGATTGCCCAGCTCCGCCTTCCGCTTCAAAAAACCGTCCCGGTCCAGCACTTCAACCTTCCCGTCCGGCCTGCCGGAATCGCTGAGATGCCGGTTGTTCTCGTCGATGCGTTCGTCCAATGACCACGCCAATCCCCGGCCATCGCAATCCGCCAGCCAGCCGGTCATGACCTCGTAAAATTCCGGCGCCAGCGCATCGTCCGCATGCAGAATTTGCAGGTATTCGGTCTGGTCGGCGAAATCGAGGCAGCGGTTGAAATTCTGAAACAGACCGGGGTCGGTGGAATTGCGGATGAATTCACAGGCAACGCCTTTGAAACTCCGGACGATTTCCCCGGTGCGGTCCGTGGAGGCGTCGTCCAGGACAATCACGCGATCAGGACGCAGCGTTTGCCGGGCGACGGATGCCAGCGTCTGCTCGATGAACGCTTCGTTGTTGAAAGTGGGAATGGTCGTGATGATTTTGGCTTTCACGGGCGGGCAGATTAGTCGAAAATCGCGGGGCGGGACAAGTTCAGGCTTTCATTATCCCGCACCGTCCGCCATCCTGCCCGCATAAAAGCGGCGGATGAAAGGGTTTTTGTTTCCAAAGACAGTGCGGGCCGGCGCAGCGGTGCACGCTGCGGCATCCACCTCGGCTGAAAAATAATCGCCTTTTTAAATCCATGTTTGCCGGCACATTTCAGGGCAGGACCGTCTGGCTCTCCGGCCATACCGGTTTCAAGGGCGCTTGGCTCGCGCGCTGGTTGCGGGAGCTGGGGGCACAGGTCCACGGATTCGCACTCCCGCCGGCCACGCAACCGTCGCTCTTTGAGCAACTCGGCTTGGCCAGACAGCTCCACCACGAGATTGGCGATGTGCGCGATCGTGAAGCGGTCGCACGCTCCCTCGCGCGGGTTCAACCGGACTTTGTTTTTCACCTCGCTGCCCAGGCGCTGGTGCGCCGCTCCTACGAACAGCCGCTGGAAACCTATGCCACCAACACCATGGGCACGGCACATGTCCTGGAAGCGTTGCGATGCCTGAAAAAGCCCTGCGCCGCCGTGATGGTCACCACGGATAAGTGCTACGAAAACCGGGAAGCCGATCATGCTTATTCGGAAACGGATCCGCTCGGGGGTCACGACCCCTACAGTTCCAGCAAAGGCGCGGCGGAAATTGTCATCAGCGCCTATCGTCGTTCCTTCTTCAACGGACACCCGGTTCGCGTCGCCAGCGCGCGGGCTGGCAACGTCATTGGCGGCGGCGATTGGGCGGAGGACCGCATCGTGCCCGACTGCATCCGCGCCCTGCAGCAGCGTCGCGCCATTCCGGTGCGCAACCCGGCCGCCACCCGCCCGTGGCAGCATGTTCTGGAACCCTTGAGTGGTTATCTTTGGCTCGGGGCCGCCCTGGCGCGGCCGGAGTGCGTGAAACAGGAACCGGCTGTCATCGCCACCGCCTTTAACTTCGGCCCGAATCAGGAGGCAAACCGGTCCGTCAGCAAACTGGCAGACGAGGTTTTGAAACATTGGCCGGGGAATTGGCAAGACCGCAGCGATCCCAAGGCAGCTCACGAGGCCAGGCTGCTCATGCTCTCGATCGAAAAAGCCGGGCGCCTGTTGCGATGGCGGCCGGTCTGGCCGTTTGAAAAAGCGGTCGAACAGACGGTCCAATGGTACCGTCGCGTTCACGAAGGCGGAGCCGGTCTGGCCGGGGAATTGACTTGTACCCAGATTGAGGCATACGAAAGCAGTGCACAGGCGGCGGGAGCCGTCTGGGCGAACACCTGAAACACAGCCCGCATCCACTCCGGCTGAGATGACCTGGCTTGCGGCATGACGATTGACGACGGCATCGTCCGATTGGTCATCGGCCGGCGCACGGCAGAAAAAGTTTTGACCCGATTGCAAATGTCCGGCACAAAAAAGGCATGAAAATCCTGTTCACCGGCGCCAGTTCGTTCACAGGATTTTGGTTCGTCAAAACCTTGGCGGCCGCCGGGCACGAAATGGTCTGCCCGGTCACCGGTAATCTGGTGGATTACGCGGACCTCCGTTTATGGCGGGTGGAACAATTGAAATCGGTCTGCCGTTTCGTTCCCTTGGCGCCATTCGGCTCGGAGAATTTTCTCAAAGTCATCCGCGAAAACCGCTTCGACCTGCTGTGCCACCACGCCGCCGAGGTCCGAAATTACAAGAGCCCCGACTTTGACGCCCTCCGGGCTCTCCAGAACAACACGCTGAATCTGCGCACCGTGCTGGCCACTCTGAAGCAGCGGGGACTGAAGGCCGTCTGCCTCACCGGCAACGTGTGCGAACCGGATGAAGGCGCCGGTGACGAGCCGCTCCGCGCCTTTTCCTCCTACGGGCTGTCCAAGGGGCTGACCTTCCAGTTTTTCCAGCATTACTGCCAGGAGACCGGCGTGGCCCTGGGAAAGTTTGTCATTCCCAATCCGTTCGGCCCCTGCGAAGAACCGCGCTTCACGGCTTATCTGATGCGCACCTGGCGGGAAAGCAAATGCGCCGAGGTCATAACGCCCGATTACCTCCGGGACAACATCCATGTCGACCTGCTGGCGGCGGTTTACGGGCAATTCGTGCAACGCCTCGGCCAGGCGCAAGCGGGTTGTGTCCGCACCCATCCCAGCGGCTACATCGGTTCCCAGGGCGAATTCGCCCAGCGGGTTGCGCGGGAAGCGCAGACCCGGCTCGGCTGGACGTGTGAATTGAAGCTGGCCAGGCAGGAGGAGTTCACCGAACCGCTGAAACGGGTGAATACCGAACCCGCCGGGAAACTGGTGCCGGACTGGAACGAAACCGCCGCGTGGGATGCCTTTGTGGGATTTTACGCGAAGTGATTCCGTGCCGAAAGCTCGCTTGCGGCTAGAGCCCGGTCGGATGATCCAGGAACTGCCACGGCACCTTGAATTTTCTTGCCAACTCCGCCGCCAGGGCCTTTACCCCAAAGGTTTCCGTCGCATAATGGCCGCCGTAGAAAACATTCAACCCCAGTTCTTCCGCCAACGCATAAGTCCAGTGCGGTCCTTCGCCGGTGATAAATGTGTCCACGCCTTCCGCCGCCGCCTGTTTCAAATCGGCCCCGGCTCCACCCGTCACCACGCCGATGCGCCGGCATAGTTCGGGGCCGCCGGGAATGAGGCGCGGTTGCGCGCCCGTCGCGCGCGTCAGGCGCGCCGCCAATTCCGCCCGCGAAATGCGCGTCTGCGTCTTGACACCGATGGGCTGGCCGTGACTTTCAAAGAACGGGCGCAGCTTCCTCAAACCGAGCGCCGCGCCCAGCTGCGCGTTGTTGCCGAGCCGGGGATGCGCGTCCAACGGCAAATGCGAGCTGTACACCGCCACGTCGTTTTCCACCAGCAACCGGAGCAACTCATACCTTTTGCCCGTCCAGGGATGCGTCGGGCCCCAGAACAATCCGTGATGAACGATGAGCAGGTCTGCCCCTGCGGCAACGGCTAGTTTCACCGTGGCCAGACCCGCATCCACGGCGGCGGCAATGCGCGTGACCGTGCCGCGATTGGCCGCCTGCAAGCCGTTCACGGCGCCTTCGTAATCGTCAAACCGATCGGTGCGGAGCAAGACATCGCAGTGTTTGACGATGGCGGCGAGTGAGATTTTAGGCACGGCGTGATGAAAGCAAATCCGGGCCGGGCTGCAAAGCTTGAAACCTCCTGAAAATCCACAATTCACGGGTTGAATTCCCCAGGTGGTGTTCTATAGTGCGCCGGTTCAAGCGACCATTTATGATCAAGACCCTCGCCCATGTATGCCTCTTTTCGAAGGACCTGAATCGCAGTTTGGATTTCTATTGCGGCGCGCTCGGCCTGCGCCGGCATTTCGATTTCATGAAGAACGGCGAACTGTTTGGATTTTATCTCCAGATTAAGGACGGCCATTTCATCGAAATCTTCAAGACCGGCGCGGAGGAGAAGGCCGGGCACCAGCGGATCCATCATCTCTGCCTGGAAGTGGACGACCTGGACGCCATGCGGGACAAATTGATCGAACGCGGCGTGAAAGTGACCCCGAAAAAGCTGGGTTGCGATGAGACCTGGCAGTTCTGGTGTCAGGATCCTGATGGCACGGACGTGGAGTTCCAGCAGTACACCCCGCAGAGTTCCCAGCTCACGCGAAAGCAATGCATCGCCGACTGGTAGGCCGAGGGGCGAAAAAATCGTCACAAAAATTTTCATTCCGCTTGTTGCTTTCTGCGCCCGGCGTTTTATAGTGCGCTCGGTTTGATTTCACCGAGATGAGCAACGCAACTGATGCGACGCCGCCGTGGGACATCGAAACGGCACGCGCGCTGTACCACGTCCATCGCTGGGGCGCGAAGTATTACGACATCAATGAAGCCGGGCATGTCGTGGCGCGTCCCCTCCAGGCCGCCGGCGTGGCGGTGGATTTGACCGACGTGATCGAAGAGTCCAAAGCGCGCGGCTTGAAATTCCCGCTGCTCATCCGCTTCCAGGATATTCTGCGCCACCGCGTCGAAGCCATCAACCAGTCCTTCCGCGACGCCATCACGGAATACAATTACCACGGCCGGTATCGCGGCGTGTTTCCGATCAAAGTCAACCAGCTCCGCGAAGTGGTGGAGGAAATTCTCGATGCGGGCAAACCGTTCGAGTTCGGCCTGGAGGTCGGGAGCAAGCCCGAGTTGTTCGCCGGGCTGGCGCTGCAAAACCAGCTTGGCAGCCTCATCGTCTGCAACGGCTACAAGGATCCGGAATTCATCCGGATGGCGTTGCTCGGCATCAAGCTCGGGAAGGCCGTCATTCTGGTAGTTGAAAAACTCGAGGAATTGCGGCAAATCATCGCGATATCCCGGTCGGTCGGCGCCGAGCCGCTCATCGGCATCCGCGCCCGGCTGCTCAGCAAGGGCACGGGACGGTGGGCCGGCAGCGCCGGCGAAAATGCCAAGTTCGGCCTCAGCACGGCGGAGCTCCTGGAGGCGACAGAATTGTTGAAGGCGGAAAATCTCGGTCACCGCTTCAAGCTCCTGCACTTCCACATCGGCTCGCAGGTGCCGGACATTCTCACGGTGAAGAAAGCGGTGCAGGAAGCCGCCCGGCTCTATGCCAAGTTGCACCAGATGGGTTTCCCGATTTCCTATCTCGACGTCGGCGGCGGGCTGGGGGTGGATTACGATGGCAGCCGGTCGGCTTTCAACAGCTCGACGAATTACACGTTGCAGGAATATGCCAATGACGTGGTCTATTATATCGCCGACGTGTGCAACGCGGAGAATGTGCCGCACCCGGACATCGTCAGCGAAAGCGGCCGCGCCATCGTCGCGCATCACAGCGTGCTGATTGTCGAGGTGTTCGGGGCGATTGAAAAGACCCGGTCCGGCGAATTTTTAAAATTCGGAGACAAGGAGCACCCGCTCGTCCGGGAGCTGCTCGACATCCGGAAAAACCTAGGCCAGTTGAGCAAGCTCGAAGCCTACCACGACGCACTTGAGCGTCGCGATGACGCGCAGCACATGTTCACCCTCGGCGTGCTGGACTTGCCCGACAAGGCGAAAATCGAGGACCTCTACTGGCAAATCAGCCGGGCCGTGGTGGAAAGTTACACGGGCCAGGCTTATGTGCCCGAGGAAATCCGCCAGCTCGAGGATACGCTCGGCGATCAGTACCTCTGCAACTTTTCCGTGTTCCAGTCGCTGCTCGACCACTGGGCCCTCGACCAGCTGTTTCCCATCATGCCGATTGCCCGCCTGAACGAGCGCCCCACCCGCGAAGGCACACTGGTGGACATCACCTGCGACTCCGACGGCCAGGTGAGCAAGTTCATTGATTTTCGTGATGTGCGCGACACGTTGCCGCTGCACCAGCTCAATGGCAACGGCTTGCACGAGCCGTATTACCTCGGCTTTTTCCTGATGGGCGCCTACCAGGACATCATGGGCGACCTGCACAATCTGTTCGGCCGCGTTAATGAGGTCCACGTCTTTCTCGAACCCGACGAGCCGACCGGCTACTACATCGAGGAAATCATCGAAGGCAACACCATCATCCAGTCGCTCGCGGCGGTGCAGTACGACGAAAACGAACTCAAGCGGCTGATGAAGGCGCAGATGGATGAAGCCATCAAGTCCGACCGCATGAAGCCGTCCGAAGCGATGCGCCTGCTTGATGATTACGAACGCGGGCTCAAAGCCTACACGTACCTGAATTTTTAAGCGT
>Ga0335069_10015213_pt1 | contig 10754 bp, 4 predicted proteins | sample Lox_Sample_11_FD_206714 | JGI IMG/M metagenome (GOLD analysis project Ga0335069, IMG submission 206714) | Soil microbial communities from Loxahatchee National Wildlife Refuge, Florida, United States - Lox_Sample_1.1 | ecosystem: Environmental > Terrestrial > Soil > Wetlands | place: USA: Florida... | reverse complement strand
GAGGAGGCCTCCCGAATACTTCCCTGCTCAACTACGTTGCCAGCGTCAACATCGCGAACGCGGCGATCGTGCCCGTTGGATCGGGCGCGATTTACATCTACTCCGCGAATTCCCAGTCGCACGCGGTCGTGGACATCCTCGGGTACTTCAGCGTTCCCTTTGCGAAGCTGCCCGACAACGAGATTCTGGACACGAGCGCTGACTTCGCTGCCAGCACGACTTTCGATGTCTACAGCCCGGGCTGCGACCTTGGTTACCGGCTGGTGGGTGGTGGGTTCAACAGCCTCTGGTACAACGGCATCGCGAACATCACGTCCAGCCGACCTGTGCAGGGGATGAACTCCAGCATCCTCACCGGCCTGAACACCGGTGACAGATGGCTCTGCCAGGGAATCACCAACGTCGCCACGACCATCCACTGCAGTGCAATCTGCGCACGGGTCCCCGGCACGGTCATCCTCTACTGACCCGGTTCGCGCGGTGCGGCCGGACTTTGCCCGGCCGCGCTAGCGCTTCGCGAGCGCGGCAATTGCGGCGAGCATCTCTGAAATGCGGCGGACCTCGGAAGGCGGCGCCATGCCGAGGACCGTCCTCGGATGGCCGCTCTCCGCGAGCGTTCCGACTTCCTCCAGCCCCGCCTTCAACGTCCCGATCTCGGCGCCCTGCTGCTCGATGACCGCGAGGCGCGCGGCGCGATCCGTCTCCGCGAACGCCAGGCTGGCGGCGAGCGCGTCGCGCTCCGCTTCGAGCCCGGCAAGCCCGGCCAGCGCGGCGCCCTGCCGCTCGATGACCGCGAGGCGCGCGGCGCGATCCGTCTCCGCGAACGCGAGGCTGGCGGCGAGGGCATCCCGCTCGGCCTCCAGGGCCGGCACCCGGCTCAGCGCGGCGCCCTGCTTTTCAATGACGGCGAGACGCGCTGTGCGGTCCGCCTCGGACGCTGCCAGGCGCGCCTCGAGCAAAGCGAGCCGGACCGAGCGCGGGTCAGGCGACGCAGCGGACCCCGCGGCGGCCGGCTGTCGGGATCCGGCCTCTTCGAGCGGGACGGCTGCCGCGAACCAATTTTCGTAAGTCCTGAGCTTGTCCAGGTAGCGGGGGGCGCGGTGTTCGGCGCCCGGACGGAATCCGGCCTTCTTGGCGGCCTCTTCGAGGTCCTTCGTATACCCCATCCGGCCGAACGTGTCCGTTCCGATGCCCGCGATCAGCTCTTCGAGCTCGCTGGCGGAAAAGAGCTCCCGCCACTGCCCGATCGAGCGGCCATGCGGGCGCGCATGTTCAAGGATTTTCTTGTCCCCGAGCGAGCTACGCCGCAGCGCGTTCATCGACTCCGTTCCGGCGCCGTACTCCGACAGGCCGGATTCCCTCCCGAGCCCGACGAGATCGAGGATTCGTCCGACGGTCCCGTCGGGGTCCCCCACGAGTGCCTCGTACGAAACCTCGAGCCGCCCCGGGCTCCCGTCGAACCACGCTCCGAGGTTCGCGAGGCCGAGCGTCAGGTCGAACGAGTTGGGCGAGAGGTCCCGCCCGACGAGGTCCGCAACGGACACGCCCCAGGACGTGCGGTAGGACGCCGCGACGTCGAGCGGGCTTCGTTTCAACCACATCATCCGGGCGCCCGGAAACAGCGCCGCGAGGAACGGGAGGATGTGGTAGTAGCGCGGCGTCTTGTCGACGAAGAGGGACCGCCCCGACGCGGCGAGTCGCGAACCGTAGAGGGACGACGCGAACGCCCGCGCGGCACGGAGGAACTCGTCCTCGCCGGCGAGCTCCCGGAGGCCGATGTCGGCGAGCCGCTGATCGAATGCGGCGATGCCCGTGCGTGTGCCGTAGTAGAGAGCGTGAAGCGAGAGTAGAAACCACGGCTCGGCCGGGCAGAGGATCCGGGAATGCCGTCCGAGGATCGCGCTGAGGAGCGTCGAGCCGGCGCGAGGGCTCGAAAGCAGGAAGACGACGTTCGAGCCGTCGTCGGCGCCCGCGACTGGCATGGATTCAAGCATCGGATCCTGGGCCCGGTAGCACGCGCGGTGATGTTATCGGATTGCGGGTGAGCGAAGAGCGGGCCCTTAGAATCGTCCCATGGAGTCAGAACTCTACATCCTCGTTCTCGCTCATAGAAGACCCCGTTCCCTATGGAATGTCCTCGAAAGCCTTCGCCGGCAAGGTGCGTTGCCGTTTGCCCACGTCTGGATTGACGGGCATTCGCATACCGACGAGCGGGCCGAAAAGGTGCAGCAGTGCCGGCAACTGGCCGTCTCGTTTCCGGAGGCCCAGTGGATCTCGTGTAACGGACGTCTCGGCATTGCACGGATGATGCTCGACGGCCTCGGCGCCGCCGCGCGCCAGTCAAGAAACATCATCGTCCTCGAAGACGACTGCTTTCCGACGGCGGATGCCGTCGAGACGTTCCGACGGTCGCTAGCTGACATCGATCGCGACCCCGGGATCTACTCCGTGTACGGACACTATTTCCGTGTGCCCGGGGAGGGAGAGCGCTTTACGCGATTCCAGGGGTGGGGTTGGGCGACCACGCGGGAAAAACTCCTTCCCATACTCACCCGGCTGAGAGAGTTGCTCCTGATGAGTGAACCCGACTACATCGCCTGGACGAGCTCCGTCCTTACGCCTCAGATCCGCGCCCGCCTGGACGTCACCCCGGGACGCAATGTGATCGATGTTCTAGGGCACCAATTCAGCTGGGACAGCGCGACGACTCTGCTCACCGCCCTTCGCGGACTCGAACATTCAAAAACGCCGAAGCAGGTCGTCTTCAACAGCGGAATGGGCCCCGATAGTGGCCACTTTCACGGGGGTCAGCCGTGGCTTCGCGACCCTCCATTCAACATCATCGGTGAAGATGAGGTCTGGCAGTACTTCAATGAACCGCTACCCGAGCCCTATCGGGGCCGCACCTATTTCGGGCGCGACGAACTCGACCGGAAGCTCGCTGCCTACCTCCCTCCAGAGCCGGGTTTCTTCGTCGAGCTTGGCGCTCACGACGGACTCAGCCAGTCGAACACGCTCTACTTCGAGAGGCGAGGCTGGCGCGGCGTGTTGGTGGAGGCGGTGGAGGAGTTTGCCGCAGCATGTCGGAAGAACCGGCCGTTGGCCCACGTGGTTCATGCAGCCTGCGTCGCTCCGGACTTCATCGGACCCGAGGTCGATCTGCATGCGGTGGGTTTGATGTCCCTCGTGGTTGGTGCCCGCGCTGGTCGCGGCGACGAAGAAGCGTGGCTGACCCGAGCCGAAGCGGTTCAGAAGCTTACGCGGTCTCGCCGCCGTGCACCGGCGCAAACCCTGACGAACGTACTTGCCGAGGCCGCATTGGAGAGAATCGACCTGCTGTCGCTCGACGTCGAGGGTTACGAGGTCGAGGTGCTCAAGGGGCTGGATTTCTCACGTTTCACGCCCACGCAGATACTTGTCGAGGAATCGGGCGAAGGCGAGATCAAAGACTTCCTTTTCCAGAGGGGATATCGTGTTGTGGACGTGCTGGACGAACACACCTACACGCGCGACGTGCTGTACAGGCTGAGCGCGTAAAAGAAGTGGGGCGTCCTCCTTTTCGTCATTTCGGCGAGCTTGCTCCTCGGTACTACTCTCGTCGTCGCCCGCCGCCTCGCTCGGACGGCGGCGGAGCTCCTTTGGCTCGTCCCGGCGGTCGTCTCCCTGCAAATCGGCACTCTTGCTTGCGGCCTTTCGTTGGGGGCGCGGATGACCCCGGCGTGGTGGCTCGGCGCGCAAGCGGTGCTTCTCGCGGGAGCCTCCGCGTGGGCCCGGGGAGGCCCTCGCCCGGAGCCGCTCGCGGTCTGGAACTCCGTCCGCGGCTGGTGGACGTCGGCGCCCGCGCTCGCCCGCGCCGCAATCGCCGCCGCCGCAATCCTCATCGCGCTGTCCGGTCTCCGCCAGGCGACGAGCCTCATCTCCGGTTTCGACGACCGGATGTACCACGCGTCGCGTGTCGCCTACTGGATGCAAAACACGAGCGTTCTGCCGTATCCCACACACAATGAACGCCAGGTCGCCTTCCCGTTCGGGAGTGAGCTGTACTTCCTCTGGCCCGTCCTCTTCACGAAGTGGGAGGCCGCCGGCCGTCTTGTCTTCTGGCTCGGTTACCCGCTGGCGGCCATCGGGGTCCATCTTCTCGCGGGACGCGCGGGGGTCCGGGAATCGTTCCGCTCGCTGGCCGTCCTGCTCTTCGTCTCCACGCCGATCGTCAGCTCCCAGTCGACGGGCCTCGCCCCGGAGCTCTGGCTGACGGTCTTCGAGCTCGGGACGGCGTTCTGGATCCTCGAGGCCGCGGCGGCGGACGACCACGGCGACGCCGCTCGCGCCGCGGGCTGGGCGGGGCTCTTCCTCATCCTCGCACTGAACGTGAAGACCACCGCCGCGGGCCTTATCTTCCCTGCCGCGATTCTGCCGTTCGCGATGATGCATCGGAGCGTGAGGTGGCCAGCCTTCCGGAGCCTGGCCGCCTTCGCCGTAGGCGCGTTCCTTCTGAGCGGACTGGCCCTGAACCTCTCTGGCAATCTCGTGCGATGCGGGAATGCTCTCGGGTCCGGGGGCCTCCGACAGGTTCACCGGAGCGATCTCACCGCCCGCCAGGTCTATATCCACGCTGTGCGGCTGCCTCTTCTCCTCCTCGAACTTCCCTGGGTCCCGGATCCCCTCCGCGGCCGACTCGAGGCTGTTGGCGCGGCCTGCGCCGAGAGGACCGGAGCGACACAGACCATCGCGTTTGAAGATTCGACATGGCCCTGGCCCGGGCGATTCCGGTTCAGCCTGCCCGAGACCGCCCAGAACTACTCACTCGGCGGACTTCTCTGGCTACCGGGCCTCGCCTGCGCGCTCGTTCTCGTCTTCCGGGATTTCAGGAATTGGGGACCCGCTGGCCGGCGGACCGCGTTCGGCCTTTGCACGCTGCTGTCCTTCTCATCTCTTATTCCCGTCGTCTTCGGCCTTCGCTGGATGGTCGGGAGCGGAGTCCCCGTCAGGTTCCTCGTGGCCCCCTGGGCGCTCGGCGCCGTCCTGCTCTCGGCCCTCGCGTCGCGAAACGACTCTGCAAGCCGCGCGCTCTCCGTACTCGCGGCCGTCGCCGTGGGCATTCAGGCCATCGCTTCGCTTAGAGTCGACGGGACCGGGACCCTTTCCGCGCTCCAGGCGCCGACGCCGGACGCGACGTTGGAGGAGCCTTTTTCCGGGCTCATGAAGGATCTCCCTCCGGGCTCATGCGTGCTGCTCTTCGCCAGCCAGGACACGCGCGACTATCCACTATTTCGGCCGCGGGACGGTTTTTCGAACAGGGTCATCGCGTGGGGAGACGAGCCTCCGGTCGCGGGGCGGATCATCCAGAAGGCGCTCGACATCGGCGCCACAAACGTCGTGTTCGTGGCTTCTGAATGGCTGATGCGATCTGGAGGCACCCCACGGCCCTGGATTCCAACGCCGATGCGAGTCGCCGAAGCGATCAGCGGCCTGACCGCGGACCCGCGCATGCGCGAACATCCATCGGGCGTTCCCAAAATGCGGGTATTTGAGGTCGTGAAGCCCAGATGAGGAGCCGTCGAGCCGCTCGGTCCCGCCTCGCGAGCAATGCGGACCCGGTTCCCGGGGTCCTTCCCGCTGTGGCCACGAGCCGGAGCACGACGGGAGGCGTCGCAGGGGCCATGGTCACCTTCGTGGCTTTGCCGGTCGTAGCGGGCCTCTGGCTGACCGCCGTGGTCGAGATCCTCTCCTGGCTGCATCTTCTCGGCAATCGCCCCGCATGGGCTGTGTGCTGGGCTGTGACAACTGCGGCGGGAGTCGTAGCGGTCCCTCGGCTGCATCGGATTCTCGCCGGCGGAGTGTCGCCCCACCTGGCGCCGCCTTCAGGATGGGCGATCGCCCTCGTCGGAGGAGTCCTCGTCCTCACGTTCTTCGTCGCGGTCGTCTCACCACCGAACAACTGGGATTCGATGACGTACCACAACGCTCGCGTCATGGAATGGTGGGACCACGGCGATCTGGGGTACTGGTACACGACGATCGACCGCCAGCTCCGGATGCCACCGCTGGCGTCGTACTTCAAGCTGGCGCTGCTCGGCCTCACCGGAAACGACGTTCTCTTCAACCTCGTGCAGTGGTGGTTTTTCCTCGTTTCGATTCTCGGAGCGTTCCTGCTCGCCGCGCGCCTCTCGCCGGGCGGAAGAGCCTCATCGATCGCCGCCGTCCTCGTCGCGACGCTGCCGATGGCGATCCTCCAGAGCACGAGCACGCAGAACGACCTCGTGGTGGCCGGATACTGGCTCGTGGCGGCACTTTTCTTCCTCCGAGCCTTCGATCTCTCTGCGCCTGCCCCGACCGTGAACTTCCTTCTGGGAAGTGCGGCCGTCGGCCTTTCGTGGCTTGCAAAGGGCACAGGCCTGCTCTTCACGGGACCAGTACTCACCCTGGCTCTCGTTGCCGCCTCCAGGCGAGTGAAGCGTTCCACGGGGACGGCGCGGCGCTCGTGGCTTCGTGCGGCTGTGCTCGGCGCTCTTCTTGTGGTTCTAATCAATGTAGGTCAGTGGGGGCGAAACAAGGCCTGGTTCGGGGCCGTGACGCCGGCCAGCGTCGAGATCGTGCGGCCTGTCGATTACCTCGACTCCGGGATCGCCGGCGGCTTCAAGCTCGCTGCCTCGCAGCTCGTCCGAAATGCCGCCCTCCAGCTCGATTCGCTGCGCTTCGCCGGGCTTTCGCCCGGTCGGCTCATCCAGTTCGTGGAGCACTTGCATCGCTGGATTGGCGTCACGACGGACGAGCCGGCGCTCGCGTTCCAGTCCGTGAGGTTCTCGTCCATTCGTGGCCAGTTCTTGACCAACGAGAGCACTGCCGGCTGCACGTGGCAGTTCCTCTTGGCATGCCTGACGCCCGGCCTCGCCTGCCTGGACCGACGCCTCCGGACCCGGCGGCTCTTCTGGTGGATGCTGGCGCTGGGCTCGGTGTCCTGGGTCGGGTTATGCCTGGCGGTGCGGTGGATGCCGTGGAACCAGCGGCTCCAACTCCCCATCCTGATCTGGTTTATGGTCCCGGCGGGCTGCGCCGTGGGTGCGATGAGGCTGCCCCGCTGGTTGGTCCTAGCGGGCGCGGCCTTCCTCTTCGTCGCGGCGGTGCCATGCCTGCTCTTCAACACGACTCGACCCCTCGTGTCATGGGCATTCCTGCCGGTCCGTCTTCGTGAAACGCTCCAGCCCGGGCAACCATACGAGGCGACCTCGATCCTCAGAGAATCACGATGGCACAACTACTTTCGGGGCCAGGCGGCTGTCCGACCGGCAGTTGAAAGCGTCATTCAGGCCCTGCCCGCCGCCTGCGGGCCGCGCTCCGTCGTCGGCCTGCGGGTGAGCGGCGATATGTGGGAGTACGCCCTGTGGATCGGCGCCCGCCATTTCGATCGCGACCTGCGGTTTCGTCATCTCCCGCCGGGGCCGGTGCCATCCGACATCTGCGCCGTGATTCGGTCCGACTGCGCGGGAGGCCGGATATTCTGCCTGGATGCATCTGTGCCTCGCTGACGGAGACCCGCAACCCCAGCTCTCGACTTTCGGATGATCTCTGGCAACATCGGAGCCCGTGATTCCCGAGCGCCCGCGCGTGAGTTCCCGCCGCGCCCGCGCATTCCTGTTAAAGGCGGAGGGTAAGGAGGACGACGTTCGTTCAGGGGCCGGTGAAACGCGTCGATCGCCCGGTGCGCGGAGCGTTTCCGGCTGATGAAAATCGTCTTCCTGCACTTCCCGAAGACCGCGGGGGTCGCCATCCGGAATGCCATCGTTCGAAATCACCCGACGCTGAAGGTCCTGCCCGCGGTGGACATGATCGAGATCTGCCGCTACTCCGTCGAAGAGCTCGCGAACTACGATTTCTTCGCCGGGCACTTCGACTGGTCGTACTTCGACTTCCTCGGGCCCGATGTTCTGGCGTTTTCGCTGCTCCGGGACCCGCACGAGCGCGTTCTCTCGCAGTTCTTCTACCTGAGGACTCTGCCGGGCATCTACGGCGCCGATTTCACCCCGGAACGGTTTCCCAGGATCTTCGACGTGGCGACACGACCTCCGCGCGAGACGTTCCTGAGCAACGACGTCCTGCGCCGACATGTCGTGCGCGACGGCTTCGACAACCTGTATACGCACTACTTCTTCGCGCGCGGCTTCCGCGGGGCCCAGCTGGCCACCACCGCCGGCGTTTCTCGCCAGCGCGTCATGGAGATCGCCCGGTCGAACCTGAAGCGGCTGCCATTCGTCGGCACCTTCCGGAACCTCGACGCCGACCTTCGCGAGATCGAGCGCCTGACCGGCCTGAAGTTCCGCCACGACGTCAAGCGCGAGAACGTGACCGAGACGGTCTCGCAGGCCGAGCGGGAAGCGGCCCTCGCGGAGTTCGACGGCGGCGAGGAGACGCTCCGGCTCTTCCGCGGGTTCAGCGAGATGGACCGGATTCTCTACGACGAAATCTCGAGCCGGCCGCCGGCCGGAACCGGCGGATCGCCCGGGCGTCCCGAGCCGGCCGCCCTTGACGCGGCGAACGCGCTCCCGGACGTCCCGGCCGCCGAAATGAAAAGCGGCTGCGCCCGGAGCGCGGCGCGGAAGGAGCCGGGGATCCTCGTCCTGAACCACGACCTGCCCGTCTTCCCGGGAGGCGGCGGCGTCGAGTTCCTCACGACTCGCGAGATGGCGGGCCTCGCGGGAGCAGTGGGTCTCGTCTCGATGGCGCACGCCCGCGCAGACCTCGAGCGTGCTCGGACGCTGGAGGATTCCGGCGTCCGTCTCTTCCTCTGGAAGAGTCCGACCCTCGACGGGCCGCCGCCGCGTCACGAGCCCGCTCCGGCGTGGCGCCGCCTCGCGGGGCGCGTCGCGAGGCAAATCCGGGCGTGGCCGGCCAGGCCGGTCGAGACGCTGGACTTCGATCCTGCGTTCCGGAACCTCTCCGCTCCGCTCGTGGAAGCCCTGGCGGAAAGGCCCTGGCAGGTCCTGTCCGTGATCCAGAGCAGCGCGGCGGCGTTCGTCGACTACGTCCCGAGGGCGCTCGTGTCGATCCTCGTCCTTCACGACATCCGCTCGGTCCTGTTCGAGCGAAAGGCCCGCGTGGCCTGCGGCCCCGTCCAGAGGTGGCGCCTCAGGCGGTCGGCGCGGCGGTACCACGCGTTCGAGCGAAAATACTGCGCCCGGTACGACCTCGTCGCGACCGTCTCGGAGCACGACGCCGAGTGGGTTCGGCGCGAATACGGCGCCCCTCGCGTGGTCGCGGTGCCGCTGCCGGTCGACGCGGGCTATTTCGCGCCGCAGCCGGGGCTCGAAGCCGAGGGACGGATCGTCTTCACCGGAATGCTCGACCACCCGCCGAACGTCGACGCCGCGGTCTACTTTGCGCGCGAGGTGTTTCCCGCGATTCGCGCCCGCGTGCCGAACGCCGAGTTCCACGTCGTCGGCCGGCGGCCCCGGCCGGAGGTGCGCGCGCTCGCGGAGCTCGACGGCGTCCGCGTCACCGCAGACGTGGACGACATCCGTCCGTCGCTCGCGAGCGCCTCGGTCTTCGTGGTCCCTCTCCGCTACGGCGCCGGCGCCCGGCAGAAAATCCTCGAGGCCTGGTGCATGGAGCGGTTCGTCCTCTCGACCCCGGTCGGGGCGGAGGGCCTGGAGTTCACGGACGGCGGGAACATCGCGATCGCGGACGGCGTCGACGGCCTGGCTGCCGCGACGATCCGCGCCCTGACGGACCCGGCCTGGCGGGACGCGATCCGCGGGGGCGGACGTCGTGTCGCCGTGACGGTCCACGACCCCCGGCGCGTCGCAGAGGGTTACTGGAGCGCGATCCGGCGCGCCGTGGCCGAGAAGACGTCGACCGACGAGCCGATGCGCGTCGCCCTCGACTTCCGGTGGATGCACCCGGGACGGGCGGGCGGGATCGAGAACCTCGCGCGCTCCTTCTTCCGTGAGCTCGTGGCCTTCGACCGCCACAACCGCTACACGACGCTGATGCCGGCGCAGTGCCGCCACGATTTCGACCTGAGGCACCATCCCAACTTCCGCGTGCTGTGCCCGGATGGCGCTCCTGGGCAGGGGCGGCGGCTCGTGCGGCGGATCTCCGGCAGGATCAAGCGCCGCCTCCGGATCGACGACTGGCGGACCAGCGAAGTCCCGAACCTCCTGTGGGCGCGGTCGCTCGATGCCGAGATCGCCTACTCGGTGCCGGGTTACATCCACCCCGACCTCAATTCCCTGCGCCACGTCCTCGTGGTGCCCGACATCCAGCATGAATACCTCCCGGAATTCTTCCCAGGGAACGCCCTCGAAGAGCGCCAGCGTCTGTACAGAGACGCCGTCCGGCGGGCCGACCACATCTGCGCCATCTCCGCGTTCACGCGCCAGACGCTGATCGAGCGCCTCGGCGTCGACCCGGCTCGCGTGACGTCCGTTCCGCTCGCGGCAGGCCCGGTTTTCGGGCCGTTCCCCGACGGCGACGACGTACGCCTTGCGCGCTACGGATTGAGCGACCGCGTCTATCTTTTCCTTCCTGCCCACACCTGGCGCCACAAGAACCACCGCACGGCGCTCGAGGCGCTCCGGGTCCTCCGCGACCGGCACGGCCTGAAGCCGCTCCTCGTCTGCACGGGTGAGGCCCGTGAGGCGCAGCCTGAGCTCGACGACCTCGTCGCCGCCGCGGGACTCTCGTCGCAGGTGCGCTTTCTCGGGTACGTTCCGCAGGAAGACGTGGCCGCGCTCTACCGCGGAGCCGCGGCCCTCGTC
>Ga0335069_10015211_pt1 | contig 10755 bp, 10 predicted proteins | sample Lox_Sample_11_FD_206714 | JGI IMG/M metagenome (GOLD analysis project Ga0335069, IMG submission 206714) | Soil microbial communities from Loxahatchee National Wildlife Refuge, Florida, United States - Lox_Sample_1.1 | ecosystem: Environmental > Terrestrial > Soil > Wetlands | place: USA... | reverse complement strand
TGACTGTCTCGGGTGTAGTCCAACCGGTGGGCAAATTCAACCTAGACGGTAGGGTGGGTCCATTGAATCAAGGCGACTCGACGCTGACGCCGTTAGAAGTCAATTTGACTTTCGAAAATCTTGATGTCGCGCAATCCGGTGTGGTTCCACCCTCAGCGGCAATTAAGGGAGTTGCATCATATTCTGGTGTTCTCCAGTCGAAGGCTGGCGTTGCATCGATGAACGGTCAACTTAAGCTAGACAAGCTGCAGGTTGGGACGAATGCCAAGCCGGCAGGACGTCCTGTTGAACTCGCCTACCACCTCGAACATGGCCTGACTTCCCACATCGGGAAACTAAAGGAGAGCGAACTCCGATCCGGTAAAGCAGTTGCGAGATTCGGCGGGACTTACGAACTGAAGCCGCAGGAGACCATTTCGGGGTCTTGACCACTTCGAGCTTGCTGTACAAAACCTATAACTGAACCGTACGAAGCCGCAGTGCATTTCCGACCACTGAAACCGAGCTGAAACTCATGGCGGCGGCCGCAATGATCGGACTTAGGAGCAAGCCGAACTACGGATAAAGGACTCCGGCAGCAATCGGAACGCCAACGGAGTTGTAAACAAAAGCAAAGAACAGATTTTGCTTGATGTTGCGCATAGTGGCCTGGCTAAGTCGACGTGCCCGCACAATGCCTCGAAGATCACCCTTCACGAGCGTCACAGCCGCGCTTTCCATCGCCAAATCGGTGCCGGTACCCATGGCAATTCCGACCTGGGCTTGAGCCAATGCAGGGGCGTCATTGATGCCATCGCCAGCCATCGCCACAAACCGTCCAGCCTCCTGGAGCCGCTTGACGTGGGCGGTCTTATCGCCGGGCAAAACTTCGGCGATCACCTCATCGATGCCGAGCTTCTTGGCCACCACATCGGCCGTACCCCGGCTGTCCCCCGTGAGCATGACGATCCGGAGCCCCTCCTGATGCAATTGACCGATCGCCTCCGGCGTCGTCGCTTTGATGGGATCAGCCACCCCGATCAATCCTGCTAATTGGCCGTCGGCGGCAACAAACATCACCGTCTGCCCTTCCGCGCGCATCCTTTCCGACTCTTTGGCAAGTTCTCCAACTTCAATATTCAACTCCTCCATTAACTTGAGGTTGCCTAAAGTCACATTTGCCTGGTCCACACGTGCTTTGACACCTTTTCCAGCCATCGACTCAAACGCTTCGACGGACGAAAGCTTCTGCCCACGCCTCTCCGCTGCAGATACGATGGCAGAGGCCAAAGGGTGTTCGCTGCCTTTCTCCACGCTGGCGGCTAAACGGAGCAACCGCGATTCGTTGAATCCCGAGGCCGGCTTTATGGTCAGGAGTGTTGGCCTGCCCTCGGTAAGGGTTCCGGTCTTGTCGACCACCAGGGTATCGACTTTCCGCATGAGTTCAATTGCTTCTGCATTCTTGAACAAGACACCTTGGGTGGCACCTCTCCCCATTGCTACCATGATTGACATCGGCGTAGCCAACCCCAGCGCACAAGGGCAAGCGATAATCAAAACTGCTACTGCATTAACCAAAGCATGCGCCATGCGGGGCTCCGGTCCCCAGAGTCCCCAAACAACAAAAGTGAATGCCGCCACGCCCACCACGATTGGCACGAAATAACCGGCCACCACATCGGCCACTCTCTGGATTGGCGCGCGGCTCCGCTGGGCTTCCGAGACCATCCGCACAATTTGTGCAAGGAGCGTCTGGGACCCAACCCTCTCTGCCCGCATCACCAGTGACCCCATGCCGTTCACGGTGGCTCCGGTCAAACGGTTTCCGGTCTGTTTTTCTACGGGTATTGGTTCGCCAGTAATCATCGACTCGTCCACACTGCTCCGACCTTCCAGAACCACACCATCCGCCGGAATTTTCTCGCCAGGCCGAACGCGGAGCCGGTCACCCACCTTAACCTGATCCAGGGGCAAATCCTCCTCCGCGCCATCCCCCCGGATCAGGCGAGCCGTTTTGGGTGCCAGGCCGAGAAGGGACCTGATTGCAGCTCCGGTTCGACTCCGAGCCTTGAGCTCCAGCATCTGGCCTAATAGAACTAGCGTGACGATCACGGCTCCCGCCTCAAAATAAACTGCCACTTGTCCAGTAGCGTCCCTGAAAGAAGCCGGGAAAATCTCAGGGTCAAGGGTCGCGACGACACTGTAGACATAGGCCACACCTACCCCCATCCCAATCAGGGTGAACATGTTAGAAGTACGGTTCTGAAGGGACTGCCAGCCGCGAACAAAGAAGGGCCTGCCTGCCCAGAGCACTACCGGCGAGGTTAGAATCATCTGGATCCAAGCCCAGGCACGGGGCGAGGCAAGCCGATGCAGAGGGAGCCCCCAAAGATGTTCACCCATCGCCACACCCAAGACCGGAATGCTTAAGGCTACGGCGACCCAAAATCGTCTCGTCATGTCAACGAGTTCAGGATTCAGTTCTTCTTCGGCTGAAGCAGTCCTAAGTTCCAGGGCCATTCCACAAAGGGGGCAGCTTCCAGGTTCAGTCTGTACAATCTCAGGGTGCATAGGACAAACGAACTCGTTCAAGACTGCCGTGGAGCCCCCAAGGGATGCAGGTGCTATTGCCGTGCCGCTAGAAGGATGGCCGCCTGGTTTCACCAGGCGCACCTCATGATGCATCGGAAAAGTGGATATGGATTGTTCGCAGCCTTCCTCGGTTTGGGAATGCTCCGTGATCTCGTATTTGGCAGGTTCCAAGCAGAACTTCTCCAAGCAACGCTTGCAGCAAAAGTAGTATCTCTTCCCGTTGCGTTCGATGGTATTTGTGGCAGAGGCAGGATTAACCTTCATCCCGCAAACAGGGTCGATTGCCACGCTACCGGTCGAAGAGGAATCGTGGTTATGAGCTCCTACAATTGGGGTTTTGGGGTCTTGCTTCATAACGAGGCCATCCATCGCATATGAAAACTAGTCTAAAAATCGCAGCGGCACTTCACCGCAACGATTCTCTCCGATCAACAATTGGAAGTCATGGCCATGGAAATCTGATCTGCCCTGACAACAATTGAATGAATCTTCGTTCAGGACTGCGCAACAAATCAGGAAATCTTGGGGCGATATTTGTTGATCCCAGCTGGCATGGTAGCTGGCCCTTCGGCCGTGATGAGACCCTCTTGTGGGGCCGGATGGATGGTCGAACGGCTCCGCTTGGCGTACAGCCACGAACCGCCCCTATAAATCAACAGTAACACAATAAGCGTACCGTACAGAACTGGCTTATGCACATCTGACTTGACGAGCCAATAATAGTGGACAACGCCAGCCAGTGCACTGACATAAATCAAGCGATGCAACAATTGCCAGCGCTTTCCTCCCAATCGGCGAATCCAACCGGCGGTTGAAGTCAGAGCCAGCGGAATCATCAGAGCAAACCCGGTAAAACCGGCAGTAATAAACGTGCGCTTGCGTACATCCTTCAGCATCTCCGCAAAATCGAAGAATTTGTCTAATCCGATCCAGGTCGAGAAATGCAAGCAGCCGTAGAAAAAAGCAAAGAGCCCCAACATTCTACGGAACCGAATCAGTTCGGGGCGTCGCAAAATCTTGCGCGCGGGAGTTACAGCCAAGGTAAGCACCAGGAAGATCAGCGTCCAGTCACCAGTTTGATGTGTGACAAACTCAATCGGATTGGCCCCCAATTCTTGACGCAATGCTTTCCATACCAGGTACGCCAATGGCCCCAGGCAAGCTATGAAAACCGGGATCTTGACCCATTTTGTTCTGATGATCGATTTCAAGCGGAAGCTCCCCTCAGTAATATTTGCGCAAATCCATCCCAGCGTAAAGCGACACCACCTGATCTCCATAACCGTTAAACATCAAGGTCGGCCGTCGGAAGAACTCGCCCAGGCGCCTTTCTTTGGCCTGGCTCCAGCGCGGATGGTCCACATTGGGATTGACATTTGAATAAAAGCCATATTCGCGTGCATTCGAAATGTTCCAGGTTGTAGGGGGCTGTTTTTCCACGAAACGGATCTTCACGATGGATTTGATGCTCTTGAACCCGTATTTCCAGGGAACAACCAGGCGAATGGGGGCTCCATCCTGGTTCGGGAGCGTCTCACCGTACATCCCCACACAAAGAATTGCGAGGGGATGCAGGGCTTCATCCATGCGCAGTCCTTCGACATATGGAAACGGAATACCCGCATAACGTGCCTGCGGCATTTGCTTTGGGTCAAACAGGCTCTGAAAAGCCACGAAACTGGCCTTCGACGTGGGTTCCACTACCTTGATCAGGACATTCAACGGAAACCCGATCCACGGGACCACGATAGACCAGCCTTCGACACAACGATGTCGGTAAATCCTTTCCTCCAGTGGAGCCAGCTTCATGAGTTCGTCCAAGTCAAAGGTCTTGGGCTTATTGACCGCGCCTTCGACCGAGACCTGCCAGGGGGTGGTCCTGAAGTTCTTAGCATTTCGCGCAGGCTCCTCCTTAGGGACGCCAAACTCGTAGAAATTGTTGTAATGGGTCACGTCGTTGTAAGGGGTCTGTTTCTCGTCTGTGCCAAACGGGCCTCGAGTTACCCCGCTTAGTTTGTTCCCAGCGAGTACCTTTTGCCGTGGAGACACCAGTTCGACAAGTCTCTGGGTCGTCAACAACCCCACTCCCGCAACTGATGCATTGGCTATAAACTTGCGGCGGTTCATGTAAAGGCCCCTGGGTGTGACTTCCGATGACCGTATGTCGGCAGGTCTCTTAATTAACATATACTCCTCCTTCACTTCTGATTTATAAAACCCGGATCATCGCTCGATTATTCCCGAAGAATCTTCTTCCAGAACCAAGACAACCCGGATGGTTCACTTCGGTAGAGGCCTTGCAATCCTTAAGCATCCAGCCGGGTGACGACCATCTCACTCAGCTTTCACGTTCTCTCTTCTGGGGACTATCTATTATTGCACGTAGCGAGCGCGTATCCAAAGAGAAGGTATTTTCGGGCAGATAAGTCATTTACGCGAGGCCAAAACACAATGTATGAGGGGACGTGCGGGAGGATGCATCAGGTATATCGAAAAGCCCAGACACGCCCTTAAGGATTGAGAAACGACAATTTATAACGATTGATTTTGCTCGAACATTAGCCGGATCTAGAGGGGCGACATCCGATATTACGGAGGAAGGTCACGCCTCCGTCGAAATCCAAGAAGAGTTCATGGCCGCCGCAAAACTGTGCGACGGATCTCCGGCCAAAACTCCTGAAGCAAGTTGGCAAGAGCTCCCAGGCCTGCCTGCTGACTTCCATCAGTTAGGGTATAGACGGCTACATTCCTCTGGCCGGGGAGCCAGAGAGTGGAAGCAGCACTGGCGGCGAAATATCCCCCGAGATTTGCAGCATTCACAGTTTTATGTCCCTGATTGTTGTATGTCACAAAGGCAAAGAGCATGGCGTGCCCGGCGCGCTCCTTGAAGGTGTGTCGGTCGCTGACTATGTAACGGGTGTCCTCGCCCAGAAAGGCAGCAGCGGCGGACTGAAAGCAAGCCTGAATAGTGGAGGTTCCGAGCCGCGACCCGAGACGGCGACCGTATCCGGCTAATCCTCCCCCCCATTCTTCGGGATCCCCACTGGCTTGGTCAAATACCAGAGCGGAGGCCACTGGACCGAAATACGCCCCCACTGACCAAAAATTCTGTTTAAGATATAGCTTCCAGCGCTGGTGAGCTGTCAGCGGTTTGTAATCTGATCCGGAGGCAGAAACCATTCCTGTCAATGGGTTTACGCTGAGTGATTCCTTTTCAGGGCTCCCAGGAGCCTGGGCGGCTACATCAGGACCGAGTGACTGGGAGAAGCTAGCTGGAAGGAGTAACAATCCAAAGGCCGCCACTGCCAGGATAGGTCCCACCCTCCAAGCGCCTGCTAGCATGCTATGTTGCAGTTTTCCTCCTACTCGAGTGATAAACTGAGGACCCCAATTCAAGCGAGAACTTCCGTACAGACAGCAAGCCCACTATTTCCGAACAGGTCTAATTCTGGCGACGCACAGACCGATCCGCATAATATCCGTCTCGAGCCTGCACGATCAGACCCTTTTCTTTGGTTGCAAGATGGATCTTGTGATAGCCCGCTGGGGCATCCGCTCTGTCTGGAGTGTAACCCAAGCTGTATTGGTTGCGCAATTCTTCCTGGATCCGTTCATAGATCTGATCGATCGGCTGCTTCTTGGTAACTTCAAAGAAACCACCACCGGTCTCCTTGGAAAGCCGCTCGAGAACCTTCTTGCCGTCCGGATGCGTTTGTTGAGGGAACCTGGAACTCCCACCGCCGTGTCGACCCATGCCGCCAGGACCTCCCATATGGGGACCACCGAAACCACCCTGGGGCCCATAAGCCTCTGGGTCAGCAAACAGGATGGAGTAGACCAGTGTGTTAGTCCGTTGCGCAGACTCGATAGCCGCCGACAGAGTTAGTTGGCTACCTGTGTCCACTCCATCGGTGAGGATAATGACAGCTTTGCGTCCATCTTGTTTCTTCAACACTTCGTCTGACGCCAGGAAGACGGCGTCATAGAGCAACGTCCCGCCGCCTCTATGGCGTGAACCGGGCCAGGGGCTAGGTGAGTTACGCCCCCCGCTCTGGGGGGGTTGCTGTGATTCCAGGGATCCGAGTGCCGACTCCAACTGCTTACGCGACTGAGTGAGGTCCTGCAGGAGTTCTACTTCCCGGTCAAAGTGAATCACAAATGCACTGTCCTTCTTTTGACGAAGCACTTGCTCCAGAAAGGAATAACTGGCACTGCGTTCTTGTCCTAGAACGCGTCTCTGGCTAAGGCTTGTATCCACAAGCAAACCCAGGGTTAGGGAAAGGTCGCTTTCCCGTGCGAAATAGTGAATCGTTTGCGGACGGCCGTCTTCCTCCAGCCTGAAATCGTCTTTGCTCAGGTCCCTGACGATTTGTCCTTGCTTATTCCGCACCGTGGCAAGCACATTGACCACTTTGACGTCGATCGACAAAGTCGATCCATCCTCGCCACGCAGTTGCCAGCCAATCGGAACAAGAGAAAGCACAACAAGAAGAACCCCTAGCCTTGAGGTACATCGGCAGTATTCTCCGAAAGCCCTCGCCATCAAGACCCTTTGACTCTTAGTTGTCATGGCTGACCAGGCCGCATGGCGTGCATGCCTCTCCACCCTCTGGCAGAGCCTTCTGGACCGGGAGTATTGTCCTGGCGTCCTTCGATCATATCGAGTGCCGCGGCTTCATGTGCAGCTTGCTGCAGCGACAGAGCCTGTTGCAAGGTGCTCAAAGAGTTCTTCTGTGAGTCGGAGAGCAACGCCAGCAATTGTGGCCGCAGCCCATCGCGTTGAGTCTTGATCTGGTTCTCAAGATTCTTGATATCCACTAGTAGCTGTGCGACAACGTTGGAATCCGGCGACGCTTTGGCCATTTCTTGCTTCAGGCTCTGTCGTTTGGTCATGATCTGCTCATGAATCGGTTTTACAGTGCTACGGAAAGAGGATAGAAGCGATGTCAGGTCTTGTACCTGTTTGTCGGAAAGCTGCAGATATGATTTTAATGCATCCAGACGTGGTGCCCTTGAGCCGGGCCCTGCGGGGGGCGGACCTTGCACTGCTAACAAGGTTCCAACACCCAATAAGAAAGCCAAGACTAAAATCGATTTTTTCATCACATTTCTCCTTTAACCAATGATCAAACTGTTCCGACGCCCATCTTACTGGAAGGGATGGCCCTTCTTCTGTAAAATTAATGTAAAAAGAACCTTATCTTGAATTAGCAGGCGTCCCCCAAGTCAATCGACCGCTGCGTCATCCGCTTCCACTCGCTGCTTATATCAAAGACCATTCAAGAAGAAGATTCCCCTCGGGGAGGTTATTGTAACGTCGAGGGTTGTGAGGTTGGCATCTCTCGCTTAACCTGCACAAATCGGGATAATGGGGTCTTTCCCAGTTTGGAAAAAGAGATTTGAGCATCAAAGAAACAATGCTGTAAACTGTCGCATTTGAGCCACTTCGACGGTTTCTGGAGGAACTTTATGACGACCACCCTTTCTAGACTCAGGTTTTTACGCAGGGCCTTTGCAAGCGGTTCGGTGGCTGCCATTGCGCCTGGACTGGCTGGATCATCACCCTTTGCACGCACAAGTGTCTCGCCCTCTATTGCTGACAGCACTCCCGGCTCTGCCCCTTCGGACGTCACGGCGCCAGCCATTGGAAATCTCAATCTGAATGTCGCCAGGATCGAGACCACCTGGCTGAACGTCCCCATGCGAACCATACCAGCACGCCGCATGGTGGCCGAAAACTATGAGTGGACCTACTTTCAGGTACACAAGGTGACGTTGGCCTGTGGCATTGTGGGTTTTGGCGAGATAATGCCGTATTACACCTGGGGAAGACCTACCGAAGAGACTCTCTCCTATGCGCGAGGTCGAAACGCTACCGAATTATTGTGGGAGGATTTCAGGAGTGGGCGTCTGCCTATCTTCGTCAAGGGAGTCCGGTTTGAAGCCATTGAGAATAATGGCAGTCGGGAATGGAAAGAATTGCAGGATCGGGCCAGGAAAGGGAATGTCTTTTCCAAGCAACGAATACTGTAGTAAGGAGTCTCAACCATGAACAATTCAATATCTCGACGACACTTTCTTATCTCGACGCCAGGCCTGGCCGCAATGGCTCCTGCCGGAAGTCTCAATGCTAGTGACAACTTGCCACTGCCCTCCTCAAACGTCTCTCGTACTGGTGATGGCTATGTCAATCCTCGCAGAGTCTTGCTTTGGGAGAGTACCCGCAAGGAAATTCGAGAAGCATTGGAGTCTGGACGCCTGAAGGCTGCAATCTTGCCCACAGGAAGCACGGAACAGCACAACGAACATCTAGCGATGATTCAAGACACTGCGAGTGCCGTTCTCCTGGCCCAACAAGCCGCCCTGCGACTCTATCCCCAGGTTATTGTCTCCACGCCGGTGCCTGTGGGGATCTCTCCTTACTGGATGGAGCGCAAAGGCACGCTGACCCTTCGTCCGGAGACTTTCCTGGCCATGGTCTTTGACATCTGCGACAGCCTTAGAACCCATGGCATTAAGACCCTCTTCATCGTCAATGGCCACGGGGGGAACGACAAGCCTCTCAAGGATTTCTTGCCGGATCTTCGTACAAAACTCGGCATTCACATCGATGCTTGTTCTTACTGGGAGGCCTACTCGGCGTCTGAGGAGATCAAGCAGGAGGTAAGGAAAGTCATGCAGAGCGGCCTGGAAAAGGTACCTGGCCACTCGGGTGAATTTGAAACCTCTGTTGCTCTGGCAGCCTTTCCGGAAAGAATTCACCGTGAGGGGGTGGATTATGAAAAGATTCACCTGGCGCTCAAGGATCCGGAGGACTCGAAGACCGATCGCAGCTACTATTACGATTCATTGCTTGCCAGGCCGGAAAAAGGGGAGGCTCTGATCCGCATTGCAGTCGACTGGGTTGCGGAAAAGCTTCGCGGCATGATCGCTCAATCTTGATTCGGACGTTTCATGGGCCGCGGCGAGGTTGTGTGTAATCAACCTTCAGGAGTTGGCCGCGACGGGCGGCGGCGGTCACACGCGCGGCGGCCACCTTTAAAGTCGCATTTTCATAGAAGTGCCCCATGACCTTTCTCAGGTCCCCACCGCGGATGAAAATGGTAGGGCGTGGTGGCCCCACCGCGCCGCTTTTCAGAAGTGAGGACGGCTGGGGCCAGCCGTCCCTACCAAAATTCGTATTATCATGAAAGCTCTGAGCATAAGCTATCCAATCTGAGTCCCTTCGGGGTTCTTGACTATACGGGGTTAGAGAGGAATTGAATGTTAACTTCGAGGCGAACGTTTCTGAAGAGCACAATGACTGGTACGGGTGTGGCCTTGGGAGGATTAAGGAGCTTGGCGAATCCCTTTGATCCCCTGGCGGGATCAGGCAGAGAGATTCAGACGGCGGGAGAATCTTCTTCGAACACGCCAGTGTACACGCGTGGCGTGGGAGTGTATCCCGGAGATCCAAAAGATTACATTGGTCCAGAGATGGTGGTGGATGACGCGAACTATCGGAACCTGGCCTTGCACCGGCCTGCTTACCATTCAAGCAGCTATGACTACAACCTCACGGCCCAACTGGTCACGGACGGAATCAAGGAAACGAACCTGCCACGTTGGGTGGTAACCTCCACGAGCCAGCACGGCATTCTCAAAAGGAACGAGCGTGAGTGGCTCCTGGATCACAACCCGGTAACGACCATGGACTTCAAAGGAAAGGGTGGGTGGGTGCAGATCGAGGTGGGAGGCGGGAATCAGTTGCCTGAGGTGGACCGTGTGGAACTATTGACCCTGGTGCCTTCGCACGGGGCGGAGCTTAACGGTTTGACGTTCCTCGTTTCGGCCTCTGATGACGGTCAAACGTGGAGAGAACTGGATCGCATCTCCGGCATCCCTCCTTCCGGAGAATTTGGCTTGCCACCTGGGTTTGCGGAGTCAAAAAATGTCTATAAACCATCGATTGCTCTGAGCCGAGTGTCCCGGAGCCGCTTCTACCGTGTCGAATTTGAAGCCGCCAACGCAACACAGTGGCACGTTGGGGAAGTAGCGTTCTTCAACAGCAATCGCCGGGTGGAGTTGGGAGGGCCTTATGACTTTACCAGTGCGTGGATGAGTGCTGGCCAAAGCGAGGAGTGGGTTTACGTTGATCTGGGTGCTGCCTGCAGATTCGACCGCGTCGTTCTGTACTGGATCCGG
>Ga0335069_10015210_pt1 | contig 10755 bp, 11 predicted proteins | sample Lox_Sample_11_FD_206714 | JGI IMG/M metagenome (GOLD analysis project Ga0335069, IMG submission 206714) | Soil microbial communities from Loxahatchee National Wildlife Refuge, Florida, United States - Lox_Sample_1.1 | ecosystem: Environmental > Terrestrial > Soil > Wetlands | place: USA... | reverse complement strand
TTCCGCGGCGGCCTGTCAAAGGTCTAGAATCGGCCGCTTGGATCGGAATGCGGGGTTGCCTTATGCGAAACGCCGTTGCGGCCGTGATCGCAAGCGCATGCCTCTGCGGGTGCGGTGAGCAGCGCCTCGAGTGCGGCGCCGACGCGGTGAGCGGCACGCTGACTTCGATGGTGCGCGATCGCGTGCTGCGCGTTGCCGCCGACTCCTATCCGGCGACGCTCGACCCCGCAAAGCGCGCGGCGCTGACGAAGGCGACCCGCGTCACGCCGGTCGAACTGAAGCTCGTCGAATGGGACACCGACCGCGGCAAGCTCGTCTGTATGGCAACGGTTGTCGTCGACGCGCCGGGGCCCCAGATGGAGACGAACCAGCGCCGCGAGGCGAAGCTACCCTACCGAGTGATGGTCGATTCCGGCGAGGTGTTTCTCGTCGAGGTGTCGTACGCCGATCTGATGACAGTCATCCCGGCGCGCATGGCGCCGGAGAGGCCGCACTAATGCGGTCGGTTCGCCGAAGTAGGGTCAGAGACAACTTCCGTCAAGCCCTCGACACTGCCGGTCAGTGTGCAGCAAGTCGTCTCTGACCCTAATTCGATCGTGCTGCGAAAGTCGTCTCTGACCCTACTTAACGCGCCGCTCGAGCAGGTGGTCGAGCGCTATCTTCCCCGGACCGTAGAAGAACGTGACGAGCATCAGCGCGCCCCAGAGCATGTGATCCTTGAGCCCCGCATCGCTCAGGTCGGGGTAGGAAACGACCGCGACGATGTTGAACGCGAACAACGCGGCTGCGGCAAACCGCGTGGCCAGCCCGAGCGCGAGCAGCACCGGGAGCCCGAGCTCGGCCGCGGTGCCGAGGTAGGCTGCCACCGTCGGCGGCAGCAGCGGGACGTGGAATTCGTTGGCGAAGAGCGCGAGCGTGGAATTCCAGCTCATGATCTTGATGAGGCCGGAAGCGAAGAACACCCTCGCGACGTAGAGACGCACGGCGAGAGCGAAGACCGGCTGCAACCGGTCGACGAGTTCACCGAATCCGGCGCAGAGGTGCGCGAAGCGGCGGGGCAGGGGTGTCGCGGCGGCGTTCATGGCTGACGGCTCCTAGACTGTCGGGCTGTTCGGGGGTTAGTCGCAGCTTCGCTTGCGAACTGACACCGGCGGCCGCCGGCCGAGCGTGGAGGGGGCGAAGCGGCCGTCCGAGGCCGGTACCTAGCCCTCGACGATCGCCGCAATCGTTCCGTTTCCGATCTGCGAATGCAATGTGCGGCCGAGGTCGAACGCGGCGTCGGCTCTCTGCGCGGCGTCGATGGCGCGGGCAAGCGTCGCGCCGGAAGCGAGCGCCGCAAGCCACGCAAAGGCGTCGCCAGGCAGTCGCTCGATGACGATGCCGTCGGGATCGCGGCGGACCGCGAGCATGGCGGCGGCAGCGTCCGCCGGAGCGCCCGTCTCGTCGGAAGCGCGCGCTTGCCAGATCTCCAGGATCGGATAGGCCGAAGAAACGAGCCGGCACCGCGCCGAAAGGCGCAGCCCGATCCCGGCAAGGTGTTCGGGTGCCACCGCGGCGAGCGCCTCGAGCACTCGTTCCGGAGCGGGCGCATCGTCTGCGGCGCGATTGACTTCGTCGATCGCCCATTCGAGACGCGCGACGTCCGGCAGGTAGCGAAGCGCGGCGAGCGGGGGATGCTCCGCGAGGAACGCGCCGAAGGTGTCGCCGTAGTCGTTGAGGTCGCCGCTCGCCGAGGGCTGCGCACGGACGTACGCGTTCACCGCAGCGGCGAAAGCGGCGTCGCCTACGATCTGCCGGATTGCCGGGTAGGTGGCCGCGAGCGCCTTGCGGTAGTTCGCGAAGATCGCCCGGCGGTAGATGTCCATCCGCTCGGGCGCCGGCGCAGCGCCCGCGACCGCGAAGGCCGGAATCGCGCCTTCGGGCGCGTAGAGCGCGTCCGCGAAGCGCTGCTGGAGCTCAGCGAGCGATGGCATGCGAGTCGTCGAGGATCGCCTGGGCGGTCGCGGCTTCGCGCGCGAGCACCTCGAATTCCGGGATGTCGAGATCCCATTCGATCAGCGTCGGCCGCGGGCCGAAACGGGCGATCGCCCGCGCATAGAGCGCCCAGACCTCCGGCGCGACCGGCGCGCCGTGGGTGTCGATCAGGTAGTCCCCCGACCGGTCGAACCCAGCCAGGTGAATCTCGGCCACCTTGTCGGCGGGAATCGCTGCGAGATAGCGATCGGGATCGAAGCCGTGATTGACGGCGTTCACATGGATATTGTTGACGTCGAGGAGCAGCCCGCACCCGCTGCGCCGCGCGAGCTCGGCGACGAATTCCCATTCGGGAATCGTCGCTTCGGCGAAGGCGAGGTAGGTCGAGACGTTCTCGACGAGGATGTCGCGCCCGAGCGCATCCTGGACCTCCCCGACCCGCGCTACGACGTGTGCGAGCGCCTCCTCGGTGTAGGGCAGCGGCAGCAGGTCGTTGAAGTGCCGGCCGCCGATGCCGCTCCAGCAGAGGTGCTCGGAGACGAGCGCCGGCTCGACGCGCGCGGCCAGGCGCGCGAGCTTCGCGAGATGGGCGCGATCGAGCGGATCAGCCGAACCCAGCGACATTCCGACGCCATGCAGCGACAGCGGGTAATCGGTCCGCAGATCGTCGAGGGCGGCGACCGCCGGGCCGCCGTCGGCGAAGTAGTTCTCGCTGTGGACCTCGAGCCAGGGGATCGCAGGGCGCTCCGAGCGAACCTTGCGGATGTGCGGGCTGCGCAGCCCGACGCCCGCAGCCCCGCGCAGCGCGCGATCGACCGCGGAAGAGGAATCGGCCGGGCGCACCGTCCGCCCGGCCGCAGAAGTCAACGCGTTTTCGCTCAGGCCTTCGGCGGCGCGGACTTGCCGCCCATCTTGTCGCACTCGCCCTTGTTCACGTATTTCCACTCCGCTGGGTCCTTGTCGGTCTTGGCGCCCTGCCCGGCGCACGCGTGCTTCGCCGTGCCGCAGTCGTTCTGGCCTCCCTTCGCGACACCGTAGCACTTTTCCTGGCCGGGCTGCGGCGTCACCGGACCGGCCGCCATGGACGTGGCGGCGAAGCCGAGCGCGAGCGCACCGGCGATCGCAGCTTGAATCGTGGACTGGTAATTCATCGGATCTCCTCGGGTTGTTTTGAACGGCAAGCGGGCTGGCACGGCGCCACCCACTGCGGTGGTCGGCCGAGCCGGGCGAAACCTTACCATGCGGCCCGCCGGACGCAAGGGGGCGTGGAGTCCCTATACGCGGCCGCGAATCGGTCGGATGCGCCGGCCGGTGGGAGCCCAGCGCCGTTAACGCCGTCGACGTTCCTGGCGTTTACCGTCGCTGGAGCGCGCCGGGTTCGGGTCCGCGATCGAGCGCCCTAGGCGAGCGGCGTCAGGTTCTCGAGCAGCGTCGGAATCAGCTCGGCGACGGTCGGATGAATATGGACCGACCGGGTGATCGCCGTGTAGGGCTGACCGGCGTTCATGATGTCGACGATGCAATGGATCGCCTCGTCCGCCTCGATGCCCAGCAGCGCCGCGCCGAGGATCCTCTTCGTTTCGGCGTCGACGAGCACCTGCATGAACCCCTGGGTTTCCGAGCGCTCGCGCGCGCGGCCCACGCGCGTCATCTGCATCTTGCCGACGAGCGCCGGGCGTCCTTTCGCGCGCACTTCCGCTTCCGACATCCCGACGCGCGCGAGCGGGGGATCGGTGAAGAGCGCATAGACCGGGATGCGGTCGGAGACGCGGCGGCGGTCGCCGTCGAGAAGGTTGCCGGCGACGATCTCGTAGTCGTTGTAGGACGTGTGCGTGAAGGCGCCGCGCCCATTGGCGTCGCCAAGCGCCCAGATGCCCGGCACGCTCGTCCTCAGTTCGTCGTCGACGCTGATGTAGCCGCGCGAATCGACGGCCACCCCCGCCTTGTCGAGACCGAGGTCGTCGGTATTCGGAGTTCGGCCGACGGCGAGCAGCAGATGCGAGCCTGCGATCTCGCGCGGCTCCTCGTCGCAGCTCATCCGGATCGATACTCCCATGCTGTGACGCCGCGCGGCCAGGCACTGCGCGCCGAGGCGAAACGCGACGCCTTCGGCTTCGAGGATCGCCTTGACCGCATGCGACACCTCCGCGTCCTCGCGCGCGACGATGCGCGGCGCCATCTCGACCACGGTGACGCGGCTGCCGAAGCGCCGGTACATGTGCGCGAACTCGAGCCCGATGTAGCTGCCGCCGACGACGACCAGGTGCTCGGGCAGGAAGTCGACGTCCATCATGCTGGTGCTCGTCAGATACCGCACGCCGTCGAGTCCGTCGAACGCGGGGATCGTCGGCCTCCCGCCGGTGTTGATGAAGATCTCGGATGCTTCGAGCAGCGTGCCGTTGACGCTCACGGTGCGCGCCGACTCGAAGCGGCCGTGACCGTTGACGAGCGTAAGGTTGGGCGTCTTGCGCAGCCAGTTGGTGACGCCTTCGTTGGACTGCTTGACGACGGCGTCCTTGCGCGCCTTGACGCGCGCCATGTCGACCCCGACCGGTCCGCCGATCACGACGCCGAAATCGGCGCCCCGGCGCGCGACGTGCGCGGCGCGCGCGCTCGCGATCAGCGTCTTCGTCGGGATGCAGCCGGTGTTGACGCAGGTGCCTCCGACCCGCGCGCGCTCGAGGATTGCGGTCTTGCGTCCGGATTCGGCGAGGTGCACGGCGAGCGACGGGCCCGCCTGGCCCGTGCCGATCACGATTGCGTCGTAACGCTCGGTTGCCATTCACCCCCCTTTCCCGGCGCCCGTCGAGCGCTCTGGGCAGGTTGCGTCAGACTCTTGCCCGGCGCTCGCGGCGCACCGGGTCGTGGATCACGACGCCGTCCATCGGATCCACCGGCGCCCGCCATGGCGCGCGCTCGATCATCCGCCGGGTGTCGGCATAGCCTTCGCGCCAGCGTTCGCGGATGCCGGTCGGCGTGAAGTCGATGTCCTTCGTATGATCCTCGCCGTCGACCTTGGGGGCAACCAGCCGCACGACGTGCATCGTCGTCCCGCAGCCCCACGAAGCGAGCTCCTTCGCCTTTGCCGAGTCGCGGATGGCGGCAGGCAGATCCTTCGCGAGCTCGCGAATGACGTGGCGCAGGTGATGGATCTGCTGCTGTCGCGCGATGTGGCTCTTCGCGCGGCTCGCGTACTGGATGTCTTTCTGCCGGCCGATCACCTGCCACAGCGACTCGGGCTCCGGGCCCTCGGGGTTCCACATGTGGACGGTGAAGATCAGCGAGTCCTTGCGCGGCTTGTCGTCGAGCACGGCTTCGATCGGCGTGTTCGAGTAGATGCCGCCGTCCCAGTACGGATCGCCGCCGATCCGCACCGCGGGGAATGCCGGCGGGAGCGCGCCCGAGGCGAGCACGTGGTCGATCCCCACCTCCTCGTCGCGGCTGTCGAAATAGCGCATCTCGCCGGTGCGCACATTGACGGCGCCGACGGTGAGGCGGATCCTGTGCGCGGCGCAGTGCTCGAGATCGACGAGGCCCGAGAGCGTCTCCCGCAGAGGCGCTGTCGTGTAATAGGCGGCCTTCTCGATCCCGAGTTGCGCGTGCGTCGAGAACCACGCGAAGGGGTTCGGCACGAAGAACGCGCCGATCCCGCGGGTGACCGTGGCAAGGTTCGCCGTCGCGTTCGAGAGGCCGGTCAGGAAGCGCAGCGGATCGTAGCCGACGTCCTGCTCGACGCGGCTCCAGAAATCGCGGAGCCGACGCATGCGATCCTCCCGCGCGTTGCCGGCGATCAGCGCGGCGTTGATCGCGCCGATCGACGTGCCGATCACCCAGTCGGGCTCGATTCCCGCCTCGTGCAGCGCCTCGTAGACGCCGACCTGATAGGCGCCCAGCGCGCCCCCGCCCTGGAGGACGAGAACGACCTGGCCCGGAAGTTCGGGGCGCTTGGCGGGCGCAGCGGCTCCGTTGCCGCGCATCTTGGGGGCGGGCGCATGCCTAGTGGCCATCGGAGCGTCCTCGTGTGCCGGCGGGCGGATGGGCGAGCGGTCGGCGGATATTGTCAACAAGGTTGACATTATTGCGCGGTCCAGCCGCCGTCGATCGGGATGATGGCGCCGGTGATAGGCGCTGCGGCGTCGCTCGCGAGGAACGCGGTGAGCGCCGCGACTTCGGCGACCTGGACGAACTGCTTCGTCGGCTGCGCATGGAGCAGCACGTCGTCGATCACCTGGGCCTCGGTCAGCCCGCGCGCCTTCGCCGTGTCGGGGATCTGCTTCTCGACGAGCGGCGTCCAGACGTAGCCCGGGCACACGGCGTTCATCGTGATGCCGTGGGTCGCAACCTCGAGCGCGACCGTCTTCGTGAGGCCCGCGATCCCGTGCTTGGCCGCGACGTACGCGGATTTGTACGGGCTCGCGACCAGCGCATGCGCGGAGGCGATGTTGACGATCCGTCCCCACCTCTTTGCCTTCATCGGCGGCAGCGCGAGGCGGATCGTGTGGAAGGACGCCGTCAGGTTGAGCGCGAGAATCGCGTTCCACTTGGCGACCGGGAACTCGTCGATCGGCGCGACGAACTGGATGCCGGCGTTGTTGACGAGGATGTCGACGGCGCCGAAGCGCTCGATCGCCCTGCCCATCATCCGCTCGATCGCGTCCTGCTGCGAAAGGTCGGTTCCATCGTAGAGGACCTCGACCGCGTGGTCGGCGGCGAGCTTCGCGCGAAGCTTCTCGATCGCGGTCGTGTCGCCGAAGCCGTTCAGGATGACGTTGGCGCCGCCGGCGGCCAGCGCGGTGGCGATACCAAGACCGATGCCGCTCGTCGATCCGGTGACGAGCGCGGTTTTGCGGTTGGACATGCTGAGTCTCCCTGGGGTTGGATGGGACTGGGGCCAGGACCACGCCGAAACCGATCACGGAGTTGCCGGCGGGGAAGCCCGGCGGGTCCGTTCGTGAGGGTGTGGCGGCCCCGTTCGCTCGCTTAGTCAGCGGATGCCGCGCATTACTTACTGCGTTCTCGGCGGCGACGCTCTGCGTCGTGCGCGCGATCGCGTCGCGTCGTACGCGAAGCCGCGCGCGAATGCGTGCGTCGAGCGAACGCCAAGCGCGTCGCGTAAGCAAACCCGCGCGCATCCGACTATGCGGCAGGCGATGTCGCAACCGGAATCTCGGTGAGATCCGCCCCGGAAGCCCCGCTGTCCGATTGAATTCACGACGCGGCGATCCACGATCGCATTCGCAGTTCAACCTCTAGGAGAGAAAGTCATGTTCACGTCGAACCAAACCCGGGGCCGCGCGGCCCGATCCGCGCTCGTCGCAGGCTTGCTGTGGCTCGCCATCGCAGCGCCGGCGCTCGCCGGCGGCTGTCCCGCCGACAAGGTCGGCAACAATCCGCTGGCGGGCGCAGCCAAGGCGCCGGTCGGCGTCGCCGAGATGGAACTCGCCTACATCGATCTCGGGAAGGAAGCGGTGAATCTGCCGCAGCGCCGCCTTCGCTATCGCCACATGGAGATCCAGCCGGGCGGCGTCGTTCCGCTGCACTCGCACGCCGACCGGCCGGCGCTCATCATGGTCAACCAGGGCCAGATCTTCGAGTACAGCAGCCAATGCACGGTGCCGATCCTGCACAAGGCCGGCGAGATCGCGCGCGAATCCAACGGTCTCATGCACTGGTGGAAGAACGAGGGCAGCGTCGTCGTCGTGCTGACCATCGCCGACATCGTCAACGACAGGAAGCCCGACACGATGATGCCGATGATGTGACAGGCCGCGCGGATCGGAACAGCACCGGAACAGCGCCGGAAGCGCGCGGGGTGAGCGGAACATCGTGAGCCCCGCGCTTCGATTTGAAGGGAAGTGACGGGAGGTTGCGCGACCATGGCGATCCTGCTGAGCGGTGCCGCGTTCGCGGTCTCCGCGCTTTGCGCGGGCCTGATGGGCTTTGCGATCCAGCGCGGTGCAACCTGTACGGTCGCCGCGATGGACGAGGTCGTGCGCAGGCGCGGATTCAACCGCCTCGCGAGCATGATCGAGGCCTCGCTCTGGGTCCTCGGCGGCCTCCTGATCGCCCAGGCTTTCGATTCTCTCGGAGAGATGCCGGCGGGCTACGCGATCACCTACGCGACGGTGCTGGGCGGCGCACTGCTCGGTTTCGGTGCGTACGTAAACAAGGCCTGCGTGTTCGGGGCGATCGCGCGGCTGGGCTCCGGCGAGTGGGCGTACGTCGTGACGCCGCTCGGCTTCTACGTCGGCTGCGTGACGGTCGCGTCGGTCTTCGCGTTTCCCGCGCAGCAGAAGCTCGCGCAGGGATCGCCCGTGCTGCAGGCTGCGCCGTGGCTCGCCGCCGCCTTCGCCGCTTTCATGATCGTTCGCCTCGGATGGGGATTGGCGACACTCGCTGCGGCAGGAGAGTCCGGCTCGCTGCCGGGGCGCCTGGCCCGCTCGCTGGCGACGCGGGCGTGGTCGCCGCATGCTGCGACGACGGTGATCGGCATCACGTTCTTCGTGATGCTGCTCGCGGTCGGCGCCTGGGCGTACACCGACGTGCTCGCCGAGCTCGCGCGCGGCATGGCGGGCGATCTGGTCGGGCGAACGCTGCTGCTCGCCGCACTCTTCGCCGGCGCGTTGCTGGGGGGCTGCACGGCCGGACGATTTCGCAGCACGCCGATCTCGGCCGCCCGGCTCGCGAAGTGCTTCGTCGGCGGCGTGCTGATGGGCTGGGGGAGCCTCCTCATTCCCGGCGGGAACGACGGATTGATCCTCGTCGGCATCCCGCTCCTCTGGCCCTACGCGTGGCTCGCGTTCTTCACGATGTGCGTGGTGATCGGCATCGCGCTCGTCGTCGAGAGAAGCGTGGTCGGCCACGGCGCTGAGCAGGCGGTGCAGTAGCGGGCGTTCGCTGGCGGCACGTCCGCGGGCCCGGCGGAAACCCGTTACCATCCGCACTCGGACCCGAAAGCCCCATGCGCTTCACCGTCGCCACCTACAACATCCACAAGGGTTTCACGCAGCTCAACCGCCGGATGGTGATCCACGAGCTGCGCGACGGTCTCCACGGCCTCGCTGCCGACATCGTGTTCCTGCAGGAGGTCGTCGGCGTCCACCGCGGGCACGCGGCCCGGCATCAGGATTGGCCGGTCAAGCCCCAGCACGAGTTCATCGCCGGCAAGGTCTGGCGCGAGGTCGCGTACGGCAAGAACGCGATCTCGCACCACGGGCACCACGGCAACGCGATGCTGTCGCGCTACCCGATCCTCGCGCAGGAGAACCTCGACATCTCCGCGCATGCGTTCGAGAGCAGGGGGCTCCTCCATTGCGCGATCCGCCTGCGCAGCGACGCGCCGCCGCTGCATTGCCTCAACGTCCACCTCGGGCTCTTCGAGCGCGGCCGCCAGTGGCAGCTCCGCGCCCTCTGCGAGCGGATTCGCGCCACCGTTCCGCGGGACGCGCCGCTCATCGTTGCCGGCGACTTCAACGACTGGCGCCGGAAAGCCAATCGTCAGCTGATCGCCGAGCTTGGCGTGACCGAGGTATTCGAGGCGGTCCGCGGGCGCCCCGCGCGGACCTTTCCGTCGGTGCTGCCCGTATTCAGCCTCGACCGGATCTATGCGCGCGGCCTGTCGATCGTCGACGCGCACATCCATTACGCCTATCCGGGCGGGCGGATTTCCGACCACGCCGCGCTGCACGCCACGTTCGACCTCAAATGGAAGCGGCGCTGAATCGCTTCCTGCCGGGCAACCGCGTGACGCTGCTGCGGAGCGGCGGCGAATATTTCCCGGCGCTCGCGCGTGCGATCGACCGCGCCGAGCGCGAGGTCTGGCTCGAGACCTACATCTACGCCGACGACGACGTCGGCCGGATCGTCACCGCTGCGCTCGTTCGCGCCGCGCAACGCGGGATCGTCGTCCGCGTCCTCGTCGACGGCTGGGGGGCCCGGCACTACCTGACCGCGGCGATCGAGCGCGAACTCGAGGACGGGAAGGTATCGCTGCTCAAGTACCGGCCCGAAGTCGCGCCGTGGCAGTTCCGCTCGCACCGGTTGCGGCGGCTCCATCGGAAGCTCGCCCACATCGACGGGCGCATCGCGTTCGTCGGCGGCATCAACATCATCGACGACGTCAACACGCCGGGGCAGAAGCCGCCGCGCGTGGACTTCGCGCTGCGCATCGAGGGCCCGCTGCTCGTTCCGATCGTGCGCACGATGCAGCGCGTCTGGGCGATCAACGAGCTGGTGCAGTTCCGCAGGAGCGAGGTGCCGCTGTTCCCGTCGCCGCGGCGCGCGCAGCGCGCGGGCGCGCAGACGGCGAAGTTCCTGATCCGCGACAACCTGCGTCACCGCCGCGACATCGAGACGGCATACCTCGCGGCGATTCGCACGGCGAAGCATGAGATCCTGATCGCGAGCTCGTACTTCTTTCCCGGCATCCGCTTCCGGCGCGCGCTGATCGCCGCCGCCGAGCGCGGCGTCGCCGTTACGCTGCTGCTGCAGGGGCGCGTCGAGTACCTGCTGCTCCACTACGCGTCGCGCGCACTGTACGGACAGCTCCTCTCCGCGGGCATCACCATCCAGGAATACCACCAATCGTTCCTCCACGCGAAGGTCGCGGTGATCGACGGCCTCGTCGCGACCGTCGGATCGTCGAACATCGATCCGTACAGCCTGCTGATGTCGCGCGAGGCGAACGTCTTCGTCCGCGATCCGGATTTTGCGAACCAGCTCCGGGAGGAACTCGCGCGGATGATCGACGACGGCTCGCGGCGCCTGCGGCCGCAGCACTGG
>Ga0335069_10015209_pt1 | contig 10756 bp, 12 predicted proteins | sample Lox_Sample_11_FD_206714 | JGI IMG/M metagenome (GOLD analysis project Ga0335069, IMG submission 206714) | Soil microbial communities from Loxahatchee National Wildlife Refuge, Florida, United States - Lox_Sample_1.1 | ecosystem: Environmental > Terrestrial > Soil > Wetlands | place: USA... | reverse complement strand
CGCAAGCAAGCATCCCAACACTACCCGTCTCATTTGTCTAGTCCCTCTTGGTTCAAAACCTTACTGCGCACTAAATTCAATTTCTCCGAGGCGATCTGAAGCGCTTGAACCGCTTGACGCCCAGCGCGCTCTTCCTCTATTCGCCGATTCGAAATCGCCACGGAGAACAACACTGCGGTCAACGCCGCGAAAGCGGAGGCCGGCACCATCCAACGAAACCATGAGTTCGTCCGCGGGGCCTCGACCTTCCGTTTGATCTCCCTCGCCGGGGCGATTGGCTCTTGTGAGATTCGCTCGCGTAGCCGTTCGGCGAACCCTTCCGGCGGGTCTTCCCGGCGGAATGCATCGCGAAGCCGGTCATCGAGGTTCATAGCGATAACTCCCCATATTTGCGTTCCAATTTATCGCGAAGCAGTTTCAACGAGCGTTGTAAGTGGCTCTTGACCGTTCCCAGCGGCATTTCCAGAACCTCCGCGATTTCCGACGCCTCCATATCCTCCTGGTACTTCAAGATCATCACGAGTCTTGGCTTGTCAGGCAAACTGGCCACCAGCGCCCGTAGCGCTTCCTTCAGCATCGGGTCCCCGGGAGTCGCGGGTGCGGCTGGTTCGCGTACTTCGTCCAGCGCCCACAACGGCCGCATCCGCCGCTGCCGATCGATCGAACGGTGAGCCGTCACCTTCCTCAGCCAATTGACAATGTGCCGCGGCGATTCGAGCGAACCCACACTGCGGTGCAACTCCAGGAAGACATCCTGCGCGACTTCCTCAGCCGCGCAGCGGTCCCGCAGAAAGGCATAGGCGATGCTGAATACCATTGACTGATGCGTATACACCAACTCGGAGAACGCGTCCCTTTGGGCCGACGGTTCGCGATGAGGCTGAGATTCCAGCACTTGGCTTTGCATCACGTCTTACTAAACATTAATACGCGACCGAGTTACGACGGGGACGCAAAAGTTTCCCGAAACCTGTAAAATGCCACGGAGGGCAGCCGCAAGATGCTGAAGGTTAAGCGGGTGTATCGATTTAGGGCGAGCGATTGAAAACCGCCGCCAAAGCGCTTCTCGCCGCGCTGTTTGCTGTTTGCATCTACCGCGCGATCACCCAATCCGTCGTTTTCGATGAGGCTCTCACCTGGGAGCTCTACATCGCTGGACCGGTCGATAAGATCTTCCACACGTTCGACGCCAATCACCACTTCCTGAATACGGTGTTGATGCGCATGGTCACGGCGATTTTTGGCGTTTCCGCCTTCACCTTGCGCATTCCGGCGCTGGCCGGAGCGGCCCTATACTTCGCCGCCGTGTACCGTCTGTCGCTGGTCGCATTCGGCGAGAGCGTCCGCTTCTTGATCGCGGTGGCTGCTCTGACGCTCAATCCATTCGTGCTCGATTTTATGGTCGCGGCGCGAGGATATGGAATGGCACTGGCCCTATGGATGTGGGCGTTGGCCGTTTTGCTGCCGGTTTTCCAAGGCCGCCCGCCTACGCGAAAGAATCTGATCGCAGCCGGTTCGGCGATCGCTCTGTCCGTTACCGCAAATCTGGTTTTCCTGTTACCTGCCACGGTGCTCGCGGGAATGGGTTTGGTATATCTGCTCAAGCAGCAGCCTGCGCCCGAGCCAGCGAAGAAGACGAAACGTCGTGAACAGAAAACTGGGAGACCGGACTGGATCTGGTTCGCCGGGCCGATTGCCGCTGTTGCCGCTCTATTCTTCTTGATCGCCCCTGTCGAAGACATGAAGCTCGACCAGTTTTATACCGGCGTCCCGACCATTTTGGAGAGCTTACGCAGCCTGGCGAGCGTATCGGTCGAACACTCCGGTCCTCTGGCGCGCGCAGGCTGGTCGGACGGCTGGCGTGATTCCGTGGCCTTCGTCGTCGGGCCGTTGATCATCGTTGGCGGCCTGGTCTTTGGCTTGCTTCGCCGCGACTGGCTGCTGATGGTTGCTTCGGGAACGGCTATCGCTTCGGCCCTTGGACTGATCCTCATTCATCTCGCGCTCGGCCGTCCGTATCCCGCCGACCGCACCGGGCTCTACTTCCTGCCGCTCGTGACGCTGGCGTTAATGGGGCTCACAGCATCGCGAGAGAAGTTTGTGTCGATCGCCGCTTTCGCGATTTCGGTCGTCATGATCGGGCAGTATTTGACCGAGTTCAACGTGAAGAAGTTCTGGGTATGGGATTATGACGCGGACACGCGGTCGATGGGCGAATACCTCGCTGCACACCGCAACGGACAGAAAGTCAGTGTGGGCGGATCGTGGCAGCTTTCGGAATCGCTCGGATTCTACTTGTTCCAGAACCATTGGGATTGGCTCGAGATCAATCGACGCCCTCCGCAGCCAGGTGACGATTATTACGCCCTGATTCCCCAGGACGCATCCACCGTGCAAACGCTCGGCCTCAGAGAAGTTTTTCGCGGTCCCGTTTCGGGCAGCGTCCTCGCCGCGCCTGCGAAATAGTAGAGAATTTCGCCTGCAACCGGGGACTACAATTGAGGCATGGCGACCTCAACCGGACAGATGACCGTCGAGCAGTACCTCGCCCTGCCGGAACAATGTGACACGAACGGCAACGACGTCAAGAGTGAGCTGATTGCCGGGGAGATTGTCTTGGCGCCACTTCCGTCCCTGCGGCACGATTTGTTGAAGAATCAGATCTGCGATGTCTTGAGATCCTTTTTAGGCGAACGTCCGGACTTGGGGTTGAGAGCATTCGTCCAGATGGGCTTCGCGGTCACCGAGTTCGATGCCCTGATTCCTGACGTGTGCGTCATTGCCACGAGCCGCTTGCAAGAGACGACCTCGAGAGTTCTCACCGGCGCCCCGGAGATCGCCATCGAGGTTCTCTCGCCGAGCGACACGGTGTTTCACTTCAGGCATAAGATCGATACCTATGTGTCGAATGGCTCGCATGCGGTTTGGGCCGTGTACCCCGAAGACCGCTCTATCGAGATCTATACCAAGGGCGGCTCGCATGAATTCACGGGCGAACAACTCATTGAGGACGAGTTTCTTCCCGGGTTCTCGCAGCGGGTCTCCAGCTTCTTTTAAGAAGCTCTTGCTCCCGTCGCGGCGGCGGACATGGCTGGTGGCGTCTTTCGGAAGCGCATCGCTGATTCTTGCTTGTCTTGGTTTGTACGGGTGATTTCCTACTTTCTGATGACATGCAACCATAGGGTTGCATGAGTACAGACCGGATCCAAAGGAAGATTCTTTTGCGCGTGCCGCTGAACCGAGTTTGGCGCGCTCTCTCGGACTCCGCCGAATTCGGACAGTGGTTCGGCGTGAGATTCAATGCGCCGTTTACAACCGGGGCGCACATGCGCGGCATTGTCGTCCCGACCACCGTGGACGCTGAGGTAGCTAGGGCACAGAAGCAGTTCGAAGGAGCGGCCTTCGAAATCACAATCGAGAAGATGGAACCGGAGAAGCTGTTCTCATTCCGGTGGCATCCGTTCGCCGTCGATCCCGCCGTCGACTATTCAGCGGAATCAAAGACTCTCGTCGAGTTTATTTTGGAGGAAGTTCCGGACGGAACGATGCTAACAGTAACGGAGTCAGGCTTCGACCAGATTCCCGTATCCCGCCGTGTGAAAGCGTTTACGGCAAATGAGGCAGGCTGGGGCATGGCTATTACGCTGATCGAAAAGTACGTTCGCGATGCGCGATAGAGCGGCCTCTTCCGCCGCGCTTTTCGCGGCCCTCGGTGACAGAACGCGCCTTGAGCTGGTTTCCCGATTGTGCCGGCAGGGACCCTTGTCCATCACCCGCCTTACTGTGGGAACCAACGTCAGCCGTCAAGCCATTACAAAGCATCTTCGACTGATGGAGCGATCCGGCCTGGTCCGATGCAACCGTCGCGGCCGCGAGACCGTCTGGCGCCTGGAAGAGCAGCGCCTCAAAGAAGCTCGACGCCACTTGAAGGCGATTTCCGCGCGCTGGGACGAAGCCCTGGAACGACTGCGCAAGTATGTCGAAGTCGATCCGCATTGAGCTCATGCTAAACTCGCGGTGAGCGATGAAACGAACGCCCCAGACCGAGGTCTTCAATCTCAAAGTCGAGTTCTCCCGAGAAGAGGACGGGCGATGGATCGCCGACATTCCCGCATTGCCTGGCGTAACAGTATACGGCCGCTCCCGCAAACAGGCACTGGGCTCCGCCGAGGCGCTCGCACTGCGAGTCATTGCCGATCGGCTGGAGCACGGTGAACCCATGCCCGCCCTGACGCGATCGAATTGAGCGAGCGGAGCATCTGGTAAGCGCACGCCGGACGTCGTGGTGACGCGCCGGCGCTGTGCGCTTGTCTGCAACGGACTGTCATTCGGGTAGGGAACGAGGTATCAGCCGCTTAACCGAGACTTCGTGGGCTACTTTCCGCGCCGCCACCCCCGCAAATCGGTGCTAGCCTGTTCCCATGAGGATTTTGGCGTATTTTGCTCTTGTCCCGGGCCTCGTGCTTGCCCAAAGCTCCAACTCCACAGCCCCTGTGAAGGTCACCTCAGTCGAAGGCATCACCGAGTATCGCCTCGCCAACGGCCTCCAGGTGCTGCTGTTTCCCGATAACTCCAAGCCTACCTTTACGCTCACGGTCACCTATTTGGTGGGCTCCAGGCAGGAGGGAGCCGGGGAAACCGGCATGGCGCATCTGCTCGAGCACATGATGTTCAAGGGCACCACCAAGCACGGCGACATCCTCGCGGAGCTGAACGCGCACAGCGCCACCGGCGTGAACGCCACCACTGATTACGATCGCACCAATTATTTCGAAACCCTCAACTCCACGCCGGAAAATATCCGCTGGGCGCTCGAATTGGAAGCCGATCGCATGGTCAACTCGCGCATCGCGCGCAAGGATCTGGATAGCGAGATGACCGTCGTTCGCAACGAGTTTGAGCGCGACGAAAACAGCGCCGCAAATGTCCTCGAAGAGCGCGTGCTGTCTACCGCTTATCTATGGCACGCTTACGGCAGGGCCGTTATCGGCGACCGCAGCGATATCGAAAAGGTTCCGATTGAGGCTTTGCAGGCCTTTTATCGCAAGTTCTACCAGCCGGATAACGCAATGCTGGTGATCGCGGGCAAGTTCGATCAAGCGCCGACCCTCACGGCAATCAACGAGATCGTCGGCGCGGTCCCGAAACCCACGCGCGTTCTGAACCCGACCTATACCGAAGAACCCGTTCAGGATGGCGAGCGCGAAGTTGTTCTCCGCCGCACCGGTGGCGAGCAGATCGAGATGATGGCATATCACATCCCGGCCGCGTCCCATCCGGATATGGCCGCCATCCAAGTTCTCATCGAGTTGATGGGCGACCGCACATCCGGCCGTCTCCGCAAGGCGCTGGTCGATACCAAGAAAGCCACCTCCGCAAGCGCTGACGAGAACATGCTGCACGATCCCGGCTATATGATGTTCAGTGCACAGCTCCCGAAGGAAGGCTCGCTCGACGACGTGGAGAAAACAATGTCGAGCGTGATCAGCGGCGTGGTTACTGAGCCTCCTTCCAAGGATGAAGTGGATCGCGCGCGTACCCGCTTGCTCAACCGCACGGAGCAGGAGCTGAAGAACTCGCAGGCGCTTTCGCGCAATCTCAGCGAATGGGCTTCCATGGGTGACTGGCGCCTTATCTTTCTAAATCGAGATCGCGTGGAGCAAGTTAAGCCGGAAGACGTCGCCCGCGTGGCCAAACAATATCTGAAAGCGTCGAACCGCACTATCGGCAAATTCATTCCGGAGGACGCGCCGGATCGCAGCGTCATTCCGCCCGCTCCGGATCTCGAAGCCACGCTTAAGAACTATACCGGTAAAGCCGCTGTCGCCGACGGCGAAGCGTTCGATCCTTCTCCTGTGAACATCGAATCCCGCGGCATCAAGATGGTCTTGCTGCCCAAGAAGACGCGCGGCGGAGTGGTCACCGCTCAGCTCGATCTCCACTTCGGGAATGAAACCAGCCTCTTCGGCAAGGAGATGGCCGCTCAGATGGCCGGCGGTCTCATTGGACGCGAGACCACCAAGCACACGCGGCAGCAGCTTCAGGATGAGATGTCGCGGTTGAAGATTCAGGTGCGCGCCGGCGGCAGCCTCACCGGGGCGAATGCGTCTATAACCGCGGAGCGAGCCACGTTCGGCGATGCCCTCCGCCTCGCGGCCGAAATGCTGCGTCAGCCCAGCTTCCCGGAAAACGAGTTCGACCAGAACCGTAGGTCTGCGCTCTCTCGCATCGATGGCGCGCGTACCAACCCGCAGAACATCGTGAACGAACAGCGCGCGCGTTACGCCGCGCCTTATCCGGCGGGAGATCCTCGCGCAACGATGACGCTCGATGAGCAAGAAGCGGGGCTCAAAGCGGTCACGCTCGACGATGCGAAGAAATTCTATTCCGATTTCTATGGCGCATCGAACGGAGAGATGGTGATTATCGGCGATTTCGATCCGGCGGAAGCGCAGAAGCTGGTCACTGAGCTGTTCGGCGATTGGAAGAGCCCCAAGGCTTACAAGCAGATCACCCGCACCTGGCAGAAACCGACTCCGGTGGAGAAGTCCACCGAAACGCCCGACAAGACCAACGCCAACTTCACCATGGTTACGACCTTCGCCATGAATCAGGACGATCCCGACGATCTGCCGATGATCATGGTCGATCTTATGACCGGCGGCGATGAGAAGTCGCGTCTCTGGACTCGCATCCGCGAGCATGACGGCCTGAGCTACGACGTGCGCTCCTCCTTCACGGCTGGCGTGAATGAGAAATTCGGCCAGTTCGTCGCCTCCGCGATTTGTGCTCCGCAGAATATGGACAAACTCGAAACGGCGTTCAAAGAGGAGCTTGCGCGGATCGTCAAGGAAGGCTTCACGGCTGAGGAGTTCGCCGCCGCGAAGAAGGAACTGCTCGACCAGCAGCAGATCGGCCGCTCCAATGACCGGACGCTGATGACTTCGCTCTCTAATCAGGCGTATTACGGCTGGACCATGCAGCGCACCATCGATCGCGAATCGAAGCTTGCCGCGCTGACGCTCGACCAAGTGAATGCCGCCGCGAAGAAATATTTGGACCCGGCGAACTTTGCGATCTTCAAGGCTGGCGATTTCGCGAAGAAGTAGCGATTCGATTTAATCGTGTCTGAGCGCAATCACGGGGTCGACCCGAGAGGCGCGCCTTCCCGGAATAAAGCAGGCTGCCAACACGGCGCCCAACATCGCCAGCCCCGCTGCGGCGAACGTTCCAGGATCGTGCGTACTGACGCCGTATAGAAGAGTCGCCAGGTAGCGGCTCAACGCAAAAGCTCCGCCGAGCCCAAGCCCGACGCCAACGAAGGCGATGACTGAGCCTTCGCGCAGGATCAAACCCAACACCTGCTCCCGTCGGGCGCCTAAAGCCAGCCGAATTCCGATCTCTGAAGTGCGCAAAGCGACCAGGTAGGACATGACGCCGTAGACTCCGATGCATGCGAGGAACGCGGCAATCAGCGCCAATGCGCCGGTCAGCGCCGCATTGAATCGCCGCGATCCGAGCGAATCCGCCAGCCTCCGCTCCATCGTCTTTGCGTCGAAGACCGGCTGATCCCGATCCATTGAAGCGACCAGCTTCTCGATGGTGGGCAGCATGGCAATCGGATCGTGCGACGTGCGGACCAGCAGATTGGCTCGTGTGAGGTATGGAAGCGGTTCCTCCAGATAAGGGAAAAAACGCGTCGGCATCACGTCCTGATCCAGGCCCTGTTGCCGGATGTCGCCCACAACACCGACGATTTCCGCCCATCCAGGATCGCGCGGGTCCGGTCGAATTGTGCTCACGCGATGGCCCAGAGCGCTCTCGCCCGGAAAGTATTTCCGCGCGAACGCCTGATTCACCGCCACGGCCAAAGGCGCTCCGCCGGAATCCGCCGCTGAGAGTTCGCGCCCCTCCAACAGTGGCACGTTTAGGACGCGAAAGTAATCCGGACTCACATCCACGATTGCGGCTACTGGCTCTTGGCCCAAGGGCGGATCTGGCTGGCCCTGAATCTCGAACCGGCCATAATTTCCCGAGAGCCCCGGTGGGATTCCACCGATGCCGGCCGCTTCGACCCCCGGCAAGTTTCCAATCCGTTGGAGCAGGTCCGCAATGAATTTCTTTTGCCGGTCGACGCTCGTGTAGCTGGGTCCGGCCAAATTGACGCGCGCAGTCAGCACGTTTTCCGGACGATAACCCGGGTCGGTATTGCGCAGTTGGTAGAAACTCTTCGCCAGAAGCCCCGCTCCAATCAGCAACGTCAGAGACAAACCCAATTGCGCCACCACCAACCCTTGACGAATCCGCCGGACCAATTTACCGCTGCTCGCACTTCGGGATTCGCCTTGCAGCGCCTCCTGAACGCCGAAGCCGAGCGAACCTAGCGAGGGTGCTAATCCACACGTCAATCCCGCGAGCATCGTTACGATCAACGCAAATCCAGCAGTCGTCCAATCGAGGAACACTTGCGGGAGCCCCGCCAAACCGGCTTGCCGGGACGCGTCGAAAGCGGCGATCGCGCCCTCTGCCAAAGCCAGCCCTAACCCACCGCCAGCAAGAGAGATCAGCATACTTTCCGTAAGCAATTGGCTCACGATCCGGCGGCGCGGCGCGCCCAGCGCGACTCGCACAGCAATCTCACGCCGTCTTGACGTCGCACGAGCGAGCATCAGGTTTGCAACCGTGAAACACACGATCAGCATCATCAATGCCACGGCTCCCGAAAAGACCAGCAGCGCGGGCCGCGTGTTTCCGGTCAACCGCTGCTGGAGTGGCTGAGCCGAAAGGTTCACCATTGGCAGAAGACCACGCTCTTTGTAGTCGCTTATGAGGGTCTGCGTGCGGTATTGCAGCTCGCGATCGAACTCAGAAGCAGTCGCGGAAGACTTCGCCCGAGCGATCATGTCCACCAGCCTCGTGTTTCCCCTCGCCCGCTGCTGCGCTTCGTCGAGCGCGAGCGGAATCCATAAGTCCGAGCCCTGCGGAAAGTCAAACCATCGCGGCATGATGCCGATCACCAAGGTCACTTGACGATCCAAGCGAATCCGCTGGCCGACGATCGCCGGATCTCCTCCGAACCTGCGCTGCCATAACGCGTAACTCAATATCGCGACTTTATCCGCTCCTGGCCGGTCCTCCTCTGGAAGAAATGTGCGTCCATAGAGCGGTTGAGCTTGAAGCGTAGTGAAGAACGACGCGGTCGTCTGTCCCGCGACCCATCGCTCCGCCAAGTCTGCGCCGGTCCAGTTCACCCCTGCGGTGTCATACGCGCCCATTTCGGTGATCGTTGAGTTCGGATCGCGATGCGCGATCTCGCGAAGTATGAAATAGTCCGGGGCCATACTAATGTCCCCGAGCTTTGTGTTTCCTCCAATAACGCTATAGAGCTGATTCGGATGGGGGAACGGCAGCGGCCGCAGCAGCACCGTATTCACGACGCTGAAGATCGCAGCCGTCGCCCCAATGCCGAGCGCCACGGTTAACGCTGCGACAGCCGTCCAACCGGGGGTCTTCGCGAGCAGACGTAATCCAAGCCGCAAATCCTGCCGGAGCGCATCCCACCACAGCCATCGTTTCGACTCATAGAATCGCTCCTGGCTGGAGGTTACGTTGCCAAAGCTGCGCCGTGCAGCGGCCAGCGCTTGCTCTTAGGTGAGACCCCGTGCGCGAAGCCGATCCGCTTCCAGGCGAATGTGCGCTTCAATCTCTTCGGAGAAATCGTTCTGCTGGCGTTTGCGCTTCATGCGTTCCTCACGCCTCCTCCGGCCCGAGCACGCGTCCAATCGCGCCAGCCAGCCGCCGCCAGCGGGAAGTCTCCACGTGTAACTGTTTCCGGCCGGCCTTGGTCAGCGTGTAGAACCGCGCCTTGCGATTGTTATCGGACACGCCCCACTCGGCGGAGATCCATTCTCGATCCTCAAGCCGCTGTAGGGCAGGATACAGAGCCCCATGCTCGACCAACAACTCGTCATCGGAGCTCTCCTGAATGGCTCTCGCGATTCCCTGTCCATGTTGCGGTCCGAGCACGAGAGTGCGCAAGATCAACAGGTCAAGCGTTCCCTGCAACAGAGTCAGGCGGTCTTTAGGATCTTCGTTTGAGGAGGCTCGGGTCGACATTTGACCCAAGTATGCCCCGGCTTGGGTAAGATGTCAACCCAAGATTTTGGACTTATCGACCGATGGGGTTCGCGACCGGTTCGTCGCGCTCCACCTTACCGTCGCGAATGTGAATCACGCGATTCGCGTGCAGGGCGATATCGTGCTCGTGCGTTACAAGCACGATCGTGTTGCCGCGTTTGTGGAGGCGTGCGAAAAGCGCCATAATTTCGTTGCCGGTCGCCGTGTCGAGCGCGCCAGTCGGTTCATCGGCAAGCAGCATAGACGGCTGATTCACCAGCGCCCGAGCCACCGCCACGCGCTGCCGCTGGCCGCCCGAAAGTTCGCTCGGCTTGTGGTTCATACGCTGCTCGAGATCCACTTCGCGCAGCGCGACCTTCGCGCGCTCGATCCGTTCCTTGGAAGGGATCCCGGAGTAAATCAACGGCAGCTCCACATTGTGCAGCGCCGTTGCGCGAGCCAGCAAGTTGAACGTCTGAAAAACGAACCCGATCTCTTTGTTCCGGATATGCGCCAGCTCATCGTCGTTCATGTCGCTGACGAGTTTTCCGTTTAGGTAGTAGAGACCCGACGACGGCGTATCCAGGCACCCGATCAGGTTCATCAGCGTCGATTTCCCTGATCCTGAAGGGCCCATGAT
>Ga0335069_10015208_pt1 | contig 10756 bp, 11 predicted proteins | sample Lox_Sample_11_FD_206714 | JGI IMG/M metagenome (GOLD analysis project Ga0335069, IMG submission 206714) | Soil microbial communities from Loxahatchee National Wildlife Refuge, Florida, United States - Lox_Sample_1.1 | ecosystem: Environmental > Terrestrial > Soil > Wetlands | place: USA... | reverse complement strand
AGGCTGTTTTGTCGCTTCCACGGCCCACCTGTGTCTTGGGTGAGCAGCAGGTCAACCTGGCATCAGTCTTCACGGCCCCATACGTGGCCGGCGCGGGTGCGGCTGTGGCAAGAGAACCGATGAGCGTTTGGGAGGACAGATGGCAATGATCGAACCGGACCGCCAGCAGGCGGAGCGCAGCGAGCGACCACGCAGTGAGTCGCGGCGGGGAGAGGGCGGCAGCTACGGTCGCCGCGGGCAGGCTTTGACCGTCGTGGTCGATGATCGGGGCATCGAGGCGGCGTTGCGGGTGTTCAAGAAGCTGGTCCTCAAAGAGGGGCTGCTCAAGGACATCAAGCGCCACGAGCATTACGAGAAGCCCGGAGATCGCAAGCGCCGCAAGACACGCGAGGCGATTCGCCGACGGCGGCGGCAGGCGGCCCGTACCCGCGTGCGTTTCGGCTATCCCGAGTGAGCGCTGGCTGCGGGGTTCGCACATCTGCAGTCTCTCGTTGGAACACCCATGTGGTCTTCCGCAATGCCAACCATCCGCGGCGCGGTGGCCTAGGGCACTGATCAGCCCAAACTGCTTTCCAACCCTCTTCTCCTTTCACCACATCGCCTAGGAACCTGTCGGACTTGGAAGCCCGACCGCGCTGGTGCCCACCTGCGCACCATTGGTGCGCGCCCGGCACCGCTGCAAGGGAATGGCACGCCGCGGCAGGCATGTTGGCGCATCGCTCAACTGCTGGTACCCTAGCACTCGTGGCTCTGGTCCTCCGCCGGGAGCAGATCATGATATTGCGGCGCCGCCTGATATCCACCTCGATTGCTCTCGCAGTGCTGGCGTTCGCTACCGCGGCGCCTGCCTTCGAGTTCTTTCGCTATCCGGGTGGAACACCAGACCTCGTCAAGCTAGCGGTTCCCGACGAGCCGATTGCGGTGCTGATGTGGGTGCGTGACACCGTCAGTGCTGACGACGAAGCGGCGGCCACGAGCCAAATTCGTGACGCGCTCATGTTGTGGCAGAACGTGCCGACGGCGCGGATCCGCTTCAGTGCAGCCACGGTACGCAGCGCCACCAGACCGGTCACGTCCCCCGAAACGCTGTTGATCATTGTGGCCAACCAAGCCGATCTTCTCTCGGGTGGCGCCACGGGTCCCTCTGCAGGCTATCCCGGCACGTGGTTTGGGGCGGTCGCTGAGCTGGGAAGGGGGTGCCAGCCAGGATCGATCTGCCCCTTGACGCTGGTCGCTGCACACGAGATCGGCCACACGATCGGCTTCCTGCACAGCACGGTCAGCGACGAATACTTTGGTGCGAACAACATTCCGGTCATGCACTGGGCCGTGGCGCCCTCCAAGGGACTGACCACCGACGACATCGCCGCAGTGTCCCTCGCCTACCCGGACCCGGCGCGCCCGCTCGAGTCGGTGACGGGAACATTGCGCGGCGTCTGCACGCTCGGACCGGCCGTCGCGAGCAGCAGCGAGCGCAAGTGCCAACAGGCGATCAGCACGGCTCTGAGCGCCTATGGCCTTACCAAGAGCCGTTGCATCGCCACCTGCGACGCGCAGCGCCAAGGCGGTGCGCCGCGGGTGTGTGGACCCGCCAACCCATATGACGCGGACACAGCACAGTGCATCGACGACGCTGCGGTCGACGCGAAGTTGAAGATCATCGAGACCTGCGGCGCTGCACCGCCCGCGAAAACCACCTGCCCCGCCTGTATTGATGCCGCCAGGAACTGCAATCCCAACACCGGCTTCGGCCAATGGATCGCTGCCGGGGTGGAGCGCCCGCTGGTAGCGGAGGATCTCACCACCGACTTCATCAATGGCGCTCTCTACTGCGACGACAGCGGCAGCGCCGACGGGCTCACCGCGGGTGAGTCTCTCTGTCGGCGCCAGGTGAGCGTCGAAGTCGAGCGCGGCGTGCAGGCGGTGCGCAAGTGCTATGACAAATGCAACAGCCGCCGCCAGACCCGAAAGCTGCCCGCGGGGACGAACTGCACCGCCGGCGACTCGAAGCTCGAACCGAAGACCGCGGCGTGCATTCAAACCGCCGTAGCGAAGGCAAGCAGCAAGTTCGCCTGTCGCCTCCCGGACTGCGCAGCGTCGCTGTCAGCCTTGCTGCCTGGACTGACCAAGAGCCTGGGCGAGAGCTACACCAGCGTACTCTACTGCGACACGGCGCCGCCGGGGGCGCTGCCCATCGACGGCGTGAACGTCGTGGCGGTAAACCGTACGACCGGAGCACCGGCAGTCGCTCGCCTGAGCGGGGGCGAGTTGGTGACCGGAGTGTTCAACCTCGTTGGTCTGCCGCCCGGCCGCTACGATCTCGCCGTACTCGATGGCCGGAGCTTTGCGGGCACGAACGTCGGCCTCGCACAAGAAAAGATCCAGACGGACAACTTCACGCCGTACACCGTCGGCCCGTACGTAGTGAGCGCCGGTAAGCAAGTCGATCTCGGAAACCTACCGGTGCCCATCGAAGCAACCGCAGTTGACCGCATTGCGATCGGTGGTGACCGGTTCGGCGATTCGGGCATCAATCCGACAGCGGGCGTTCTGCCGTCTGGAAAGCGGGGAACGGGATACCAAGCATGGTTGCATTTGCACGGCGGCGCGCGGCCGCTCACCCTGCAAGGTGCTGCCGGTCTGCCATCGGGTCTGACCGCGGCGATTTTCTCCAGCCAAACCACCAACGCCTCGACCAGTGGTGAGCACTTTCTCCAAATCCTTGGATCTCCGCAGGCGGCGGGGAGCTCCACAGCGACGTTTCAGTTGCGTGACGCACTGGGAACGACCGTGACGCTGACCTTCGGGCTCCCGGTGAGTCCATAGTTTGCCCGTCACTGCACGCACCGCTATGGTGCCGCTGGCATGAGAATCCTGGAGGGTAAGACGGCGTTCGTGACCGGGGCCGGCGGTGGCATCGGCCGAGCCATCGTCATGCGGTTGGCGAGCGCTGGCGCACGCGTCGGCGTTGCAGACATCAACATCGACGGGGCGCAGCAGACCGAAGACCTCGTGCGCGGCGCCGGTGGCACGGCACTGGCCGTGCACGTCGACATTACACGGTTCGATGCCGTGCAAGCGGCCGTGCGCCGGACGCGAGAGAGACTCGGTCCGCTTGCCATCCTGATCAACAATGCCGGGTGGGACCGCGTCGAACCCTTCATCCAGAACTCGCCCGAACTGTGGGACAAGCTCATCAACATCAATTTGAAGGGACCAATCCACTGCTGCCGCGCGGCACTGGACGATATGATCGCGGCGGGCGGCGGTAAGATCGTCAGTATCAGCTCGGACGCAGGACGCGTCGGTAGCACCGGCGAGGCCGTCTACGCCGCGTGCAAGGGCGGGATCATTGCCTTCTCGAAGACCTTGGCCCGCGAACTGGCGCGCCACCGCATCAACGTCAACGTGGTCTGTCCCGGTCCGACCGACACGCCGTTGCTGCAAGAGGTCACCGGCGGCGAGCAGGGTGCGAAAATCATCGAAGCGATGAAGCGCGCCGTGCCGTTTCGGCGACTCGGTACGCCCGACGAGGTGGCGGCGGCAGTGGCGTTCTTCGCCTCCCCTGATGCGGACTTCATCACCGGCCAGGTGCTCAGCGTCAGCGGCGGCCTCACCATGGTCGGCTGAACCCGAACGCTCCCCGCTCTCGCATGAAGACGATTTTGCTGACCAACGATGATGGCATTGACTCGCCTCTGCTGGTGCCGCTGGTGCGCGCGCTGCAGCGGCTGGGGACCGTGCGCGTCGTGGTGCCGGCGGCGGAGCGCAGTTGGGTGGGTAAGGCGATCACGCGCTTCGACGTTCTGCAGGCGCAGCCAACGCAGCGCGACGGTTTCTCCATGTTTGCTGTCAGCGGGACCCCCGCAGACTGTGTCAGCCTCGGCGTGCACACGCTCTTCCCGGATCCTCCGGACGTAGTGGTCTCGGGCATCAACCTCGGCCTGAATTTCGGCTTGGCGTTCCTGCTCTCGAGCGGCACCGTCGGCGGTGCCTTGGAAGCGTGGATTGCCGGGATTCCCGCCATCGCCTTCTCCATGGCGATCCCAAACGACGCGTACGGACTGACCGGTGCGCAGCGCATCGCCGCGCTCGGACACCGCCCGGCAATGGCCGCAGCGGTGGCCGCGGACATCGTCGAAGCCCTGCTGGAGGCCGGGTTCCCCGATGAGATCGATTGCTTCTCGGTCAACATGCCCGCGGAGGTCACGCGGGATACGCCGCGGGTGATCGCCCGGGTCACGCGCGCGCGTTACGGCCCACTGTTCGTCCCTGGTCCCGAGGGCGGCTACTTGCACCGCTTCCAGTCACTGACTGCGCTCGAAGCACCGGACGACGGCGATATGCAAGTGCTGGCGCGCGGCGCCACGGCGATCACGCCGTTGCGCCTGGACGTCTCCGCATCGCTCTCGAACCCGCTGCGCGCCGCGCTCGAACGGGCGCCGCAATAGCTCCATCAATCGTTCAACGCTGCCAGCTTCTTGGCATTCAGCTTCTTCCACCAGACCTGCATCTCCTGGCTGTCGAGGCCGTCGATGTCGATCTCCACGAGATAGCGGCTGGCGACGAACACCGTCAGCGACCCGTCGCGGCTCTCGTTCGTGTACCGTTCGATGGCGGGAAAGCCGTCCAGCGTCAGACCCCTCTCGTAGCCCTCGGCGTTCTCGGTCTTGAACTCGGCAACCGCCGCGTGCGCCGCTGTGAAGAACTGGTTGCCGGCGCCGTCGGTGAGCTTCACCGTGACGGTCGCGTCCGCATCTTCGCTCCCCCTGTGATAGATGCGCGACACCTCGGTGAGCTGGAAGCCCATCGCCGTGCTCGTGGAGCCGCGGGGTTTCTCGGCCACGTAGCCGTCGACGGTGTCGGGCAGAAACGGCAGCAGCTTCGCGGAATCCACCGGCTCGGCGGATACTCCGGCGGACGCGTTCCTCGCCAGCAACAGCGCTACGACCATTGCACCCGCGACTGCGAATCGCCTCATCTGTCAGCCTCCGTTCACATCCGGGAACACGCGCAGCTACCACTGCGGCGCGGGGGAGTCAAAGCTTCGCGGTCCCCGTACGCGGCTTCGGGATCTCAGGTTCCACCAACAGCGCCTCGGCGATGTAGCGGTCCAAATCGAAGAACTCGCGGTACTCCGGAATCTGCTTGAACTGCCGATCGATCATCATGTGGTACCCGTCGGTATCGACCTCGAGCACGTAGGGGCCTTGGCTGCCGGTGCGGATCAGATCGACGACGCCGATGCGCATGCCGATCACCTCGGCGCTGCGCAAAGCAACCTTCCTCACTTCCTCGCTGACACTGAGCACGAAGCGATACTTCGCGCCACTGGCGACGTTGATCAACCAATCCGACGGGCGCTGGTAGCGGTCACGGTAGCGCTCGCTCCAGAAGACGACGTGATTGTCGACGACGTAGGCGCGCAGCACCTGGCCCGGCGTCACGCCGCGCGGGCCGAGGTCAGCCACCAGGCGTTGCACATAGAACGGTCCGGGATAGACAAGACGGTCGCCGTCCAAGTGCCGCGTTCCCTGGGTGACCAGATCGAGCCGATACTGGTGGCTGCCACAGTCACCGACGAGTTGATCGCCGTCGAACCACACCACCAGGTGCCCCTGACCAGCGCACGAGAACCGCTCCTTCAGGACGGCGAAGCCGTGCGCGCGGACGAACTCGCACACTTCCGCCGGTTCGGCGCTCATCAGCGTCTCCGGCACTGGAACGCCACGGTCGAACAACCGCTCCTGTGTGGCGACCTTGTCCCAACAGAGATCCTGCACCGCAAAGCTGGTGGCAAGGTCAATGCGCGGGAACAGGGCGCGCACCAACGCCGCCGGCGCTGTCGGCCACGGGCTCGAAGGCGGCGGATCGAACGGCAGGACGTACAGCCGGTGCACCGCGGCGCGGCGCTCGGGATCGGCAAGCGCGGCTTCGATCGTCAGTGGCTGGATCTCTCCACCGGCGGCGGCCGCGGCGGCGCGCAGATCGCGCACCACCGGTTCGACGAACGGCGCGCAGGCACGCCCGTACAGACAGGCAATCATCAGAACGGCCTAGGAAGTGAGGAAATGAAAAACAGGAAACTGGAAACAGGAAACCGAAAACGGGCAAATGGGGCGGGCATTGATCGGTTTTGAATCTCCGGTTTCGTGTTTCCGGTTTTCCATTTTCTTCCCGAGTGCAAGTCCGACACACTGCTAGTGTTCCGTTTCAGCACTACCGTATCGTGCTCCCAATCGTAATCGGAAGCCTTGCGTTCGAAACGACTCCGAGCACCGCTTCGCTGAGCACGTGCACGACGACACGTCATCGTATGTCCGAACAGCTGACTCAGGCAAAGAACTCTTCGGCGTTGCCCGAGGGCACAGCCACCTGGGTGATCTGATTGTTGCGGAAGATGCGGAAGTGAATCAGTTCGCCAGCGCGGTGCTTCCAAAGGGTGTGATAGAGCGCGCGGCGTCCCGCAATCCGTTCGCCGTTCACAGCGAGCACGACGTCACCCGCCTTGAGGCCCGCCTGTTCGCCTGGCGCTCCGGGCAACACGCCGGCAATCACCACGTGGTCGCGGAACGTGTAACAATAGAATCCCACCCAGGCGCGCGACGGACGCGTCACGCGCCGGCCATGACGCAGCAGCTCGTCGCGGTGCTCGATATACGGATCCGCCGGAATCGCCAACGTGAAACGGCCAACTTCGCCCAAATCCAGCGAGATGATGCCAACGACGCGCCCCAGGCTGTCCAGCAAAGGCGCGCCGCCGACACCGGGGTTCATCGCCGTCGTCGTGATCGCCCGTTCGAGTGAGTATTCCCAATACGCATCGAAGGCCCCGAGAGACGTGACCGTACCGCTGTTCGCCCGTCGTTGGTTCTCTCCCGCCGCAGCCACGATGAAGACCTCTTGTCCCACCTGCAGCTCGGTTGACTTGCACAACTTCAACGCCGCGAGCGGGGCGGCGGCGGTCTCGACAAGGGCAATGCCGGTGGCGAAGTCTTGCGCGACCACCCTGCCCGTCGCCTGCGTGTCGTCGAGCAGCGTCACCTCCACGGCGCGCGCGCCGAGGACCACGTAGTTCACCGTCAGGATGAGACCGCCCGGATCGATCACCACGCCGCTGCCCAGACGCTCCGTCCCCAGGATCTGCGCCGACGGGTGTTCCTCGGGCACCTCGGTCTTGAGCGCCACCGTCGCCGGCAGCACCAATTCGATCAACTTCACCGAGGCGTTCATGCAAAGGGGTGTAACGGGCGGAGCGCCCTGCCGTCAACGGCCGGTTGCAAGCGCGCAGGGTCCCCGTTACACAAGCGTTCTTTCCAAAGCAGGAATCGCATGGCGACGCAAGAAATCGAGCTGCCGGTAGCTCCGTGGGAGCTCGTGACGCGCTGCGCCGGCGAACCACTGGTGTGTGCACTCGATGGCGGCGACGCGCGGTCGTGGGGCACCGGCAGGGCGCTCGTCGGCTTCCGTCCGCGCGCTACGCTGCGGGTGGACGCACACGGCACGGCGCTGATGCGCGACGGCCACGAGCATCGCTGGCACGGGGATCCATTCGAATTGCTCGACCGCTTCTGCGCCGCAACGGCCGCGCGTGCGGAGACCGCAGAGCCGTTCGGGGGCGGCGTCGTGACCGCATTGAGTTACGACCTGCGCCACTGGATCGAACGTCTGCCGGCAGGTGCGTGCGACGATCGCGGGCTGCCCGTTCTGTACGCCGCTGCCTACGATTGGCTGCTGTCGTACGCATACGCGGAGCGGCGATACCGTCTTGAATCGGCGCACTGCTCCGCAGCAGAGTTGCGTGCAGTGGCGGCACGATTGTTGGCGCTCGCGGCACGGCCTGTACCGAACGGGGTGCACCAGTCGCCGGCGGCGACCTCGGACGTCACCGCCGCGCACTACCTGGCGGCAGTGCGCGCAACGCTCGGCTACATCGCCGCCGGAGACGTCTACCAGGTCAACCTGGCGCACCGCTTCTCGGTTACCAACCCACCCTTCCCACCGAGCTTGTTCGCTGCACTGCAACGCCAGCACCCCATGCCGTTCGCAGCCTACGTCGACGGCGGTGACTTCGCGCTGGTGTCGAACTCGCCGGAGTGCTTTCTCACCGTCGACGGCGACGCCGTCGCCACGTTTCCCATCAAGGGAACGCGGCCGCGCGGCGCCGATGCCGCTGCCGATCGTGCCTTGGCGGCCCAGCTCCGTGCGGATCCGAAGGAGTGCGCCGAACACGTCATGATCGTCGACTTGGAGCGTAACGATCTCGGCCGCGTCTGCCGCGCCGGCACCGTCCGCGTCGACGAGTTCGCATGCGTCCGCAGCTTTCCCACCTTGCACCATCTGGTGTCGCGGGTTTCAGGACGCCTCACCGCCGGCACGCGCTTGGCGGACGTACTGCGTGCGACGTTTCCGGGAGGGTCGATCACCGGAGCACCAAAGATCCGGGCGATGGAGATCATCGACGAGCTGGAGCCGGTGCGGCGCGGCTTCTACACTGGCGCCATCGGCTTCATCGGTTTGGACGGGAGCGCAATATTCAACTTGGCCATCCGTACCGCCGTTGCCACTTCCGCCAAGTTGACCTACCACGCCGGTGGCGGCATCGTGGCAGACTCGATCCCCGACCGCGAATATGACGAAACCCTTCTCAAAGCGCAGGCGTTCTTCGCCGCACTGAAGGCCGCGGCATGAGCACCCACGTGGCGCCGTTCGTACAAATCAACGGGCGCATCGTGTCCGCACAACGGGCGCAGATCAGCGTCTTCGACCGCGGCCTCCTGTACGGCGATGGTTTATTCGAAACATTACGCGCCTACCGCGGCCGGCCGTTCCTGCTTCCCGAGCATCTGGCGCGGCTGCACGCGTCAGCCGACTTTCTCGGTCTGCCAGTGCCGCAGAGGCCGTGGCGACGCGATATCGAGGCGTTGTTGAAGCGCAATCGGCTGGTGGCCACGGATGCCTGGGTGCGCATCACGATCACCCGGGGCACCGGGGTGCACGGCCTGATGCCGCCGCGCCGACCCCGGCCGACGGCCATCGTTATGGCAGGGGGGCTCGATCCGGCGATCGCCCGGGCACAGCGCTGGGGCGCCCGTGTCGCCCTGCTTCCCTTCGCACGCCACGGCTTCCTGGCTGAACACAAGGTGCTGAGTTACCTGCCCGGCGTGCTCGGCAAGGTCATGGCGGCGCGGCACGAAGCGTTCGAGGGCCTGTTCGTGAACGCGGACGGCTACATCACCGAAGGAACGACCACCAACGTCTTTGCCTGGCGCGGCCAGCGCCTCGTAACCCCGCCGGTTGAGGGCCTCCTTGCGGGGATCACGCGTCGTACGATCATTGAGTTGGCCGTCGGGGACGGTTTGCGTGTGGTGGAACACCCAGTGACGCCGGAGGACTTGCTGGATGCCGGGGAGGCCTTCCTGACGTCGTCGCTGGCCGAGGTCGTGGCGATCACCGCCGTAGACGCCCGACCCATCGGTGACGGCTCGGTCGGCCCGCGCACGCGGCGCTTGCACGACCTCTACCGCCAAACAGTTGACCAAGCGTCTGCCAAGCGACGTCTGGATTGACGATCCGTGTGGGTGCAAGCCCCTGGGGTGTACCATGTAACCGCTCGCGACTCTGGCAAATTAATTGCTGTGCCTGCGTTCGTCGGACACGTCGGATGGATGGAGGCATACACATGGACCCGCGGGAACTTGCTGAACCGGTGTTGCGAGACTTGCTGGCTGCCGATACGGTTCTCCCTGAGCAGTTCTGGGACTCCCAGTACGGCGTGACGCAGTTATCGGGTGAACACGCCCTGATGTGGGCCGTTCTCGCCGACGGCATCGAATGCTATCGCCGCAACGCCCACGCCACCTCGGCACAGCAACGTCTGGAGTTTCGCGACGCCGAAGCCTGGATTGCGAGAACGGACTGGGATTGGCCGTTCTCCTTCGTCAACCTGTGCGAGATGTTTGGGTTCGACCCCGCGGGCGTCCGCCGTGCCCTGCAGCGGTACCGGGATCGCAAACCCGTCGGCTTCCGCCGACAACGCTTCCGCCCGGTGACGCTGAACGCTGCATAGATAAGCTGCCGCCCAGGCATTCCGGCCGGCTTTTCTTCGCCGGGTCGCTGTGGTATCCGGAGGCGCGAACCACACGAGCGGAAGGAGACGGCCATGCAGCAACCCGACACCGGCGGCGTTGATGAGCGAGCGCAACTGCAAGAAAAGATTTGGATCTTCGCGCAACGCGGCGTGGTCTTGCTGGTGGCAATGCTGGCCGGATTGCTGATCGGCTACAAATTGTGGGGCCAAGCTGGCGCGTTGAAAGAGCAGGTGACGGAGCTGCAGGAGCGCGTCAACCTGCGCGAAAAAGAGCGCGACACCCTGAAGAGTCAGATGGCGATCATCGATCGCGACAAGAAAGAGGTTGAGAAGCGCTTGCTCGACCTGCAGGCACGCTGCGCCGCACCGACGACCGCCACACAGTAAGACCGGGCGTCGTTTCGCCGCCGTACACCTCTCAATTTTGCACCGCAACACCCTCCGGTTTGCGCCGTAACGCCCTCCTGCGGAGTGGGTCGCAGGACCGGTTTGGACTAGTTCCCGCTTTGTTGACAAGGCACCCGCCTTTCTATACGGTTTCCAGCTTCCGATCTAGCCGCCCCCCTGCTACAGGGGTGTGAAGCCACGATGTTCGACACCCTGAGCGAAAAGTTCGACCAGACCATCCGCAAGCTGCGTGGGGTGGGCAAGATCACCGAACGCAAC
>Ga0335069_10015207_pt1 | contig 10756 bp, 10 predicted proteins | sample Lox_Sample_11_FD_206714 | JGI IMG/M metagenome (GOLD analysis project Ga0335069, IMG submission 206714) | Soil microbial communities from Loxahatchee National Wildlife Refuge, Florida, United States - Lox_Sample_1.1 | ecosystem: Environmental > Terrestrial > Soil > Wetlands | place: USA... | reverse complement strand
GGCAGCGCGCCACTACGCGCAGCGGTTCGCCGTCGACTGGGCCACGGATCGCCTGCTGAACGTGCTCACCGACGTGCTGGCCGCTCGCTCGCCAGCGGCTCCCACCAACAGGAACGCGCCATGACACGGAACCGGTTGGTGCACTGCAGTCAGACGATCTGGGCATTTCTGCCGACGCGTTCGAGTTGCCTGAGCAGATTCTGCGCGAGCAGTTTGACCTCGTGCGGAGGAATCTGCGAGCACAGGAACGCCTAGGTCGGTCAGGTTTGGATGGCGACCAGAGATTTGATCAATCCGGCGAACCGTTCGTACCAGATGATAGATGAGGGGAAGTATCCATAATGACGGAAAGTATGGAGACGTCTGTACCGCTAGTGCCCGAGTCATCGGTCAATCTTTTGAGGTGCCAGCAGTCGCTCAGCCCACTCGAATTGCGAGACGACGGTCTTTTCTCGCCAGCGTCTAGAATTACCTACCCCATCAAGGATGGGCTGGTTTTTATGGGCTACGACCAAGCTAGAGACTTCTATTTCCAAACAGTGATGCAAGAAGAAAAGGATCACCAGACCTCCGCTGAATTTTTCGAGCGCGACGCCGAGTACCTATCCGTCAGCGCGAAAGCGACTGCAGCCGTGATGCGCGCCCTGGACCGTATTCAAACCGTGCGCCCCGGGGCGCGGGGCATCGAAGTTGGCGCCGGCTCAGGGTGGGTCTCGTATATGTTCGCAAAACAAGGCTACGACATGTGGATTTGCGAACTGGAACCGAATAGCTTGGCAATTAGCCATCTTTACGATCATCCCAACTTGGGGCCAGGAAAGAGGATTGTCTCGGACGCAACGTTGCTGCCGTTTGCCGACGCCACATTCGATTTCGTCATCTGCAAGGAATTTGCGCACCATGTTGCCGACAAGTATGCATTGTTTTCGGAAGCCAATCGGGTGCTGAGACCGGGTGGGACGCTGGTACTATTGGAGCCGGTCATGAGTCTGAATTCCAGGCTTTACTATGCCCGTTATCCTGATCCACACACCGACCATGTGATTGTGCGGCTGGGTAAATACCTAGCCGACCTCCGAAGGGCCGGATTCGAAATCCGTGCGCGAGGTCCCTACAGTTACCACCCCTGGGAAGGTCGTCTTCCATTTATACGGAAGTGGCGCGAACAAACGAACGCGCGTCTAGCTGGGGGCGAGTTGTGTCATACCTGGTGGGATGACGCGATGACCTCCGTCGTCGGGGGGTCTCTGGTAGCTGTGGCGGTGAAAAGGAACACAGCTCCGGCCATTCCCCGACCGAAAATTCGGGTGGTCGATCCAAACAGTTTGACCATCACCGCCACGGATCGAGAGATCTACCGTCCTTTTCTACAGATCATCGCCGACTCGTCGTCAACTTCCACTTAACGCGCTGACATAGGTGCTAACCCAAACCATGGACCCAGCGGAGCGCACCGGCAGAATTTTCATTTCCCACCAAGGAAACGCAACGCTCCTGGATAGCCAAATTGTCCTAAGTCCAAAATCACGGTGAAGGCCATGGAAGCCGGTGAAGATCCTGGAGATGTCGCCGCGAGGGACTGCCCAGCGTGCCGAGCGTGGAAGGTTCAGAAGGTCACGGCGGCAACTGGGGGAACCTCATCCGCGATACCATGACCACGACCGCAACACCGCAACGGCCAACGCCGTCACCACACCCTGCATGGCACCGCCCAGCGCTATACTCGAAGTCTGCAATCGCCTTGTATCCATCTAAAAAGTATGTAGACTTAGCCCACATTGGCTTACCGGTTTCCTATGGTTACACCGTTTCGATCGCCACGGTAGGGAGAGAACAGTGCTGAGTGGTGTCACGGTGCGTCGGTCGCGGTGATCCGGTGACCGGTGAGAGCGCCCATGGACAGGGCTCGAGGCACGGAGGAGACGTTTCGGTCGATGAACGTCGCCGCAATCACGACTTGCCGCGCGCCAATGCGGCGCTGCCGCTCGAACATCAACACAGCATTCGCACCGTGAATTCGCTTCGGGTGCTGTGGCTTTCGCCGTGGATGCGTCCGCTGGCGCGCGTCCAGGCCGAAGCGCTGGGCCGACGGGGTGTCGACGTGCTGCTGGTGACCTCCGACCAGCACCCGGAATCCGACGCGGCCCGTGACTACGAGCTGGTGCTCGATCCGCGGTTTCGCAGGGCCGCAACTTGGCCGGCTACCCTGGCGGCTCGGCGCCGGATCCGCGAATACCGGCCCGACGTCGTGATCGCCGAGCTGCTCCGCGATCCGCGCTGGATCGCGCTGGCCGGGCGGGCCCCACGCCTTCATCTGCTGCACGACGACCGTCCTAAGGACCCGGCCGAACAGCGGCCAGTGTACGAGCGCGCCATACTCGACCGCTGGGCCGCGCGTTCGGCGGCCACCGCTACCTACAGTGACTATGTCGCGGCCGCGGTCGCCAACCAGCGTAACCTGGCCAGCCCCCGCATCCATGTTTTGCCACTTTGCAGCGAACTCGATCCGGCCCTGGTTCCTCCGCTTGTCGGCCCCGAAGGGCGGCACGACTTCGTGATGTTCGGCCGGCTCAACCCGTACAAAAACGTGGACCTGGTGCTGGAGGCCTGGCAGCGGCATGTTGCCAGCGGCGGGTGGCGCGGTGACGATCTGGTATTCATCGGTTCGGGGGACGCCATCCCCCGCACCCTGCCGAAGCACACCCGGTGGCTCCCCGGCAGCTACCGCTACTGCGACGTCACCACGACACTGGCCTCCGCGAAGGCCACGATCGTCCACTGCCGGCGTGCCTCGCAAAGCCTCGCGCAGGTGGTGTCGCTGCAGCTGGGTGTCATGCCGATCGTTTCCACGGCCGGTGGGCTGCCCGAATACCAGCCGCCGGGCTGCCCGCCGGTCGGTGTCGACGACGTCGCCGGGCTCGCCGCCGCGTTTGACGAGCTGGCCGATCCAGTCACTGCGACACTGCGCGGAGCCGCGGCAGCGCGCCACTACGCGCAGCGGTTCGCCGTCGACTGGGCCACGGATCGCCTGCTGAACGTGCTCACCGACGTGCTGGCCGCTCGCTCGCCAGCGGCTCCCACCAACAGGAACGCGCCATGACACCGGAACCGGTTGGCATCGTTTCGACACGCAGGTTGGCCGGTGTGGCGACTGCCGTCCGGGCCTTCACCCGCCCTCGCCACGGCAATTCGACCTTGGAGCCGGAATCCGGTTGGGTGCGAGCAAACTTCGACCGGTTCATGGCGATGCGCCGCTTCGCCGCCTTGGATGGTTTGCGGGCGGTGAGCGTGATCGCGGTGGTTTGGCATCACACCTCGGGGACCCCCGGTCTGTCGTTCACGCACAAGGCCGGCTTCCTCGGGGTGATCTTCTTCTTCGCGATCAGTGGATTCCTGATCACGAGTTTGCTGCTGCGCGAGCGGAACGCGGTGGGCGGAATCTCATTGAGGAAGTTCTACGCGCGCCGCGTGCTGCGGATCTTCCCGCTGTACTACGCGACGCTCCTGGTCTACATTGTCTTGGTTGCCGCGACCCGCCGCGACAGCCCGGAAGGAACTCAGTTCTTCCACCATCTGCCGGCTTTCGCGACGTATACCTTTAACTGGGTCTCCGGCAAAGAAGAGACGTTCAGTTTTGCCTGGTCGCTGGCGACCGAGGAGCAGTTCTACCTGCTGTGGCCGCCGCTGCTGGTCGCGACGTTGACGATAGGGGGCTGGAAGCGGACCTGGCCGCCACTCGTCGCGTTAGCCGTGTTGATCGCGATTTCACAGGGCATCGACCTGGCCGGGGGCTCGTCGGTAATGCCGTGGCGGATTCCGGCGAGCTTGTCGCTGCCGATCCTGCTCGGTGCCGCCGCAGCGCTCGTGCTCAGCACGCGGCGTGGGTTCGCGGTCCTGAGCGTCGTTGTCGGGCGTGTTTGGTCGGCGCCGGTCGCCGCGCTGCTGTTGGCGGTTGCGATCACGGCGAATGCCGCGCAGCAGATCACGGAGATCCTGATGGTTGTGGTGGTGGTCGCTACCTGCATCGTTGAGTGGACCCCATTACACCCGATCCTGCGGTGGCGTCCGCTGGCGTTTGTCGGAGTGATCAGCTACGGCGTGTACCTGCTACACAATTTGTGTGCGAACATGGCCCGCATTGCGACCCGCGAATACGAGGGGATCCTGGTGTTTGCGGTCACCCTCGTCACGGTGGTCGCCGTCGCCTACCTCAGCTTCCGGTTCTTCGAGACACCCTTGCTGAAACTCAAACGCCGATACGAGACAAGCCGCGAGCGTGACGGCGACGAACTGTCCCGCATCGCAGCGATATCGCGGCCCGATGCGCCCCAGGCTGTTTGTGACAAAGGGGCTTACTAGCCGTGGTATTCGATTCGGGGCTGTTGGACCTTAACCGGGCAATCGGTTTGAAGCCTGGGTTGCGGCCCGCTGTTTGCGGGTGCAGTGGAATCGTATCGGGCGGGCCGAGCGGTCCCGGTTCCTGAACCCGCAGCCGATGCGTTTGACCTGCTTGACCAGCCGGTTGTAGCCTTTGGCGCGGCGTTGGTGATGCCGGTGGTGAGGAAGGCATTGATCTTGGGCCACCCACTGGTCGATGGTGGCCGTCAGGGTGAGCAGTTGGATTGTGAGTCGGCACCACGTCAGGAAGCGTTGGAGCCGGTGCCGGGTCAGGTGGGGATCCCACCGATGCGCACTGTGGACAGCAGGGTGCGCAACTCTTTAGACCAACAACGCACCCATAGAAGAGTCAAGAAGAGCCTGAAATAGCTCTATTTATTTTTTTGAGCGAGCTCTATTTATTTGAGCGTCGGGACCGCGTCCACACAGACGACACACCAGGAAATCCGCAGATCAACAACACAGAATTACCGACCGGGCACGAACTACTTGTCAGGAGTCCTGGACACTAAGATCGAAATGAACCATAGCCTTTACGATGTCGTCGAAGGACATCGTGGGTTCCCAGCTCAGAATCGCTCGAGCCTTTGCCGCGTCACCCACCACGGCAGCTCGATCGGCCGGACGCAGCAAAGCCGCGTCAGTCTCGATACGAGATTCCCACTCGGTTATGCCCACCGCAGCGAACGCCGCAGCGACGAAGTCGGAGACCGAATGCGCGACTCCGGTGGCGATGACGAAGTCGTCGCCTTTGCCGTACTTGGCCGTACGATACATCGCGTCGACGTAGTCGGGCGCCCACCCCCAATCACGCTTGACGCTGATGTCACCCAACACAAGCCGATCTCGGCGTCCGGACGCGATTGCGGCCACAGCGCTGGTGATCTTGCGGGTGACAAATTTCTCTGGGCGACGGGGTGATTCATGGTTGTACAGGATGGCGTTCGATACCTCCAGTCCCTTGGCTCGGTACGCCTGCGACATCATGAAACCGAAGGCTTTCGAAGCGCCATACGGTGAGATTGGGCACAGCGGGGTCATCTCGGTTTGCACAGACTCGACGGCACCGGCGAAGATCTCGCAGCTGGAAGCATTGACGACCATGATCTTCTTCCCACTGCGGTCCTGCGCTCGCAGGCAGCCCTCGAGCAAGTTGACTGTGCCCAGCGCATTCACTCTCGTCGTGGCCACGGGTTCTTGCCACGACGTGGCCACTGACGAAACGGCGGCCAGGTGAAACACGAAGTCGGGTTGGACCTCCGAAATCAGCCCGCTGACCGTATCGGTATCGGTCAGGTCGGCGTTGTGCGTGTGGACCGGTGGCAAACCGGTGTACCACCGACCCGGTCGTAGCACGCCATGAACCTGAAAACCCTTGCCCAGCAGCAACTCAGCCAAGTAGTACCCGTCTTGTCCAGTCACACCGGTGACGATTGCCGTGCTCGATGGACCGTCGGGGGACATCTACCGAGCCATCAGATCGTCGACCGCCGCATAAATCTTCTCGGCGAAGCGCTCCTCGGCGAGCTGCTCAACGTGTTCGTGCGTTCTGGCGGAATCGAACGCAGACGCCTCGAACGGGTCCAGCGCCTCAGCGATCGCCACCGGCTCTGGCTGATCGAAATAGATCCCGGTAACGCCTTCGTCGACAGTGTCGAGGTCGGCCAAACCTGCCGGATGTTCACCACCGCCTGGACGGCACATCACATCAACTCGTTGCTGACGACGTCGTCCTGGTGCTCCGAATACCACGCGACGGTGCGCTCTAGGCCCTCGTCGAGGGTCACGGCGGGCGCATACCCGAGTCGGCGCATCTTTGTGATATTGGGGCAGCGACGCGGGGTGCCGCCCTCGGCGCCCTCACCGGGACGAATGTCCAGGTCAACTCCGACCGTCTTGCCGATTCGGCTGGCCAGGTCGCGAATCGACACCTCTTCGTCGTTGCCGATGTGGTAAATCTCGCGATGGCCGCCCCGGGCGTACATCGCCAAAATCCCGTCGACGATGTCGTCGACGTAGCAGAACGCCCGGGTCTCGGTGCCGTCACCCTGAATCTCGAACGGGGCCGTGCCACCCAAGGACGCCTCGCGGGCTTTGAGGGCGCAGACAATGAATTGCGGCACAACGTGCTTCCAACCCATGTCCGGACCGTAGACATTGTGCGGCCGGAACACCTGCACCTTACGGTAGTAATCCCGGGCGTAGTTGAACGCGATCAACTCGCTGATGATCTTTGAACCGCCATAGGAGTACCTCGGGTTGAGGCTATCGGGCAGCGTCAGCGGGATCGTCTCAGGCGTCGGCACAACCGTCGGCGTCTGGTACACCTCAGCGGAAGAGGCGATTACCAGGTCGGGCACACCTGTCTTGCGGCCAGCGTTCACGACGGCCAATGCGCCGCGTAGCCCGACATCGAGCACCAGTTCGGGGCGCTTGTAGAAGTTTTCGGTGCCGTTGATCGCGGCTAGATGCATGACCATCTCCGCGCCGGCGAAGGCACGCTCGAGCGCGTCCTGGTCGCGCACGTCGCACGTGAACAACTCAACGTCACCGGCCACTTCAGCGAGGCGTCTGGTGTCGCCGCGCACCATTGTGTCGACCACGGCAACGTTCCAACCGTCGGTCACCAGGCGCCTCACCAGATAAGAGCCGATGAACCCGCCGCCGCCGGTAACTACCACGCGCTTACTCATCGGGCGGGACCCATCCGCTTTTGCCCACCGTGAAGTACGAGTCGCCGAGCTCCGACGCCGGCAAGTGGCTGAAGTGGTTCCAGTAGTCGAACACGAACCCTTCGGGAATCATGAATTCGCTGATCGTGCGTGGCGAGATCGTCCCGAGCGACGGGTGGTTGTTGGCGATGACGAGCACGGAGGTGCCGCTGACCGCGTCACCGAACCGGTCGAACGTGCGCTCGTCAGGGAACTCGGCCGCTAGTACCTCGCGTGGGATGACCGAATCATACAGGCCGATCTCGGCGTCAGGATGCGCCTTCTTGAGCGCGTCGAGCACCTTCACCGACATCGATCCACGCAGGTCGGACGTTTCGGGCACGCCCTTGAACGCCATACCGAGAATATTGATCCGCAGCGGCGACGGCAGCTTGCGCTTTTCGATCTCGCGGCTGATGAATCGCAGCGTCTCCTCAGGCTGGCGCTCGTTGACGAACCGGGCCGCCGAGGTGATCTCCAGCTCGATACCTCGTGTCCGTGCGCTCTGCATCATGAGGTGGGAGTCCTTCTCAAGGCAGGGCCCCCCGACCAGACCGGGCAGCGGAACGCGAGTGCGGCTATAGCCCAGCTTGCCCGAGGAGATCACCTCATGGGCGCTCACACCGAACGCATCGCACAGCCGCGCGACCTCGTTTGCGAACGCGAATTGCACGTCGCGGAAAGTGTTTCCGACGAGTTTGACGATCTCGGCCGTCTCCAAGTCGGAGACCAGCACGATCGAGTTGGTGAGCTGCCGAAAAATCGCCGCCGCACGGTCTGTCACCGCCGGGTCATCCGCACCGACGATCTGCGGCAACTCCCGCAGCTCCTGCAGCGCTTTGCCTTCGAGCGTGCGCTCTGGACACATTGCTATGCCGAACCGCTTGCCCGACCGCGCCAGAATCGGCGAGACGATGTTACGAGTCGTCCCGATCATGACCGTTGACCGCAGGATCACCAAGGCACCGTCCCGCATGTTCTCGGCAATGTCGCGAGTTGCCGCCTCGATCATGTCGACGCGGGCGACGCCTGCAGCAGACAGCGGGGTGCCCACGGTAATGATGTAGGCATCACAGGTGAAGCCGTCGTCGAACCGCTCAGTTGCGACGAGTTTCCCGGACTTCGTGACACCGGCCAGGGCATTTGGCAGCCCAGTTTCGAGGAAATGCGGGATCCCTTTGTTGGTCAGCTCCACTACCTCGGGCCGCGTCTCCACTCCGATCACCTTGTTGCCGGCTTCCGCGAGCACCGTCGCCAGGGTCAGTCCGACATAGCCCAGTCCGACTATTCCAACGTCGTACTTTGCTGGCGAGCCAACGCCCTGCGAGTTGCCAGCCGAGGCCATCGGTGCCTCGGGCTGCTTGGTCACGAACGACACCTGCTTCTCCTAACAGGACCGAAGGGACGCGGAATGGGGCCCCAGCCGCCGCGGTGCTGTCCCGGGCGCGGAGATCAAGACGGCCGCTAAGATACCGAGTTTTGACATCACCTACACTATACATACTCCCTGGATGGTATTCACCTCTTGAACAGAATTACGGTATTGCATGTCAACGGCCGTCTTGAAGTCCCCAGTAGCAGCCAGCAAAAGATAAGAGTGTTGAGAACCCCTTAGCACAGACGACCAAACCCGACTACTTGGGCCTGCGCCCATCCATCATGGGGCGCACCGAGCGACTCCGCGCCCACGTGCTGATCTGCATGCTCGCCGGATATCTCCCAACAGCACAATCGCGTCGCGGCTGCCCAGCGCTCCACCCACGCCCGGCCAAAGCCTCCCGTCAACGCGATTCTTACGGCACCCCTTGCGCAGCTTGCGCGACCTGCTGACCACCTGGCCAGCATCACTCGCAACCGGATCCGCTTACCCCGACCCACGCTTACGGGTCTCGTTAACAACGATCGTAAATATCGCGAGCTCGTTTGAGGACTTTACATCATCCGAAAAGTATGTATCGTGGCAGTAATATAAGTATTCGGTTTGTGCGCCCGGCCGGCGTCTCGATCGCCGCGCCCGGACGCGACCGGGGCGGCCGCGGCCCCAAATCCGCGCCGGTTCGGTCCTGTTAGGAGAGGCACGTGTCTCATTGCCCAAACGGAGCGCCTGTGCCGGTAGGCCGACAATGCTCATAAAGCGGTTCGGTCCCGATTTCGCCTTCCGACGAATTGAGGTCTAGGTGCGTTGCCGACTATGTGACTCGGATCGTCTGATGAATGTGCTCGATCTTGGAGCGACACCGCCGTGCGAGACGTTCCTCACTGTCGACGAACTCGACTTACCAGAGCCGACCTACCCTTTACACCTTCGGCTGTGTGAAGACTGCCTATTGCTCCAAATTCCCGCGCTGATAACGCCGGAGGATACGTTCACTGAGTACGCTTACTACTCGTCGTATTCAGACAGCTGGGTGCAGCACGCGAAGAGATTCGTCGATGACACCGTGCGACGCCTTGGACTCGGCCCAGAGTCGTTCGTGGTTGAAGCCGCAAGCAATGATGGCTATCTCCTCCAACATGTAGTTGCGGCGGGCATACCTTGTCTAGGCATCGAGCCGTCGCAAAATATCGGAGAAATGGCTCGTGAGCGCGGTGTGCCGACGAAAACAGCATTTCTGGACGAAGGACTCGCCGCCGCCGTGCGGGAGGACCACGGTCCGGCAGATCTGATTGTCGCCAACAACGTCTATGCGCACATTCCCGATCTCATCGGCTTCACACGGTCACTGCGCGGACTCCTAGCCGAAGACGGTTGGTTAAGTATCGAAGTGCATCACGCTCTGAACTTGGTCACTCTCGGTCAGTTCGACACCGTCTACCATGAGCATTTCCAGTACTACACCGTGCTTTCCGCTACACGCGCGCTTGCGACAGCTGGCCTAACCGTCGTTGATGTGGAACAGATTCCGACGCATGGCGGTTCAATACGCCTTTGGGCACGGCCTGACGAAATCGCCGGGCCGCGGAGCGAACGCATGGCCCACGTGCTTCGAACTGAAGAGGAAGCGGGTCTGCATCATGTGCAGGGCTACCTGCAACTGCGCGCGCGTTCCGAGGCTCTTCGACATGATCTGTTGCGATTCCTGCTCGACTGTCGCGCCGAGGGAAAGCGAGTGGTCGGGTATGGAGCACCGGGCAAGGGAAACACACTACTCAATTATTGTGGTATTCGCAGTGATCTATTGGAGTACACGGTCGACCGCAATCCGTACAAACATGGCCGCTATACTCCGGGGACACGAATTCCAATTCACGATCCGGCCCAGATTGTAAAGGACCGGCCCGATATTGTGCTCGTACTGCCCTGGAACCTTGAAGCCGAGTTGACCGAGCAGCTGGCGTATATCGCGGAATGGGGAGGCCAACTGGTATTCCCGCTGCCAACCCTACGGTCCGTTGCCTTTTCGCAACAGTCAAGCATTAAGGGAAGCGCATGAAAGTCGTCTTATTCTGCGCTGGCTACGGGATGCGAATGCGAAACAGTAGCGACGACGGATGCCTAAACCGATGCAGATGGTCGGCCCGGGTCCGCTGATATGGCACGTGATGCGCTACTACGCACATTTCGGCCATAAGGAATTCATCTTGTGCCTTGGCTACGGAGCATCGCACATCAAGAACTTCTTCCTGACCTACCAAGAGGTCGCGTC
>Ga0335069_10015205_pt1 | contig 10758 bp, 9 predicted proteins | sample Lox_Sample_11_FD_206714 | JGI IMG/M metagenome (GOLD analysis project Ga0335069, IMG submission 206714) | Soil microbial communities from Loxahatchee National Wildlife Refuge, Florida, United States - Lox_Sample_1.1 | ecosystem: Environmental > Terrestrial > Soil > Wetlands | place: USA: Florida... | reverse complement strand
TGGCAGTCCTGGATGTTGTATTTGCTGGTCCGCCTCGATCGGGAGGCGATGGACGAAAACCCTGCGCATAAAGTTGCTTTTGACGAGATGCTGGCTTCTTTGGAAGATGCCATCCGCAACAGGATAAGGACCGGCGGCTGGTAGGTAATTCGGTACTCTGAAGTATAATGATCTTGGTTCTTTTGCGAAAGGACTGCTTATGGAACTGCTTTTAGACCCGAATGTTGCATATCTCTTGTTGATGTTGGGTTTCATCGTTGCCTTGTTTGCCCTGGCTGCCCCCGGGACGGGCTTTTTGGAAACCGGCGCACTGCTGGTATTGGCCATTGCAGCTTATGGGGTGTATCAAATTGGGATCAACGTATGGGGGCTGATCGTTCTCATCATTGGCCTGGTACCATTTGTTTACGCTGTCCGTAGACCGAACAATAAACTCTTCCTGGTGCTTGGCGTTTTGGGCATTGCCATCGGCTCAGCCTATCTATTCCCAACCTATGGCCTTATGCCGGCCGTAAACCCGCTGTTGGCACTCGTTACTTCCATCATCCTGGGTGTCTTTGTATGGCTGGTGGCCTGGAAAGTCATCCTTGCGGCAAAGAGGGCGCCGATTCAAAACCCGGATAACGTCATTGGCATGGTCGGCGTGGCCAAGACCGCCATTAGTGAGACAGGATCGGTGCAGGTGGGCGGCGAATTGTGGAGCGCCCACAGTGACAAGATGATCCCGGCCGGCAAGCACGTGCAAGTCGTCAGCCGAAACGGATTTAACCTCGAAGTTATTGAGGAGAAACAAACCAAATAGGCTTCCGTATATCTGATTGGAGGAAAAAGGTATGGTCATCGATTTGAGTGGATTGGTCTATGTTCTGTTTTTTGTCCTGGTGGTGGTGATCGTGATCGTCGTCGCCGGCGCCATCCGGGTGGTCAATGAATACCAGCGTTTGGTTGTCTTCCGCCTGGGGCGGTGCATCGGCACCAAGGGCCCTGGCCTGGTCTTCCTCATCCCGGTGCTCGACCGCGCCGTGCGTGTGGACTTGCGCGAGCAGGTGCGTGAAGTGCCGCACCAGGTATCCATTACCAAGGATAATGCGCCCATTTCCATCGACTTCTTGTGGTACTACAAGGTGATCGATCCGACCATGAGCGTGGTTGGCGTGGGCAATTTCGAGCTTTCCGCAGCCGGCATGGCAACCACCACGCTGCGTTCTGTCATCGGCGGCATCCCGCTGGATGAAGTGCTTTCACAGCGTGAGAACATCAACCAGACCCTGCGTGCCAAGCTGGACGAAGTGACCGAGCGCTGGGGCGTCAAAGTGACCAACGTCGAAATCCGCGAGATCATCCCGCCCAAGGACGTGCAGGACGCCATGAACAAGCAGATGTCGGCCGAGCGTATCCGCCGCGCTGTAGTTACCGAATCCACCGGTACGCGCGAGGCTGCCATCAACGTGGCCGAAGGTGAAAAGCAGTCCGCCATCCTCAAGGCTGAAGGCGCCAAACAGGCTGTCATTTTGGAAGCTGAAGGCTCCAAACAAGCCCAGGTCTTGCGTGCCGAAGGTTACTCGGTTGCCCTCGAAAAGATATTTGCGGCCGCCAAGACCATCGATCAGAAGACCATGACCCTGCAGTATTTCGATACGCTCAAGTCGCTGGGCCAGGGCGCTGCGTCCAAGTTCATCTTCCCGCTGGAGTTCACCAGCATGGTGGAGAAATTCATCAACGAGAAGAAGTAGATCCAATTGTTGTAACAAAAAGCCAGGTGCTCTCGAAAGTGCCTGGCTTTTCTTTTTTAATCCTTTAGACCGAGCTGCCGCATCTTTTTATAGAACGGCTGCAGCTTTGCGTACATCTTCAGGTAGATGTCATTATAGAGCTCTTCATATACCGCATGGGCGCGCGCGTTCGGTGAATAGGTCTCGCCCAAGTGGGTCATGTCATTGACCGCGCTGGGGAAATCGGGGTGGATGCCGGCGCCCACGGCCGCGTCCATGGCAGCGCCCAGGCCGCTGGCTTCGTAGATGTGTGGCTTGGAGGCCGGGATGCCGAATACGTCGGCGGTGAGCTGCATGGCGGCTGCGCTTTGGCTGCCCCCGCCAGCCACGCGCAGCTCGGTGATGGGCACGCCGGAGCGTTTTTCGGTGCGTTCCTTACCTTCGCGCAGGGCATAGGCCAGCCCTTCGAGGATGGCGCGGTAGATGTGGGCGCGCGTGTGCACGTCGCCGAAGCCGATGATGGCGCCACGCGCTTCGGGGCCGGGGTTGCGCAGTCCGGGCGACCAGTAGGGCTGCAAGACCAGCCCCTGTGAGCCGGGCGGCACGGCATTGACCAGGTCATCGAACAGCATTTCCGGCTCCACGCCCAGCTCGGCGGCCATTTGCTCCTCGCGTTGCCCGAATTCCTGCTTGAACCAGTTCACCATCCAATAGCCGCGGTAGATTTGGATCTCGAGGTTGTATTCGCCCGGTTCGGCAGCCGGGTAAGGCGGAATGAGCGGGATGACCTCGATGTACCGGTTATGGGTGGTATTGATGGTGGCCGTGGTGCCGTAGCTCAGGCAGGCCACGTTGGGCTCCAGCGCGCCGGCGCCCAGCACTTCACAGGCTTTATCGGCTGCGGAGGCAATGAGCGGCAGCCCCTTGGGGATGCCAGTCTCCTGGCTGGCTTTTTGGCTAACCTCGCCCAGGGAATGGCCCTGGGGCACCAGGTCAGGCAGCAAATGCGGGTCCATTGGGACGGCTTGCCACTTCCAGTCGGACTTGGACGCCCAGCTTTGGGATTTGTAATCGAAGGGGATGTAACCCACCTGGCAGCCGACCGAATCGACGAAGCGCCCGGTGAGCATGAAGGTGAGGTAACCGGAGAGTAACAGGTATTTGTAGGTATTCTTCCATATTTCCGGCTCGTGGGTGCGGATCCAGTTGGCCTCGGCTTCAGCCTGCAGGTAAGCCACCGTCTCGGTGGCGCCGGCCAGTCTGAAGGCCAATCCCCAAAGTCCGCTGACCGGCGGCAAGCCTTCGGTGCGGCGCTGGTCCAGCCAATGGATGGCCGGGCGCAGCGGTTTGCCTTGCTCATCCACATTGAGCACCGTGGAGCGTTGCGTGGTCAATGCCACGCCGGCAATGCCGGATTTGTCCACCCCCTGTTTCCACAAGCCCTGGCAGGCTTCGCAGACCGCGTTCCAAAAGACTTCCGGTTTCTGTTCGGCCAGTCCCGGCGCAGTGGAAAAGTAGGGTACGATGGGCACGCGTTGCTTGGCGAGCAGGGTGCCCTTGGGGTCGAACAGCAAAGCGCGCACGCTCTGCGTCCCGTTATCGATGGCAAGCAGGTTCTCGGGCATGGATAATCTCCTCTTCTTCGGTAGCTTGCAGATTTTTCTTAATTATCCACCAAAATCCCATTCTGAAGCCTTAACTCACTATTTATTAAGACAATTGCATTTCACATACGAAGTTAAGTTGTCATTGCGAGCCCCGTTTTTGGGGGCGAAGCAATCTTCTAACCGGTGTGGAGATTGCTTCGCTGAGCAAAGTGCGCTCGACGGCGTCTGCCCGCAGGATGCGTCGCAATGACAAATCAGCGGAACCCCCATTTCTTGGCTTTTTGTTCTGCACTCATGTCCAGGCCCAGCGTGCCGCCGGGGTTCATGATGTGGTGTGGGTCGAAATGGTCGTGCAGCACGCGGATGACGTCCATGGCCGGTGTGCCGATCTGCTCTTCAAGCCAGGGGGCGGTCTGCTTGCCGATGCCATGATGGTGGCTCATGGACGCGCCCGAGCGGCGGATGGCCTCCAAAATGCTGTATTGGAGCGTCAGATACTCGTTGATATCGTCTATTTTGGCGATGAAGATGAAGTACAGGTTGGCGCCCTGCGGGTAGGCGTGCGAGAGGTGGGTCATGCAGATGGTGTTGGGGCGGGCTTTGACCACCTGGCGCACCTCGCGGTGCACCTGCTCCATTTGCGCCCAGCTCACGCCGCATTCCAGTGTGTCGATCATGACGCCGAAATCCATCATATCCTCACGCATGAAGGGGTCGGTGAAGCGGCTCTTTTCCCAGGATTGCACCACACCGAAAGGCGTGAGGGTGAAGGCGTGATACTTGCGGCAGACCGCGGTGATCTTCTTCGCCACCAGGCGAGTGAAATCCCGCTCGCCGTCGGCGGTGCCCAGCAGCAGACAGCGCTGCATGGGCAGGTAACCCAGCATGCGCAGCATACTATCAGCTGGGGTATCCTGGAAATGGTAGGTGCGCATGGCCACGTCCGTCTCTTCAGGGTCGGAGAGGCGGAACACGGAGGGATAACCGAACTCGCCCTGCATGATCTCACGCGCCGCGTTGCGGGCATCTTCCCAGTTCTTGAACATGTGGCTGTAGCGGCGGGTGTTCTCCGGCGCCCAATGGCACACCCGTAGCGTGACGTTGGTGAGGATGCCGAAGGTACCTTCGCTGCCCATCATCACCTGGTCCATGTCCGGGCCGGTGGCGGTGCGGGGATATTCCTGCGTCTTGAAGATGCCCAGGGGGGTGACGTACTCCTGGGCAATGACCATATCCTCGATCTTGCCGTAGTAGGTAGAGTTCTGTCCGGCACCGCGCGTGACCGTCCAGCCGCCCACGCTGGAATGCTCGAAGGATTGGGGGAAATGTCCGCAGGTGTAGCGCCGTTGGGCATTCAGGGTTTGAGGGGCGTTTTGCAGGATGCGTTCCAGCTCGGGACCCCACATGCCGGCCTGCACGGTGATGGTCTGGTTAGTCTCGTTGAAGGCCAGCACTTTGTTCATGTGCACGCTCAAATCCAGGCTGACGCCGCCCTTGACTGCTTCCATGCCGCGTGTGACGGACGATCCGCCGCCATAGACGTAGACTGGGATGCGATGTTCGTCGCAATAGCGCACAATGGCTTCCACATCGTCCTGGTTGCGCGGCTGTAATACCAGGTCGGCGATGTTCTCGATGATCTTGTTGCGCAGGCGCAGGGCGTCGATCATGCCCGCACCGTACGAGGCGCGTAAACGGCTGTACGTGTCGGATCGCATGTTTTCAGCACCGACGATGGCGGTCAGGCGCCGGATGTGGCGCTCGGCAAGGTGCTGCGGTATGTCCACGCCGACTGTTTCCGTGCATAGGTGGGGCTGCTGGAAATCGGCATCGGTCATGCCGAAAGTTTCTTTTATCAACTTGTATAGCCCACGGTTGGGGTGTTTGAAGGCCTTGGGATCGCCGTATTTGAACAGGCTGCGGTAGGAATGCTCCGGAGCGGGTTCCTCGCACCAGTTGGGGTAGAAAGAGTCTTTTGCGGACATTTTGCCCTCCATTAATGGCGATTCTTGTCGATGCGACTGCAAAATTCGGCTGCTATTCAGCTAACCTGGCTGCCTGCAACCAGTTTTGTGGGTTGTGAACAACCGGTTAGCCCGGCTGTGAACTGTAATACTTCTTCCACGTCTCTCTGTAGCTGGCTTCTTCTTTGTCCCAACGTGCGTCGTCCCAGCCCATTTCTGCCTGCACGATGGCGCGGATGCGCGGCATCAGCGCCTGGGCGCCGTTGGGCAGCAACATGCCAATCCGCACGCGGCGCAGCAGCAGATCACTCAGATGCAGAGCGCCTTCGTCGCGCGCCGCCCAGCGTAGCTCGGCCCACACGTTGGAGAGTGGCTCGATGCGCTGCATGTCACCGATTTGTACGGCGGTCAGTAGATTGGCCGTCTCGTTGCCATGCCGGCCATAGAGATAGTTGAGTGAGGCAACCTCGATCTCGTTCGATCGGGCGACTGTTTGTGGCAGGCGGTTGAAGATGCGTTTTTGAAGCAGTGGTCCTTGTCCCAGTTGAGCCAGGGCGGCTTCCACGGCCTGGCGTGACATGATGCGGAAGGTGGTGTACTTGCCGCCGGTGATGGTGATGAGGCCGTTCTCCTGGTAGAGGGCATGTTGCCGGGAGACCTTGGACGGGGCGTCACCTTCGTCGGCCTGGATCGTCGGGCGCAGTCCGGCGAAGCTGGAAACGATGTCGGTTTGCTTCAAATCGAGCAGCGGGAACAGGAAATTGGCCGCCTCGAGCAGGTAATCGATTTCGTCCTGCGTGGCGAACGGCTCGCTATATTCGTGCTCCCATTCCGCCGGGTGGTCCAGGTCGGTGGTGCCGACCATGGTGGTGTTTTCCCAGGGGATGATGAACAAGGCGCGCCGGTCGCGGGGATGGAAGAGCGTCACCGCCCGCGGCGCCGGGAGGCGCTCGCAGCTGAAGATGATGTGGCTGCCGCGCAGCTTGCGGATGTGCGCCGCTCCGCCGACCTGGGCACGCAGTTCATCCGACCAGGGGCCAGCGGCGTTGATGACCACTTTGGCCTTGACTTCGGCGGTCTTGCCGTTGGGCACGGCCGCATCGCGCAGGGCGACGCCGCATACCTGGCCATCCTGCGTGCGTAATAATTGCTCCGCCAGGGCATAATTGAGCGCCGTGCCGCCGGCCTGCACGGCCTCGCGCAGCACCCGGATCACCAGGCGGGCATCGTCCATGGCGGCGTCGTAATACTCGTAGCCGCCCAACAGCCCATCCCGGCGCATACCTGGGAACGCGGCGAGCAATTGCGCAATGCTGCGCGTGCCATGTTTCCATTTTGGCGCCAGCAGGTCATAGAGGATGACGCCGAAGCCGAATTCAGCCATCGGGATCTTGTAGCCGGCATAATCGGGCAGCAGGAAGCTAAGCGGCGTGACCAGGTTGGGGGCTTCGTGCAGCAACCACTCGCGCTCACGCACCGATTCTTGGGTCACTTTGAATTGTTTGTTTCTCAAGTAGCGGAAGCCGCCATGCACCATTTTGCTGGAACGGCTGGAGGTGCCTGAGGCGAAGTCGCCTGCTTCGACCAGTAAAGTTTTCAACCCGGCGTTCACGGCCTGGCGCAGCACGCCGGCACCAGTGATACCCCCGCCAACGACGATGACGTCCCACGGTTGGTCAAGATTGTTCCAGATCTTTTCGCGCCATCCTTTTTGCCACATGAGTGCTCCTGGGTCGGTCTGTGATGGGTTGGTTCAAAAATCAAGAACCTGTTGAATGCCCTTCAACAGGTTTACATGCAAGGTTAAGGGTTTGGGGCGGCGACGGTCTTCCAGATGCTCAAGCTGTCGGTCATTACCTGCTCGGCCAGCTTGGCCGCACCTGCGGCGTCGCTTTGCCGGAAACATTGCAACAAATCCCGGTAAAAGCGGTTGGAGGATTGGCGTCCTTCGACGTGTATGAAGTAAATGCGCCCCATGACCGAATACAGGCTCTGGAAGCCGTTCAAGATGAGGGTGAAGACGGGGTTGTCCGAGGCGACGGTCAGGGTGTGGTGGAGCTGCATGTCGAAAGTGCAGTAGGCATCGGGGGTTTCAGGCAGGGCCGTATAGGTTTCCAGCAACGCCAGCACCGGTCGAGGGTTGCGCTCTGCGGCCAACCGGGTGTAAGCCGGGGCCATGAGGATGCGCACGTAGAGCAGGTTGGAGACAAAGTCGGCCGGCAGTTTCTCCTGGTGTTGGGCAATGGCGGCCAGCACGGCCAGGTTGCCTTCCTGCAGGTAGTTGCGCACACGTGTGGGCTTGCCTTGGCGGATCTCCAGCCATCCGTCGCGTCCCAGGCGCTGCAAAGCCTCGCGCAGGGTGGGGCGGGTGACCCCAAGCTGGACGGCCAGCTCGCGTTCGGCGGGCAGATTGGAATCAGCCGGGAACGTGCCATCCAGGATGGCGGTGATCAGCCGTTCTTCGGTCAATTCGGCGGGCTTGAGGGGAGGGGTCCAGTTCATATGATTTATTCTTTATTTATTGGTAAGAGGTCTGACCAGTTAATAGTATAGTGAATTTAGGAAGAAATTTCAAGTGGCCAAAATGGGTTGTTATAAATACCGTTCGGTTAGGTATTGAACGTAATCTTTGTGTTCTTGCCGGTAATGGTTGGATAGCGTGACGATCAATTCCTGATAAGTCATGGAGAGGAAGTGGATTCCATCATCCTTCGCCACTTTCGAGAATGCTTCGGTTTCAGCCCTGTGGATAGCCCCTTCCTTGCCCAGGGCGTCATACCAGAGATAGAGAAGCTTGAAGTTTTCTTTGTCGTGATATTTTTGGCTGAGACCAAGGATGTGCTTGATTATTTGGGCGGCATGGAGATAGGTAAATTGTTTATCGGCTGGACTGATCGATTGAGCCAGTTCTTGCAGACGAGACAAGCCAGACCAAATGGGTAACTGGAGATATTCGGGCTTTAAACCGGCGTGTCCTTGAGGACTATAGGCTTCAGAAAATTTGCATTCGGTGGCGAAGTATTTGAATGGTGAGGATTCAGAATTGTGGATGACTACATCGATATTAGGCGAAAATCTAAATTCACTGTCAATTGGAAATTTATCTTCAAAAACTATCTTTTTAGGTACCGGATTGCCTTTTTCACAGAATCCACACGCTGCTGCGATGGTCGGTACTTGCCCGATCCTTTGCCAATAGTGAAAGATATTCACACCCAAAGCGGATGATGAATGAACGGCTTGCATCTTGGCCGGGCTATCGGGACTGCCATCGACCTCGTTTCCATCGCCGCCTTTGAACATATCCAAAGTTTTTGTATCCAGTGGTTCGAATAGATTTTGGTCGAGATCTGGAGTATAGGAAGGCAAGCCACGGTCGCCTTTGCTTCCAATCAGGACAATTCCGCGATTGAGCGCCCATTGTATCTGCTTCGATTTGATAAATTCATACGCCCGCATGTTTTATTTCCTCCCTTGTTTAATAGTCTGGGGATTTATCCTAAACGAATAAGAAGACCAGACATAACGCTGCAACCACCGCACAATACCCGGCAAACACGTACAGCGAATGTTTGCTGACGTAATTGATCAGCCAGCGGATGGAGAGCCAGCCGAAGATGGCCGCGGCGACGAAACCGATTGCCAGTGGGGCAAAGATAGTGTGCAGGATGTGCAGCTTGAGCACGGACAATGATTCGTAACCGCCCGCCAGCAGCATGATTGGAGCTGCCATCAGGAACGCAAAGCGCGTTGCCGAAGGACGATCGAAGTTGCGCAGCATGCCGCCGGGGATGGTTGAGCCGGAGCGGGAGGAGCCGGGGAATACGGCCAATACCTGGAACAGGCCGATGATAAGACCATCCAACCAGGTGATCGAATCGAGGCTGCGCGTTTTCTTCCCCAGCCATTCGGCCAGGAACAGCAAGACCGCCGCGGTAAATAAGCGGATGGCCGCTTCCATCAATGGGTTTTGAAACAGGCTCTGGACAGCGTCCTTCAGCAACACACCTGCCAGTCCGGCAGGGATGGTGGAAATGATGATGTACCAGGCCATCCTATTTTCCGGTGTGGAAAACGGCTTGGCGAAGAACGCTTTGATCAAAGACCAATAATCTTTCCAAAAGTAGACCAGGAGTGCCACGAGAGGACCGATCTGGACCAGGATAAGGAAAGCAAACATACTATTATCGGAAGGGATGTTGAATAGCCTTTGGACAATCAACATATGGGCGGTGGACGAAACCGGGATGAACTCTGTCGCCCCTTCGATAATACCGAGTATAAATGCGTATAGAAGATTCATTGACCTGATGTCCTTTATTTATGCGCAGAATGATGTTAGCACCCAAATCATACCAGATAGCATTAAAACGTGGGTATCAAGAATTGTTCAATGGGAATCGAGCAGGATGTATTAGCTTTTTATCGTCATGTCAGCTTCTTTTGCCTGGCATTGCTCGCAGATCCCGAACAGGATCAAGTGGTTGGTCGTAATAACGAACTTATTTTCCCGCTGAATGGCATCGAAAAAATCCTTGACCTCTTCGTGGCCGATGGTGATCACCTTCCCGCAGCTTTGGCACACCAGGTGATGATGCATTCCGTCGGCCAGGGATTCGTAGACCTCTGAGCCGGTGCCCATGTCGGAGACCGAGATCTTGCCGGTGCTCGCCAGGCGTTCGAGCGAGCGGTACACTGTTGAAGCGTTGACCGCAGGTAGCTGACTGCGGATGCGTTCATATACCTCGTGTGAAGTTAAATGGACATGTTCTTTGCCGAGCGTTTCCAGGATTACCAGGTCGACTGAAGAAGTTCGCATGATCGTTTCTCCAAAAAGCCAAACTCATAATGCAATTCTTTGCAATAGCGAATAATTGAATTATAATGCATCTGTCGTCATCAAAATATTCTTTTCGAAAGAGGAATCCATGTTTCTGAGACGCATTTACAACCGCATCACTCGCTATTTTATTCTATATTATGCCATGATTGCCTTCTGGCTGGGCGCCACCGCCATGCACATCCCCGATGGCTACCTGAGCCCGGTCACGTGCGTAGTTATGTTCCTTATTGTATTGCCATTCTGGGTGAGGGGCGTTCAAAAATTGCGCCAAAAGATGAACGCCAGAAACGTGCCGCTGATCGCCCTCCTGGCGGCGTTTTCCTTCGTGATCATGATGTTCAACGTGCCCATCCCGGGCGGTACAACCGCCCATGCCGTGGGTGGGTCACTGATTGCCATCATCCTTGGACCAGAGATTGCCACCATTACGGTGTCGATTGCCCTGTTGATCCAGGCTCTATTCTTTGGAGATGGCGGCATCCTGGCTTATGGCGCCAACTGTTTCAACATGGCTGTGGCGTTGCCCTACGTCAGCTATGCCATTTACCAGGCCATCCGCGGGAAGACAGATGTTGCCTCGAAACGGACAGTTATTGGAGCGGCTGTGGGGGGGTGGGTCGGCTTGACCGTGG
>Ga0335069_10015204_pt1 | contig 10758 bp, 10 predicted proteins | sample Lox_Sample_11_FD_206714 | JGI IMG/M metagenome (GOLD analysis project Ga0335069, IMG submission 206714) | Soil microbial communities from Loxahatchee National Wildlife Refuge, Florida, United States - Lox_Sample_1.1 | ecosystem: Environmental > Terrestrial > Soil > Wetlands | place: USA... | reverse complement strand
GCTGCTCGTGCGCGCATGAGCGACGCGCAGGCGCGCGCGGCGGCCTTCGTCGCGGCCCGGGGCGATGCGCTCGCGCGCGCGCGCGCCGCGGCGCGGATCGGCGCGGGCTCGCTCGCGGCGGCGCTCGCCATGCTCGACCCGCGCATCGCGCGCGGCGGTGCGGACGCGTGGCTCCTCGTGCTTCGCGTCTGCGACGAGCTCGGCGCGAGCGGTGACGCGCGCGCCCTGCGAGCTTGCGCGGGGATCGCCGCCGCGCAGCGCGACGACGGCAGCTTCGCCTGCCCGGGCGATCTCGACGCGCGCGTCGTCTACACCGGCAGGGTGGCGGGCCTGCTCGCGAAGACACCCTTCGCGCGGCCGGAGCTGCTCGAGTCCGCCGGCGACTTCCTCGCGCGCCACTTCGCGCCCGAGCGCATCCAGGGCTTCCGCTACGAGAGTCTCGCCGCGTACGCGCTCTTCTTTGCCAACGCGCCGCACGCGGAGTCCGACGCGGTGCTCCAGTGGTGCGGGCGCGAGCTCGAGCGGGGCTTTCGCGCGCGCGCCTTCGACGCGGTCCGCACCGCGCGTGTGTACGCCGCCTGCGACGCGCACGCGATGCCGGGCGCGCGCATCGCGCAGGACGAGCTCTGCGCGGCGCTACGCGCGGAGCAGTCGGCCGACGGAGGATTCGGTCTTCCGGTCGCACCGGCCGAGGAGCGCGTCGAGGCGACGCTCGAGGCGCTCGTCGCGTTGCGCCACTTCCGGATCTGATTCGAGGCGCTCGACAGCACAGGGCCACCGCGTTACCCCCTGCGCCTCCGGAGACGCGCGCGATGTTCAACCTGGCGGCCATCCACGAGGCGATCGCGGCGCGCGTGCCGGAGCGCGAGTGCCTCGTCTTCCGCGAGCGCCGGCTCTCGTGGCGCGACGTGACGGACCGCTCGCGTCGCCTCGGCGCGCTTCTGCGGAGCCGGCTCGGGGGACCTTCGGCGGAGCGCGCGCAGCTCGAGAACTGGGAGTCGGGCCAGCCGCACGTCGCGCTCTACCTCTACAACGGCAACGAGTATCTCGAGTCGATGCTCGGCGCGTACAAGGCGCGCGCAGTGCCGATCAACGTGAACTACCGCTACGTGGAGGAAGAGCTTCTCTACCTGTTCGAGAATTCGCGCGCGCGCGGCGTGATCTACCACGCCTGCTTCGCGCCGGTGCTGGCGCGCATCCGGTCGCGCCTGCCCGAGCTCGGGCTCTGGATCCAGGTCGCGGACGAGTCGAACGAGCCGCTCTTGCCGGGCGCGGTCGAGTACGAGGCGGCGCTCGCTGCCGCAGCGCCCGAGTCGCCGCAGGGGCTCTCGCCCGACGACCTCTACGTGCTCTACACCGGCGGCACGACGGGCATGCCGAAGGGCGTGATGTGGCGCCAGGAGGATGTCTTCCGCGCGGCGATCTACACGCGCCCGGTCGCCTCGCTGGAAGAGGTCGTCGCGCGCGCCGAGCGCGGGCGACACCGCGCGTTGCCGGCGCCGCCCTTCATGCACGGCGCCGCGCACTGGGCCGCCTTCACGATGTGGGCGCTCGGCGGAACCGTCGTGGTGCAGTCGCAGCCGCGCCGGCTCGATCCGCACGACATCTGGCAGACGGTGGAGCGCGAGCGCATCACGACCTTGACCTTGGTCGGCGACGCCTTCGCGCGCCCGCTGCTCGACGCGCTGCGCGAGCGCGACTACGACCTCACGTCGCTCGAGGTGATCGGCTCGGGCGGCGCGATCCTCACCGCCGCGCTGAAGCAGGAGCTGCTCGAGCGTCTGCCGCGGGTGCGGATCACCGACAACCTCGGCTCGTCGGAGAGCGGCAGCCAGGCGATCCAGGTGACGCAGCGAGGCGCGCGCGCGACGACCGGCGACTTCGAGATGGCGCAGGACAACCTGGTGCTGCGCGAGGATCTGTCCGGTCCCGTCGCGCCCGGAAGCGGCGAGCAGGGCTGGCTCGCGCGGCGCGGCCGGGTCCCGCTCGGCTACTACCGCGACCGCGAGAAGACGCAGCGGACCTTCCCCGTGATCGATGGCGTGCGCTATGCGGTGCCCGGCGACCGCGCGCTCCTCGAAGCGGACGGGACCCTGCGCCTGCTCGGCCGCGACTCCGTCACGATCAACACGGGCGGCGAGAAGGTCTTTGCGGAGGAGGTCGAGCACGCGTTGAAGCACCACCCCGGCGTGCTCGACGCGGTGGTGGTCGGCACGCCGCACGAGCGCTTCGGGCAGCAGGTGACCGCGCTCGTGGTGCTGCGCCCCGGCGAGGCGCGCTCCCCGGAGAGCCTGCTCGCGGTCGCGCGCGCGCACGTCGCGCCCTACAAGCTTCCGCGTCGCTTCGTCTTCCTCGACCAGATCGTGCGCGCGCCGTCGGGCAAGGCGGACTACCGCTGGGCGCGCGCCGCCGCGCTGGAGCAGTCGGGCTCCTAGCAGGCGCGCAAGAACACTCGCACTGGTCGCGGAAAGGGGCGAGGCAGAGGTCCCCTGCGGCGGCCATCTGTTCCTCCTCGGGGACCTCTGCATCGCCCCCGACTCGGGTGGCCTGCTAGCTCGCGTTGTGGAGCTGCGCGGTCAGCTTGCGGATGCGCGCGGCGTTGACGCCCATGTCGCCCTTGCCGACGCGCGACTTCGACCGCACGTCGACGACGGATCCTCCGTCCTGCGGCCGCACGCGCACGACGATGTCGTCGACGAACTTGAACAGGCGCGAGGTGTCGGTGCCGGTGAGCGTGTTCGAGATCGGGTCCTTCTGCGTCACCACCCAGCCGTTCGCGGCGAAGAGCGAGGCCACGCGATCGAGCGCCGCGGCGGGAGGCAGCGCCACCGCGATCGGCACGATGTCCGGATAGCCGGCGCGCTGCACCTGCGCGAAGCCCGCCGGGTATCTCATGTCGCGCCCCTGCTTCCACGGGTCGACGGCGAAGGCCGGCGGATCTTCCGGATTCGTCGTGATGTCGTTGATCGCCGGCACGCCGGCGCCGCCGCGCGCGCCCATCAGGATCGCGGCGGTGACGAGCGCGCCGAGCACGGTGCCGACGAGCGCACGGCTGCGGCCTTCTCGATAGGCCGCGGCTCGCGTGAAGAAGAGACCGAGCACGCCGGTCGCGAGCGCGAGCAGCCCGAGCAGCCCGCCGAGCAGGAAGATGCGAAAGCCGGTGAAGGGCTCGACCACCCCGAGCTGGATCAGCACGGGACCCGCCACGAAGAGCGCGAGTGCCGTCACGCCGAGCGATCCCGCGAGCCGAGCGACCCGTGACGTCTGCATGGTGTCACCTCCGACGCGCGTCCACGCGTGGTGCGCAGCTTATCACGGAAGCGCGCGGCGCCTGTGATAGAGTGGCGCGCCCTCGAGGAGACCCGATGTCACCCGTCCGCTCGGAGCGACGCGGCGCGGTCGCCCTGCTGACGCTCGACCGCGCCGACGCGCTGAACGCGCTCGACCGCGAACTGATCCACGACCTCGAGGCGCGTCTCGCCGAGCTCGCCCCCGACGCCGGCGTGCGCGCGCTGGTGTTGACGGGCGCCGGACGCGCGTTCGCGGCCGGTGCCGATATCGCGCAGATGCGCGGCATGACGCCGGCCGAGGCCGAGGCCTTCAGCCGGCTCGGGCACCGCGTGTTCGGCGCGCTGGAGGCGCTGCCGATCCCGACGATCGCCGCCGTGAACGGCTACGCGCTCGGCGGCGGCTGCGAGCTCGCCTGCGCGTGCGACTGGATCTACGCGTCGACGAAGGCGCGCTTCGGGCAGCCGGAGGTGAATCTCGGCATCATCCCCGGCTTCGGCGGCACGAGCCGGCTCGCGCGGCGCGTGGGTCTCGCGCGCGCGAAGGAGATGGTGCTGACCGGCGCGCCTCTCGCGGCGGAAGAGGCGCTGCGCATCGGGCTCGTGAATCGCGTGTTCCCGCCCGAGGAGCTGCTCGCCGGAGCGCTCGCCGCGGGCGAGGCGATCGCGGTCAAGGGGCCGCTCGCGGTGGCGACGGCCAAGCGGATCATGCAGGAGGGCCAGGACATCGACCCGCGCGTCGCGCACGCGCTCGAGCAGCACGCCTTCGGCCTGGTGTTCTCGACGGAGGACCGCGCCGAGGGGATGTCGGCCTTCCTCGAGAAGCGCGATCCGGTTTTCCAGGGTCGTTAGCGAGCCGCGCGTTTCGCGCGGCGCGCAGCGAGGCGCAGCCGAGCGAAGATCAGAGGATGAGACCCGGGTCGCACGGGCGACCGGTTCCCCGGCAGCTGCGTCCTATCCCGCGAACCCGTTCACGTACGGCAGCCGCCGCGCCGTCGACTCGATCGCGTCGCCCGCCTCGAGCAGCACCGACGTCGCGTTCCAGCTCCCTTCGAGCAGCTGGCCGCGCGCGCCGTCGGGGACCGATGCGGGGAAGCTGCCGGCGCGACACGTGACCGTGCGCGCCGCGAGATCGACCGCGACCTCCTGCGCAGGATCCAGCTCGACGGAGTCCATCAGCCGAACGAGATCGCCGTGCGCGAGCGTCACGCACGGGAGTCCGAGCGCCGTGCAGTTGCCGAAGAAGATCTCGGCGAAGGACGCGCCGACGAACGCGCGGAAGCCGCGGCGCATCAGCGCCTGCGGCGCGTGCTCGCGCGACGAGCCGCAGCCGAAGTTGCGGCCGACCACGAGGATCGACGCGCCGCGGAAGCGCCGCACGTCGAGCGGGTGGTCTCCCTTGGCCTGCTTGCGGTCGTCCTCGAAGGCGTGCTCGCCGAGACCTTCGAACGTGACGGCGCGCAGATAGCGCGCGGGGATGATGCGATCGGTGTCGATGTCGTCGCCGCGCAGCACGCAGGCCGTGCCGGCGACGCGCGAGATGCGCGCCTCCATCAGAGGACCTCCCGCACGTCGGCGACGACGCCGCGCAGCGCGGCGGCCGCGACCATCGCGGGCGACATCAGCAAGGTGCGTCCGGTCGGCGAGCCCTGGCGGCCCTTGAAGTTGCGGTTGCTCGACGAGGCGCACATCTCGCGGCCGACGAGCTTGTCGGGATTCATCGCCAGACACATCGAGCAGCCGGGCTCGCGCCACTCGAAGCCCGCCGCGCGGAACACCTCGGGCAGCCCTTCCTCCTCGGCCTCGCGCGCGACCGCCCGCGAGCCGGGCACGACGAGTGCGCGCACGCCGTGCGCGACGCGGCCCGTGCGCGCGACGCGCGCCGCCTCGCGCAGATCGGAGATGCGCCCGTTCGTGCAGGAGCCGATGAAGGCGACGTCGATCGGTGTTCCCGCGATCGGCGCCCCGGGGCGGAGCGCCATGAAGGCGTAGGCTTCCTCGAGCGACGCGCGGGAGTCGGGCGACACATCCTCGAGCCGAGGCAGGCGCTCGTCGACCGCGACGTTCTGACCGGGGTTGATGCCGAAGGTGACGGAGGGCGCGATCGCGCCGCCTTCGAGTGTCACGCGGTTCGCGTAGGCGGCGTTCGGGTCGCTCGCGATGCTGCGCCACCACGCGACGGCGCGGTCCCACGCGGCGCCCCTCGGAGAGAACTCGCGCCCACGCAGATAGTCGTAGGTCGCGTCGTCGGGGTTCACGTAGCCGCAGCGCGCCCCGCCCTCGATCGACATGTTGCAGACGGTGAGCCGCTCCTCGATCGACATCGACTCGAGCACCGCGCCGGCGTACTCGTACGCGAAGCCGATGCCGCCGTTGACGCCGAGGCGGCGGATGATCGCGAGGATGACGTCCTTCGCGTACACGCCGGACGCGAGCTTCCCGCCGACCTCGATGCGGCGGACCTTCGGGCGCGCCATGGTGAGGCACTGCGTCGCGAGCACGTCGCGCACCTGCGAGGTGCCGATGCCGAAGGCCAGCGCGCCGAAGGCGCCGTGCGTGGAGGTGTGGCTGTCGCCGCAGGCGATCGTCATACCCGGCTGGGTGAGTCCGAGCTCCGGACCGATCACGTGGACGATCCCCTGGCGGCCACTCGCGTCGTCGAAGAAGCGGATGCCGGACTCGGACGTGTTGCGCTCGAGCGCCTGGAGCATCTGCTCGGCGAGGTCGTCGGCGAGCGGACGCTTTCGGGTGTGGGTCGGCACGATGTGGTCGACGGTCGCGAAGGTGCGCCCGGGGAAGCGGGCGCGCAGGCCCATCTCGCGGAGGGAGTCGAAGGCCTGGGGACTCGTGACCTCGTGGATCAGGTGCAGCCCGATGAAGAGCTGCGTCTGGCCCCCCGGCAGCTCCCGCACGCTGTGCGCGTCCCACACCTTGTCGAGCAGGCTCCGGCCGGACATAGGGTCCGAGGGGTAGCACACGCACCTGCGGCGCCTTTCCAGCGGCTTGACAAACCTCTGCGGCGGGTGGTCTCTTCCTTTATCGAAAAGGAGGTTTTCGAGTTGTGAGCGAGGCGCGCCTCGAGAGCCTGCCCGCGCGCGAGCGACAGTGGCAGGCGACGCACCGCCGCATACTCGGCGCCTCCCTGGCGGAGTTCGAGCGCGTCGGTGTGGACGCCGCGCGCGTCGAGCACATCTGCCGCGCGGCCGGGGTCACGCGCCCGACCTTCTACGCGCACTTCCCGACCAAGGACGACGTGCTCTTCGAGCTCCAGCGCGAGGGCGCCGCGCGCGTCGCGGCGCAGATGACCGAGCGGCTCAGCGAGGCGGCGTCGCTGCGCGAGGTCGTCGACCTGCTGGCCGACGGGCTCTTCTACACCACGAGCCTGGTGTCGCCGCGCCTGCGCCGCGAGCTGCAATCGCTATTCGTGCGCAAGCAGGGTGTCGCGGACTGGGAAGGCACCGCGCTCCACGACGCGCTGCTGCGCTGCTTCCGCGCGGCGCGCGCGTCGGGCGAGATCGCCGCCGACTGCGATCCCGAGGCGCTCGCGCGCTGGGTGTTCGTGTGTCTGTTCGGCTTCCTCGTGGCCGATCCGATCGACCTCGAGCCGAATCGCGGCGAGGCTCGCAAGTTCCTCCACGTGCTGATGGCGGGCCTGCGCCGGCGCGGCTCGTTCGAGTGACGAGCCGCGCGGCCGCACGCGCTACGCAGCCGCTCTCTGCACCTCGAGCGTCGCAATATCGCGTCGGTAGTCGCGTGCGGCGAGCGCGAGCAGCGCGGCCCCGAACCCGCACGTGATCAGCACGAGCGACATCGAGTAGCGGATCGCCTCGCTGCCGTAGCGCGGCAGCAGCGCGTCGTTCAGCAGCCCGACGACCCACGGTCCGAGGCCCTGCCCGAGCAAGGTCATGCAGAGCACGAGCAGCGACGCTGCCATCGCGCGCATCCGGGCCGGCGCCAGGTTCTGCGCCGCGGCGTAGACGGCTGGCGCCCAGCCCGCGCCGAGAAGTCCCGACGGAATCGCGAAGCGCATCGCGGTGTGGGCGTCGGGCCAGAGGCAGATCGCGAGCAGGAAGGGCAGCGAGAGCGCGACGCCGAGCGCCGCGACACCGAGCAGCCAGCGCGCGTCGCTTCGCGCGAGTCGGTCCGCGAGCCAGCCGGCGAAGAGCGTGCCGACCATCGCCGCGGGCACGTTGAACCACGCGTAGGTGCGCCCGACCTCGGCGAGGCTCATGTGGTGCACGCGCACGAACATCGTCGGCACCCAGGCGCCGAAGCCGAGCCCTCCGAAGGTCGCGAGCCCCGCGCCGAGCGCGAGCCAGCGATAGGAGGGCAGGGCGAAGAGCGTTCGCGTCGCGGCGCCTAGCGACGGCGACTCGCTCGCGGGATGCGCGTCGAAGCGACCGCGCTCCGGCTCGCGCACCGTGAGCACGAGCATGAGCGCCAGCGCGAGACCCGGCAGTCCCGCGGCATAGAACGTCCCGCGCCAGCCGATCGCCTCGGCGAGCACGCCGCCCGCGTAGATGCCGAGGAAGTTCCCCGCGTAGACGCCGAGCTGGAAGATCGAGAGCGCGCGAGCGCGGGCGTGCGGCGGGTAGTAGTCGGACAGCAGCGAGTGGGCGGGCGCCGCGCCGCCGGCCTCTCCGATGCCGACTCCGATGCGCGCGAGCGCGAGCTCGGCCGTGCTGCGCGCGGTGCCCGACCACGCGGTGAAGGCACTCCACAACGCGAATGACACGGCGAGGATCGTGCGGCGCGACGCGCGATCCGCGAGCCGCGCGATCGGCACACCGGCGACCGCGTAGAGCACGGCGAAGGCCGGACCGGAGAGGAAACCCATCATCGCGTCCGACGCGCCGAGCTCCTGCTGGATCGGGTGGATCAGCATGCTCAGCACGAAGCGGTCGAGATAGTTGAACGTGTACATCGCGAAGAGCGCGAAGAGCACGTAGCTCGAATAGGCGCGGCCGGGCTGCACGCGGCCGAGTCTGACGCGGTTGCGCGGGCGCGTCAGCGGCTTCGCCTATGCTGCAAAGGCATGGATCTCCTCTACACCGCGCACGTGCCGGCCGGCGACGGTCCGCACCCGACGGTGCTGCTGCTCCACGGCTGGGGCGCCAGCGCGCACGATCTGATCGGGCTCGCGCCGGTGCTGCACGGCGGTCGCGCGCTCGTGCTCTGCCCGCAGGGCTCCTTCTCGTTCCAGGCGGGCCCTGGCATGCTCGGCTACGGCTGGTTCCCGCTCGTGCCCGGACGCCCGCCCGATCCGGCGGCGATCGACGAGGCGCGCCGCCAGGTCGAGGCCTTCCTCGACGCCGCGACCCGGCGCTACCCGGTCGATCCGAAGCGGCTGATCGTCGCGGGCTTCAGCCAGGGCGGCTTCCTCGCCTACCAGATCGCGCTGCGCTCCCCCGCGCGCTTCGCGGGACTGATGGCGCTCTCGGCGTGGCTGCCGCAGGAGCTCGCCGACTCGATCCCGCCGCAGCCCGCGCACCGCGCGCTGCCGGCGCTCGTGATCCACGGCAGCGACGATCCGATGATCCCGGTCGCGCGGGCGCATGCCTCCCGCGACGCGCTGCTCCGACTCGGTGTCCCGACGGTGTATCGCGAGTACGCGATGGGTCACGAGATCCGGCCCGAGGCGCTGCACGAGATCCTGCGCTGGCTCGAAGAGCGGGTTCTCTCTCCGGTGGTGCGTGGATGAGCATCGGGCGGCCTGGCTTGGCGACGCGGTACCCTGGCGCGGTCGTCGGGGTGTAGCTCAGCGGCCAGAGCCTGAACTTTGGGGGTTCAGCGTCGTGGGTTCGAATCCCACCACCCCGACCACCCACCGCTCTATTCGTTCGTCGCCTCGCCGTCGCGAACCGCGATGCAGGCGACCGACACGCCGAAGGGCAGATCGATGCGCCGCAGCAAGGCGGCCTCGACGCGGTAGAGCGCGACCAGCACGGCGTCGAGCCAACCCGGGAGCGGCACGAAATCGTGGCTGCCTGGAGCGCGTCTGCGCCCGAGTCGCCGCCAGAGCGCCGCGATCGGGAAGACGAAGAAGTGGGTGTAGGTGATGCGCTCGGGCACGAGCCCGGCGGCGCGCACGCGCTGCCGGAGCTCGCTCGCCGTGTAGCGCCGCTTGTGCCCGAACGTCTCGTCGTGCGGACTCCAGAGGAACTGCCATGCGGGCACGCTGATCACGACGCGCGCACCGGCCCCCGCGAGCCGGGCCGCCTCGCGCAGCAGCTGTACATCGTCGTCCACGTGCTCGATGACGTCGCAGAGCAGGATCGTCTGGAAGGCGCCGCTCCGGAACGGCGATGCGCCGACGTCGCCCTGCGCGAGCGCGGTGAGCCCCTGCTCGCGACCGAAGTGCAGCGCCAGGGTCGAGCGGTCGAGGCCGACGCACGTCGCGCGGTCGCGCAGGTGCCGCAGCATCGCGCCGCTGCCGCAGCCGAGATCGAGCACGCGTCCTGAAATCGCGCGCTCCCCGAGCAGCGCGTCGAGAAGCAGGCGCTTGCCGATGAACCACCAGTGCGTCTCCTCGAGCTCGGCGTTGAGCCGGATCTCTTCGTCGCGCACGATTCAAGTCCTCGCGCTGGGTGCGCGCGCCGAGAGCAGCAAGAACGGCAGCACGGGCCGCAGCACGGCGAGTCGCTCGAGGCGGTTCTCGAGGCGGCGCACACGCGCGGACCGGTTCACGAGCTGGGGCGGGAAGAATCCGAAGCGATACGCCGCGACGTCCTCGAAGCCGTTTCGCACGAACTCCGCTTCCACACGCCGCGCGCCGAGCCGGTACAAGCCCGACTCCTCGCGCCACGACATGTCGGGGCAGCAGATCACCTGCGCCAGGAAGAGCGGGTTCCAGCGATTCGGCTCCACGAACGCAATCGCAGCGCCCGGCGCGAGCATCCCGCGCAGAGCGTCCAGAGTTCCGCCGAGGTCGTCCACGTGGTGGAGGAAGAAGAAGCCGACCACCGCGTCGAAGCGTTCGCCGGGCAGGGCGCGGACGACGTCGCGGACGTCGCAGCATACGGTGCGACAACGCGGCGGCGGGACGTGCCGCTCGTCGCGCACGCGCTCCAGCTCCGCGAGGGTGCGCGCCGAGAAGTCCAGCGCGGTGACCGCGGCGCACTCGTCGAGCAACGGGAACGTGAACCGCCCGAAGCCGGCGCCGACTTCGAGCACGCGCGCGCCACGGCCGATGCCCGCCGCGGACACGGTTCTCGCGATCACCCTGCGTGCGTAGAAGTCGCGCACATCAGGGCGCAGATGCCAATGCAGCCGCGACGCGTAGAAGCGCCGCTGCCGCTCGGCGTGCGCGGACGGCTCGCCAGCGTCGGTCATGTCGACGCCGCCGCGCCGGCGCGCGTCGAGCCGTCCGAGCGCCAGACCTCGGCCTGCACGGGCGCCACGGAAGTCGCGTACATGCCGCGTGTCCGGTAGAGCGCGATGCGCGCGAGTCCCGCCAGCGAGCCGATCACGT
>Ga0335069_10015203_pt1 | contig 10758 bp, 6 predicted proteins | sample Lox_Sample_11_FD_206714 | JGI IMG/M metagenome (GOLD analysis project Ga0335069, IMG submission 206714) | Soil microbial communities from Loxahatchee National Wildlife Refuge, Florida, United States - Lox_Sample_1.1 | ecosystem: Environmental > Terrestrial > Soil > Wetlands | place: USA: Florida... | reverse complement strand
ATCATGCTGGAAAAGGTCAAAAGGAGACCGTTCTCCAAGCCCGAGCGATTCGCCGCGATCCAGTGGTAAATTTCTGGCGCGGTCCAGCCGCCGGGCATGCGGCCGTTCATGACGATCACGTCGAATGACCGTTCGCGCACTTGTTCCTTGGCATCGTCTACGCTCATGACAGCGACCACTTCCGCCCCAGCTCCCACGAGCACATCGCGTTCGAATTCCAGGACGGCTTCTTCGTCTTCCACCAGCAGGACACTGCCCGTGAGCATTGATTCCCGGCGGGATGCAGTGACAGCCTCGAGTGCGGCGGGCTTCTCGCTGGCAGGCAAACGAATCTCGATGGTGGCTCCGCCTTCGTCACGATTGCGCGCCACAATCTCGCCATTGTGTTCTTTTACGATCCCATAGCAGATGCTGAGTCCAAGACCAGTCCCTTTGCCGACAGACTTGGTGGTGTAGAAAGGATCAAAGATTCGATTGGTGTCCTTGATTCCTGGTCCGCTATCGTCGAATTCCACACAGACAAACGAATCTTTCTTGAACATGCGAACTCTTAGCACGCCGCCGCTGCTCCCTTCCACCATGGCATCGAGGGCGTTGTTGATGATATTGAGAAAGACCTGCTCGAGCTGATGAGGATCGGCGACAACAGAGGGAACGTCGTCCGGGATCTCGCGCTCCAGGGCAATGCTGTTCACTTTCAGGTCGTATTCGCGAAGCGTGAGCGTCTCTTCAAGGATCTTCCGCAGATCGACTTCCTGCTTTTGCGGCTTCCGCTGACGCGCAAACGAGAGCAGATTCTGCACCACCCGATGCGTGCGCTGCGCCTGCTTGAAGAGCTTGCGAACATAGTCGGAAGAGCGATGGTCGAGGCCAGCGCCCTCCAGCAATTGGGCGTATCCGAGAATCGCGGTGAGGGGGTTGTTCAGTTCGTGGGCTACACCCGAAATCAGCTGGCCAACGGCGGACATCTTTTCGCTCTGGAGAAGCTGTTCCTGAGTACGGCGGAGGTCTTCGTAGGCACGGCAGGTCTCTTCGTAGAACTGCACCTTTTCTACCGTGGTCGCCAGTTGGCGGCTGATGGCAACAAGCAGGTTCTCATCGTTACTGGTGTAGTGCCGGTCCTCTTTGCTCGCGATGCCCATGATGCCTACCGGCTTGTCTTTGCTCCAGAGCAAGACCCAAATCCAGTACGGCAGGCGGTCGGCGCAAAGGAACTCGACTACTGCCGGAGGGAGGTGGGGAACAAAATCCTGCGTGATGACTTCGGCGCGAGAGCGCGTGACAAGATCCCCAAGGCCATCCGGGAACGAGACTTCCGCCAGTTTGACGCGGGCTTCGCTGCGCGGGCCCCAACCGGCGCGACGTCGATAGGCGCCATCGCCTTCGGCAAGCAGATAAACCGAACCAGTTTCTGCACCAAACAACGAGATCACCTGGCGCAAGGTGAGGTTCAGGATTTCGTCAAGGTCAAACGATTGGGTAGCGATGACTGCCATCGCATTCAGAGCATTCAGTTCGCGATTGCGCCGCCGCATTTCATCTTCGGACCGTTTTTTCTCGGTGATGTCGAGCACGAAGCCCTGATAACGCTCGATGTGTCCAGAAACATCACGAGTGGCAAAGCAACTTTGTGCGACGGTGAGGAGCGCTCCATCTTTGCGGCGCACCGTCATTTCAAAGTTCCGCACGTAGTTGTGCGCTTCCAGTTCCTGGCGGAACGCGTCCCTCTCCTCGGCGGTTGCACCGAGCACACTGGCCAGATCAAGAGCCATCAATTCGTCGCGGCTCCCATATCCGAGCATGGTCACGAAGGCATCATTGCAATCCAGCAAGTCTCCTTCCAAGGTCGCAACGAAGACGCCTTCCTGCGCTTGCTCAAAGAGCAACCGGTATTTCTCTTCAGCGGCGTGCCGCTCCGTCGTGTCATGCACGACGTGGATTGTGCCTATCGGCTGTCCCCCCTGCTCCGAGTACGACGATGTGGAGACAACCGACTGGCCGCCGAAACAGGGATCTTGAGCTTCAGTCAGCCCCGCGCCGCGATCACAGTATGGGCACCCGCTCCATGGCTCTCGCTTGGGCAACACGCTGTCGCAGGATGCTCCAAGCACGTCGGCGGGCGCCTTCTCTAGACGCTGCAACAAAGCCTGATTGGTCTTGAGGATTTTGTATTCGGCGTCGTGAGCAAGAATGAAATCCTGGATCGAATCGAAGGTGTTCATCCACTGGCGCTGCGAGCGCAGCACCTGCTCGAGCAGGCGCAGGTTCTCGGTCGCGATGCCCAATTTTTGCGCGGCTGTCTCGAAAAACTCCAGCTCTTCCTTGCTGTGGCGCCGGCTCGTGGGCCAGCCCAACGCGAGAATCCCGATCGACGACTTCTTCCCTGCCACCGGAAGGAGCGCAACCTGACGAAGGCCGGACTTGCGTAGCTGTTCACGGACAATTTCCGGGAATTGCGACGTCTTGAGAATCTCCGCCCGGTTCTCCTGTAGGACACGGGTCAGAGTCGGGTCCGTTGCCACCTGCCCGATGGCTCGCAGAAATTCAGGCGAAAGCCCAACGTGCTGGGTGGGGATCAAATGCCCGCCTTCGAGAAGCCGGAACCACGCGGCTTTTGCCCCCGTGCCGGCGCGCAGCTTCTCGAGCGCTGCTTGCATCATGGGGGCATGGCTTTGCCCGCGCGCAATCGTGGCGGCCAGTTCATTCAGTACCGCCAGACGACGCATGCGGATACGGAATCCATCGAGGACGACCAGAAGGAGGCTCGAGGCAAACAATACCTCCAGCAATAAATATCCGAAGGGGGGAATGTGGCCACTTAACGGGGCCCAGTTCAAGTGAAGCGTGAGCAAACCCGCCACAAATAACGGCGTGCCAAAACCAAGTCGTCCAAGACGGGAGCGAACCAGTTCGATGCTTGCGCCCAGGGCCATCAAGCGGCAGGCAATATCGATGCCCATGGTAACCGACGGAAAGTCGAAATAAATGGGCCGCATCACGGCGGCCACAAGAACAACCCAGAGAGCAGCGGCCAGAATCGCCAGGCCGCGCTTCGACTGCGCGCACAAAAGGGCAGCCGTGGCAAACAACCCAACTGTGAGAACGAACACCACGCCGGCAAAAGACGCGACCGATTTCAGTTCTTGAGTCGTGCCACCCACGCGAGCCAGAAACAGGAAAGCGCCATAGGCTATCCATCCTCCCGTCCACGCGAAAAGATAGCGTTCTCGAAATACGCGGAAAAATACGAGGCTCACCGCGGCCACGATGAGAGCGGTCGTTTCCTGCGGCGTCAGCGAGGACGCCGAGAAGGTTTCCGCAGAGTTGTGAAGTAGCGCAATGGGACTCATAAGAGACGCACGAGTGCCAAGTTCCTAAATATCATGTTCATCGTCCAGAACAGGCGATTTCCGCGCCCTTTTGGTTACTTTCGGAATATGGAACGGCAGCCTACAATCTGCGATAGAGTTCTTCTCATACCCATGCCTTACGACCGCATTTTGGTGGTAGACGACGAGGAAACGATCCGCGAGATTGTGACCTCGATGTTGAGTGGAGCGAATTTCCAGTGCCGGCAGGCCGCCAGCGGCGTGGAAGCCCTTTCCATCCTGGAATCGGGAGACGAATTCGACCTTATTCTGTCCGATCTCATGATGGCGGAGATGGACGGGATTGCCCTTTTGGAGCGATCCAAAGAGAAGTACCCTGACGTGCACGTCGTCATGGTCACGGCCGTCAACGACATTCAAATTGCCCTGCAAGCCTTGCGCAACGGCGCTTATGACTATCTCCTGAAGCCCTTTGAGCGCGAGCAGTTGCTGGCTGTAGTCCGGCGCGCTTTGGAAAACCGTCGCCTGAAGCGGGAAAACGACGCCTATCGCACCAATCTTGAAGCAATGGTTACGGCCAAGACGCAACAGTTGAAGACCGCGCTGTCGAATCTCGAGAAGTCCTACGACGTAACTCTGGAGGCCCTCGGAGATGCACTCGACTTGAAGGATGCCGAGACCGAAGGGCATTCCAAACGCGTGACCGCGTACACTATTGCGATTGCGAAGAAGATGGGCTTGCCAAAAGAAGACATCAGCGTCATCGCCCGCGGCGCGTTCCTGCACGACATCGGGAAAATGGCAATCCCCGACCAAATTCTGCGGAAGCCGGGTAAACTCACTGACGAAGAGATGGCAATCATGCGCGAGCATTGCTATCGCGGCTACAAAATCATCTCGCGAATCCCGTTTCTCGCGGAAGCTTCGGAAATTGTTTACTCGCATCAGGAGCGCTATGACGGCTTGGGATATCCGCGCGGCTTAAAAGGGGAGGAAATTCCTCTCGGCGCCCGGATCTTCTCGATTGCCGACACTCTGGACGCGATGACTTCCGATCGCCCCTATCGCCCAGCACAGAGTTTTGCAGCGGCGCGCAAGGAGATCGAAGCCTGGGCCGGACGGCAGTTCGACCCTGACATCGTCAAAGTGTTCCTGGAAATGCCGGACAACATCTGGGACGATCTGCGGCGGGACATCGGGGGTTCAACACCGCCGTTCTCGGCAAAGGCGTAAAGGCTGCCTTGAGGATTTTGGGCGCAGCTCGGGCATCATTTTGCGGGCCAAGCATCATCCAACTTGGCAAGTGAAGTTATTCCAATCGGTCCCCGGGACTTGTTCCGGGAATTTGGCCGTGCCTGCCAGAGCGCGCCTGTTAGCCTCTGGCGGGCAGTAGTTCGACGGCATCTCTCCCATCTCTGATCGCCTCGTCCAAGCTGTCGCTCCTCAACTCCACGCGCAAGCAGAGCATCCATTCGCGTTCTTATAGAGAAGGTGTATAACGAAGTCTTGCACTTGTACTTCTAGGAGAACTTCATGAACGTTGCACTTCTAACACTTTGCACGGTACTTACCTTCGCCGTTTTTCTTCCAGCGCAAACGCCCACCGTCGCCGCCATGCCGAACACAATCTACGTCGGCGCTGATGGGAAATTTGAGACTGCACCCGATACGGCGCTGATCCAGTTCAACATTTCAACCCAGGCAGACACAGCTAAGGAGGCCTATGACCAGGCTTCAAAGCAAGCCGAGGCGACGCGTCAGGTGCTGCGGGCCAACGGCCTCGACCCGAAGGCGGCAGAAGTTGGATTCTTTTCGGTCAATCCGCAATACAACTGGAAGGATCCGAAACGGCGAGTGATTGGCTATCAGGTAACCACAAGTGTCAGCCTGAAGCTCAAGGATTTTTCCAAGATCGGCCCGATCACACAGCAACTCGCCGACGCCAGTGTCGGCGAGAGCCAATCTCTGAGCTACACACTGGATGCCACGGAACAAGCTAAGAGTAAGGCAGTAGCAGACGCCTTCTACCGCGCACGCGCTTCGGCGCAAGCTTTGGCGACTGCCAGCGGGCGCACTCTCGGAGAAATGACCTACGGCTCCGTGGATACTTTCGAGAATATCCGGGTGGTCGCTCCAATGCATCCTCGGGCGATGGCGATGGGTGCAGCCATGCAGGCTCCAGCGCCAACGGAAGAGTTCACACCGCAGAACGTGACCATCACGGCTCACGTCAATGCCATGTTTGCCCTGAAGTAGTCAGCCCAGGCTGAGCGCTTTTTAGTCCTCGATCCGCACCGAAGGTCTGGCGGAGATGCGATTCGCGTCTACACTGACCTCGCGCTGGATTTCCATTTCGATCGAAGTGCCTGGCTCCAGACGGACATCCGAGCCCCGGGACAGCATGGAAATTGCGAGCCCGGCCAGGCCACCGGCTCCGGCACCAATGCCAGCTCCTTTTCCGCCACCGGTGACCGCACCAATCACAGCTCCAGTTCCTGCCCCACCGGCAGCATCCTTGGCCCTTTTGCCTTTTTCGCTGTCCTGCCGGATCGTGCCTTCCGAGTCCTTCATCGAGGTTTTGTCCGCCCCGGGCGTGTTCTCGACCGAACCGCCGAGCATGACGGTATAACCACTGGGATAAATCATCGAGGTGAAGTGGATCAGTAGCTCCGCTCTGCCCTTGATGTGACCGCCGCGCTGCACACGTTTGATCCTGCCTTGAATGTATGTCCCCGCCGGAATCACGATGTGATCCTCCACAACAAAAGGAAAGGCAGTCGCGGCATAAACTGGATCCCCTTCCCGAGCCGTTTTCGTCGAGATTGCTTGCTTGAGTGTGAGCGGCACGCGGGTCCCGGCTGGAATCACGAGCAGCGCCTTATGGGCGTCCTTGACCCCAGCATCCGGGGACGGCGACGGAGCAGGCAAAGGAACAGAAGTTTGCGCCGCAGCGAGCGCTGAGACTGCAAAAACGATTGCAAGCTTCATTGGGAACCTCAAGTGCTCGGAACGAGCCGCTGTGCCGTGAGATGCAGAGCGGGGATTCAAGGTTAGCTGAAACAGGACCCGTTGCGGCTTCGCACCATTGGTCTTCGCGTTTCCCGGCAAACCGACCCGCAACACATCGGCAGGTGGGTCAACCTTGCCCGCGGCGCGTGCGGTTTTCCATCACATTGCCCAGAAATTGCGACTGCAACTTTTGTGCGCACCCTTCTCCGCACACATGAAGAGCACCTTCCTGAACAGCCAGCGTTTCGTCCCACGGAGCCAGATGCATGACCGGCACCTGGTAGTCGCCGAACGAGGTCCACATGATCCACCAGCGATCCGCTCCACCTTTGAGAACCCCACAATTAGGGCCGGCACAGCGGTAAAAAGGACTCGGAATCTGGAGAACATTGTCGGGCATAGTGGATTAACCTGTCGGGTAATTGTAGCGAAGCGGGCCGTCCAAGGCCAGAATCATTCGGGCCGATGCGGTGAGAGGCGATTCACTTGTAGAGCAGATACTTTTCCCGCAGGCCGACAAACTTTTCCAAAGCCTCCCGCCAATCGTCGGCGATACGCCGTGGATCCTGACCGGCGCGAATGGCTTCGAAGACGCTCTGGTTGACGAGCAGGTCGGCCATGCGGTCGAGTTTGAAGTCGGACGGGAACAGTTTGTAAAGAGCGGAGGCCATCTCGATCCCAAGCTCGGGCGAGTCCAGCGTGTTGCGGTCGAGAAGAACTATGTTCACTCCCTGGCACAGGGTACCGGCATGCGTGCCAGAGAACGGCGTGAACGTCACGGGGACGAAGCGAACACCCGAGATCGACCGCTCATTCAAGTAGCCAGCCAGCTCTCCGCTGCGGATCCAAGGCGCGCCCACAACTTCGAACGGCGTATCCGTTCCGCGGCCGACAGAAACATTTGTGCCCTCAACCAGCGCCACGCCCGGGTAGAGAGTCGCTGCAGTAAGGTTGCGCAGGTTCGGCGACGGATTCACCCACGCCAGCCCTGTCGAATCGAACCAGTCTCCACGCTGCCAGCCGGTCATCTCGACGACGTTAAGCTTCGCGCCGAGATGACGTTCACGATTGAACATGGTCGCGAGCTCTCCCATCGTCATGCCGTGGCGAGGAGGCTCCGGAAAGTAGTTCGTGAAGCTTTCTTTGCCCTCGTCGGACAGAGGACCCTGCACAAACGAACCTGTAACCGGATTCGGGCGATCCAGCACAATCACTTCGACACCTGCCTTGCCAGCGGCTTCGAGGAAATAGCCCAGCGTCGTCTCGTAGGTGTAGAACCGGGCCCCGGCGTCGGCCAAGTCAATCACAATTGCATCCAGCCGCTGCAACACGTCTGGCCGCGGCCGCCGGGCCGCATCCGAGGCACCATAGACGCTGTAGATCGCAACACCGGTGCGGGCATCCTTTGCGTTTTTCACGTCGGTAGTGTCCAGGTTCCCATTCGCGCCGTGCTCGGGGCTGAAGATCGCATCGAGGGAAACGCCGGGCGCAGAAGCCAATACATCGATAGTTCTCCGGTCCGCCGAATCCAACCCTGTTTGGTTGGTCAGCAATCCGATGTGGCGAGGCCTGCTTGCTGTCCCAGGTTGCAAGGCCGCGAAGTGCGTCTCTTCGAGCACGTCGATGCCCGTCTTGACTGTGCCGTTACGAGCTGCGAGTTTGCGGGCTGCGCTCTGCATCTCGTTATAGCCGGTGATTGCCCAAAGCCGCATCTTCTCCGCCTGCGAGGGATCAAGGGCCAAAGCTGATGCCACCGCAGTGGCAACTTTCGTCCGCAGCGAAACCGCACTTCCCTTTTCGCTACCGGGCAGTGCGTTGATGTGGACAGCATTTGTCAGAAGCACGATAAACGTATTCGTGGATGGATCAATCCAGAGAGAAGTCCCGGTAAAGCCCGTGTGGCCGAAGCTTCCCACTGGTAGCAGTTCTCCCCGGTTCGTCGAAAACGGCGAATCAATGTCCCAGCCAAATCCGCGCAGCACGGTGGCATTCACCGGCTGCTGCGGCGCCGTCATTTTGGCGATTGTTGCGGAGGTCAAGATGCCGCGCCCGCCATCCAGCAGCGCTTGCGCGAAAGCCGCCAGATCATCCGCCGTCGAGAACATGCCGGCATGCCCTGCGACTCCCCCCATTCGCCGTGCGCTCGGATCGTGCACCACACCGCGCAGCAAGTGATGATTCTCGTCATCCTCGGTCGGCGCAATCCTCGGCCGCCAGGCCGCGGGAGGCAGAAAACGCGTCTCCTTCATACCGAGCGGGCCAAACACATGCTTCGCGGTGTAGTCGTCGAGCGACTCCCCCGACAGCCGTTCCACGAGCGCACCGAGCGCAATGAAATTGATGTCGCTGTATTTGAACCCGGAGCCCGGAGACTGCTCTGGCGCAATCTCGAACGCCATCCGATAGCCGGTGGACTTTCCTTCCCATGCTTTCGTCAAATCCAGGTCTTCTGTCAATCCCGAATAGTGCACAAGCAATTGCCGAATCGTAATGTCCTGCTTGCCGTTCTGCGCGAACTCAGGAATGTACTTGGCGACCGGGTCGCTCATGCGAAACTTCCCCTGCTCCCAAAGCTGCATCAGCGACGTGGTCGTCGCCACAACCTTGGTGAGCGAGGCGCAATCGAAAATCGTGTCAAGTGTCATCGGCTCAAGGCGCGGAACGAGGGTACGATTCCCGTAGGCTTTCCTGTACACAATCTGCTTGTCATGGCCGACGATGAGCACGGCGCCAGGAATCTGGTGTTGCGCAATCGCCTCGTCGACGATGGAGTCGAGCACGGACAAGCGTGAACCCAGCGGCGCCTGAGCAAGTGCCACGCAGGCCAACAGAAGAATCGACAGAACTGGCGCGAAGAATTTCACGGTTGTTGTGACTCTACACGAGCCAGAAGACACGTCTCAATAGAGATGCAAAGGCTGACTCCCCTTGGTAACGAAGCCAGAACCAGATCTGCGCCTGCTACTCGTGCCGACCGCCGCCTGCGCGGACAAGAGTGTCCGCGCTACACTGTTGCTCTTGACAGGAACAAGCGAGTCTCAATCCGGCTTCTCCTTTCTCGCCCGCGAGGACGCCGCGCAAGACGAGCGCTTTCGTGACGCATTTGCCATTCTGGCTCGAGCTGTCAAAGATCACGCCTTTCCCGGGTGCTCCGTTGCCGTTACTCACGACGGAAAGCTAATCGCCCACAAAGCACTCGGCCGATTCACGTTTGACGATGCATCCCCGGCCGTTTCCACCGCCTGCCTGTTTGACATCGCCTCGGTAACCAAACTTGCGGCCACAACCGCCATGTCGATGATCCTGTACGAGCGCGGAGTGCTCGATCTGGAAATGCCGGTCGCGGCGATCATTCCGGAATTTGGCAGGCAAGGCGATCCTCGACGCAGCCGCGTGACCATGCGCATGCTGCTGGCGCACAGTTCGGGTCTCCCTGCTTACGAACAACTCTTTCTGCGCGCGACGATACGAGAGGAACTGCTCCAAGCGGCATTCGCAACTGACTTGGTTGCCGACCCCGGCTCGCGCGCTGAGTACAGCGACATCGGCTTCATTCTGCTCGGAATGGCTCTTGAGCGATTAGCCGACGAGACTCTCGATCGTTTTTGTCAGCGCGAAGTTTTCGGACCCCTTGCCATGTCGCACACGACCTTCAATCCGGCAAAGTCCCTTCGCAACCACATTCCCCCGACCGCCGATGATCAAACGTTTCGCCATCGCCTCATCCAGGGCGAAGTACAGGATGAAAACGCCAGCGTGCTCGGAGGAGTCGCTGGACATGCGGGTTTATTTTCGACGGCCGAAGACCTGGCGCGCTTCGCTCACGCCATGCTCAACAGCGGCTATCCGATCCTGCGCCCAGAGACAGTCAAACAATTCACGCGGCGTGAGGACGCGCCCGCCGGCACTTCGCGAGCCCTAGGCTGGGACACACCGTCGGCGCCATCGCAATCCGGCAAGTATTTTTCCCCCGCATCATTTGGTCACCTCGGATATACAGGAACTTCCCTGTGGATTGACGCTGAGCGCCAACTCTCCATCACGTTGCTGACAAATCGCACATGGCCCGACTGCCAAAATCAGGCAATCAAGCTGGTGCGTCCGGCCTTTCACGACGCCGTCGTCGAGGCGATTGACGGTAAGTAGGCGCAGAGGGCTTCCGGCGCCGAGCCGGGTTATCAACGTAATTCGCGCCAGGACTCTACCGGCCGACTGCATCCCTTCCCCGATACAATGGCTTAAGCAAGTCTGCGTTTCGGGCAACTCTGTTCGGCAACGCTTTTTTCGGCAACTCTATGGATAAACTCGTACTCCGCGGCGGCAACCCTCTGCTCGGCACTGTGCGCATCAGCGGCGCGAAAAATGCAGCTCTTCCCTGCATGGCCGCAGCGCTTCTCACTGACGAACCCGTGATTCTGGA
>Ga0335069_10015202_pt1 | contig 10759 bp, 9 predicted proteins | sample Lox_Sample_11_FD_206714 | JGI IMG/M metagenome (GOLD analysis project Ga0335069, IMG submission 206714) | Soil microbial communities from Loxahatchee National Wildlife Refuge, Florida, United States - Lox_Sample_1.1 | ecosystem: Environmental > Terrestrial > Soil > Wetlands | place: USA: Florida... | reverse complement strand
CAGATGATGGACCTGTACGTGTGCCTGCGGCCGGTGCAGTATTTCACGGGGGTCCCCTCGCCGGTGAAGCACCCGGAGCTGATCGACATGGTGATCTTCCGCGAGAACACGGAGGACATTTACGCAGGCATCGAGTGGAAGGCGGGGACGCCGGAGGTCGCCAGGGTGATCGCGTTCCTGCGGAACGAGATGGGCGTCACGAAAATCCGGTTCCCGGACTCCTCCTCGATCGGCGTCAAGCCCGTCTCGCGCGAGGGAACGGAGCGGCTCGTCCGCGCGGCCATCCGCTACGCCGTGGACAACGGCCGCCGGTCCGTGACGCTGGTGCACAAGGGGAACATCATGAAGTTCACGGAGGGGGCGTTCCGTGACTGGGGATACGAGCTTGCGCGGAAGGAGTTCCCGGGAAAGGTCGTCTCCTGGGAGGAGTGCGGCGGCACTCCCCCCCCCGGCACGGTGCTCCTGAAGGACGTCATCGCCGACGCGTTCCTCCAGCAGATCCTGACGCGCCCCGCCGACTACGACGTCATCGCGACGCTCAACCTGAACGGGGACTACATTTCGGACGCGCTCGCGGCGCAGGTCGGCGGCATCGGGATCGCCCCCGGGGGGAACATCAACTACGAGAACGGCTATGCGGTGTTCGAGGCAACGCACGGCACCGCGCCGAAATACGCGGGACAGGACAAGGTGAACCCGGGGTCCGTGATCCTCTCCGGCGAGATGATGTTCCGCTACCTGGGATGGACGGAGGCCGCGGACCTGATTGTCCGCGCGCTCGAGAAGACGATCGGCGCAAAGGTCGTGACGTACGATTTCGCCCGTCTGATGGAAGGAGCCCGCGAGGTGCGCTGCTCCGAGTTCGGCCGCTCGATCGCCGCCGCGATGTAGGAACCTGCGGGCCCCCGGGGGGTGTTCTCTGGAGGGGAGAGGGCGGGGGGCGCCCGCCTGCCCGCACATTCAGCGGAGGGAACCATGCACAGATTTGTCCTGCCGGTCGCAATAACCGTGTGCGCGGCGATGCCGGCCGCCGCCCGCGGGGGGTCCGCGGTCGTCGACTCGGTCGCGCCCGCATTCTCGCTCACGGACGCGCACGGGAAGCAGCACGCGCTGGGGGACTACCGCGGGAAGTACGTCATCCTGGAGTGGGTAAATTTCGGCTGCCCGTTCGTCGGGAAGCACTACGGGAGCGGCTCGATGCAGGCCCTGCAGCGCACGATGACGGAGCGGGGCGCCGTGTGGCTTTCCATCTGTTCGTCGGCCCCCGGCAGACAGGGATACTACGAGGGGGAAGCGCTCCTGGAGAAAATCAGCCAGGAGCACGCATCGCCGACCGCCTACCTCGTCGACGCGGAGGGGAAGGTCGGGATGATGTACGGCGCAAAGAGCACGCCCACGATCGCGATTATCGACCCGCGCGGCGTGCTGATCTACGAGGGAGGGATCGACAACATCGCCTCGACGGACCAGGCCGACATCCCGAAGGCGACGAACTACGTGACGGAAGTGATGAACGCGGTCCGGGACGGGAAGCCCGTCCCGGTGCGGACGACGCGGTCGTACGGCTGTTCGATCAAGTACCCCTGAGGCGGCGCGCCCGTCAGGAGGCGGGCGCCTCCGCCGTGCAGTACTCCCTGAACACCTCCAGCAGGTGGCCGGCAATCTGCGCGGCGTCCCTGTTCTCGATCTGGTAGCGCGGAACGAAGTGGACGAGCTTCCCGTCCTTGTACAGCGCCATCGAGGGGGATGACGGCGGTATCGTGCCGAGGTGTTCGCGCACGCGCGCGGTGGCCTCGATATCCCCCCCCGCAAACACCGTCGTCAGCTCGTCGGGCCGCACGGGGGACTGGCGGAGCGCCATGGCAATGCCCGGGCGCGCCTTCCCCGCGGCGCATCCGCACACCGAGTTGATGACGATAAAATTCGTCCCCTTGTCCCGGGCCAGCGCCTGGTCCACTTCCGCCGCGCTGCGCAGTTCGCGGAACCCCAGCCGCGTCAGCTCGTCCCTGAACGGCTGAATCGCCCTCGGATCGTACTGCATAGTCTCCTCTCCTGTTGTCCTGTATGCAGTACAAACCTATTTTTTCCTTCGCGAGTTCCGCGCACGCTTCGCGCCCGGTCGCTTCCTGCGCGCAGGCGCCTTTTTCCGGGCCGGCGCCGTCCCCCCCTTCTTCCGCGCCGCGCCCGCAGCCCGCTTCGGCGCGGGGGCGCGCTTTTTCCCCTCGGCGGCGATCAGGTTCAGTGCGCTTCCCGCGCGAAACCATCCGATCTGGTTCTCGTTGAACGTGTGGTTCAGGAGGAATTCCTCGCTCGTCCCGTCGGCGTGGGCGGCGCGGCAGCGGAGCGGGACGCCCGGGGCGAACGTCCCGAGGCCGCTGATCGACAGGCGGTCGTCTTCCCTGATGCGGTCGTAATCGCGCGGATCGGCAAACGTCAGCGGCAGCATCCCCTGCTTCTTCAGGTTCGTCTCGTGGATCCGCGCAAAGCTCTTCACGATGATCGCCCTCCCCCCCAGCCACCGGGGCTCCATCGCCGCATGCTCACGGCTCGAGCCCTCCCCGTAGTTCTCGTCACCGACGGCAACCCAGGAGAGGCCCGCGGCTTTGTAGGCACGCGCGACGCGCGAGAATTCCTCCGTCGTGCCGGTGAGGACGTTTGTGCCCGTCCCCGTCGCTCCCGTGAACGCGTTGAGGGCGCCGCTGAACATGTTGTTGGAAATGTTGTCGAGGTGGCCCCGGTACGTGAGCCATTTCCCCGCGGGCGAAATGTGGTCCGTCGTGCATTTCCCCTTTGCCTTCAGGAGCACGGGCATCGCGTCGAGATCCCCTCCGTCCCAGGCGGGAAACGGGGCGAGCAGCTGCAGCCGGTCGCTCGAGGGAGAGACGCGGACGCGCACGCGCGCCCCCTTCCGCGCGGGAGCCACATAGCCGCGTTCCCCGCGGGCATAGCCGCGGCGGGGGAGCTCATCGCCCGTCGGAGGCGCGAGGCGGACTTCCTCTCCCCGGTCGTTTGTCAGCGTGTCGACCAGGGGGTTGAACGTCAGGCGGCCGGCCAGCGCCATCGCCGTGACGATCTCCGGGCTGGCGACGAACGCGTGCGTCTCCGGGTTGGCGTCGTTTCGCCCGGCAAAGTTCCTGTTGAACGACGTGATGATCGAGTTCCTGTCCCCCTTCTGCACATCGTGGCGCTTCCACTGGCCGATGCAGGGACCGCAGGCGTTGGCGAGCACGTTCCCCCCCGCCGCACGGAGCACGCCGAGATGGCCGTCCCGCTCGATCGTGGCCCTGACCTGCTCGGACCCCGGTGTGATCGTCAGCTCGCACCGCGCTTTCAATCCCGCGGCAAGCCCCTGCCGCACGACGCTTGTCGCCCGCTCAATATCCTCGTAGCTCGAGTTGGTGCAGCTCCCGATGAGCGCGACGCGCAGCTCGTCCGGGTAGTTGTTGTCCCTGACGGCGCGCGCAAATTCCGAGAGCTTCCACGCCCTGTCGGGGGAGAACGGCCCGTTGATCATCGGCTCGAGCTCCGACAGGTTGATCTCGATGACCTGGTCGTACGCCGCCCCGGGATCGGGCGCCAGGTCGCCGGCAACGCGGTCCGCCAGGGCCGCCACGCGCGCGCGCCCGGTCGCCTTCAGGTATGCGCCCATCCGCGCATCGTACGGGAAGACCGACGTGGTGGCGCCGATCTCCGCGCCCATGTTGCAGATCGTCCCCTTCCCGGTCGCGCTGATCGAGGCGGTCCCTTCGCCGAAGTATTCGACGATCGCGCCCGTCCCCCCCTTCACGGTGAGGAGACCGGCAAGCTTCAGTATCACGTCTTTCGCCGAGGCCCACCCCGAGAGCGTCCCGGAGAGACGGACGCCGATGATCTTCGGGAACTTCAGCTCCCAGGGCATCCCCGCCATCACGTCCACCGCATCGGCACCTCCGACCCCGATCGCCAGCATGCCGAGCCCGCCGGCATTCGGCGTGTGCGAATCGGTCCCGATCATCATCCCGCCGGGGAATGCGTAGTTCTCGAGCACGACCTGGTGGATGATCCCCGAGCCGGGTTTCCAGAACCCGATGCCGTGGCGCGCGGAAACGCCGGAGAGGAATTCGTACACTTCCCTGTTCCCCTTCAGCGCGCCGGCGAGGTCCTTCCTCGCCCCCGACTCCGCCTGGATCAGGTGATCGCAGTGCACCGTCGTCGGCACCGCAACGCGCGGGATCCCGGCCGACATGAACTGCAGGAGGGCCATCTGCGCCGTCGCGTCCTGCATGGCAACCCTGTCAGGGGCGAATTCCTGGTACGACGATCCCCGGACGGCGGGGGCGGCCGGCGGCCGCCAGTAGTGGGCGTAGAGGATCTTTTCGGTGAGCGTCAGGGGCCTGCCGACGATCCGTCGCGCCACATTCACCCTTCCCGGTGTGCGTGCATAGATCCGTTCGAGAACATCGATGTCGAATATCATGGGAGTTCCGCCGCAGTGTGACAGGTTGAAGTGGAAAAATATACGCATCGTAGAGAATCTCTGCAAGTGAGCCGTGTTGCAGAAGTGCGTGATTTTTGGTAGTTTTCATGGCTATGAGCACCAATCCCCTCGAGCAGCCTGAACAGGAAGACGAGGTCCTGACGCAGGATCCGGCCAGGGTGATTCTCTTCAACGACGACATCCACACGTTTGACGAAGTGATCACACAGCTCATCAAGGCCACCGGATGCACCTCCACGCATGCGGAGGAGCTGGCACTGGAAGTCCACAACAACGGGAAGGCCGTGGTGTTTGCGGGGGAGCTGGCACGCTGCATGGAAGTGAGCGGTGTGCTGGAGGAGATCAAACTGATGACGCAGATCGAGGTGTAATGACTTCACGGGAGATACGGGAAAGCTTCCTGGCCTTTTTCCGGGAGCACGGACACACCATCGTGCCGAGCGCGCCGGTCATTCCCCACGGCGACCCCACGCTGCTGTTCACCAACGCGGGGATGAACCAGTTCAAGGACGTCTTCCTCGGCACGGGGAAGCGGGACTACGTCCGCGCGGCCGACACGCAGAAGTGCATCCGCGTCAGCGGCAAGCACAATGACCTGGAGGAGGTGGGGCGCGACACGTACCACCACACGTTCTTCGAGATGCTCGGCAACTGGTCGTTCGGCGACTATTACAAGAAAGAGGCCATCGGCTGGGCGTGGGAGCTCCTCACCGGTCGCTGGGGCCTGGACCCGGGCCGCCTGTATGCCACCGTGTTCGAGACGGACGACGAGGCGTTCGCACTCTGGAAGAGCGCAACGGACATCGCGCCGGACCACATCCTCAGGTTCGGGAAAAAAGACAACTTCTGGGAGATGGGAGACACGGGACCCTGCGGGCCCTGTTCCGAGATCCACATCGACTTGACCGGGGACGGCTCGGGGCGCGGCCTGGTCAACCGGGGGGATCCCCGCGTCATGGAGATATGGAACCTGGTGTTCATCCAGAACAACAGGAACCCGGCCGGCACGCTGGAGCCGCTCCCGGCGCGGCACGTGGACACGGGGATGGGGTTCGAGCGGGTGTGCGCGGTGATGCAGGGAAAATCCTCCAACTATGACACGGACGTGTTCATGCCCGTGATCGACGCCGTGGCCGCCCGCACGGGGCGCCCGTACACCGAAGAGCAGGACAGGGTCGCCATGCGCGTCATCGCCGACCATGTCCGCATGCTCACGTTCGCCATCGCCGACGGCGCGATACCGGGCAACGAGGGACGCGGCTACGTCCTGCGGAGAATTCTGCGGCGGGCCGCCCGGTTCGGGCGGACGCTGGGGGTGAAGGAACCGTTCATCCACGACATCGCCCCGGCCGTGGTGGGCACGATGGGGGATGTGTTCCCGGAAATCGCCGCCGCAGAGCAGCACATCCGCCGGGTCATACGCTCGGAGGAGGAGGGCTTCAATGCGACGCTCGACCGGGGGCTGGAGATCTTTTCCTCGGTGCTGGACCGTGCGGGTTCCTCCGGCACGTTCCCGGGGGACGATGCATTCCGCCTCTACGACACGTACGGTTTCCCCCTTGACCTGACGCAGCTCATGGCCTCCGAGCGCGGCCTCACGGTCGACACGTCCCGGTTCGACGCCCTGATGGAAGAGCAGCGCGCCCGCGCGCGCCGCGCCGAAGGGGCCGCCTCCGCGGCCGGGGAAGCCCCCCCCGGGGCGGTGTTCGCGGGACTCCCCCCGTCGGCGTTCGTCGGCTACGAGAGCCTCGAGGTCGAGGCGCGCGTGACCGGGATCATCGGCGGGAAGTACATCGCGCTGGACCGCACGCCGTTTTACGCCCGCAGCGGCGGCCAGGTCGACGACACCGGGGTCATCGAGGGGGACGCGTTTGCAGCCGAGGTGATCGGCATCGAGAAGGACGGCCAGAAAATCCTCCACGAGGTCAGGCTGACCCGCGGCGCGCTCCCTGCGGAAGGGGGGGGCCGCGTGCGTGCGCGCGTCTCTCTCACGCGGCGCCTGGACATCCAGCGCAACCACTCGGCCACGCACCTCGTGCACGAAGCGCTCCGGAGGGTCCTGGGCACGCATGTCCACCAGCAGGGATCCCTCGTGGCGCCGGACCGCCTGCGGTTCGATTTCCCGCATTTCGCACGGATCACGCCGGAGGAGATCCGGAGGATTGAGGACATGGTCAATGCCAGGATCGCCGAGGGCATCCCCGTCCGCACGGAGGTCGACCTCCCGATCACGGAGGCCCGCAGGATTCCCAACGTGAAGATGTTCTTCGGCGACAGGTACGGCGAGCGGGTCCGCGTGGTGTTCATCGACGAGCGGTACAGCGTGGAGTTCTGCGGCGGCACGCACGTGAAGAACACGGGGGACATCGGCCTCTTCAAGATCACCGCCGAGTCCTCGATCGCCAGCGGGGTGCGCCGCATCGAGGCCGTGACGGGTGACGGCCTCCGGCAGTACATTGAGGACCAGGTGCGCGCCGCCGGCGCGCTCGACGGCACCATCGAGGCCCTCATGCGCGAGAAGGAGGACCTCGAGCGGCAGCTCGGGCTCCCCGCCCCGCCCCGGGGCGGCCTCCCCGGCGGCCCGCTCGTCGTTCCGCAGGGACCGCCGACGGCGGAGGCCCTCGAGCTGGTCGCCGCCGCCATCCGCCGGCGCGAGGAGACCGCCGGGGCGCTCACGAAGGAAACCGCCGAGCTCCGGAAGGGCGCCTCGCGCGTCCGCGTGCGCGAGGGGTCATCCGCGGTCGCACAGCTGATCGCCTCGGGGGTGAACGTCGACGGAATGCTCGTCGTGACCGGCGAGGTCGCGGCACAGACGATGGACGAGCTGAAGGGACTCGCCGATGCCCTCCGCGCCAGGATCCCTTCCGGTGTCGGCGTGCTGGCCGCCGTGATCGACGGAAGGCCGTCGCTGGTCTGCGTCGTCACCGATGATCTGATCGCCGCGCGCGGAATGGAGGCGGGGAAGATTGTCGGTGCGGTGGCCGCGCACATCGGAGGCCGGGGAGGCGGCAGGGCCCACCTGGCGACCGCCGGGGGGAGGGACGCGGCGAAGCTCCCCGACGCGCTCCGGAGCGTGGAGGGGATCGTCCGCGGCATGCCCGGGCGATAGGACCGCACACACACAGAACCGGAGCAGACCATGGAGAATCACACGACGGGGCGGCGGGAGTTCGTCGCCGCGGAGCTTGCGGCGAGCACTGAGGCCGCCGGGAACGTCGCGCGCGAGTGCCCGGAGGCGATACTCCGCGGGGTCGACGCGATCATCCGGGCGCTCGGCCAGGGGAAGAAGATCCTCCTCTGCGGCAACGGGGGAAGCGCCGCCGACGCGCAGCACCTGGCAACCGAGTTCGTCATCCGCATGAATCCCGCCATCCGCCGTCCCGGGCTCCCGGCGATCGCGCTCACGGCGGACAGCTCGATGCTGACGGCGGGCGCAAACGACATCGGGTACGACAACGTGTTCGCCCGCGCGGTCGAGGCGCTCGGCGCGCCGGGGGACGTCCTGATCGCCATCAGCACGAGCGGGAACTCCGCCAGCGTCAACAACGCGGTCTCTACGGCGCGCGCGCGGGGCATGGTGACGATCGGTCTTCTCGGGCGCGGGGGCGGGGCGACCGGCACGCTGGTCGATATCCCGATCGTCATGCCCTCCGCCGACACGCAGCGGATACAGGAAGGCCACATCGCGGTCGGCCACATCATGTTTGCGCTCGCCGAGCGCGAGCTCTACGGGGAGGCCTCCGGCCAGAAGCCATGAGCACACCGCGCCGGGGTGATTTCGTCATCCCGCTCATCAGCGTCGCCGCCGACGCCTGCGCCATCGAGGGAGCCTTCCTCCTCTCCTACTGGCTCCGCTTCCGCAGCGGGCTCATCGGCAGCGGCCCCGCCCCGCGGATCGACGGCTACCTCGTCGGCTCGGTCGTCATCGTCGTCGTCTGGCTCCTGCTCTTCCAGAGCAGGCGGATGTACGGGGCGCGGCGGAGCGTCAGCCTCTCCGACGAGTTCGTCGGCATCGTCAAGGTGGCGTCGACCGGCATGCTGGTCGTCATGAGCGCGGCGTTCTTTTACAGGGATTTCTCCTACTCCCGCACCGTGTTCGGCATGCTCTGGGTGTTCTCCACGGTGCTGCTCACGTGCGGCAGGGCCGCGGTCCAGGGACTCGAGCGCTCCCTCTACCGGAAGGGGCGCCACCTCCAGGAGGCCATCCTCCTGGGGAGCGACGGGCGGGCCGACCGGGTCCATGCGCGCCTGCAGGGACACCCCTCGTTCGGGATCAACATCCTCGGGTACTTCGCCGACGCCCCCGCCCGGGAGGGCCTCACCCTCCGCAGCGCGCCGTACCTGGGAAAGCTCGCGGAGGCCCCGGCGTTCATCCGCGCGCGCGGCATTGAGCTGGCCTTCATCGCGCTCCGCTCCGACGACCACCCGGCGCTCTTCGACGTGATCGCCGAGTGCGAGGGGGTCAACGTCGCGTTCATGATGGTCCCCGACGTGCTGGAGATCCTCACCTCGCGCGTGCAGGTCCGCGAGCTTGAGGGCATTCCCTTCCTGCTCGTCAAGGCACTGCCGTTCACGGCGTGGGGACGGATCCTGAAGCGGGCGTTCGACGTGGCGGTCGCCGCGCTGACGCTGCTGGCGGCAAGCCCGGTGCTGGCGCTGATTGCCGTCGCAATCCGGTGCGATTCGCGCGGACCCGTGCTCTTCGCGCAGCGGCGGGTGGGCCTGGACGGGAGGGAATTCACCATGTACAAGTTCCGCTCGATGAAGGCCGGCTCGGAGAAATTCGACGCGAGCGCGGGACTGGGGATCCCGAACGATCCGCGCAGGACGCGCGTCGGCGCGTTCCTCCGCCGCACGAGCCTGGACGAGCTGCCGCAGCTCTTCAACGTGCTGGCCGGCGACATGAGCCTGGTGGGCCCGCGGCCGGAGCGGACGCAGTACGTGGAGGAATTCCGGCGCGTCGTCCCCAAGTACCTGGACAGGCACCGCGTGAAGACGGGCGTGACCGGGTGGGCGCAGGTCAACGGGCTCCGGGGGGATACGTCGATCGAGGAGCGGATCAGGTACGACCTCTACTACATCGAGAACTGGTCGCTGGGGTTCGACGTCAGGATACTGCTTCGCACACTGAGGGCTGCATTCACAACGCGGGAGTACGGCGCAGCGTGATACCGCTCCTGGTCTTCTACATACACATCGTGGCGGTCGCCGCCGGTTTCACACGCAGGTGGCAGGACGAGGGACTCGGGGAGGGACTCCTCGCGGTCTTCTTCATGGCGCTCATCTTCTTCGTCGGCTGGAGCATGGCCTCGTTCCTGATGAAGCTCCTGATCAGCGCGGGGGACGCGCGCGCCGTGCTCAACCGCGACGCCGCCTCCCTCCTGCTGCTGACTGCGGGGGAGGCGGTGTTTTACTACTTCTACCTGAAAAGCGAAGGCCCGTCCGCCGCATGAAACGGAGGACGGGCCCCGGAACCTTCTGCGCCGCCGGCTACTTCGCGCTCACGCGCGCGACCCAGATCTGTCCTTCCATCGACTTCGCAAGCTGATCGGCCGCGTCCTTCGCCTCCTTCGAGCTTCCGTACCGGCCGACACGCACGCGGTACCAGTTCTCTCCCGCGATCACCGCAGTTTCGACGAACGCGCTCATCCCCGCGGCGGAGAGACGTGACGCCTCCCGGTCGGCCGCTTCCTTGCTTGTCCACGAAGAGACCTGGACGGTGTAGCTGCCGCTCCCGGACGACGGCGGCGGCGTGAACCTGGGCGGCGCCTCCGTGGAGCGCGACGGGCGCGATGCGGGAGCCGCACTCGGTGCCGCCGTCGACGTGCTCGGCGCGGCGGTCGCGGAGGGCTCGACGTTCGGCTCCGGTGTCGGCGTCGACTCCCCCGGCGCGGGGTTCGTCCCCTGGTCGGTGGATGCCGAGGCCGCGGGCATCTCGGGAGGCGGGAGCTGATCGTTGATCGCTTCAGTCTGGACCTTCGGCGTCCGCTTTCCCCAGAGATGGATGACCTTGAAATAATTCAGCGCGAACACGCCTCCCGCGATGACCACCAGGAGGAGGGCGGCCGTGAGAATCGTGGATGTCTTCCCTCCGCCTCCGCTCACGCCCACTTCGCGGAGCGTCGGCGGCGGCGCGACTGACTGATCGGAATCGAGGGGATTGGATTCTTCTTCGAATCCGTCGTCCCTGAGGTTCAGTTTCGGCATGGTGGATTCCTCCTCCGGTGGAGTTTCCTGTTAAAGTAATCTCTCAAGTACTTCGCCTAGTGGCTTAATTTAGGG
>Ga0335069_10015200_pt1 | contig 10762 bp, 7 predicted proteins | sample Lox_Sample_11_FD_206714 | JGI IMG/M metagenome (GOLD analysis project Ga0335069, IMG submission 206714) | Soil microbial communities from Loxahatchee National Wildlife Refuge, Florida, United States - Lox_Sample_1.1 | ecosystem: Environmental > Terrestrial > Soil > Wetlands | place: USA: Florida... | reverse complement strand
TGCCGGCGTCGACCTCCGCCACAGCGAGCAGGCCGAGGCGCTTCCGAGCGGTGATCGACGCGACGGTGCGCAAGCGTCATCGGTAGCGGCAGCGACTGCAATCGGAGGATCTCAAGCCTCGACGGTTGGGGCTGAGACTGCCGCAATCGGTGCACGGGGCGAGCTCCTCGCCGGCGCAAGCCACCGCAGCAGTGCGCAAGCGTCGACGGTTGGAGCGCTGGTCGGCTCTGCTGCGGCTCGGGACGAGCTACTCCCAAGCCAGGCCCTGAGCGCTATCAGCGCGCAAGTCTCGGCGATTGCGGCGGCGGCCCATAGCGACGGGGCACAGGCTTCGGCAACTGCCGGCATAGACCGTCGCCATAATGCCCAGGCCTCGACGGTTGGGGCTGAGACTGCCGCAATCGGTGCACGGGGCGAGCTCCTCGCCGGGGCCGATCGTCGCCGAACGGCGCAGGCCGAGGAAGGCATCGGCGTCGAGCCGGACAACCCGCCGTTTGGTCTTCTGGTCACGGCCTTTGAGCCATGGGTCGATAGCGGCTGGCCACAGGCGCGGCCGCGCCAAGTTGCCGCAACGGCGTTCTTTACGACGCCGATCACGGCAACGGCGGGCGGCACAAGCGAATATCTTGACCGGATATCAAGCGGGACATCCGCTCGTGCTGAGGAAATAGGGGCGGCGCCGAGCAACCCGCCATTCGGCCAAGCGCAAGTCCACGAAGGCGTTTATCCGCCCGGCTCCATTTATCGCGGCGAGGGCTATCAGATCCCGCTGCCACGGCGATCGTTGCCGGCCGCGCCGACGGCGATCACCGCGACCTGGGGCGGACGGACAGAGGCGCTCAGCAAAGCGCTATCTGTCCCGGCGCCGGCGTCCGAAGTCCTGCTTGCCGGCGCCCAAACGAGATCCGGTTCCGCAAGCGAGACGCTCGCGAGCCGCGCCACATTCTCAGCGCGCGCTGCCGAGGCGCAAGGAAGCGTGTCGGCGCGCGCCAAGCTTGGCGCCGATCTGACCGGGCTGACGCTCGTTCCGTCGTCGGCTGCGGTGGGCGTGGAAATCGCCGCTAGTTCCGCTGCAAAATCTTTTGCGCAGGCGGAGAAAGCCGGCGCTGCGGCGGCGTTCTCCGCGCCGCAGGCGTCTCTGATCGCGAGCTCAGCTCGAGCGTCCGCGTCCCAGGTCTCGACTCTCGTCACGGCCTCTTTCTCGGCGGTTGCGAATGCCGAGTATGTCGGCTCGACTGCGCCAGCAACGCCTTACCATCGCCGGTGGCTTTCGGCTGTCCTGACGGCATGGGAGACGCCGCCGGCCTCGCCGATCCTTCCGCGGAAGCTACCCGCAAGCCAAATTGCGGTTCCGGTCGACAATCCACCTTTTGGTCTGCTCGTAACTGTTTTCGAGCCGTGGGTCGACGTTTCCCAATTGCCCGCGCGGCCTCGCCAGATCGCGGCGACGGCGTTTCAGGCAACTCCGATCACGGCGACGCTAGGCGTCGCAAGCGAGGCCCTTGCTCGCCTTGATCGCCGCCGCAGCGTTCAGGCCGAGGCTGCGGAACTATCGGGCCGACTCATCGGCGATCCGGTAGAGGCTGTCGGCCGCTCCTTGACCGGGACCGCCGCCAACACGGTCGAGGCGCTCGCTGCGGCTAAGCGAGGCGAAAGCGCACAAGACGAGAAGGCGACGGCGGCGAAGCGTTCGGAACCGCTTGCTGACGAAATCACTCTTGCGGGATCAACGTCTTCAGCACTCGGCGATGAGGTGGCCGGGCTTGCGGTCTATTCCGCCCCTGTCTCGACGCCGATTGAGGTTGTCTCAGGAGCGCAAGCGGGACCGGGAGCGCCTGCCGAAATTATGGGGCGAGCCGCGCGGTCGCATATCTCGGCGAATGAACTCCTCTCGCGCCGCGTGTCGGCCATTCTGGCGGCGTCGGAAATGCTTGCGGCCACAACGGTTCGTCGGACGACGCCGGCCGAACTCATCGGTCAGGCGATCTTTGCCGGGCTCTCGTTAGGCCAAACGGAAGCATTGGCCGGCGCCGTGCGGCGCGGGGCGGCGGCGGCGGAAGCATCGATCTCTTTGGTGCGGCGCGAGCAATCCGAGGCGGAGACGAGCGCGCAGGCCACATTCGCGGCTCGCTCCGCGCTCGTCACCGAGCTGCTCGGCAATGCAAAGCGCATTCGCATCTCGCAGGCCGAAGCCGGATCACTAGCTTCTCAGAAGTCAGGTGGCGCAAGCGAAACGGTAAACAGGATCGCATCGACGGCGGCGCCAGAGGCCTCAGTCATCGCGACCGCGCTCGCCAAGGCGGCGGCGTTTGCCGAAATTACCGGCGTCACCCTGACGACGTTCCCCGGCTTTGCGATCGTCGAAAGCATCGGGGCCGCGCAGGCGCACAGCGGCGGCTTGGCCGAAAAGGTTGTTGGGGTCATCAAGCGCTTCTCTTCGGCGACCGAGCATACTCCCGGTTTACGGCGAGGCGCTTCGGAGATCGCGGAAGCCTTGACCGCCGAGGCGCGTCGGTTGGGCGCCGGCGGCGAGATCGCCGGTTCCGCATTGCTCCCGGCAGCGAGCGCTCTCGTCGCCGAGGTATCCTCTGCAAGCTCCGCCTCGAGCGCCGGCGCCGTGGAAACAGGCGCGGATCTGAGCGGCGCGGTCGCGACAGGCGCCGAGGAACAAGGCTGGCTGCAGGCGTTTTCCGCGCTTTCGGCGCTGCCCTACGAGGTTATGGTGAGCTGGTCGGCGTTCCTTTTGCCGGACTGGCTCGTCGCAATGGGAGTGCTGGCGACGACCAACGAAGAAACTGAGACGATCGATGTCGGACCGATCGTTTCGCCGACAACCGATCCGGCATTCGATTTGGGCGACAACGCCCCGGTTAAGGAGATGATCGTCGTTCCGATCACGCCACTTCCGAGTCTCGGCGGCGATGACTGATGGAAGAATTCATCAGCCTCCTGACCGGCTTCGCTCGCCGGCTCGCGGAGGCGCATGAGCACATCGCGGACCTGCATGCGCTCATCGCCGACCTTCAGGCGCGGATCGAGCGCATGGGGCGGGCCGGCAAGGTCACGGACGTAGACGCGACGAAGTGGCTGGCTCGCTTCGAGATCGGCCTCGACGACGATGGCAACTCGGTTAAGAGCCCATGGCTGCCGTATTCGCAGCATGCGGGGGATCGCAAGGTTCACTCGTTGCCATCGGTGGGGCAGCAAGTGATGTGCTTCAACCCGGACGGCTCGCCGGACTTCACGCTCGGCATGCTCATGCCGTACCACTGGTACGACCAGATCCAATCGCCGTCGACCGACCCGAATGCCGACGTGGCGACGCGCGGCTCGACCGTCGACACGACCAGGCCCGGCTCGCGCGTGATTACGGCAGACAAAAACGCGGCGGTCAACATCCAGAAAGACGGTTGGGTGATGGCAACCGTGCAAGGCACTCCGCAGTTCGTGATCTACGATGCCGGCGCGCATAAATATTACACCATCGACCCAGCCGCGCTCGTCGAGACGCAGAAGCCGCCGGACCCGACATGAGCGACTCGGTCGGCATCAACCGTTACACCGGAAAGCCGCTCACAGACTTCGATCATGTGCGCCAGTGCATCGGCGTGATCTTCACGACGCGGATCGGAGAGCGCGTCTACCGGCGCACGTTCGGCGGCGCGCTGGTCGGCCTCCTCGGTAAGCCGCTCACGCCCGACAATTTGATGCGCTCCTACATGGCGCTCGTCATCGGCCTAGAGCTGTGGGAGCCGCGGTTCCGAGTCCGCTCATTCACCTATCCGGGCACAACCACTAGCGGCATGGCGCAAGGCAAGCTCGGGATCGAAATTCTAGGGGACTACATGCCGAACGCGCTCGAGGGTGACTTCACGGTCGCGTCGTCGCAACTCGTCGTGATCTGAGATGGGCCGCTTCGTCACCATCAACTTGGCGAGCGTCCCGCCGCCGGACATCGTCGAGACGCTGAGCTTTGAAGCGATCCGCGCCGCGATCATCGCCGACGGCGTTGCGCGCATGAACGCGGCCGGAATTGTCTACGACACGAACGCTCTCGAAAGCGAGCCGTTCGTCTATCTTTGCGAGGCCTACGCGGCCCGCGAAGTCGCGCTGCGCGCCCGCGTCAACGACGCTTGCAAGGCGGTGCTCCTGCCCTCGAGCTGGGGAACCAACCTCGACAACATCGGAACGGCTTTCGACACGGCGAGGAACACGGGCGAGGCAGATAGCGCCTACGCCCAGCGCATCTACATGGCGCCGAACGCCTTCTCTTCGGCCGGCCCGACGGGCGCCTATGAGTATTGGGCCAACACGATCGTGCCCGGCCTTCTCGACGTCTCCGCCGTGATGGTCGCGCCGGGCAAGGTCCAGGTGACGTTGCTTGCGCCCGGCCCGACCTACCTGCCGACCGCGCAGCAGATCCAAACGCTCGCGGCGTTTTTTATGAATGCCGACGCCAAGCCATTGACCGATTACGTCGTCGTCGCCGCGCCGACGCTTACGCCGGTCACGATCGCGGGCACGCTCACGCTTTATCCGGGGCCCGATCAGACGGTCGTGCTTGCCTCCGCGACATCGGCGCTTGCGACCATGCTCGCCGCCAACCAGAAGCTCGGCTACACCCTCGCGCGCTCGGCGATCATGTCGGCGCTGCAGCAGCCGGGCGTTGAGAGCGTCGCGCTCGCCTCGCCGGCTGCGGATGTGGCTGTCCCGCCGACCGGCGTCTGGGTCGTGACCGCGCAAACCATCGGCGTCGCTCAGGCGCGTTCGACGTGACCGACTTCTCCCGGACGCTGCTTCCGCATAACGCAACTCCATGGGAACTTGCCGCGGAGGCCACGGGCGCCGCGCGCTTCGATCCGCTCCTTCCGGACGCGGTTCAGGACCTGATGTCCATCCAGGAACAGGCCACGCCCGGCGCGGCTCTCGCGCCGGCGGCATTGTTGCCTTGGCTCGCCTGGCATCTCGGGATGGAGATCTGGAATTCCGATTGGTCCGAGGAGCGCAAACGCTGGGTCGTCGCTAATTCAATCCACTGGCACAAGCAAAAGGGCACATTGGCGGGTATCTCCGCCTATCTCAATCTGGTCGATTGCGATCTCGTCGGCTCGGTCGTGCCGCCGGCGCGGACCTATGCCTCGCCAAGCCTGACGCAGGAACAGCGCCTCGCGTACCTGTCCGGATTTCCGCAACTCCGCGTGCTGCCGTATGTGGCCGCCGCGTATCAAAAATACGCCGCCTTCACGACCTCGGCTTACGGATTCACTAAGGCGTTTTGCGGGTGGACTTTCCCCCACGACATGCTTCCGCAAGACCGCTACACGCGCACGGCCATGCTTTGGGACAATGGCGCTTATGTCGACAGTCTCACGTTACGCACGGTCTTTCCCGGCGACATCGGGTCCATAAGCGATCAAATCTATGACGAGATCGTGGTCCCCGTCACGCCGACGCCGCGGCAAGTCTATTGCGGCGCATGCTACGCTGGCGCCGCGTTCCTTGGCGCTGGGTTTGCGGCCGAGACCATTATCCGCGTGGGCGTGACAACGAGTTGGGTTTTCGCCGAGCCGCGTGTCTCGATGCAGACGATCACGGCCGGAGTCGGTCTTGTCGACGTGACGCCGACGGACGTTGCGGAGGTGCATCAGGCGATTCCCCGACAGGCGTTCGCGGGCGCCGCCTTTGCGGGTTTCAGTTGCATCCCGGCCTCGGTCGCTTGGCAGCACATCTACCAGCTTTGGTATCTGTTTGACCCGACGCGCGTTCCGCAAGGGCGTCTGGCGACCGCCTTCGCCGGATGGTGTCGCTTTGGCATGCCCGCCTATACGGCCGAGCTTCAGGTTGACATTCGCCGCACGACCGGAGTCGGCGAGATGTGGCGCTTTGCCGGCGGCTTCCTTCGGTCGCCGCAGCAGGCAACGCAATCGATCGAAGATGCGCGCCGTGCGGTGAACACGTCGAAAAGCGCGCGCGACGATGTCTGGATCAAGACGAAAACGCTGCGCACGATTCAGCCATCGGATCAGCTCGCCATGGGCGCCTCGTCTGTTGGCGCTTGGATAGCCGAAGCTCCTTGAGGGACTCATGAAAAACGAGGTCATCTTCCGCGACAACCAAGAGTTGGACTCGGGAGACTTCAATAACATTCAGGATTATGCGCGATCGAGCTTCGACACGCTGATCGACGACGCGATTGTGCTCGGGCCATCCTATGCCGGGTTTACGATCACGAAGACCGCCGCCACCCAGGTGACTCTCACGCTTGGGCGTCTCTACGACGCTACCGGGGCAGTGTGGGAACTGCCGACGTCGACCGTGGTGGACTTCTTTTCCAACCTGCCGCTGGTCACGCAAAAGTGGTGCGCTCTCACCGTCAACGGCGTGGAGGTTCAGCAAAACGTCCAGCCGCGTGACTTCCTCATCAACGCTACGACCGGGCAGACGCAGCCGCAATCGGTGGCGATGGAGGATAGCCGGACGGCGGTCATCAACACGGTTGCGGGCGTTGAGGCGCCGCAGCCGTCATACCCGTCAACGCCTTCGACGGTGGTTGTCATCGGCTACGTGCTGCTTTCGACGACCGGCATCCAGCAGGTCATTCAATATGAGCCGACGCAATTGCCGAACTTGGGAACGGTCGATGCGCAGGTCGAAAGCCTCCAGCAATGGCAGACGACGGCCGGCAAGCAGATCAGCTCGCTCGCGACGGCGCTTACAAACCTACAGAACACCGCCAAGGGTCTTGCGGCGGAAAGCGAAGTCCAGACGCTGACCAGCCAAATCGCCTATCTTAAGGACGAGGTCGGACGTGTAAATGCTGGCTTGAATATCCTCGCGTTCTTGGCATCACAGACGGCATATCTTCCTCTGTACTCCGAAACGATAAACTTCATCGACACGACAAGTTGCGACACGGTCAATAGTACGACGGTATTTGCCGAGGGAGCGTTATTCCCCCCGTCCTCGACGGGAACGGGGACTTTCGCTCTCCTCAATCCGCTTGATATCAACGCCGCGGTCAATGGCAATTTTGTTTTGCCGGCGTTCAACGAAACTGTGCGTATTCAGTGCACCGGCTATAGCGGGCAGATCGGCCTGTCGACATTCTCCTATTTGTCGGGCGTCAGCTATCGGCAGTTGAAGCGGCGCCGGCGCCGCCAGCGGTGCGGTCGCCGCTACGCGCCGTCCGGCGCGGCGACGGTGGCGAAAGCCGGCCAATATGACGCAATCGCGCAAAATCTCGCGTTCACGAGCGAGTCTTTTACGACGGTCACGGCCTTGGCCGCAGCCCTACTCTCTAACCCCGCTCTTCCGTCAGCGCTCCAATATGTCTGGAAGCCGACGCGGTTGACGCAGTTTTGGCAGGATGATCTGACGGCGGCCTATTTCGATCGTGTCACAACCACATACACCGCGTCAGGGCAGCATGTTGCTCAAGTTTTCCTGAATGCACAAGAGGGATGGCTGACTCAACTTGGCCTCTACTTCACGCAGGCAGCGACAACGGGAAACGTCACGATTTCCATCTGTCACGTCAACAAGCTCGGTCAGCCCGATATCAACAACGCAATCCAGACGGTTACGCTTCCGGTTGCGAGCATCCTTACCGGATCGCTTTCGAGCGGCGCCGGCCTCCCGACGCTGGTCGAGACGACGATCGCGATTCCGCCGACTTATCTGCAAGCCGGCACGCGCTACGCGGTAGTCATCGCGTCGCCGGGCGCTCATTATCTAGCGATGACGACAAGCGATTGGAGCACGCTTCAAGGTCAATATTTCTGGGCTGATGCAACAGGCGTTTTCAACGTCGATTTAACGCAGAACATCCGTTGCAACCTCTATTATGCGCAATGGGGTCAGACCAGGTATGAAATCCAGCTCCAGCCTATCTCGCTGTCAGGCGGCATCGAGGCGATCGACTTCTTGCATGAGGTCCAGGTTCCGCTTTCGACCAGCCTGGAATTCCATGTCCAAATCGGAGGCGTTTGGTATCCGCTAGGCACGACCGGAGTCGGTCCTAATCTAGCGAGTCTGCCGGCGCTGCTACCGCTCAAGGCGGTGTTCATCGGGACCACCGACTGCATGCCTGGCCATGGTCTAGACGGGTTGAGCCAAGTCATAGTGCTGGGCGTGCTTGCAAGCACATGTAGCTTCATATCTGTCCAGAAATCACCATCATCATCGACCGCCAACATTCATATAGACGTTAGGTTTACGAACTACAATCCATCTAACCATTCATTTGTCGTTCGCGTCAAGTCCGGTGCGACCTATTACACCGCGTCATCTGTTTTATATCAAGGTCCTTGGAGCGACTATTATTCTTATAATGCACGTTTCCACTTTGCGACGCCGTTATCAACATACCTTATTCAGGTTGATATGACGACTACGGTACCGGGAAGCGTGTTTCAGCTTAGAGAAATCCACCACTTTGCCGCTTGAACCATGACCCTGAATTTCAGCGACCTCATCGTCCGCGACAACGATGTTCTGAACACCGATTTTTTTAATCGGCGGTTTCAGCTCATCGTCAACGAGATCGCGGCCGCCGAGGCGGTTGCGGCCCAATACGGGACGATCTCGAACGAGCTGCTTCAGCAGGGCCTGACGCAGGTCAACCAGACGCTGGCGCCTCTCATCGCGCAGTTACAGCAGGCAGAGACGCTTGGCTTCCTCGTGGCGCCGTCGACGACCTCGGCTACGCTGACGGCGAGCGTGCAGTCCAATTTCGTGATCCCAAGCGGCTATGCGCAGGTCTTTCAGCCGACGTCGTTCCTTTCGATCCAGGACGCGGGCAACTCCGCGAATTGGGCGCTCGGGCAGTTGCAAGGCTGGAATGCGTCGACCGGCGCGCTGGCGATCGGGATCACCTACGTTAACGGCGGAGGCTCGATCTCCGGATCGAACTGGGTGATCGCGGACGGCGCGGCGGTGCTTCCGGCCGCGCTCGCGGCGCAGGCGTCAGCGACGTCGAGCGCATCGGCGGCCGCGTCAAGCGCGGCGGCAGCGGCTGCATCGAGGGCGGCGGCCGACGCCGACGCGGCCGCTCTGCTGCAGGCGCTGAATGCTGGCCCGGTGCTGTCGGTCGCTGGGCTCAACGGAATCATCACCGCCGCCGCCCTCAAGGGGGCCCTGGCAATTGCCGCCTCTGATATCGTCAGCGGCTTGCTCACCCTTGGGTCGTCCACGCCGATCGTGGACGGCACGGCGGCGGTCGGGACATCGACTTTCGCCGCACATGCCGACCACGTTCATCCGACCGACACGACGCGCGCGCCGATCGTGACGGCGATGCGCTTCGGCGCAGGCCAGGACGGCAACGTCACGATTTCCTCGGGCGTAGTGACGGCCACGAGGGATATGTTTTACAACAACCTGACCATCAATGGGACCGGCTCGCTCAACCCTAATGGCTGGAATATCTATGTCGCCGGCACGCTCGACCTGAGCAACGCGCCGGCGAACGCAATCGCGATGAACGGCGTGGCTGGCACCACGGCCACTTTTTCCCCAGAAAGTTCCCCCGGAGGCGTGCTTGCGGCAACTGGATGGCTCACCGGCCCGTCGACGGGCGGAAACGGGACGCAGTCAAGCTCCACGAATTTCGGCAGCGGCTGGTATCTCGGCTCCTTCGGAGGCCGCGGCGGCTCGATAACGATTGGAACCGCGTTCGGCGCCAATGTAGGAGCTGCGCTGCCGCCTCTGACTGTTCCCGACGTGGACCCATATTCCGTGCCGTCTAATGTGACGCCGATTGCTGGCGGCCAAGGTGGATGCGGCGGCCAATATTCCTCCAATGCGTCCGGCGGCGGCGGGGGGGGTTCTGGCGGGGGCATGGTCAGTATCATCGCCAGTAGGATCAACCGTGGGCTTTCGACCGCAGCAGGCGCGATTTCGGCTAACGGTGCGCCTGGCGGCGGCGGTTACGCCACTGCCGGCGGCCATGGCGGCGCTGGCGGCGGAGGAGGTGGCGGTCTCATCCGGATAACCGTCGGTTCCCTTCTCGGCGTGTCCGCGTCGGGCATGATCACGGCAAATGGCGGTAATGGCGGTGCCGGGGTAATAGCTAATGGTGGGGCCGGTGGCAGCGGCGGCAACATCATTGTGTTTAACGTCGGCTCTGACACTGTGAGCCTAGTCGCAGGCGCGACGGGAGCATCGACCACAACGACCGCCGGCGGGGCCGGGGGAGCCTGCATGGCCAACCTATGACGACGGTTGTCGACCCGCTCGGCCGAACGGTTGACGTAACGATCGACGAAGATGGCCTCGACCTCTACCAGGTCGACGGCATCACCCTGTCCTTCCTCACGGGCACGCCGCTGGCGCAGGCGCTTGCCGCGCTCGGCGGCCTAGGGCCGGACGACTATGTCGCGCCAAAGGTCAACTGGACCTTCCTCGAGTTCATGGGGCTTCTGACTGCGGACGAACAGTCGGCGCTCGTGTCCTCCTCCGATCCGCAGATCAGGATCTTCATACTTATGGCGGCCGGCTCGGTTCAGTTGCAACTCAGCGATCCGCGCGTCGTGGCGGGCGTGGCCTATGCCGAGAGCGTCGGCATCTTCACCGGCGACCGCGTGACGCAGATCCTTTCCGGGCAGCCTCCGCCCTCTTAACCGGAATTCCTCCCGCATGGCCAATAGCAACATCACCACGCTCTCCCAAACGATCGTGGTGGATCAGGTCGCGGATGTCGTCGTGTCGCAGATCGTCGACGATGGCAGCGGCACCGGCACATTCGTGCGCGCGATCTCCGTAT
>Ga0335069_10015199_pt1 | contig 10762 bp, 8 predicted proteins | sample Lox_Sample_11_FD_206714 | JGI IMG/M metagenome (GOLD analysis project Ga0335069, IMG submission 206714) | Soil microbial communities from Loxahatchee National Wildlife Refuge, Florida, United States - Lox_Sample_1.1 | ecosystem: Environmental > Terrestrial > Soil > Wetlands | place: USA: Florida... | reverse complement strand
GATGTAGACGAGTCCCACCCGCGGCTCCCGCCGCATCTTGAAGGTCAGCGTCACGCCGGCCATCACGGGGATCATGTCTCCGAGGTGGGAGATCTGGCCCAGGTACCCGAGCTCCAGGTCGCCGAAATGGACGTTCAGCTCCCGGCCCCGGGTGGGGCTCTGGTCCTTGGCCATGTATTGCCGGAGGATCTGTACCGGCTGGGCGCCCATCACCAGCAGGGACCCGAGGTTGCGGATGAGGGGAGACAGGAAGTCCCGGTGTCGCCCGCGCTCGAGCGCGTAGGCCGAGGCCACCGATTCCCCCTCCTGCCCCAGGGAGCGGAACAATCCGCCGATGACTTTGCTTTGCTTGTAGAGAGCGGTGAGCCGCTCTTCGAGGGTCCGGGTGAGCCGAAGGAACCGATAGATCTCGAGGAGCTGATCTCGGCTCAAGCCCGCCGGAATCGGGGGCGCTTTGGGGAGGGACGTAGACCCGGGCACGTATCGTAAATTATGGTGGGCGTGAAAGTTGGAGAGGGTGTGGACTCAAATCAAGCGGAGGACCGGTGGCCAGCACGACTCTAACGGTGTCCGGGATGACCTGCGGGCACTGCCAGGCGAAAGTGGAGCGGGCACTGCAGGGTGTGGCGGGGGTCTACAGCGCGACGGTGGACCGGGCCGCCGGGGTGGCGGAGGTGGAAAGCGCGGATTCGGTGTCCCCGGCCGAGCTGATCGCGGCGGTCGAACGGGCGGGCTACCGCGCGGGAGTTCCCGCCTAGTACGCCCCGCGCGCGTGGTGCGCGGGATCGGCCTTCTGGTGGACCAGGGTGAGGAACCGCTTGGCCACCTTGTCCAGCTCGGCTTCCCCCACCTGATCGGTGGTGACGTCCACGAAGGTGTAGTGCCCGCCCTCGGCCCGCACCGCCACGGAGACTTTGCCCAGCGCCCCGGCGAACGACCGCCGGCGCGGCGCCTCTTCGGAGGGCGCGAGGTGCGCCCCGAAGTACGATTGCGCCGCGGCGAGAACCTCGTCGGGCGGCAGGTGGGTCCGGTGGAAATACCTCATGCGACGCTCCCGCTGGAGGCGGCCGGCTGGAACCGGCGCAACGTGAGGCTGCTCAGCACCACGGAGAGGCTGGACCACGCCATCGCCGCGCTGGCGATGACGGGGGACAAGAGTAACCCGGTGGCGGGATAGAGTACACCCGCCGCCAGCGGAATCCCCACCACGTTGTAGATGAACGCCCAGAACAGGTTCCGCCGGATGGTGGCCAGGGTCCGGCGCGAGAGCGCCACCGCCGTGTCCACCGCGCGCAGGTCCCCCCGCATCAGGGTGACGTCCGACGCCTCGAGCGCCACGTCGGCCCCGGTGCCGATCGCGATCCCGACGTCCGCCTGCGCCAGGGCCGGCGCGTCGTTGAGGCCGTCGCCGACCATCGCCACCCGCCGGCCGCCGCGCTGGAACTTCTTCACGAGATCGGCCTTCTGGGACGGCAGGACCTCGGGCACGATGTCGTCGATGCCCACTTCGCGGGCCACCGCTTCCGCCGCCTTCCGGGAGTCGCCGGACACCATCGTCACCGCCAGCCCGCGGGCCTGGAGGAGGGCGACGGCGTCGCGCGACGTCGGCTTGATGGGGTCCGCGATCGCGATGATGGCGTACACGGTGTTGTTCACCACCACGATCACGGGAGAGCGCCCCTCGCCCGCCAGCCGGTCGGCGTCCCCGGCGAGCGTGCCGAGATCGAGGGAACGCTCCCGGGCGTGCCGGAGGGAGACGACTTCCACGATCCGCCGGTCCACGGTGCCCCGCACGCCCCGCCCTTCCATCGCGGCGAACTTGTCCACCGACAGGATGGACACACCCTTCGCCTTCGCGGCGTCGAGAATGGCGAGCGCCAGCGGATGCTCGGACCGTTGCTCCACCGACGCGGCCCACTTGAGCACGTCCGCCGGGGACACCGGCGTCCCGTCGCTCTTCTTGGCGGTGAGGATGTGGGTGACCGCCGGCCGGCCTTCGGTGATGGTGCCGGTCTTGTCGAGCAGGACCGCTTTCACCCGGGAGAGCCCCTCGATGGCCTGGCCGCCGCGGATCAGGATGCCCAGCTCCGCCGCGCGCCCGGTGCCCACCAGGATGGCGGTCGGGGTCGCGAGGCCCAGCGCGCAGGGGCACGCGATGATCAGCACGGTGACGAAGGCGACCGTCGCGAAGAGGACCGCCGGCTCGGGCCCCACGTCGAACCAGACGATGAAGGCCACGATCGCGAGCGCGATCACCACCGGGACGAACACCCCCGCGACCCGGTCGGCCAGGGACTGGATCGAGGCCTTCGACGCCTGGGCTTCCTCCACCAGCCGGATGATCTGCCCCAGGGCGGCGTCCTTCCCCACGCGCGTCGCGCGGAAGACCACGCTGCCGGTCGTGTTGATGGTGCCCCCCACGATCTCGTCGCCCGGCTTCTTGGTCACGGGCATCGGCTCGCCCGTGAGCATCGATTCGTCGAGGGCCGACACGCCTTCGGTGACGACGCCGTCCACCGGCACCCGTTCCCCGGGGCGCACGATGACCAGGTCGTCCACCACCACGGCCTCCACGGGAACGTCGGACTCCGCGGTTCCCCGCCGGACCCGCGCGGTCTTGGGCCCGAGGGCGGCCAGGCGGCGGATGGCCGCCGAGGTCTGGCCCTTGGCCCGGGCTTCGAGCAGGCGGCCGAGGAGAATGAGGGCGATGATGGCCGAGACGGCTTCGTAGTAGACGTCCGCCGGCCGGCCCGCGGCGAGGAACCAGCCGGGGGCCAGCGTGGCGACGGCGGAGTACAGAAACGCCGCCCCGGTGCCGACGGCGATGAGCGTGTTCATGTCGGCGGTGCGGTGCCGCACGCCGCTCCAGGCCGCCCGGTAGAACTGCCCCCCGCCCCAGACCATCACCGGCACCGTGAGGAGTCCGAGCACCCGGCGGATCCAGTCCGGATCGAGGGGCCAGCGGTTCTGTACGACGTCCCGGAGACGCTCCGCGAGGGGCATCAGCACCCGGCCGAGCAGATCGAAGCGGTGGAAGGTGTCCAGGGGCCGGTCGGCCATCAGGAGCATGCCCCCGAGCATCGCGATGACGGCCACGGTGCCGGAGAGCGCCAGCTTCCAGCTCAGGACCCGCACGTCGCGGGCCCGCGCCAGCCGCTCGCGTTCCACCGGATCCTCGGCCGCGATCGGGAGGGACACCGTGAACCCGGCGGCGCGTACCGCCTGCTCCAGCGCTCCCGCCGTGGCGACCCCGGGGACGTATTCGACGGTCAGGGTTTCGAGGGCCTGGTTCGCCGTCGCCTTCACGACGCCCGCGACCTGGCCCACGGCGCGCTCGAGTCCCCCGACGCTCGGGGCGTAGTGCAGATCCTGCACGGCGATGGTGACGGTGGCGAGGCCGCAGTCGTACCCGGCGCCGCGCACCGCGCGGACCAGGTCGCCGATGCCGGTGGTCTGGTCGTCGTAGTCCACGGCCGCGCGGCCGGTGGCGTAGTTCACGCTGGCGGCGGTGACGGCGGGACGCGCGGCCAGCGCCTGCTGCACCGTGATGGCGCACGAGGCGCAGCTCATCCCTTCGATGGGAAGGATGATCCGGGCTTTAGCCATGCGCGGGGTGCGGCGAGGGGGCCGCGCGGCGCTCGACGCCGGCCGGCTCCACCACCAGGGTTCCTTTCAGCATGCTCATCCCGCAACGGAAGGGATACTCCCCGGGTTCCCGGGGGGTGAACTCGACGGTCGTGTCCTGAAACGCGGGGAGCGCTTGATCGACGTGGAAGGCTTCGAACACCACCCGTTCCGAGCAGTCGGCGGTCTCGTCCCGGTAGAACACCAGGCGGACCGGCTTCCCCGCCTGCACCAGGATGGTGTCGGGCGTGTAGCCGCCCTTCACCACGATCCGCACCTCCTGCACTCCCCCGGAATCACGGGCGGCGCTGGGCGCCGCCCGCGAGCCGAGGAAGTACCACAACACCCACCCGATGACGCATCCGCCGAGGATGGTGACAGCGAGCTGCGCCCCGGTCACGCTGGCCCCTTACTGCGACTCGATGCGCATGCTGTAGAAGGACCGCCAGACGAACACCACGGACAAGAGGAAGAACACGCCCGCGATGATCTGGGTGAGCCCCGCGCCCCGCTCGGCGGTGAGGGACACCGCCAGCTCGACGGCGAGGAGGCCGAAGAGCGTGGTGAATTTGATGATCGGATTCATGGCCACCGACGACGTGTCCTTGAACGGATCGCCGACGGTGTCGCCGACCACCGTGGCGTCGTGGAGCGGCGTGCCTTTCTGCTTCAGCGTGGTCTCCACGATCTTCTTGGCGTTGTCCCAGGCGCCGCCGGCGTTGGCCATGAAGATGGCCTGGTACAACCCGAACAGCGCGATCGAGATCAGGTAGCCGATGAAGAAGTACGGCTCCACGAAGGCGAAGGCGAGCGTGGCGAAGAACACCGCCAGGAAGATGACGAACATGCCCTTCTGGGCGTACTGCGTGCAGATCTCGACCACCTTCTTGGAATCCTCCACCGAGGCCTTGGTGGATCCTTCGAGCTTGATGTTGGCCTTGATGAACTCGACCGCCCGGTAGGCCCCGGTGGTGACGGCCTGAATGGACGCGCCGGTGAACCAGTAGATCATCGCCCCGCCGGCGATCAGGCCCAGCAGGAACGGCGGATGCAGGATGGAGAGGTTGTTCACGAGCTGGGGATCCAGGCCGTGAGTGAGGGCCACGATGATCGAGAAGATCATCGTGGTGGCGCCTACCACCGCGGTGCCGATGAGCACCGGCTTGGCGGTGGCCTTGAACGTATTCCCCGCCCCGTCGTTCTCCTCGAGGTTGTCCTTGGCCCGGGCGAAGTTCACGTCCACCCCGAAGTCCTTCTTGATCTGGGCCTGGACACCGGGGATCTGCTCGATGGTGGACAGCTCGAACACCGACTGGGCGTTGTCCGTGACCGGCCCGTAGGAGTCGACCGCGATGGTGACCGGGCCCATCCCCAGGAAGCCGAAGGCCACGAGGCCGAACGCGAAGACCGCGGGCGCCACCATCAGGCCGCCCAGCCCCGTGGTGCTGACGCCGAACGCCACCGCCATCAGGGCGAGCATCGCGAACCCCAGCCAGTACGCCGAGAAGTTCCCGGCGACGAGGCCCGACAGGATGTTCAGGGACGCGCCGCCCTCCCGGGACGAGGTCACGACCTCGGCCACGTGCCGCGACTGCATGGACGTGAAGACCTTCACCAGCTCCGGAATCACCGCGCCGGCCAGCGTGCCGCAGGTGATCACGAGGGACAGCTTCCACCAGAGCGTGGGGTCGCCGCCCAGGGTGGGGATCATCGCCCGGGAGACGACGAACGTGAGGGCGATGGAGACGAAGGACGTCAGCCACACGAGCATGGTGAGGGGCGCTTCGAAATCCATCTTGTCCGCGTTCGCGTACTTGGCCCGGGCGAACGCGGCGTTGACGAAGTACGAGAGCCCCGACGTCACGATCATGATGATCCGCATCACGAAGATCCAGACCAGGAGCTGGACCTTCACCAGCGGGTCGTGCACCGCGAGCAGGATGAACGTGATGAGCGCGACGCCGGTCACGCCGTAGGTCTCGAAGCCGTCGGCGGAGGGTCCCACCGAGTCCCCGGCGTTGTCGCCGGTGCAGTCGGCGATGACGCCCGGGTTCCGCGCGTCGTCTTCCTTGATCTTGAATACGATCTTCATCAGGTCGGACCCGATGTCCGCGATCTTGGTGAAGATCCCGCCCGCCACGCGCAGGGCCGCGGCGCCGAGGGACTCACCGATGGCGAAGCCGATGAAGCACGGGCCCGCGTAGTTCCCCGGCACGAAGAGCAGGATGATCAGCATCATGATCAGCTCCACCGACACCAGGAGCATCCCGATGCTCATCCCCGCCTTGGTGGGGATGTCGTGGCAGGGGAACGGCTTCCCGCCGAGCGCCGCGAAGGCGGTGCGGGAGTTGGCGAACGTATTGACCCGGATGCCGAACCAGGCGACGCCGTAGCTGCCGGCGATCCCGATCAGGCTGAACAGGAGGATGACCGCCACCGTCGCCGGCGGATACCCGTGTACCGTCGCGCCCGTCGCGTCCACCGTGGTCGCCAGCCCGCCGAAGTACACCGCGGCGATGGCGCCGATGAAGACCCAGAGGATCAGCAGGAACTTGCCCTGGGTGACCAGATAGGTCTTGCAGGTCTCGTAGATCAGCTCCGAGATCTCCCGCATCGACTGGTGCACCGGCATGTTCTTGAGCTGGGTGTAGATCATCAGCCCGAACGCGAGTCCCAGGACGCAGACCGCGAGGCCCCACACCAGGAGGGCGTGCCCGTCGATGCCGTTCAGGAAGGACACCTGATGGAGATCGGGGAGCACGAGGGTGGCCTCGCCGCCGGCTTCGTGAGCGGGAGCGGCCGCGGGGCCCTGGGCCAGCGCCGCGCGGGGCGCGGCGAACGCGGCCAGGAGGCCCGCGGCCAGGAGGGCGGTGATCGCCATTCGGCGGAGGCGCGCAAACTTCGGCGTCATCATCGGACGGTCATCTCCTCTGTGCGGATCCGGTTGGGCGAGCGGGGTCACTTGTCCCCGTACTCGTAGTATTCCACTCCCAGGTGGGTGATCTGCTCCTCACCCATCAGCCACCGGAGAGTGTTCTTCAGCTTCGTCTGCTGGATGAAGAGATCGTGCTCCGGGTACAGCCCCGGCGCGGTCTGCGGACTCTTGAAGTAGAAGGACAGCCATTCCTGCACCCCGGACAGCCCGGCCCGCTGCGCCAGATCGAAGAACAGCGCCAGGTCGAGCACGATGGGAGCGGCGAGAATCGAGTCGCGGCACAGGAAATCGACCTTGATCTGCATCGGGTAGCCCAGCCACCCGAAGATGTCGATGTTGTCCCAGCCTTCCTTATTGTCTCCCCGCGGCGGGTAGTAGTTGATCCGCACCTTGTGGAAGACCTTGCCGTACAGCTCCGGGTACATGTCGGGCTGCAGGATGTACTCGAGCACCCCGAGCTTCGACTCTTCCTTGGTCTTGAACGATTCGGGATCGTCCAGCACTTCGCCGTCCCGGTTTCCCAGAATGTTGGTCGAGTACCACCCCGCCAGTCCGAGCATCCGCGCCTTGAAGGCCGGCGCCAGGACCGTCTTCATCATCGTCTGACCGGTTTTGAAGTCCTTCCCGCCGATCGCGATCTTCCGCTCGTCGGCGAGCTGGGCCAGGGCCGGCACATCCACACAGAGGTTGGGGGCGCCGTTGGCGAACGGAACGCTCTCCATCAGCGCCGCGTACGCGTACAGCATCGACGGCGCGATGGCGGGGTCGTTCTGCTCCATCGCCTTCTCGAACGCCGCGAGGGTCTGGTGCGCGGGGCCGGGCGTGATGAAGACTTCGGTGGACGCGGCCCACACCACCACCACCCGCGCCACGCCGCTCGCCTTCTTGAACTCGCGGATGTCCGCCCGCAGCTGCTCGGCCAGATCCCGCTTGTTCTTGCCGCGCTTGACGTTCGTCCCCTGCAGCCGCTTCACGTAGTTCTGGTCGAAGGCGGCGGGGATCGGGCGGATGGACTTGAGGAAATCGGCGATGGGCTCGAGGTGGTCCCGCTCGAGCACGCCCGCCTTCACCGCGGCCGTGTACGCATCGTCGGGAATGGGATCCCAGGCCGCGAACACCAGATCCTGGAGCTCGGCCAGCGGCACGAACTCCTTGATCTTGGGAGACCGCCGGTCGGTGCGCTTCCCCAGCCGGATGGTCCCCATCTGGGTGAGCGAGCCGATCGGGAGCGCGCGCCCGCGCCGGATGTTTTCGACGCCGGCGATGAACGTGGTCGACACCGCGCCCAGGCCGACCAGCATGACCCCGAGCTTCCCGCCCGCCGGCGCGATCGCGCGCCCTCCCCCCGCTCCCGCCATCAATGTCCTTTCCGCAGCACCGCGGGATGCCCCGCGAGCGTGTCACGTTTGCGGGACTGGGCCGGCGCGGGCGTCTTCTTCCGGACGACCCGCGCCACGTGCACCACCCGCTGTATCACCGTCACCGCCGTCGTCACCGACAGGAGGGCCATGATCCAGAAGAGGATCTGCCCGTGATTCCCGGCGCCGAAAAACAGCGTCGGCGCACCCAGGACGAGGAACCGCTCGGCCCGCTGCGCGATGCCGACCTTCGCTTCGAGTCCCAGCCCCTCGGCCCGCGCCCGGGTGTACGACACGAGCAGGCTGGACGACAGCGCCCCGATCGCGAGCGCCACCGCCAGATCCAGACGCTCCGGTGGAACCCCGCCGTGGACGAACCACAGCGCGATCCCCAGAAACACCGCCGATTCCCCCACCCGGTCCAGCGTCGAGTCGTAAAACGCGCCGAACGTGGTGGACAGGGCGCCCAGTCGCGCCACCTGCCCGTCCAGGATGTCGAACAGCCCGCTGGCCAGGAGCAGGGCTCCGCCCCACCGCGGATAGCCGGCACCGAACGCCACGGCCGAGCTGAGGACGACCGCGGCTCCGAACGTGGTGATGACATTGGGCGTGAATCCGGCCCGGATGGCGCCCCGGGCAATCGGGCCGACGGCCTTCAGGAATCCGTCGCGGACCGGCTGGGGAATGACGTTCATGGCCGGGGGGAAGGTAATGAGGGCCCGGAGGGGATGGAAGGATAGAGCAGGTACTTGGCGCGGAGACGACGGAACCGGCGGAGGTCTGCATCCCAGCGGCGCGTGATCGCGGCCGCGGACTCGCCGCGCTCGACGGCGGGACGCAGCGCCGGGCCCGCCAGACGATCGAAATGCGCCGGCCGGAACTCGAACCGTGAAGGGTACAGGCGGCGGAGCGCGACGAGAAGGCGGACCGCGAGGCGGGTCGGGTCGTAGGTCCGGCGGTCGGTGACGCGGAACCGGAGGCCCCCCAGGGCCACGCCGTCGAACTTTCCGTCGGTCGGATGCGCGGGCGTGAACCGCACCGTGTCGATGGCCACACCCGCCGCCGGCCCCAGCGCGCGCCGGAGCGCCTCGGGGTCGATCCACGGCGCGCCGACCACCTGAAACGCGAACGGCGTCCCCCGCCCCACCGACAGGTTGGTTCCCTCGAAGAGACAGAGCCCAGGATAGTGGAAGGCGGACTCGAGATCGGGCAGGTTCGGCGACGGCCGTACCCAGGGAAGGCCGGTCGAGTCGTACGCCTCGCCCCGGCGCCATCCCGCCGCGGGCACGACGGTGAGCCTCACCTGGAGTCCGAGCTGGGCCGTCGCGAGCCGCAGCAGCTCTCCCAGCGTCATGCCGTGCCGCATCGGCACCGGGAGAAAGCCCACGAAGTCCGTGTCCGGATCGCCGATGCGGACCCGGACATTGCCCTGCGTCAGGTCGCCGCCGACGGGATCGGGGCGGTCGAGGACCACCACCGGCTTCCCCAGCGCCGCGGCCTCCCGGATGAGCGACGTCGCGCTCGCCGGGTAGGTGTAGTAGCGGGCACCGATGTCCTGGAGATCGATGAGCACCACGTCCACGGAGTCGAGGGCGGCGCGGGCCTTCGCCTCGGAGCCGCCGTAGAGGCTGTAGATTGGGAGTCCGGTGGCGGAATCGACGCCGTCGGCCAGTCCGGGCCGGTCTTCCGCGCCCTGAAATCCGTGCTCGGGGCCGAACAGGGCGGTGACCTGAAACCCGGCGCCGCGGAGGAGATCGACGTCGCGCACGCCGTGACGGTCGACGCCGCTCTGATTGGAGAGCAAGCCGATGCGCTTGCCGCGGATCAGGTGCGCCGAATCCGTGACGACGACCTCGATGCCGGGACGGACCTGGGCCGCGCCGCGGCTGCCCGGCACGGCGAGGCCAAGACTCATCATCACAACCGAGAACTGATGCGCGCGCATTCGCTCCTCATCCTCGCCGGTCTCACCGCCTGTACGCCGTCGCCGCGACCCCCGGTCGTGGCCGTCCCCAATCCCGGACCGCTGGCCCTTCCCGTCCCCGACCCGACCGACTCGCTCCTCGCCACGCTGTCGGTCCGCGAGAAGATCGGCCAGCTGATCGTCCCCTGGCTGTCGGGCGCCTACACCGCGCGCGACGACTCCGCGTTCCTGGTCGCGGCCCGCTGGGTGGACAGCCTGGGCGTGGGCGGCATCATCGTCTCGGTGGGCGCTCCGACGGACGTCGCCGCGAAGCTGAACGAGCTGCAGCGGCGCTCGCGGCTCCCGCTCCTGATCGGCGCCGACCTCGAATATGGCGCCGGGATGCGGCTCGTGGGCGGCACCTCGTTCCCCGCCATCATGGCGCTCGGCGCCACGGGCCGGCCGGGAGACGCGTACCTGGTGGGCCGCGCCGCCGCCCTCGAAGGGCGGGCGGTGGGCATCCACGTCGATTTCGCCCCGGACGCGGACCTGAACAACAATCCGCTGAACCCCATCATCAACACGCGGTCCTTCGGGGAGGATCCGGCCCAGGTGTCGAAGCTGGTGGCCGAGTTCGTCCGCGGCGTGCAGGAAAACGGGATGCTGGCCACGCTGAAGCATTTCCCGGGACACGGAAACACGGGGATGGACTCCCACATCGGGCTGCCGGTGATCGCCGCGGGATACGGCCAGCTCGATTCCCTCGAGCTGATCCCCTTCCGCGCGGGGATCGCGGCGGGCGCGGCGGTGGTGATGAGCGCGCACATCGCGATCCCGGCCATCACCGGGGACGACGCCCCCGGCACCCTGTCCCGCGCCGTGCTCACCGGCCTCCTGCGCGACTCCCTCGGGTTCCGCGGCCTGGTGGTGACCGACGCCCTC
>Ga0335069_10015197_pt1 | contig 10762 bp, 8 predicted proteins | sample Lox_Sample_11_FD_206714 | JGI IMG/M metagenome (GOLD analysis project Ga0335069, IMG submission 206714) | Soil microbial communities from Loxahatchee National Wildlife Refuge, Florida, United States - Lox_Sample_1.1 | ecosystem: Environmental > Terrestrial > Soil > Wetlands | place: USA: Florida... | reverse complement strand
CGCCAGGGATCGCTCAGATTGCCGGCCGACGAGGTATCCGAAGCGACGAACGGCACGAAATACTCGTGCAGATCTGGCAGTCGCCTCCACATCTCCGGCGTTCGCCGCTGGAGCCCTATCCGCGCAAAGGAATGGCATTGAACGCATGCGCCAACCACGTTCGGCGGCAGGCCTTCCTTGTCCTTGGTCTCGAGCGTGCCGTTGCGTTCCTCGAGCACGTACTCGAACGGGCTGATCTCGGACGGCGCCAGACCGTTGTTGTCGGCGAGGTACTTGAGGATCTTGCGGGCTTCTTCCTCTTTGAGCTGGAGGCCGTGATTGCGCACCATCCGGCTGAGCGTCATCCGCCAGCCTTCCGGCGTCATCCGTACCGAATCGATCGAATCAAGCTTGCCATCCTTGGGAACGTGGCATGCCGTACAAACCAGCAACGTGTCCGAGCCCTTCTGCTGCGCGCTGGCCGTAGCGTTCACGAAGCTCGCAAGCAAGACCAGCAGAACCCCCTGAAGAATTGCCCTCGACGCTCGACGCTCGCCCATTCGACGCGGCCTCCCTTCAGCTTCGACAAGATTGCCCTTCATACCGCGACCGAAGGAAAAAGGAAACCAAATAGACTGTTCGGCCCGAGCCCATCATCTGCACAATCGCGGCTCCAATTAGCGGTGTCGTTCCAGGCGATCGCATCGCGTCCTCGCGCCTTTCATGCAGGATCAGTACCATCCGGCCGGTATCTTCCTGCCCGCGAGCGGCGGCCCGCGTCAGAACATCTCGAAGTACTCGCGATGCTCCCAGTCGGTCACGTACGCGAGAAAACGCGCAATCTCGAATTCCTTGATTGCAACGATGTAGTCGATGAACTCGTTGCCCATCCTTTCGCGGAAGAGCGTGCTGCTCTTGAGCGCACTCACCGCATCCATCAGCGATCGCGGAAGTACCGCGCGGCCTGTGTCTGCGTAGGGATCGGTGGTCGGCGGCCCGGGGTCGAGCGCCCTCTCGATCCCGTCCATCCCGGCGATCAAATTTGACGCGAGGTACAAGTAGGGATTGGCGGACGGCTCGCCGATGCGGTTCTCGAGGTGGGTGCCGGGATCGGTCGGGCTGCCGATTACGCGGATCATCGCACCGCGATTTTCGGTCGCCCAATTCGCCAGGTAGGGCGCGAGCGAATTGGGGCGCAAGCGCTTGTAGCCGTTGACGGTCGGGTTACTGAATACGCAACTTGCTGCCGCATGATGCAGCAGGCCGCCGATGAAATTGCGCCCGGCTGCGGACAGCAACTGCGACTCATCGGGCGCCGCGAACGCGTTCTCGCCGGTCGCCAGCGAGTAGAGCGACTGATGCAGGTGCCAGCCGCTTGCGTAAACATTCTGCAGCGCGGGCCAGCACATGAACGTCGCGTGACATCCGTGGCGCCGGCATATCTGCTTCACCGCGCTCTTGAACAGCAACATATCGTCGGCCGGCGCGAGTCCGGTTTCGGGCTCGAACGTCACCTCCAACTGGCTGGGGCCCCATTCGGTCTCAAGGCTGCGGATCGGAAGTCCAAGCGCCTCCAGATTTTCGCGCAACATCTCGAGGATCGGCTGCATCTCATCGATCTTCTGCTCGGCCAGGTGCTGAAAGCCATGCGTCAGCAGGCTCACTTGCGGCGGCTCCGCAGGCTGACCGGATTGCTCGAGCCTTAGACGCGGATCGTCGAGCTTCATCACGTAGAACTCGACTTCCAGGCCCGCCATCGAACCGAAGCCTTTGCCCCGCGCTTCTTCCAGCGCGCGGCGAAAGATGTAGCGCGGCGCGATCGTGACCGGCGCGCCACCGGGCAGATACAGATCGGCCGAAACCCACGCCGTAGCCGGGACCCACGGCAACACGCGGAAGGTCTCCGGGTCGGGAACCATCAGGAGGTCGCCCGAACCGCCGGCTGCGCCGAGCGGCAGGCCGCCCTGGCCGGTGAATACGGGGAACACGACGTGGTTGGAAGTGTCGAAGGCGAACAACGTGCTGACGATGCCGTGGCCGCGCTCGAGCGCCGAGAGAAAGTTCGGCGCGGTCAGCGTTTTGCCGCGCGCGATTCCGTGCTGGTCGGCAAACACCACGCGCACCGAACTTATGCCGTCGCGCTCGATCGTGTCGCGCAGGCCGCGCGCCCGCTCGCTTTGCGCCGCCGTCCAAAGTCCGTGGCGCTCGATGAATCCCGGGCGCGATAGGCCCGAGGGCCTGACTTCATCCGATTCAGCCAAGTCTCACCTCCGCGGCCAAAGAAGGCCTCCAAGCCCGGCGCGATCCTGCCGGTGGGCTGCCGTCACAGAAAAAAGGAATTGTTCTCCTGGCCCTCGTCGCAATCGAGCAGGTTGATCTGCTTCAGCGCGATTTTCCAGACGCCCTGCTCCGCCACGAACAGGTATCCGAACCAACCCGCGAGCGCGCGATGAACGCCCAGGCGATAGGTTTGAATCACGAAATTCGCCCGCGCCGCGAGTTCGTCGGTGCGGCTCGTGAAAATTTCCAGATTGCTCAGCAGATGACAGGTGCGGGTCGGCGGGATTTGCGAGTAGGCGCTGCCGGTGCGCAGCCGCGCGACGCGATCCCGCAGCCGGCGGCGATCGTGAAATTCTCCCGTAATCTCGCGCCGCGGATCGTTGCCGCGTCTGACCGGTATCCAGTAGATGCACTCGCGGCTGAACAGTTCGAGCCAGCGCTCGAACTCGCCGTCGTCGAGCAGCCGCGCCTCGCGTTTGATCAGCCGTTCGCACGCCTGCTCTAGTTCGCGCGCCGGCGGCTCTGCGGGATTCTTCCACGTGCTTTCGAGCGCCGTCAGCCGCTCGTAGAGCGCGTCGTTGACGTAGCGATACGGCTCGCCCGCGCCGGAGTCGTCCTTCGTCACCAAAGCCGGCTCCTATTGCACCGTGAGATTGAGCTCGGCACTCATCAACCGCTTCCATTCCCTGTAGTAGGCGCGCAAGTGGAGATCGTCGCTCACCGGGCCTGTGACGACCCCCTGGGCGTCGGTCCGCTCGACGCCGGTGTGCAGATGGCGGCTGATGTCGATCCATTCGAGTTCGGGAATCGCAAGCCCCTGCTGGCAGGCTTCGAAGTTCGCGCAATCGTCGACCTCGCCGAAGTTCGGAAAATCCTCCTGCGTGCGCATCCGCAGCACATTGATCTCGTCGGGCACGCCGCTCAGCGTGGTCGCATACCACGTCACCTGTACGCGGTCGACGGCGATCGGCTCGACCACCTGGATCTGATTGCCGATGATCAGAAGGTTGGGAAAGATGTTGAGGTTCATCCCTGACCCGACCGCAATCTCGAGCAATCGATTCGCTTCCTCGTCTCCCACGCGCTCGCGCAGCTGTTCCTCGTAGTTTTCGCGTCCGGGCTGCGGCCGCTGCCGTTTCCAGGCCGACTCGGCATGCATCTCGGGCCGCTGATCGATAAAGGTATGGCCGCCGCCGAGCGCCTGCGTGTACATGGCGCAATCGTCCGGATCGGCGGTGCCGAAGTACGACATGTCGCGCCCGGATCCGTGACGCCGCGCGGTCATCGCCAGCAACGAACGATGCGAGAATGGCGGATGGTAGCCGTCGCCGGCATTGTCGTAGACCATTTTCCAGTTGGCCGCCATCACCATCCGCTGCGCCGAACTGCGCACCACGATCTCGGCGCCCGAATAGCGATCAAGCCACTGGTCGATAAGCGGACGCGCCGCGCCCAGATGCTGCGCCAGCCCGGGCGCTGCGCGATTAAGGGTACCGAAGATGAATCCGCGATAAGTCTCGAGGCGCGGAACTCTCGCGAGGTCGTAGCGCTCCAGCTTGAAGTCCGGCCCGTAGGCGTCGCTGCCCGGCACCGCCACGCACTTCCCGCTGCTGCTGTAAGTCCATCCGTGATAGCCGCAGGTGAAGTACCGCGCCGAGCCCTCGCGCAGGCGGCACACCGTTGCCCCTCGATGGGTGCAGCGGTTCATCAATGCGTTGATCTTGCCGCCGCCATCGCGTGTGATGATGATCGGCCTAAGGCCGAGCGTGCGCGCGACGAAATCGTTGGGCTTGGCGATCTCGCTTTCGTGGCCGAGGTAAACCCAGGTGCCGCCGAAAATCCTCACCATCTCTTCGGCGAAGATTGCGGGGTCGGTGTAGAGCGAGCGATGCACCCGCCCTTCCTGCACCAGGTGATCCCATCGCGAGACCGCGTCGTGCATAGGTCACAGGCGATAACGCGAAGCATCCGGCTGCGTCAACAGGGCGGATCTCTGGATAACCCGCGGCCGCTTGCGCGGCGGCCCCGCGATGCCCGCGCCGGCCAGGCCGGCGGTCTCGAAGGCGCGGACGCAAGAGACCCCGGGACGCGGATGCACTTTCGCTGCGGTTGGAGCAAAATGTAACTCTTGTCAGAGGGGCATCGGCGGAGGCGGCGGCGAAGCCCAAACCATCGTGCAACAACAGGAACGGTCCGATGACAGCGATTCAGGACACTGACCCGGAAGAAACCCGCGAATGGCTGGATTCGCTGGAGGCCGTGATCGACGCTGAAGGCGTCGATCGCGCGCATTATCTGCTCGAACAGCTCATCACGGCGGCGCGCCTGCGCGGCACCTACCTGCCCTACAACGCCAACACACCATACTTGAACACCATCCCGCCCGAGCGCCAGCCGCACTATCCCGGCGACCGCGAAATCGAGCGGCGCATCAGCTCGACGATCCGCTGGAACGCGCTCGCGATGGTGGTGCGCGCCAACAAGGAGGGCTCCGAGCTCGGCGGCCATATCGCGAGCTTCCAATCCGCGGCTACGCTCTATGACATCGGCTTCGGTCATTTCTGGCGCGCGCCGACCGAAAATCACGGCGGCGACATCGTCTACGTCCAGGGCCATTCGTCCCCGGGAATCTACGCGCGCGCGTTCGTCGAAGGCCATCTCACCGAAGAGCAGGTGCTCAACTTCCGGCGCGAGGTCGACGGCCGCGGGCTTTCGTCCTACCCGCATCCGTGGCTGATGCCTGAGTTCTGGCAGTTTCCGACGGTGTCGATGGGTCTCGGGCCGATCACGGCGATCTACCAGGCGCGCTTCATGAAGTATCTCGAGGGGCGCGGCCTCGGCCAGATGGGCGATCGCAAGGTCTGGGCCTTCATGGGCGATGGCGAGATGGACGAGCCCGAATCGCTCGGCGCAATTTCGCTCGCCGCGCGCGAAAAGCTCGACAACCTGATCTTCGTCGTCAACTGCAACCTGCAGCGGCTCGACGGCCCGGTGCGCGGCAATGGCAAGATCATCCAGGAGCTCGAGGCCGACTTCCGCGGCGCCGGATGGAACGTGATCAAAGTCATCTGGGGCAGCAACTGGGACGCTCTGCTCGCGCGCGACAAGCTCGGACTTTTGCGCAAGCGCATGGAGGAATGCGTCGACGGCGAATACCAGGCCTTCAAGTCGCGCGACGGCGCTTACGTGCGCAAGGAGTTCTTTGCCAAGTATCCCGAGTTGCTCGAGATGGTTTCCGGCATGACCGACGACGAAGTCTGGCAACTGCGCCGCGGCGGCCACGACCCGCTCAAGGTTTACGCCGCGTACGCCGCCGCGGTTAACCATCGCGACCAGCCCACCGTCATCCTCGCCAAGACCATCAAGGGTTACGGGATGGGCGCCGCGGGCGAGGGGATGAACATCACCCATCAGCAGAAGAAGATGGGACTCGAGGAGCTCAAGGCCTTTCGCGATCGCTTCAAGATCCCGGTGGCTGACGATCAGATCGCCGAGGTGCCGCTGCATCGGCTGGACGAAAACGGCGTCGAATTCCAGTATCTGCGCGAGCGCCGCAAGACGCTGGGCGGCAGCCTGCCGCAGCGCCGGCGCAAGTCGGCGCCGCTACCGGTTCCGCCGCTTTCCGCGTTCGAATCGCAGCTCGCGAGCACCGGCGACCGCGAAGTCTCGACCACGATGTCCTTCGTGCGGATTCTCTCCGCGCTGCTGCGCGACAAGAACATCGGCAACCGCGTGGTGCCGATCGTTCCCGACGAATCGCGCACCTTCGGCATGGAGGGGATGTTCCGTCAGCTCGGAATTTTTTCGCAGGTCGGCCAGCTCTACAAACCCGAGGACGCCGGCCAGTTGATGTTCTATCGCGAATACCAGCACGGCCAGATCCTGCAGGAGGGAATTACCGAGGCCGGCGCGATGTCGTCGTGGATCGCCGCCGCGACCTCATACAGCACCCACAACCTGCCGATGATCCCCTTCTTCATCTTCTATTCGATGTTCGGATTCCAGCGCGTGGGCGATCTCGCATGGGCCGCGGGCGATTCGCGATGCCGCGGCTTTCTGCTCGGCGGAACTTCCGGACGCACCACGCTCAACGGCGAAGGCCTCCAGCACGCCGACGGCCACAGCCACGTGCTGGCCTCGGTCATACCCAATTGCATCGCCTACGACCCGACCTTCGCATACGAGCTCGCGGTGATCATCCACGATGGCCTGCGGCGGATGCTGGCGGAGCAGGAGGACGTCTTCTATTACATCACGCTGATGAACGAGAACTACGTTCATCCGGCGATGCCCGAGGGCGTGGAGGACGGTATCCTCAAGGGCATGTATCCGCTAATCAACAGCAGCGCCAACGGCAAGGGGCCGCGCGTCCAGCTGCTGGGCTCGGGAACCATCCTGCGCGAGGCCATCGCGGCGGCCGACCTGCTGCGCGACGACTTCGGCGTCGCCGCCGACGTCTGGAGCGTGCCGAGCTTCACCCAGCTAAGGCGCGACGGGATCGACGTCGAGCGCTGGAACATGCTGCATCCTACCGAGCCGCAGCGGCTCAGCTACGTCGAAACCTGCCTCGCCGACCATCCCGGACCGGTGGTCGCGGCGACTGACTATATCCGCACCTTTGCCGATCAGATTCGCCCGTACATTCCCCGACGCTACCGCGTCCTGGGCACCGACGGTTTCGGCCGCAGCGACTATCGTGCGCGCCTGCGCAGCTTCTTCGAGATCGATCGCTACTACATCACCGTCGCCGCGCTGCGCTCGCTCGCCGACGACGAAGAAATACCCGCTTCCCGGGTCGCCGCTGCGATCAAGAAATACGAAATCGATCCGGAAAAGCCGAATCCGGCAACGGTGTGATGCGATGGGCCCGCTGATCGATATCAAGATTCCCGACATCGGCGAATTCAAGGACGTCGAGGTCATCGAGGTGATGGTCAAGCCGGGCGATCCGGTGCGCGTCGACGACTCGCTCATCACGATCGAATCCGACAAGGCCTCGATGGAGGTGCCGTCCACCGAGGCCGGCATCGTCAAGGAAATCAGGGTCAAGGTCGGCGACAAGGTTTCCGAAGGATCGCCCATCGTCGTGATCGAGACCGCGCCGGCCCCCGATGGCAAGGCCGCGGAATCCGCCGGCAAGTCCCCCGATGGCAAGGCTGCGGAATCCGCCGGCAAGTCTGCAGCTCCCAACGGCAAAGCGGCGCCGCCAGCCGAGGCAAGTTCTGCATCGACCTCGGCGCCTGCGGCCGCGGCGGCTCCAGCACCCGCGCCACCGCCATCCGCCCCGGGCGCCGTAGCCGCGCAAGACGGCTCCTCGAGCGCTCCCGCGGCATTAACGCTGGCCGTATCGCCTGAGGGCGAATCCGGGCACAAGCCGCACGCGAGCCCGGCCGTGCGCAAATTCGCGCGCGAACTCGGAGTCGACCTGGGCAGCGTCAAAGGCACCGGATTGAAGGGCCGGATCTTTCGCGGCGACGTGCAGAACTTCGTCAAAAGCGCGCTCGCCGCGCCCCCGCGCGCGGGCGGGCTGGGCGGGGCGCTCGATCTGGCGCCATGGCCGAAGGTTGACTTCGCCAGATTCGGCGAGATCGAGACCCGCTCGCTCTCGCGCATCCGCCGCCTCTCGAAAGCCAATCTCGCGCGCAACTGGGCGATGATTCCTCACGTCACCCAGTTCGACGAGGCCGACGTGACTGACCTCGAGGCGCTCCGCCACGAACTCGGCGAGGCGCACGCCAGGGACGGCGTTCGCATCACGATGCTCGCCTTCGTGCTCAAAGCGCTGGTCCGCGCCCTGGCCGAGTATCCGGAATTCAACTCGTCGCTCGACGGCGAGAACCTCATCCTCAGGAAGTATTTCCATTTCGGCTTTGCCGCCGACACGCCAGAAGGCCTCGTGGTGCCGGTGGTCCGCGACGTCGATAAGAAAGGCGTGCTGCAGATTGCGCGCGAGACCGCTGCGCTCGCGCAGGCCGCGCGCGAGGGCAAGCTCAAGATGGCCGACATCCAGGGCGGATGCTTTACCGTGTCCAGCCTCGGAGGAATCGGCGGAACCGCGTTCACGCCGATTATCAACGCGCCCGAAGTGGCTATTCTCGGGCTATCGCGCCTGGCGACCAAGCCGGTATGGCGCGACGGCGCTTTCGTGCCGCGCCTGATGCTGCCGTTCTCGCTCTCCTACGACCATCGCGTGATCGACGGCGCGCTGGCCGCGCGCTTCGTCACCTACCTGAGCGCGATCCTCGCCGACATGCGCCGCGCTCTGCTCTAGGCCGAAGCGGCTCCGCAAGTCACCGCGCCGCTTCAGTCGCGCTCCGCGAGCCAGGCGCCGACCTCGGGCCAGAAGTGTTTCTGCGCCGCACCGCTGACTATCATCCCGATATGTCCCGCGGGGAAGGTCAGGTTGCGCTTGTCTTCGCTGCCGACGAAATCGACGAGCGGCAGGCTGGAGGCGGGAAATACCACGTCGTCAAGCTCGCCGATCGCGTTGAGCAGCGGGCAAACGATGTTCGCCAATTCGACGCGCTCGCCGCCGACGCTGAACTCGCCCTGCTTGAGCAGGTTCTTCTGAAAAATCTCCCGCGACATCTCGCGGAAAATCCGCCCGGCAAGCGGGACGTCCCCGGACATCCACTGCTCGAACAGATCGAAGAACTCCGCGTAGTCTTCCTTCTCCTTGTTGCGGTAGAGCCCGACGTACTTGTCGATCGCGTGATGGACCACGGCGGTCGCGGTAAACAGTCCTCTGATGAACCATGCGGGGCAGTTGCCGTAAACGGACGTGATCAGATCGACCGTCTGCCCGCTGAAGCGGTTCTCGAGGTTGTAGAGCGGATTACCCTGGACCGCGGTGTCGAAGGGAGTAGTCAGCGTAATCAGGTTTTTGACCTCGTCGGGATGGAGCGCCGCGTACAGCAGCGTCAGCAGCCCGCCGAAACAGTAGCCGAGCATGCTGACTTTCGGCGCACCGGTCAGATTCCTTACCGCGTGCACGGTATCGCCCAGGTCCTGGTTCACATAGGCATCGAAGCCGCGCCAGCTGTCGGCGCGCGACGGCGGAATCCATTCGACCATGTAAACGTCGAAGCCCTGGCGCGTCAGGTTCTCCATGACGCTGCGCCCCGGATAGATGTCGAGGATGAAGGGCCGCTTGATCAGCGCATAAACGAAGACGAGCGGCGTGCGATGCGCCCTGCCCTGCGCCGCGTAGCGTCTGAGCCTGACCTTCCCGCCTTCGTAAACGACCTCGTAGGGCGTCACTCCTGGCGGATCCTCGCTGAGCGGATAATGGTCGCTCAAACCGCGGCGTCTGCCGTCAAGCGCGCGCACGGCGCCGTCCAGCCAGTACATCGGAAGTTCGGTTATCAACGACATCGCGATTTCTTCCTCTTGGCGCACGCGGCGCGTCCCGGCCGTCAGGTTTAGGTGGCGGGTTAGTGGCCGAGTGGAGCCGGTTTCTTGTCAGCGGCGGCGTTTCCATTGTGGCTGCGCCGGCCGCGAGGCGCGGCGACGCGCTGCGCCGCCACGGGCGCGATCGGCTTCGGCATGTCCGGCGCGGTGACCTGGCGCACCTCGCGCCGCAGACTCTCGATTCGGTCGAACAGCGCTTGCATCTCGGTGAGCGGAGTCAGTCCGACCAGCGGCCACAGCGGCGCAAACAGCGAACCGACGAGCGAGTTGCCGACCTGCGCCGCGCGCAGGAAGACGTTGAGCACGCCCGCGGCGGCGTCGCCGACCGCCGGCGTCGCGACCACCCTCTCGATCGAGGCGTGCGCCGCGCGGACCCACGCGTCGTAAGCCTTCCAGGCCGCGGCGTTTAGCTCGTCGCGATCGGCGCCCGACGTCGCCTTGTGCAGGACTTCCTGCACCTCCGCTCCCAGCGCCTGATACAGCGAGGCGATTTCGTCGTCGCTTTGTGGCTGTCCCATGCTCATCTCCTCCTGACTCAGGCGGCGCCGGAAGCTTGTTGAGCGAGGGCTTGCGATGCTCTCCAAGACTGTCTTGAAGGCTGCGCTCCTCTGCAACGCCCGGTCGATGCTTTCGCCTTTACCGGCGGCCAGCCGGCGGCGCGGTTACGTCATCGCTGAATCGCGTTTCATCACCTGTTCGGCCGCCCGCGCCAGCCGCTCTTCCACGGGCACGGCGTTTAGCGCGGCCGCCTTTAGTTCTTCGAACGAGTCCGCGATACACGACTTCATGAATTCCACATCGGGCATCATCCGCGGCTCCGCCATCAGCCCGAAGAACAGCCTTTGGTTGTAGCTGACAATCGCAACGCCGTATCCTAGCGTGCCCGCGAGCGGAACGAGGCCGACGAAATCGCGCATCCTCCGCCCCGCGAAATACAGCGGAACCTGCGGCCCCGGCACGTTGGTGGCGACGAAATTGATTCCGGTCGGCGCGCCTGCGATTATCCGCGCGATCCCGCCGCTCAGCTCGGAGAGCCGCGTCGCGGCGTCGAGCGCGGTGGCGGCCATGCGCGAGCTCATCCCTTGAAGGCTCG
>Ga0335069_10015196_pt1 | contig 10764 bp, 9 predicted proteins | sample Lox_Sample_11_FD_206714 | JGI IMG/M metagenome (GOLD analysis project Ga0335069, IMG submission 206714) | Soil microbial communities from Loxahatchee National Wildlife Refuge, Florida, United States - Lox_Sample_1.1 | ecosystem: Environmental > Terrestrial > Soil > Wetlands | place: USA: Florida... | reverse complement strand
TACGCGGGTCGGCTCATGGCTGCGGCTGTCGCGGCATGAGGAGGCGTGGCTGACCGCAGAGATCTTGATCCTGCGCCACCAACTCGCCGTCCTGCACCGGCGTCAGCCGCGCCGCCCAAACGTGAATTGGGCGGACCGGGCCCTGCTCGCGGCCCTGCTCGGCGTGATACCCAAAGCGCGGCGCCACGGGCTGCGGCTGCTGGTCACCCCAGATACGATCTTGCGCTGGCACCGCGACATCGTCCGCCGCCGCTGGGCCGCCAGGTCCATACGCGGCAAGACCGGCCGGTCAGCCACGCGCCGGAACATCAAGGCCTTGGTGCTCCGGCTGGCCCGCGAGAACCCCGAATGGGGCTACCGCAGGATCCACGGCGAACTGGCCGGCCTGGGAGTGAAAATAGCGGCGTCGACGGTGTGGGAAATCCTGAAGAAGGCCGGCATCGACCCGGTGCCGCGCCGAACCGGATTGGCCTGGTCACAGTTCCTGCGCTCCCAGGCCGAGGCGATCCTGGCCTGCGACTTCTTCGCCGCCGACCTGCTGGATGGCACCCAGGCCTACGTCCTGGCCGTGATCGAGCACGCCAGCAGGCGCATCCGCATCCTCGGAGTCACCTTGCATCCGACCGGGGAATGGAGTACCCAGCAGGCCCGCAACCTGATCATGGACCTCGGCGAGCAGGCGCACCGGGTCAAGTTCATGATCCGCGACCGTGGCTCGAACTTCACCGCCGCGTTCGACGCGGTCCTCGCCGATGCCGGGATCCGGACTGTGCTCTGCAACGTCCAGACGCCCCGCATGAACGCGATCGCCGAACGCTGGATCGGCGGATGCCGCCGCGAACTCCTCGACCGCACCCTCATCTGGAACCAGGCCCACCTGCGGTGGATCCTGCGTCAGTACGAGACCCACCATAACCAGCACCGGCCTCACCGGTCGCTGGACGGCGCTGCCCCGCTGAAGCCGCTACCCGAACCGGTCGATCTCGAGCAGTACCGCGTCCGGAAACAGTCTCGTGTCGGTGGCCTGATCAACGAATACCGCCTGGTCGGATGAGGTGGACGACGTTTTCGGCACGCACACCTGGTCCGACGGCTAGCCCGCGAGAACCCCTGTGGGTGCCGAAAACCTGCGCCACCTGCGCAGATGCTTTGCGGGACGCGGTCGGCTCGGTCATGCGAACGTTGCCTGGAGGTTACGTCTTGGCTGGCGTGCGATGATCTTCGGATTGTGGGCTTGAAGCTTATCTTCCTTGTCGTCACCCGTGCCGTGTCAGTGCTGGGTCTGTCGCGGCGGGAGGCGTGGTGGAAGGACGCCGAGATCCTGATGCTGCGCCATCAGCTCGCGGTGGCCCTGCGTGAGCGGCTTCGCGTTCATTCGCGGTTGACGTGGCCGGACCGGGCGTGGCTGGCGTTGCTCGCTGGGACGCTGCCGGCCGGGCGCCTGGCCGGGTTGCGGCTGATCGTGACCCCAGCCACGATTTTGCGCTGGCACCGCGACATCCTCCGCCGCCGCTGGGCGTGGTTGTCCCGCCGGGGCCATTCCGGTCGGCCGCCGGTGCGCCGCGCTGTGCGGTCGGTGGTGCTCCGGCTGGCGCGGGAGAACGAGTCGTGGGGTACCGGCGGATCCACGGCGAGCTTGCCGGGCTTGGCATCATCGTGGCGCCGTCGACCGTGTGGCAGATCCTCAAGGACGCCGGAATCGATCCTGCGCCGCGCCGGGACGGCCGTCACCGCGCTTACCGGCCTGGTTGACCTTGCCCTCAAGTCCAAAGACGAGCCTGCCAAATGGCAGGCTACGGTCGGCCTCACGTCACGCCGCCGCGCCGCTCCATCACGAAGCGCTACTGCCTACTAGTGACCGCCGGTTGACGCGTCACTCCTGAAATGGAGCGTCTGCATGGTGGTGGTGGATCCGTTGTGCCCGGGTTCGGATGCCCCGTCGATGGCGTAGATTCTGTTGCCGATTACCGCCACGCCCATCCCGTGGCGGGCTTCGGCGAGGCTCGGCAGCGTGGACCAGGTCTTGGTGGCCAGGTTGTAGGCCCGGGTGGTGCTGAACACGGTGAGGGCGTTTTCACCGCCGAAGGTGACCAGCTGGCCGCCGATGTACGCAGCGCCGAGGTCACTGTCAGCGACCGGCAGGGGCGGCAGCTGGGCCCACTGGCCCGTCGCCGGGTCGAACCGCTGCACAGCATTGTGGTTGGCCGAGGAGGCGAGCGTGCGCCCGCCGATGGCGTACAGGTAGGTCCCATCCGTCACGGCCGCCAGGTGATCGCCGGGGACCGGAATGTCGGGGGCGTCATGCCAGCTCTTGCCGTTGAAAATCTCTGTGGTCTTGACATCGTGCTCGGCTGTGCCGCCGGTCCGCCCGCCCACCACGACGATCTCGTTCCCTACCACCACTGCAGCGCCCGCGGCCCGCGCATGATGGAGCGGAGGGCCCTCGACCCAGCGGCCCTTGGCCGCGTCCAGGATCAGCACCCGGGACGAGGCGGCCGCCTCCATATCCGAGCCACGCGGCAGGAAGCCACCAATCAGCCACAGCTGGCCCCGGTAGGCCACCAGCATCGCATGATGCACCTGGAAAGGCAGACTCGGGCCATTACCCCACACGCGGACCGCCGGGTCGTAGTACTCGGTCTTGTTCGTGGCCTGATCAATGCTGGTCAGGCCACCCGCCAGCCAGATCCGGCCATTCAGCACCGCCGCATGCAGCTGCTGCACCGGGAACGGCGACGGAGGCCCCATCTGCCAGGTAGCTCGCTGAACAGGTGCGGCGGAGCTGCTGCTGCTGGTGGTGGTGCTGCGCCAGATGAGCCAGCCGCCGATGGCGGCGACGGCCAGCACTAGTGCGCTCAGCCCGGCCAGCAGCCGCCGCCGGTTCGGCCGGGCCGATGCTGGCGGGCCGGCAGGTGGCGAACTGGCAGGTGGCGGGCCGCCAGATGGCCGTTCGCGCGGCGGGCTGGTTGGGACGGCAGAGGCGTGGTCGCTGGTGACTAGCTGGGGGGCGGTGGCGGCGTGGTCGGGAGGGGCGGCGGGAGGGGCGGCGGGAGGAGCGGCCGCGGCGGCAGCAGCAGAGGCAGCGGGGCCAGCCAAAGCGGTGTCGGTGCGCGCGGGGCCGGTCAGGACAGTGCCGGTGTGGTGAGTGGCATTGGCGCCCAAGGCGGAGCGTGCGGCGATAATGAAGTCGCGGCAAGTGCCGTAGCGGTGAGCAGGGTCTTTGGCCAGCACCCGCTCGATGACCTGGTCAATGTCGTGGGGCAGGGTGGACTGCAGTGAGCTGGGGGCGGCGGGCATTTCCTCCACGTGCGCCCAGATGACCGCCGCATCGACGTCTTTGGCGAAGGGGACCTGACCGGTCAAGCACTCGTACAGCACACAGCCCAGCGAGTAGATGTCGGCGGCGCCATCGACGGGGCGGCCCTGGATCTGTTCCGGGGCGATGTAGTCAATGGTGCCCATGAATTCCCCGGTGGCGGTCAGCCCACTGCGCGAGGCAGTGTGCTTGGTGATCCCGAAGTCGGTCAGGTAAACGTGGTCGGGATCGTCCTCGTCAGCACCGTTCTCGACCAGCACGTTACCCGGCTTGACGTCACGGTGCACCAGCCCTTGCCGGTGCGCCGCATCGAGCGCGCGGCCGATCTGGCCGCACACCAGCAGCGCCTGCTCCGGCGCCAGTACACGCCTGGCCTTCAGCACCGCCCGCAGATCCGCACCCGCCACGTACCGCATCGAGATATACAGCAGGTCCTGGTGCGCGCCCATGTCATAGATCGGGATCACATTGGGATGATTCAGCGAGGCCGCGGTCCGCGACTCCTTCAAAAACCGAGCCCGGAACACATCGTCGTCGGCGAGTTCGGGTGCCAGCACCTTCAGCGCTACCGTGCTGCCCAGCCGGGGATTCTCCGCCTCATACACCACGCCCATCCCACCCCGGCCCAGCACCCCACGCAGCCGGTAACCCGCAAGCTCATCTCCCACCATCGGCAATGTGGGCATCGTACCCCCCATTCAGGAAAAATCCGGAGCCCGGAATACCATCGGCCCGGCGACGTGGTCAGCTCTTGGCCGGGGGAAGAGGCCACTGGCGCGGCTTGGCGACGTCCTTGCCGCAATTACCGTTAGCGATGCTGCATCGCATGTCCGGCCCCCCCCAGAGAACAAACTGGGGTTAGTCTACGCATCAGAACGGCTTTGCGCTATGGCGGCTTATGCCACTCTCCGGCCGCTGGGGCAGCGTAGCGGCGGCGGTCTGTTCCCGCGGCGTTTGATCGGCCCGCCGGGGAGGCCAGCATGCAGGACTGGCGCAGCACCGAGCACTTAACGTATTCGTTCGAACACTCTTACAGTGCAATCCGAGGAACTGACCTGCGCATCGCCGCCTCGTGGAATAGCTAAACGTCTACTATGTGAACCAAATAACTGTCCTGCGTGCACTGGAACTGCCCGGTACCGATCCAAATTCGGCGCGTGGCCTGTGATCTGCGGCGTGGCCGATCAGGCAGGTCGTGGCAGGATCGCGGGCCATGGCCCTCGCCTGCTTGGCACCCGGGCGAGGTCAACGTGTCGGCCGTGGCCAGCCATCTGGCGGCCGGGCCGGCCTGGCCGAGCTGGGCGGCCGGACCGCGTGCCTGTACCCGTGGACGGCGCGCAGCGGACCGCCCGGCCCGGCGGTCCGCATGCTGTCGTGGGACCAGATGCCTGACCCGAAAATGAGAAGTGGCCTTCACGCTGCCGGCAGTCGCGCGATCCCGGCTTCGGTCCGACGATCACGCTGGCCGCCGCTCCGCGATCGCGTTCTCCTCGGCGCCTGGACAGGGGTCTTGATGATTCGCTTTACTGACGGAAGCAAACACCGCGTCGAATGTCGTGCTGAGCTTGGTGTGCCTGTCCCGGATCAGGAACTTCAAGCCGTCCGCGTGATCCTTGAGGGTCATCAGCAGGTCGCGTGCCTGCTGGGTTACCCACTCCGCGGCCGCCCAGGCGCCCGGCGCGGATAGGTCCAGCGGCGCCGGGCGATCTGAGCGTGCCAGCGCGGCAAGGCCCGCGGCGAGATGATCAAGCGCATCCGGCCGACCTGGCTTGCGGGTAGCAGATGGACCAGTGCGACCAGGACCGCCCGGTCAGCCCAGGACAGCCTCGGCGTCTTGACCTGCCGCTGAAGCACGGTACGGCACGGAAAAACCGTAGCCGGGGCCGAAAGAAAGACGTAAAGGAGTAGACCTGTAAGGGTGACAGTCACAAGGCCACGCTCTTTAAGCCAGATTAGTACCTGGGTTCTGGTCCAAGTCGTCGAACTAGACACCGGGAAAGAATACCGCGGGCGGCACTTCACCGGGCGGAACAACGTCGGGCGGGGTGTCACCCATCGCAGACCTTGCCAGCTGTAGAGCAAACTCGCAGGAAGCACTGCGTGACGTGATGAGCAACACAGCCAATGGTATAAAACCAGCCCCAGCCATGCGGAAACTCCCTTCGATGCCACGCCGACCCCGGCCGCTGCCCGTGTGGCGTCAGTAACCTTCCATGGCGCCTGGTCAGCACGGTTCAGGTTGTGGATCATGTCGACCAAGTCCGACTGGTCCGCTGCTCGCGGAATGGTCCTACGGCCCGGGTCACCATGTTGACCATCCGGCCAGGGAGGATCACATCCGGTTGGCTGCTGCACCCTGGGTGGCGGAGGTATTTTAGGGAACGGCTCACAGCGAACGGCACCTGCGGCTGGTTCTTGATGAGTACATCGATCATTACAACTCCCACCGTCCGGGGACTGCAGCAGAGTCCGCCTGTCGGCCGCTCGCATCAACCCGCTCAGGGGTGCAAACGTCGGGGTTCTCCGCGCGACCGGCTCGGCGGCATGATTCATGAGTATTCGCAGGTCGTATGAGGTGACAGAACTTTCGGTGGCCACAGGAACCCACAACAGCCTCATAGGCTCTCGCCGATCATGCTTTTCTACTTTGCCTAACGACAGCGAAGGAAGCTTCATTCTCAGAGAGGCAGATGTGCCTGATACGGCGATAGGCCGAACATTAACACTGGCACTTGGCAACTACGATTGATGTGCCGACTGGACCGGCGCGACTGATCGAAATGCCCACCCCGAGGGTTCCGCGCATAGCGACCAGGTTAGTACTCGTGGCGTTCTTATCGATGGAAATGATACGCCACTTCCCGCTCTTGAGCGCATTCTCGTAAAAGCTAGCCACCTTGCTCACCGAGTCCATGGAACTCAGCTGAACGCCCCCGATAGTTTGCATTATAACTTTTGATGGCTGGTAGTTTGGAATCGGGAGTGCCGTCTTGCTGGACCGTGCGCCTGTGCGGGCCGCCACGGTATTTGGCGAGGCCGAGGGCGGAGAGGAGGCAGGCGCCGACGGGTCTCCCTGGCTGGCGCTGCATGCGGCGGTCCCGCCCGCTAGCGCCAGGACCAGCAGCATCCAGGCCCAGTGCTTGTCCATTGTCCCGCCCCCTCGTGATCGGCGGGCCACATAGTGGAACCCGCCTCACTAGCCCGATCGTAAAGACATGCAATGGAAAGAAGCAAGGGCCTAACACGTCAGGACGGCCTCCAGCCAGGGAGGACTCTGGCCGGGAACATCCCTGCGCGACTGTCAAAACCAGCCTTCAAATCCGGATTTGTGTAGTTGGCGCCGTTTGTTAGATGGCCGCTTGAGTCGAGTGTGGGTGCTGAGAACCTGTGCCACCAGGCGATATTCGTGAATCACGGCGTCGGCGCGGTCACGTCGCTGAACCCGGAACCGGTCAAGGTCGGTGACGTTGTCGGGCAGCCGGCGCAGCGGCGCGGCCTGCTTCAGGGCGCGGTGCGGCCGGTGGGTGTTGTAGAAGTCTTCGTATTCCCGCAGCACGGTCATCAGGTGCCGCTGGTTCCACACCAGGGTCCGGCCGGGCAGTTCGCGGCGGCAGCTGCCGATCCACCGTTCCATGACCGAGTTCATCCGGGGCACCTGGATGGCGGAGCGGACGATCCTGGTGCCCGCGGTGGCGAAGACCTCATCGAACGCGGCGGTGAAGCTGGCGTCCCGGTCGTGAATCATGAACTTTACCCGCGTGCCGGCGTCCGCCAGGTCCATGAGCAGGTTCCGGGCCTGCTGCACGACCCACGCCTGGGCGGGATGCTCCGTGGCACCCAGGATCCGGACGCGGCGGGTGGCGTGCTCGATCACGGCAAGGACGTGCACCCTGGCGCCGTTGAGGAGGTCGGCGGTGAAGAAGTCCAGGGCCAAGATCCCCTGCGCCTGTGATCGCAGGAACTCGGCCCTGTGGGTGCCGGTAATCCTGTCACGGCCGTTGACCTGGTGCTTTCTCTTCGGCTAGGGCAAGGCAAGTGGTTTCGGCACTCACGGCCGGAGCGGTCCTGTGGGTGCCGAAAACCTATCCCACCAGGGGATATTCGTGGAGGACTCCGCCAGCACGGTCACGCCGCCGGACCCGGAAATGATCCAGGTCAGTAACGCGGTCGGGCAGGGGGCGAAGTGGCGCGGCCTGGTTCAGGGTTCGGTGCGGCCGGTGCGTGTTGTAGAAGTCCTCGTACTCGCGCAGCACGGTCATCAGGTGGCGCTGGTTCCATACCAGGCTCCTGTCCAGTAGCTCCCGGCGGCAGCTGCCGATCCAGCGTTCCATGATCGAGTTCATTCGCGGCGCCTGAATGGCGGTGCGGACGACCCTGGCGCCAGCGGCCTGAACGACGGCGTCCAACGCGGCGGTGAAGCTGGCGTCCCGGTCGTGCACGACGAACTTCACTCTTATTCCTGCATCTTCCAGGTCCATGATCAGGTTCCGGGCTTGCTGCACTACCCAGGACTGGGCCGGATGCTCGGTGGCCCCGAGGATCCGGATGCGGCGGGTGCCGTGCTCGATCACGGCCAGGACGTAGACCCTCGTGCCGTTGAGCAGGTCGGCGGTGAAGAAATCCAGCGCCAGGATCGCCTGCGCCTGGGATCGGAGGAACTCCGCCCAGCTTGGGCCGTCCTGGCGCGGAGCCCGGTCGATCCCTGCGCTCTTGAGGATCTGCCAGACCGTGGACGGCGTCACCGTGATGCCGAGCCCCACGAGCTCGCCGTGGATCCGCCGGTATCCCCACGACTTGTTCTCCCGGGCCAACCCGAGCACCACCGACCGCACCCTGCGATGCGTTGCCGGGCGCCCGGAGCGGCCCCGGCGCGACCGGCGCGCCCACCGGCGGCAGACGATGCCGCGCTGCCAGCGCAAGATGGTGCCGGGAGTGACGATCAGCCGCATCGCCGCCAGGCGCCCCGCAGGCACCGTCCCGGCAAGCAGCGCCAGCCACGCCCGGTCCGGCCACGTCAAACGCGAATGAGCGCGAGGTTGCTCGCGCGCAGCCACAGCGAGCTGATGGCGCAGCATGAGGATCTCAGCGTCCTTCCACCACCACTCCCGCCGCGGCAAGCCCAGCAGCGACACGGCACGGGTGACAATCAAGAAGATCAGCTTCAAGCACACAAGCCGAAGATCATCCCTCGCCCTGGCAGCCGCCGGGCCGAGCGGTCAGCGGAGCATCCGCCCAGGTCGCGCAGGTTTTCGGCACCCACAGGTATGACCGGGCCCGGCACGCGACCTACATTGTCGCAGCCTACGTCGCGGGTGCCGCGAGGTAACCGTGAGGCTTGAGTTCCTCCACCGCCTGGTGGCCACGGCCGCCAGGCGGCAGCTCTAAGTAGCCGGAATGTGTCACGTATCGCGACCTCAACCGGCGCGCGAACCGCCGCTATGCCCGTCTCGGGGATGCTCGGCACTGCTCAGTTAGCTACTGCAATTAGGGCCGTTGTGCGGTACGAGTGCTGGAGGCGAAGGAACCTGCCGGGGCCGCTGGGTGGTCAGTGCGGGGTCAGCTGCCGCATCATCCCGGCGGCGTCCATGATCCCCCAGTGCTCGATCAGTGCGCCGTTGTCCACGCGGAAGTAGTCGCAGACGCTGACGTTGATGGTGTTGCCGGCCGGGGGAATGCCCATGAACTCGCCGCGTTGAGTCCCGGTCATCCGCGCCATGACGAAGACCTTGTCGCCCTCGGCGATCATGTCATCGACTGCCACCCCGGCGTGGTCGAACGCGGCGTGGAACATCTCGAACAACTGCCGTACTCCGGCCTTTCCCGGCGCGAGGCCGGGCACCTGCTCGTGCTCGACGTAATCGTCTGAGACGAGTTCGTCGACTGCGCTGAGGTCGCCCGCGCCTATTCGCTGGAAGAACTGACGGGTCAGGACCTTGTTGGCATCAGAGCTGGCAGCGGACATGGGCTCGCCTTCCTTCGCAGGTGGCCGCTCGGGCGCGTTCCGGCTACCGTAACAGCATAATCGCTAGAAGCCTAGTTACTAGAAGTCTATCAACTAGGACCCGAGCTAAAATGCCGTCATGCCAGAGATCTCGGCCGTCCGGGTGACCGCCGGCTTCGAGCAAGAGTTCCCGGGTGCCAGCCGGTCAGCGAGCGAGGTCGCGGTGAACCTGGCCCTCGCCCAGGCGGCACTGATCGCCCAGATCGAGCGCCCGGCTCGCGAGGCATACGGGCTGTCGGCCAGCGCGTTCCAGGCCCTCGCCATTCTCGACGGCGCTGGCGAGCCGATCCCCGGGCACGTCATCGCCAGGCGGCTGCTCGTCAGCAGCGCCAGCATGACCTCGCTGATCGACACCCTCGAACGCCGCGGGCTGGCCGAACGGCGCCCCCACCCCACCGACCGGCGCAAGATCCTCGTTCACCTCACCGCCGACGGGCAGCGGATCGTCGATCAGCAGCTGCCCGTCCTCCACGCGGTCATTGCCCAGGCGATCAGCACCCTGCCCGAGGCCGACCGCGAGCACCTGCTCACCTCGCTGACCACCATCCGGACCCGGGTGGAGCAGATAGCGAGCCAGCCGCTGCCCCCGGCGAAAGCCAGGCAGGGGCGCCGGGCCGGCAATGCCAGCCGGCCAGCGCCATCCCCTGGCAGCGCGCAAACCCGGGCAGGGTACCGGCAGCCGACCGAGACCACAACGGCCTGACGAAAACAGGAATGCCAGACCCGCTGGCCCATAGCCGTTGCACCGGAGACCGTCCCACGTGCCGTCCCCTTCGTGCTCCACGAGACCAACGAACCTGTCACCCCAACCGTTACTGACCGCAATAGCCGCGCACAGAACTAGGCGATCTGACAGCGCGCGGCCGATTCGGCTAGCTGACCATCCGGCGGACGGAATCGGCGTTAGGGGTGGCCTGAGCCAGGGACGCGCCTGAAGAACCAAGACCGTATTGATCGCTAGCGCAGTGCATGAATATGCGCAGCCAGGCAAGGCCATCCAGCAGGGCTGTACACTACTTTCGGCAGATTCGGTCGAGGCTGCCGCACATGGGGGCGATCTGCGTGCCTCGGCTGGTGATCGATGGGGGAGTCGTCAGGTGCCTGGCGACTGGGTTGGCTGAGCCGTGACTGCGGAACTGCAGGTCAGGCTGCATGTACGGACGCCGTCCGTGCTCGTCCGTGGCGTCAGCCGTTCCGCGTCGTTGGCGGCACGGACATATAGCGGACAGACCCGGTTATTCGCATGGTCGTTAAAGAAGTTTGGCCAGGTCAGCGGCTATTCCGATGAGTGGGGAGAAGCGGTCTGTAAAACCGTCGGCTTAGTGAGCGTCTGATAAATCGCGCCGGCCCCGGGCTGGGTTGATGGGCTGGTGGCGTGTCGCTCGGGTCAGGTGCCAGGCGCGGGCCCCATGATCCCGATTTGTGACGATCAAGGTGATGGGGCCCG
>Ga0335069_10015195_pt1 | contig 10764 bp, 11 predicted proteins | sample Lox_Sample_11_FD_206714 | JGI IMG/M metagenome (GOLD analysis project Ga0335069, IMG submission 206714) | Soil microbial communities from Loxahatchee National Wildlife Refuge, Florida, United States - Lox_Sample_1.1 | ecosystem: Environmental > Terrestrial > Soil > Wetlands | place: USA... | reverse complement strand
CGGGGGATCGGCCTCGCCAACAAAATCCGCGCCTACAGCCTGCAGGACGACGGCTATGACACCGTGGAGGCCAATGAACGGCTCGGCTTCAAACCGGATCAGCGAGATTATGGCTTTGGGGTACAGGTCCTTCGCGAGATCGGTGTGCGATCCATGCGGCTCCTGAGCAACAATCCACGCAAGATGGTTGCCATCGAGGGCTACGGGTTGTCTGTGACAGAATGGCTGCCACTCGAGATTCCGCCTTTACCCTCGACCCTGCGCTACCTGACCGCGAAGCGAGACAAACTGAAGCACGTCTTGCGCGGGCTCTGAGCAATCCTGGAAAACCTACATCGATTTTCGTCGCTTTGCCGAGGACACAATGCGACGACCTGGTGGAGCCCCGTAGCGGGCGCGACGAACTTCGGTTAATTACTTTCGACTTGTTTTGAGTGGACAAACGACATCCACACCGCAAAACCTCACTCGCAACAGGACTCTAAGCGGCCCGTCTGCTATAGGAAGCTATCACGGCGGCGCCGGATATGCGCGGTAATCGACAGCCCTGTACCGAGTGCCGCGATGGTAAAGACCACGCGCAGCATGGATTCCATTGTCGTCACCAACATAGTTCCGGCATTTTGCGGATGCTGAGCGGTCAGGGCAATCAAACCGAAAATTGCCTGGGCGGCGAAGCTGCCAGGCACCATGGGGATGCAGCCGGCAACCGCCAGAGCATTGCCGGCCGTGCCAAAACGGGTGTGCAGTAATGGTGCGTGCAGCAATTGTGCACCGCAACCCACGGCGACTGCGGCGGCAAATGAGGCGGCTTCCAGAGTCCAGCCGGCGTCCAGTCCAAGTGTTCGGGTGGTGAGAGCCAGGGCGCCGCTGGCGGCGCACCCCGGGAGTTCACGCCAGCCGAAATTGAAGAGCATGCCGAAGCCGCTTGCGGCCAGGGCGCCGAACACGGCCTGGTGTAACAGATGCAGCAGATCGACGTTCATGATGGTGCCCCCACAATCCCATGGGCGATCAAGACGCCGATGGCGATGAACATCAGCAGCATGATGACGAAAATGGCACGAGCACCGCCCAGCTCCGGGTGCCCCTCCATGATGTCGGACTGGGCATTGACCGCTGGCACGCCCGGCACCAGCAGCAGGACCGATGCGTTCATGGCCAGATTGACTGTCGTGCTGGCAGCCCATCTGGCTCCCAGCCCACCCAGGGTCGATGACAGGAATGCGATGCCGGCCGCCACCACAAAAACATTGGTGCCGCGCCGCACCAGGAGGTGGCGACCAGCCTGGCCGACGGCCCCGGCTGTGAGGACGGGGATGAAAGCCGCCCAATCGATGCCCAAAAGCCGACCGAATGAGGCGCAGGCAATGCCGACCCACAAAGCAACCACCCACGGAGGCTGACGCGGGGTGTCACGCTCCAGGCGGGTCATTTCGGCCACCGCCGCAGCCGGGGTCCCGCTCCCCTCCCGGAACCGTCGGACCAAGTCGCGGATGGCGTGGTTCAGCCGATAATTCACGCCCAGTGTGCCAACTTCGATCATCCGCGTTATGGTGTTCATACCGCTGTCGAGCGTGATCTCGAGGGAGGCATAACCGGAGCGCAAGTTCACATGCTCGCACCCCAGCCCGCGCGCCACCAGGGAGCAGCTTTCATGGACGACCTCCGCGCGGGAACCCGTCTCCATGAGCCGATGCGCCACGAGAAGCGCTGCCCCAGCGACCTGTTCAAGTTCCCGATGATTGAGAACGACGGGGTTGGGAGTGTTCTTGGGATCAGGAATGTTCATGCAGTCCTTCATCATCGCCTGCCCGGACTGTGTCACTACTTTGACAGATGGCGAGTCATCGTTCCCTCTTCGATAGGCCATTCTCATATCCTCCCGATCATTTGTCTGCATGTGCGTCATGAAAGTTTCTTCTAGGCGCTGGAGGTTGCTTTGACGCCCATTAAGCCCGAGGCCGGCGCGGGCCACGGCAACGCACGGTGTGCGGCAATAAGACCGTCGATCTGTGCCGCCACCTGGGACGGGAAGGGCGATGTGCGTCGCGCTCTCAGGTCTGCATGCGCGTGCACGCACTCGAAGAGCGAGGAGAGCACGTCTCGCGTCTCGTTAACCATAAACATCATGTAATGGAGAAGCTTCGAGTTCCGCGCGAGAAGGCGCGCTCTGATCACCACAGTCTCCCCGATGCGCACTTCGGATGAATACCACAGGTGTTGCTCGAGATCGAATCCGCCCGCTCCCGACGCTGCGAAGTACTCCGGCGTGAGCCCGAGCATCGGATACATCGCGTCCCCCGCCTCATCGTAGAGGGCCAAATACCATCGTATGTTCATGTGCCTGTTCCGGTCCTCATAAGCAGGCGGAATTTCTGCCCGATAAACCACAGGTAATGACGATAGTTGATCGAGAGAGATGGCTGGCGCGCGCATGATTCTGTTCCCCTGCTTAACTTGATCCACTCTCCGGGTGAAGCATTTGAGATGCCAAAGCCCCCATAAAGCCAGAGCGGCATTTACAAGCACCTCCCGTTGGCAGATGACGACTGGCTGCCAAATGACAGCTAGGCGACGCTGGCACCTGAATCCACGTTCGCGTGAGGTGCGCCAGATGTCCCGCCGCTGAATGATGTCCAACGAGGATGGCGTTTGGTACATGAGTTGCATTACCCAATGTCGTGAAGAGAATTTTGGCAGAACCCATCGTTGAATCTATACAACTAAAGCTGCGCGAGCAGATTGAGCGCACGGAGCATCTGATTCGCTTGCTTCCTCCCGACAAGATCGGATGGGATCCGCAGTTGATACAAGGCTCGACTGATGTGGGCCACTTGCTGGGCCATCTATTGGACTGCATGGCCGGGTTCTGTGCCGTATTTCATGCTGCATTTCCTCACCGACTCGGACATTTCTTGGAGCTGCGAACATTGCCGGTAAACCACTTTTGCAGGCCAGAGGAAGCACTCATTCGCATTCGACAATATGCGGCAAATATCGAGCAAGGCTTTGATTTATGCACGGATGACTATTTGGCTCGAGTAGTCCCTTCACTGTTTGTTCCGGACGGTGAGCCGTTAGCAACGCTATTGCTCGGTAACCTCGAGCACCTGATCAATCATAAGTACCAGCTCTTCTTATATTTGAAACTCTTAGGCGTCTCCCTCACGAGTAGTGACATTTATCAATGGCGAGGGCCTAGGACAAGCACCGATCGAGAGAGCAGCCCTTTACCGCACATTCAAATCTCGCACGATCCTCATATCCTCGAAGCCGATGCACGCGAGCAATTTAGCTGGAGAACGCCGTCCCCGTGAGCGTACCTGCCATCTACAGAGAACCGTGTTTTCTCTGCTTGATAGTACCGATTGCGAGAATACTGGCGCAAGGCGCCCAGCATCTGCATTTTTCTCCTCAATGCTCCAACGCGGGTCGCATTGTTCGAATTCTCGCTACTCAAGCCGAACGTCGAAGAGGCTTGATTCAAAGAATAAAAGGTGCTTGTCATCCATGGCCTCAGCCACAACTATCCCAATTTGTCCCGGCATCCGTCCTGCAACAGTCTCTCCGCGTCATACTGAAGTCCTGCCCATTCGAATAGAGTCTTAAGATCAAGGGCGCGGCCCACCTCCCTTGCCAAGCGATCCAACGCTTGTTCCCGGTGTTGCTTCCAGTCGCAAAAATCCGAACCAGGCGCGAGTTTGTGGAAGCTCCTGGCCGCCCGGAGAAATTCATGGCGAAAAGTATCCTCGTCAAAGAGCCCGTGCAGGTATGTGCCAAACGTCCGCTCATCCTCGCTCACACAACCATCTTCCAATGTGCAATTCGTTTCAGACTTCCGCTTGAGAGTTGCAAACGGGCGGGCTCCGGGGAGATAGGTCGTTTCACCGATATGAATCTCATATCCACGAAGCCTAGCCACCTGAAGCTTCTCACCGAAGAGCGACGATCCCGCAAGGGTACCTTCCGCATGTACGGTGATCTTGTTTCTCCCCATGATGGTTCGGATTGGCAGAGTACCGAGGCCAGGCGCGGATCCATTTCCTTCCATCCCGTAAGGATCGGCAATCTCAACGCCCAGCATCTGCAAACCGCCGCACAGACCAACCGTAAGTCGGCGCTTGGCGTGTTCCCTTAGAGCTTGGTCCAGACTTCGTACCCGCATCCATTCGAGATCATCGACCGTCTGCTTGCTTCCGGGAAGGATGACCACATCCGCCAACTCAAGCTCTTCTGGCGTGGAGCAGAATCTTAGCGAAACAGAAGGCTCCGCAAGCAGCGGGTCGAAATCTGTGAAGTTTGAGAGAGAAGGCAGGCGGAGCACTGCAATGCGAAGTTTCCGGGAGGCAGAAGAGTTGATGCTCCAGGCGGTTGGTCGTCGCGAAGGCAACCCCAGACTATCTTCCTCATCCATCCTGAGTTCATGCAGAAAAGGAACAACCCCAAGACATTGCTTACCTACCCGTTCCTCGATCGCGCGAATCCCGGGCATGAGGAGAGCGGCATCGCCACGAAACTTGTTGATTACGAACCCACAAATTCGCTCGCGCTCTTCGAGATCGAGGAGTTCGAGAGTTCCAAGCAGCGATGCGAAGAGGCCTCCGCGATCGATGTCGCCTACTAACAGGCAGCGCGCATCTGCCATCTCAGCCATGCGCATGTTGACGATGTCATGCGCTTTCAGATTGATTTCCGCGGGCGATCCTGCTCCTTCCAGAACGATAATGTCATTCCGCGCAGCCAGAATCTCGTAGCTCTCGCGAACTACAGGCACCAATTCTTCAACCCGGCCCTGGTGGTACTCGCCCGCAGTCAGTTGATTCCAGATTTTGCCGCGCACAATGATTTGCGAGCGGGCATCGCTCGTAGGTTTAATGAGAATTGGATTCATGTGAACTGTGGCCGGAATCCCCGCCGCTTCGGCCTGTAAAGCCTGAGCCCGGCCAATCTCCAGCCCATCGAGAGTGGCGGCCGAATTGAGCGACATGTTCTGTGCTTTGAATGGGGCCACACGGTAACCTTGCTGTCGAAAGAGTCGGCAGAGGGCCGCCGTCAGCAGCGATTTGCCAACGTGGGACGCAGTCCCTAGAACCATGATGGCGCGGGCGGCTATGACTCTTCGTCCTCATCGATCCAATGCGGTGCGTATTGTTCGAATCCCAGCACTTGGTCTAGCGGAATGCGGTGCTCCCATCCGGCACTTTCAAGAACCGGTACTTTTGCGAACCGGTCCACATATCCGAGACAGAGGTAGGCTACTGGGACTATGTTCGCTGGGATGTGCAAGACGGTTTTAAGCGCTTCCTTGTCGAGAATACTGACCCATCCCACGCCGACCCCTTCTGCGCGCGCGGCGATCCAGAGATTTTGGACGGCGCAGACCACGGAATAAAGGGCGGTTTCCGGCATTGTCTGGCGGCCAAGTCGATGTCCGCGTTCACACTCCGGGTTGCAGACGACACAAAGGTTTTGGGGCGCCTCAAGAATGCCTTGGAGCTTCAAAGTGGCGTATTTCTTCGCGCGATCTCCGTCGTATGTCTCGATTGCTGCTTGATTTGCTTTCAGGAAAATGTCATGAACGGCCTTGCGGACCTCAAGTGCTCGAACAAGAATGAAGCGCCAAGGTTGCATCAGGCCGACGGAGGGGGCGTTATGGGCAGCCTCCAACAGTCGCCCCAAGAGTTCGTCAGGAAGTGGTTCCGGCAAAAAGCCGGACCGAACATCGCGTCGTTCGCGAATTGCCCGGTAGACTCCCTGCAACTCCCCTTGTGTAAACTTTCTCGCTCCCGACATCACCATGCCCTCGACCAACGCGTACGGGCGTGTTTGTCATCGCGCAGCCTGGAATCGACTCCAGCGCGGAGTTCCAACAGCCGTCCGAAGAGCCACAAAACGTCTGACAAACGGTTCAGGTATGCGAGCAGTTGCGAGTCCACTGGGGAATCGCTCTCGGTTAGCCGGACGACATTTCGCTCAGCGCGGCGACAGACTGTACGCGCCACATCGAAGGCCGCGGCCTCCGTGTTCGACCCAGGTAGCGACCAATCGGACAGGATGCCTTCACAACTCTCAATGGTATGGACGAGCGTTGTGAGATTCTCCACATCATCGGTGGTTATGGCAGGCGCATCCTTCGATGGTTTGACCGCTGGCGCAGTGGCAACTGCCGCCCCCACTCGAAACAGCATCTTCTGGATTGATTCCGTCCATGAACGGACTTCGGAGTCCTGGCAAATGGTGCGGGCAAAGCCCAGAGCAGAATTCAATTCGTCCACCGATCCATATGCTTCGACTCGAAGGTCGGCCTTAGAAACACGGACATCCCCTACAAGCCCGGTCTGCCCTCCGTCTCCCCGTTTTGTTGCGATGCTCATCTTGTATCCTTCCTTGAAAGTGTTTCGTCGGCACAGCCGTGCTCAGTGCTAAAACGAGTCGTCTGTCCGAACGCTTTTTCGAAAATCCTCCGAGGCGCCCGGCCTGTCCAGCACTCTGGATGTCCGGAAATGAGAGTCTCAATCCCGAGCCCGCCCATATTGTTAGTGCCGAGCGCCACGACAGATCCGTATTCTTTTGTCCGATCCCAAGCCTCTTGCTCCGATACCCTGCACGAGCTCGTTAGTACGACGCGAATGAAGCCGGCATGTGTAACAATCGCGATTGGAGATTCTGCAGCTTCTCTCAGCAGGAAGGCAAACTCTCTCCGCACCCGTAACGCAAATAGTTGAAATGACTCCCCTCCTGGTGCGGTCGAATTGGGGTATTCCTCCACCCAGCCTTTTGCCAGGATCGAGTCGCGACATTGAATGTCGCTCCACGCGAGACCTTCCCATCGGCCAAAGTGGATTTCGCGCAGACTAGGACGAAGGTGGACTCTTGCTCCGGACTGTGCGGCAATCGCCTCCGCTGTTTGTTGGGCGCGCCGCAGGTCGCTCGTATAAACCCGTCGGATCGTATGTTGCGACAACATAGACACCAGACGAGCGAGTTGTAGACGGCCTCGCGCATTGATCTCGGGATCAGAATGGCCGCAGAACCGGCCAGTCATGTCGGTTTCAGCGTGGCGAATCAGTAAAAGCTGTGTCACGCGCTCCAGACCCCACAGAAATAAACCGCAATCTCAGTAAGCTGATTCGTCGCGCCGAAACAGTCACCGGTAACTCCGCCGATCCGGCGAAAATAATAGAAGCCGCTCAAAGTGGTGATCACCACCGTCACAAGGACCGGAATCCAGAATTCTGTCCGCATCAAATAGAGAACGATGGCCAGGCTCAGCAGAGTACCAACAAACAGAGATCCAGGAGAAATTTTGTGCGCAATCCGCATCCCCTGTCCGTCGCCTTCGCGCGCCGGTCGCAGAAACAGACTCAAGGGCAGTGTCGTCCAACGACAGAGAACGTGTGCGGAGACTACACAATGCACAAAATGGTTCAGTGGAAGAACCGATAGAAGCTGGAATCGGGCCAGCACAGAAAGCACGAGAGTGAGTGCTCCGAAGCTTCCGATTCGGCTGTCCCGCAGGATAGCGAGAACCTGCTTCCGATCCCTACCGCCGCCAAAAGCATCACCCGTGTCTGCCAAAGCATCCTCGTGAAGCCCACCCGTGGCGAGCACAAGAAAAGTGAGGACCAAGAGCGCCACCAAAGGTCGGTTGAGGTGTAATGCCAGTACATACTGCAACAAACAGGCGCATAGGCCAATGGCGAGGCCAACAATGGGGAAGAATTTTGTAGAGCGAGATAACGAATCTTCCCGGTAAGGTACGCGCGAGATCGGCAACCGGGTAAGAAATTGGAAAGCCACCAGGAATTCTTCCACCAATCGCCTCATACGCTGGCCACGCTCACACCCGCTGAGGCGAATGTTGCCATGTTCGCATAAAGGCGAATCGCTGATTCGATAATCGGCATGGCTAACACGGCACCAGTACCCTCGCCTAGCCGCATCTCAAGCATCAGAATCGGCTCCAATCCCAAATATTCCAGCAAGAAACGGTGGCCAGGCTCTTTCGAGCAGTGTCCGGCGAAGAGATACTCGCATACGCACGGTTCGACGGCACGCGCCAGGGACGCAGCTGCCGTCGAGATAAAGCCATCGGTGATAACCGGGATCTGATATCGCGCCGCCCCGAGGAACAATCCAACCATGGCAGCGATTTCAAGTCCACCTATGCGCCGAAGTACCTCAAGCGGGTCGGAAACCAGGGTCGCTTTGCCAAGGTGCTTTTGGATGACTGCATCGACGACCCTGACCTTGTGTTCGAAGGCTTGCGTGTCGATCCCAGTCCCCTTTCCTGTGACCGCGGCCGCAGGTCGGCCCGTGAGAGCTGCCGTTATCGCACTCGCGGAAGTCGTGTTGCCAATTCCCATCTCACCGACTGCGATCAGTGTCTGCCGCTTTTCGTGAGCGCCATCTGCTAGTTCCAGTCCTATTCGCAAAGCTCGCAACATTTCATCTTCAGTCATGGCCGCTTCATGAAGCATGTTTCGAGTGCCAGAGCGCACCTTTCTCTGTAGAAGACCCGGACGATCGCCAAAAGCGGCATCCACACCGACATCTACAATGGTCAACTCAGCCTTGTGCATTCTGGCCAGGACATTGATGGCTGCTCCCTCCCGAAGGAAATTAAACACCATCTGCTGAGTGACTTCCTTCGGGTATGCACTGACACCTTCGGCAGCTATTCCATGATCGGCTGCAAGAACATAGACGGCTTTATTCAGGGGCCAGCCGGGGTCGCCTTTGCTGATCGCAACAAATCGTGCCGCAATGTCCTCGAGGCGGCCCAGGCTGCCAAGCGGCTTGGTCAGATTATCGAGACGCGTGCGCGCCTGGGTCAGCCAAACAGGATCGGGCGCAACAATTTTGCCGATGAATTCGGAAAGCAACTCCGTGTTGATGGCAGTCATGCTGTTCTCTCCAGTAGAGCCCGATTCTCACCGAACAATTGTGGATACCGTCGAGATGGGCAGTCGAACACCCTTTCAAGAATGTCTGGTACCAAAACGTCTTGCGGACGGCCTTTGCATACCTCATGTTCGGGCCCGATCAACAAAACGGATGAGAATGCGCCTTGAATTAGATGAAGATCATGAATTGCAGCCAAAATCGTAATCCCATCGTCGTTGAGAATCCTGACCAAATCCAACAATTCAAGTTGGCGGCCCGGATCGAGGCTTTGGGTAGGCTCGTCCAGGAGCAGCAAACGGGGCTCCTGGGCCAACCCGAGAGCTATCTTGACCCGTTGACGTTCTCCTCCACTAAGTTCATTAAAAATGCGCTTGCGGAGGGAAGTAACATCGGCAAGATCCAGAGCGCGATCGACCGCTCGGCGGTCCCCGCGCTTCCAACTGGAAAAGAGGCCACGGTGGGGTGTGCGCCCCTGCTCAACGATCTGCTCAACCGTGAAATCGAATGGCACACTGAATCGTTGCGGAACAAGCGCAACCAATCGCGCCGCCTCTGCTGGTCTTAGAGTGTCTAATCTACGGCCCGCCAGCGAAACCGAGCCGTAAGAGCAAGTGAGCACACCGGCCGCCAGGCGCAGTAGCGTGGTTTTCCCGATTCCATTTGGGCCCACGAGTGCTACACATTCGCCCTCCTCTACCGAAAAGCTGAGATCCTCGAGGACGGAGCGTCGCCCGTAAGACAATGACACATCGATAAACTCGAGCAATGTCCTCACAATGTGTACTCCCGTCTAGTCCGGCTCAAAAGGTAGAGGAAAAAGGGGCCGCCAATAAATGCGGTCAGGAGTCCAACCGGAATTTCAGAAGGAGCAAGGATGGTGCGCGCCAGCGTGTCTGCCGAAACCAGGAAAATTGCCCCCGCGATAGCCGTAACCGGCAAGAGCCGGACGTGGTCCGGGCCCATGACCAACCTAGCCATGTGAGGAACGATCAATCCCACAAAACTGATAACCCCTCCCAGGGACACTGCTGCAGCGGTAATGAGTGATCCGGTGAGAATGATGGCCAGGTGAGTCCTTTGAACCTGCACCCCAACCTGACAGGCGTAGTCGTCACCGAGCGCCAGAGTATTCAAATGCCGCGCCAGAGGATAGGAACAAATCAAGCCGCAAACAATCATTGCAGCAGTAACGTCGAGTTGAGTCCACCTAGGCACCCCGATGGCTCCGGTAAGCCAGGAGGCAAGCACCCGCGTCCGCAGGCCAAAGTTGTCGTCGAGCACGACAAGAAGATAGGTGGAATAACTCAGCATTGTACTCACTGCAAACCCCGCGAGTAAGAGCGTAACCACAGGCACGCGCCCACCGGTTCTGGCCAGCCAATATACGAGTGCCATGCTGGCCACCGAACCGGCAAACGCCATGGCGGCAGCCGAACCGAATCCGAGAACAGAAAAACGAGGTAGCAGGAAGAGTCCGATACCCGCCCCAAGGGCTGCTCCTCCTGAAGAACCGATCACGTATGGGTCCGCCATAGGATTCCGGAAAAGCCCTTGGAATAAAAGCCCGGCTACGGAGAGCGCAGCGCCTACCAGGGCCGAAGCGAACACCCGAGGAAGACGAATATCGAAGAGAATCACGGAATCCCGTGCCCCAGGGTGGTGCCAACTAAGCGGTGAGCCGAGTAATTCCCGAACTCCGATTTTGGTAGCGCCCATCCCGATCGATAGCACAAGCACAATAGCAAGGGCCAACAACAGAACTGAGAGAATCAGGATGAAGAGCGCACGATCGGAAAACCCGCTTCGGCGTTCTGCATGTGTTGACAAACCGAAAGTATTCTTTTCTGCTATTTC